>Ga0326760_1000869_pt1 | contig 14278 bp, 14 predicted proteins | sample GCREP_S_FD_207668 | JGI IMG/M metagenome (GOLD analysis project Ga0326760, IMG submission 207668) | Hot spring sediment microbial communities from Geyser Creek Basin, Yellowstone National Park, WY, United States - GCR.EP_S | ecosystem: Environmental > Aquatic > Thermal springs > Near-boiling... | reverse complement strand
ACTATCCCAGGACATTAGGGAGAGTGCGTGTGAAAGCCCCCATAATACTCTATATTTCGCGAGGATTTCTTTTACAATTGGGTTTTCAAACACCGAGATATTCACCACTCTCTAATGTAGAGTTCTATAAAGCAGAAATGTACTTGGATTCATATGAAGTACACTGGACCTGTTTATTTAAGGTTATTTATTATTAGCTCTGCGTCTTCTCTTGGTATTGGTCTCTTGTAGTTTCCAGGTGTCCCTATAAGTGGTGCTCCCGGCCTCTTCTTGTCTACTACGAGGCTTAGTCTTGGTGCTAGCTCACTATAGTCTACTAATCCCAGCTTGACTGGCTCTAACCGGGTTCTCCAAGGGTATTTGACTCTACCCTCACGGGCTTCATCGGGCCACAGCGGCTTATCCTCCCTAAACCACTCGGAGACAACTCTGTATGCTCCAACAAACTTACCTCCAAGCATCCTCGAGTTCTTCTTAGCTACATAGAATATGACTACATCACCCGGCTTAACGAGCTCCCTTACATGCCTACCTCGCACAGCTTCTGGAGCCCCGTATACATTGACCTCCTTGATGACGAGCCAATTCTCCTCGGAGACGGGTATAATCCAGTAGTTCACCAACTACAACACCAATCATACTTACTCATTTAAATTAATAAGCATTAACCACGGCTTGTTCGATTTAGCGGGAGGTAGATCATCTGCTTTATTGTGATGGATTTATTACTCCGAGAGCCACTAACAATAAGTAAAATAAGTAAAATCACTCTAAAACACGCTGATTATTCAAAGCACTAGAATACTAGATAAGTAGCTACATGTAGAACTCCTCGGCGTTATGAATACAGAGGCTATTACAAATTCCCCCGTGATCTATGAGTGCTTGTTCACAGCTCTCTAGGGGATCATGGTGAGCTGAGTACATATTAGTGGGCTTTGGTAATAATATAAAGAGCATTGAGAGCGTTAAACTCGAACTTGGAGATCTAACCATACTGTTAGGTCCTCCAGCCGCTGGGAAGTCAAACATACTTGATGCACTTGGAATAGTAGGATACCTACATAGATTCAAGCTCCTAGACAAGGAGTATGCAAACAATGCTTTAAACCTAGAGCCTTTAACACTCATCGCGAGATTTCAAGAAGTCTCCCAGCTCTTCAGGTATAATGATATAAGCAAGCCCGTAAGAATAAGGGTCTCGGGCAACATCTCTCTAAACTACGAGATCTCCTATGTCTCCGGATCTCTAAAAGTAGTTGTAAACGAGAAGACTCTACCATGGGACTTGTGCACACTGAGACCAGATCCTATGGGCGAATTACAAAACATCTCTAAGCAAATCCCCGTACTCGAGACTAGGCTGTATGGATTTGACCGGTACGGTTTAGCAATTGGAACTTGTATAAATCCTCAACCCTGTGGTTTACACTTACGCCTCTTAAACATTTCAAATGCTAGAAATACACCTGTATCGGTACTAAGCGAGCTTGGCTGGAATGCTCCATTTATTCTCAGAAAGCATCAATCCGTAATAAGAGGAATTAATGATGTCCTGAGAGAATACATGGTAGAGAAAATAGAAGTTAAACTACGTAGATCTGGGGAAGTATTGATATTCGACTACGACTCGGAAGTAGATGCTCTGGGTGTTTCAGAGAGTATATATAGGACACTATACACTATCCTAGCTCTCAAGTCCTCGCGCTTTGTCTTAGGTCTCAAGTCGAATAAACCCATGGTTCTACCCTGGAACATAGTTCTGCACCGGAACTAATAAATCTCACACATGGTGATCAATCTTAAGTCCGTGAATTATCGAGTTTGCTGGACAATACCGTCAGGTGGTTAGTATTGAATAGAATGAAAAGAAGCATATTTAGTGGTGGGATTAGAGTTTTCTATGGGGATTACAAATGAAAGTCTTGCCTTTCTAAGGTGTGTGAGGGTCATATGTCTATGAGGAATTAAGATTCCAGCTGATCTAGAGTTAGCTGTGAAGTATTAGTTATTAGTTGTAGGTGCTTTTTTGCCTCGGGTAAAAATAAAAATTGAGGTGGGTTGAAGACTACTTTGCAGTCCAGCCGGCATCGACTATTAGGAGGGTTCCAGTTACGTTCTTTGATTCATCCGATATTAGGTATAGAACTGCGTATGCTTGATCCTCTGGGTCTATTAGGCGTGGGAATAGGTGGAATGATGCAAAGGCTTTTTTTACCCTCCTCAATGCTCAACCCGCTCTTCAATATAGCTTCTTCAACCATTTTTGTCCATGTTGCACCTGGGCAGACAGCGTTTACTCTAATATTGTACTTAGCGTATATTGTTGCATCATTCCTCGTTATCGCTATTACTGCTCCCTTAGATGCGTGGTATGGTGGGAAGTCGCCATTACCAATTAATCCATAGACTGAAGCTATGTTCACTATACTTCCACCACCAGCTTTAATCATTATGGCACTACGTGCTTCGTGCAGAAGAATACACTTTTAACATTAACTGCAAACACTCTATCCCACTCCTCCTCAGTGATCTCGTGTGTAGGCTTATTAGGACCTAGAATTCCAGCATTGTTAACTAAGCCATCTATTCTACCAAAATCCCTAGCGATCTGGGCAATAACCTCCCTCACTTCACTCTCCTTAGATACATCCATGTGGTAATACTTAGCTACACCACCCTCCCTCCTAATCTCCTCCTCTAGTCTCCTACCCTCATCATCTAGAATATCTGTTATCGCAACTCTCGCACCCTCCCTGGCTAGGATCTTGCATATAGCGGCCCCCATACCCCGCGCACCTCCAGTAACTACAACTACCTTCCCCTCAACTCTACCCCTCCTCTCACACATAAAATCCACCTCTTCTTCAATTTACTCAATTCCCCTATGTAAAGCTTAATCCCATAGAAAACTCTGGAATGGAAAATAATGGTGTTGAAGCCTTCTTTCTCGGATCCAATAATAATGCATTAACTAACGTAGTGAGCAATAACAACAATTATTATAGAACATACTTATTTCAAGGAACATATTCGTAGACGAGCGGAGAAAGAAGCTGTATGGGTATTTAGAATTGGAGGTGCTCTGTGGACATGAATGACTGAAGTCCAGGGTTAGATAAAAGTCTCTTATTGGGATTAAGCGTAGTTATTAAAGCACCTAACCTCATTAGGGATGCAAAGAACAGGTTAAACCAATGGGGTCACCAGGTAGTAAAAAAGCCTTATAAACCCTCGCGGGGATAAAATATAACATAGGTGTTATATATGAAGCGTTCTACATATATAATTCTCGCGGCTGTAATAGTAGTTGTTGGAATAGCACTATATATAGGTTTTATTTCAATGGCTCCTCCAGTACCGACGACTACTACACCATCAACCACTACGCCTACTCAAACGCCTACTCCTTCAACGCCTCCTCGAAACATAACGGTCAAAGTGGGCATAGCATTGCCTTTGACAGGCGCCTTCGCCTTATTTGGCCAGGACACTCTCAAGGGGATATTAACAGCTATTGAGATGTTTAATGAAAAGCAATTAATACCCGGCGTAACTGTGGTGCCAGTTGTAGCGGATACTCAATCCGACCCTACAATTGCAGCTAGTGAGGCTGAGAGGCTGATAACTGTTGAAAAAGTCGACATTCTAATCGGTAGCTATGCAGGAGCATTGGCGATGGCTATGAGTAGTGTGGCTGAGAAATACAATACACCCTTCTACGAGGTTATAGCCGCTCCCAATAATTTAACCATGTATCGTGGCTATAAATGGGTGTTTAGATTTGGCCCCGCTGGACTCTACTACGGCTATGCAGCCGTAGACTTCCTGGTGGAATTCGCTAAGAAAATGGGCTGGGATATACGCTCACTCAAGATCGCGGTTGTCCACGAGGATAGTGCGTATGGAACAAGCTGTGCAGATGGCGATGTTGAGAGATTAAAATACTATGGATTAACCCCAGTTACCCGGGAGAGATACTCCGCAGCCACAACTGATTTGTCACCATTGATCATGAGGCTCAAGAGCCTAGGAATAGACGTGGTTCTAATAACAAGTTACGCTAGTGACGCTCAATTATTCCTCAGGCAATCATACGAGCTAGGGTTCAAGCCAAAAATAATAATAGGTCATAGTGCTGGCTATGAACTACCAGCTACGGCAGAGGCTGTCGGCGAACTGATCAAGGGAGTATTCGTCGTTGGATTCCCACTACAAGGCATGAATCTCAGTGGTTTGCTACCCGAAGTTCAGAAAGACATCAATGAATTTATTCAATATTACAAGAACAAGTATGGATCACTACCGGCATCTTGGGGTGCTAAAGCGTTTAGCGCTACATACCACGTCTTCCTGAAAGAAGTCCTTAAAATAGCTATAGAGAAGTACGGGAAGGTAGATAGGGAAACCATTAGACAAGCATTTCTCGAAGTCGATATTCCTCAAGGAGGCACTCTAGTAGGCTTTGGTGCTAAGTTCGCACCACCAGACCACCCGTATTCAGGCGAGAATTTAAGAGCGACAATACACCCTGTGTGCGAGTGGTTTGGTACAAAACCCGAGGATCTTAAGGCTGTATGGCCGTCTGAATTAGCTGTAGCAGAGCCTCAATACATACCTCGTCCATAACAACGTAGAGAGGTGTGATTGAACGATGAGCAATGAAGTGTTTAAGCCGTATGCTTTAATACCAGCTATTGTCACGCCCATGAATGAGAAGTATGAGATCTCGTTTGAACAGATGGAGGAGTATGTTAAGTGGATTACCTCTTTCGATATCGGTGGATTAGCTGTCGCAGTTGATACTGGTGAGGGGCCTCATTTATATAAGGAGGAAAAGTTAAGGCTGGTTAGGTTTGTAAGTGAAGTAGTTAAGGGGAAAGTACCAGTAGTCGCTGGTCTGCAGGCCATTAATACAGATGATGCAGTAGCTATGGCAAAGCAATTAAAGGATGCAGGAGCTAATGCCCTCCTAGTGTTTCCTCACACAGCTTTCATAGGAGAGCCTAACGATGACGTAATATACCAGTATCATAAAGCAATCTCAGACAACGTAGAGATCCCACTAATAATATTCAATCTACAGCCAGCACTCGGGGGAGTAGAGTATAGTAATAAAGCACTGGAGAAACTAGTGTCTCTGAAGAACGTTGTAGCAATAAAAGAAGCTTCTTTCGATGCTAGAAAGTTCCTCAACATTACATTATTCCTCAAGAAACTTCCAAGGAAAATAATAATATTGACGGGCAACGATAACTTCATATATGAGTCGCTATTAATGGGGGCTGAAGGCGGTCTATTGGGCTTTGGAACAATAGCCGTGAAGGAGCAAACAGAGATGTTTAGACTAGTTGCTAATAAGAAATACGAGGAGGCACTAGAGATCTGGGAATATCTAAGGCCTCTGCAAGAAGTGATCTTCGCACCGCCTGTTAGAAACTATAGAGCTAGACTAAAGGAAGCACTAGTAATGCTTGGTGTATTGAAAACAGCATATGTAAGACCACCGCTACAACCAATAAGCACAGATGAAAAAGAGAAGATACGTGCGGTGCTAAGAGAGCTGAAAATCCTGTAAGGTTATATAAGGTTGACGTTGGATCTACGAGTAAAGCTGACGCAGAAACTCGAGCTACCGAACCCTCTAATAATCGCGTCCGGGCCTTTGGTGAAAAACGACGTTGATATATTGAGAGGGCTGGAGAGCGGAGCTGGAGGGGTTGTTACCAAGACTATTACATATGACCCAGTCCAACAAGTGCAGCCCAAGCCAAGGATGTACGTGGTTGACAAAAAATCCGCTATTTTAAGAACAAAGTTTTATTCTTTTTACTCGATCGACCTAATGTCTGAATATCCACCTGAAAAATGGAATATCTTCCTTAGAAAAGCAAAATCGGAGATTTCGAGGAAGGGCTTAGAAGGCATTATCATAGCGAGCATTGCGGGGAGAACTTATGAAGAGTGGGGAAAATTAGCGAGGCTGGTTACGGAGGCAGAGGCTGATGCTATAGAATTGAACCTCTCATGTCCACACATAGAGCCAGAAGGTGGCAAACTCATGGGGAGGGCTGCTACACAAGACTTGGGTATTGTGGCAAACATAGTAAAAGTAGTTAAGGAAAACACAAATATCCCAGTTATAGGAAAACTAACTCCACAGGGAGCCAACCCACTGGAACTAGCCAAGGTTATGGTGAAGAGCGGTGCAGACGCTGTGGTATCAACGGCCAGGTTCCAGGGATTGATCATCGATGTAGATACCATGAAGCCCATAGAGTGGGGTGGGCTTGGAGGTTATGGAGGACCCTGGCAACTTCCAATAAGCTTAGCGTGGACTTATAACATTGTAAGAACACTTCCCGAGGTCCCCGTTATAGGTTCAGGGGGAATATCCTCGGGATACGATATTGCACGCTTTATCCTTGTAGGTGCGAGAGCTACGCAATCGTGTACAACTATAATGCTCCATGGATATGAGGTCGTTAGAATAATGCTAAATGAATTAACAAGGTGGATGACGGAGCATGGATTCGCAAGGATCGAAGAATTTAGAGGGTTGGCCATTAAACATGTGCTTCCAATGGAAGAACTAAATAGAGTCAAGAAGTACGTTTACTCAATAGACACTGCAAAGTGCACTCTATGTGGAATATGTATAAGGGCTTGTCCCTATGGAGCAATAGCGAGAGTAGGCAATAGAATAGAGATAGATAGTGTTATCTGTGACAACTGTGGGTTATGCTATAGTATATGCCCATACGACGCTGTTATTAAGAGGAAGGTGTCTGGCAAAACTAGTTAAATATAATCTAATAAGGTGGGAGAGTAGTGGATGCCACAACATTCATACAATTACTGATAAATGGTGTTTTACTTGGAGGCCTATATATGCTGTTCTCAACGGGTTTGAACTTGATATATGGTGTAATGAGGCTGATAAACTATGCGCATGGAGAGTTTTTAATGCTCTCCATGTACATAATCTATTGGGTTTTTTACCTCTGGCGCTTTGACCCCTATAGTTTCTTACCCGTTATATTCTTAGCGATGTTTCTCTTGGGCTACTTACTCTACTGGATATTACTTAGAAGAATAGTGAGGTTGCCATACTCAGCGCAGATCATGGTGTTCGTAGGTTTGATCTTTATATTGCAGAACCTAGCTCTATGGCTATGGGGTGCTGATTATAGGAGTCTGAATATTCCATATGTATATAAACCCCTAATTATAGGTGACATACGCATCCCACTAGGTAGAGCGCTGGCTCTCGCGCTTGGTATATCAATTTACATTCTACTACATTTGTTCCTTCATAAAACAACGCTTGGAGTATTTATAAGGGCAGTATCTCAGGATCGAGTAGCATCCACTATAGTCGGACTCCATGTAGACAGGATTACAGCAATCACTGTAGGAATTTCCCTAGCTCTTGCGGGAGTCACAGGGTCCCTTATCTTGCCAATATACTATGTTTATCCATACGTCGGGAGCGATTTCGTCATACTAGGCTTCATCATTATAACTCTGGGGGGACTTGGAAACATGTATGGTGCACTACTGGCTAGTTTATTAATAGGCACACTAATTAGTTTTACTGGATATATTTACTCAGTACAAATAGCTTATGCCCTTGCTCTGATAGTGTACATAGCAGTATTGATGCTTCGACCTCAGGGTCTCCTAGGTGGTAAGAAATGAAGTCATGGAGGGGGATTAGAATGGATTTATATGTATATATTTTTTTCAACTTATTAGTCATCTCCTCCCTCATCATAAATCCCCCCGAATATATAGTCCATGCCATTATATTAACGCTTTGGTATGCATACCTATCCACAGCTTGGGCGATAATATCTGGGTATACGGGGCAGGTATCACTCGGGCATTCTCTCTTTGTTGCAACCGGGTCTTACGCGACGGCCCTACTATACTACTATTATAATATTACTCCAGTTATAGGTATACTTGTAGCAATTATAGCGGCATGCATGCTTGTAGTAATAATAGGAGTTCCTTCATTCAAGCTGGGAGTGCGTGGACCATACTTCACCTTCTCAACGCTGGCGGCGGCCCAAGTACTCTACTATTTGCTCATAGCTTATAGCCAAATAACTGGTGGGGAATTAGGCCTCTCCTTAAAGTACACGGGTAATCCATTCTACTTGCACTTTGCAGACAAAAGGATCTACTTACTTATGATCTTCCTTCTGTGGAACCTAGAGATATTGGTAATAAGAATTATATGTAAGAAGAGAATAGGATACTACCTGGTAGCGATCAGGGAGGATGAAGATGCGGCAGTTGCAGTCGGCATTAATGTTTTTAAATACAAAATAATAGCACTGCTATTATCAGGAATTTTCACAGCTATTGGAGGGGTTTTCTACACTGTATACTTCAACTATACTTCTCCTGCTAGTGTTGCGAGCTTGCAACTCTCCTTCAGGATAGCCACAACGGGCTTAGTTGGGGGAGCTCGTAGTTGGATAGGTCCGACAATAGGATCATTCATTATTACTCCCGCATTGGAATACGTACGTATATATTTCGGCTCACGCTATGTAGCCTTTCCATTAATGATCTACGGCTTCATACTACTAATAATCGCTAACGTTGCTCCACTAGGTTTAAGTCGCTTATTGTTTAAAGGCAGAGATGAAGTTAGGTGAAATAATTGAAGCCCATACTCGAGGTAAAAAGAGTTTACAAATACTTTGGAGGTATTAGAGCTCTAGACGATGTTAGTTTATCATTATCCAGCGGAGAGCTCATTGGGGTAATAGGGCCCAATGGATCTGGTAAGACGACTCTAATCAACGTAATTACTGGTTTCATAAAGCCCGAAAAAGGCTCTATAATCTACATGGGGAGGGATATAACTGGTCTGCCTCCACATAGAACAGTGTCGATAGGTATTGTTAGAACTTTTCAAATTACGAGGCCTTTCAAAGAACTAAGCGTTTTAAGCAATGTAATGCTGGGTGTTCTATTTAAGGAAAGAAATGTTGAGAAAGCGAGGGAAAGGGCTTTAGAGATATTGAAGTGGTTAAACCTAGAGAGCAGGAAGGAAGTTATATGTAGGGATCTAACAATACCTGATCAAAAGAAAATAGAGCTTGCACGTGCTCTTGCCCTTGAACCAAAAGTTCTCCTTATGGATGAAGTTCTAGCTGGTTTACACATAGAAGACGCTAAGAAGATCTTAGATATTGTCCGTACACTTAGAAAAGAAAAAGATATAACAATTCTAATAGTCGAGCATAGGGTGAAGCTCCTAGCAGAGGTTGTTGACCGCATGATCGCCATGAACGCTGGTAAAGTAATATCAGAGGGACCTCCTTCAGAAGTCTTAAACCATCCAGAGGTCGTGAAAGTATACCTTGGAGAGGGGTACGAGTAATGAGCCTCAAACTAGTATTGAGGGATCTCTCGGCCGGTTACGAAGACATAGTGGTACTCAAGAACATCTCATTAAACGTGAAAGAAGGCAGTATAGTAGCAGTCCTAGGCCCAAATGGTGCGGGTAAAACTACACTTCTGAACACAATAATGGGTTTAACAAGGGTTTATAATGGAAAAATACTATATAATAACCAGGACATACTTACACTAAGAACGCGGGATAGGGTAGAACGGGGAATAGCCCTTGTTCCAGAAGGTAGAAGACTCTTTCCTGAACTAACAGTCCATGAAAATTTAATCGCCGCAGCTATGGCAACTAAGCGCGGTAGAAAAACGCTGGATGAAAACCTAAAGCTAGTATATGAAATGTTCCCTAGGCTTAAAGAAAGAGCGGGTCAAAAAGCGGGGACTCTGAGTGGAGGTGAACAACAAATGCTGGCGATTGGGAGGGCGTTAATGAGTAACCCCGAATTGCTACTCCTCGACGAGTACTCTCAGGGTTTAGCTCCATCAATAGTAAGTGAGATATCGAGAAAGCTATTTGAGCTAAGAGAAACTAAAAAACTCACTATTCTAGTAGCTGAGCAACAGATAAGTAGGATCATAAAACTATCAGATGAAATCTACGTCATAGAGTTTGGTGTTATTGTTAGACACGGTACATTTGATGAGCTCTCTAAAGAGCTTAAAAACCTGTACATAGGGTAGCATATCAAACGTACTTGCTTCTTACAGTGATCCACGCAACAGTGCAGAAGCTTTTTCCACAATGTTTAACACGTATTGAACTATCTCGTCAAGGATCTCTCTTCCCTTCTTCTCAGAAGCCTTAGTGGGATCTCCCAAAACACCCATTTTCACAAATTTTCCCCATTGTAATGGCATGTGTGCGATCAATTCTCCCATCTCAGAAGGGAGCTCCTCCTTTATCACTCTATCTAAGTGGACTAGCTGGGGGTTGATATGTAGTAGAATAGAAGTCTCTATTTCATCTGCGTGAAACATGCCATACAACGGCTTCGCATCTACATGTTTACTAGCTATTTTTCCAATAATATCGGGGTTAAAGTACAATACGCTTAGCTTTCCATAAAGCTTCCTGCTAGCAATTCTGATAGCATCCTGATTTATCATATGTGCATTTACTATAACCAGTAGCTTGAAGCCCTGCTTACTTAGACTATCCCCAATATTCAGTATTAATTCCTCAAGAACTTCGTCTTCCACATGAACCGATCCTGGATATGGTCTTAATGCCCACAATACACCATAGTTTATTGGGGGTAGTAAAAAACCACCTATTTTATTGCAAACAGATCTTGCTATGTACTCTGCTATAATGGTATCTGTATCTAGTGGTAAGTGAGGGCCATGTGCCTCAACAGAGCCTACCGGGAGATATGCTTTGGGAACATCACTACTTCTAACGTACTCCATAACTTCTGGCCATGTGTTTGCCTTAGTTGAAAGGCATTGTGGATTATAAACCAAGAACCCTCCCACCTCTCTAATTGCTTATGACGATACCATAATAAATACTCTCCTCGCTACATGATCTCCTTTACAGTAACTCAATATATAATATAAACTTAGTATATACGACCACACTCTACCACTGTTTAGTCATAGGCAGGGTGGAGTCCGTTAATCTCGCTTTGCACGTCCTCTTATAGGGTGATTAGAACGATCTATGTTAACTCAGCCCGCTGAACTTTCCTGCACGACAACACCTTTTATTAATAATTTTTAATGGCGGAGATATTTTTACTAATTAATTTGCACTATATTTCCTAAGCGGTGAGTATAATGTATTGAGCCAGGGTAAAGATGCGTTGCTTCTATTTGCCGCCTTGATCGGCTATAGCCTATTGTACTTCCATATAGCGATGAAAGGGGTAATGAGGGATTGCATAGGATACAATGTAGCTGGAATTCATTAACCTTCTGTATTCTTCTCAGCTTCCCTCTACAATTATGCCTCTTTTTATAGGGATTCTACTAGATGTATAGCACTAAGTTAATTTGCAAACTTCTCATTGTTGGCTTAGCTTCTGTAACGCTTCCAATGGCATCCTCCCGCCTATAGTGCTTATCTCTGGATGAGCATTGTCGGGCTTCTTCAGAACTATGTTGTTTCTATCAATATAGAGGAGTGCTTCACTATGTTTTGGTAGGAAGAGGGAGCACTTATAACTGGTTTTCTAATAATGACCGGGAACTTTAGTACAGTGATCGCTATATCCTCATGTATAATTTCACAAATCATAGGGCTCCAAGAGCTTATTTGTATTTTATCCATGATAGCGATCATTATAGGTGTCTTCATATTCGTGGCGTCGAGTCTAGGGAGATTAATTCATTGGACGCTTTTGCGGCCTCAAAGAAATAGCTATATTTATAGCTATGATGAGTAAGACTGTTATTACATCCATGTATGAATGTCGAACTGGAAAATATATAGGACATAGTTAATAAATATTTACCGTGAGAGATTCTTTGAGTATACTTGGGAAAGCTTTATGTACATAAAGAACATCCATGAGCTCGCTAGAGATGAGCTACATATATTTGCTCTTAAATTGGCTGAATATGCACTGAGTGTCGCAGATCCATACAATGCGATAACGAAAAAACTGCAATTTATGGGAGATACACTCGTAATTGATGATTTGAAAATAGTGATTGAGGGATGCATTCATGTAGTCGGCTTTGGGAAAGCATCCAAGCGCATGGCGGAGGCTGTATATGGCGTCTTAGGAGATAGAGTTCATGGTGGAGTTGTGATAACGCCTAATGAAGAGGGATTTATAGGTAATATAAGGTTGGTTAGAGGAGATCACCCAATACCGCGTGAAAATACATTAAAGTCTTCTCAAATACTATTGGACTACCTCGTTGAAAAGGTTGACGCAAGAGATGTTGTTATCGTGCTAATATCTGGTGGCGGCTCAGCATTATTCGAGGTTCCGGAGGAGGGGATTTCACTAGATGAGATAGCATGGGTCACAAAAGAGTTAATGAAGAGAGGCGCAGATATATTAGAATTAAATGCCGTTAGGAAACGGTTCTCCAAAGTCAAAGGAGGAAAGCTCTTAAAGTTCATTAAAGCCAAAACCGTAGTATCTCTCATAGTGAGCGATGTAATTGGTGATAGACTAGACGCGATCGCGTCCGGCCCCACATCTCCAGATGAAACCACATTTAGAGACGCATACAATATCCTATTGAAGTATAAATTGTGGAGCGATCTCAGTGAGAAAATGAGAATTGTAGTAGAGAAAGGGTTGAGGGGAGAAATAGAAGATACTCTGAAGCAAGGAGATCCAGCATTTAACATTGTCAGAAATATCATTGTGGCAAGCAACAATATTGTACTCGAGTCAATAGCCAGTAAAGCTAGAGAAGCTGGATTTAATACTCTGATCCTCACCACGATGCTCGAGGGAGAAGCAAAAGAAGTTGGAAGAGTCCTCGGCTCCATCATTAGGAGCATATATGCACACTCGTTCCCAGTGTCAAAACCTGCTGTACTACTTGCAGGTGGAGAAACAATTGTAACAGTAAGGGGTAAAGGTATTGGAGGGAGAAACCAGGAACTCTGCTTATCTCTAGCATTATCGATAAAGGGATTAAGAAACACCGTAGCACTATGTATGGGCACGGACGGCGTTGATGGAGTGAGCCCAGCAGCTGGCGCGGTAATTGACGGATCAACTATTGAAGAAGCACTGTCGAAGGGAATGAACCCAATAGAATACATTGACAATAATGACAGCTATACATTCTTCTCACAGCTTAAAAGAGCCATAATAACAGGGTATACAGGTACAAACGTCAATGACATATTCATATCAATTATAAAATAGTAAATTAAGCATTTATCATAATTTAATATTTTAACGCGGTAGATTCCTTGAAGACCGGGATTTATTGGCGGTTGAGTATTTTGATTGATCATGGATTTATATAAAATATTTATCCACCGCAATATTAAAAGTTAAATATATCGACAATGTGAAATATATGACTCCTCTATAGGTTTTCTTTTATCAGATACCGATTTTACCACCCTAATTTTATTACGCAATGAGAGGAACATACCTCGTTTATTCCCTTTTGCTCTCCACTTTATCTTACTTAATACCTGTTAGGGCTGTGATTAGGCGACTTTATTTTAAGTTAAGAGAATTCAAGCGATATACTTATTTTTAATTCACTGAGAGTTAATACAATTAACTCCTCGAACTACTATAGTCCTCATCATGATCTCTATTATTTGCTTTATAAGTAAAATATTACGGATTTTAAGAAGTCTTCTATTACTATCAATTTCTAATGTTGTATATACTCCCTGAAGTCTACATAATATACTTAAATATGTTTCTCCCACTATTCTCTAGTTTTTAACACTACATCAAATCTTGAATCCCACAAAAGCTTTAAATATCCCAGAGGAGGACAATTATATGAAGACGATTGTGTAGTTGGGCGAGGAAATCTTCGTTAGGAGGGCTTCAGGACTCGTGAGGGAGCTGAGTTGGTTTGATGTAATGATATGGGCTATTGCATGCCCAGCAGCATCTGGTATGACTTACTACGCTGTTAAAATGCTTGGCGATCCATCGGCTTATGGTGGTGATGAGGTATTAGCGTTCTTCTTCGCTGGATTGATGTGGCTACCTTTAATAGTAGCATTCACTATAATATCATCTTCACCCAAGATCTAGCTCACTCTACGTATTCGTCTCTAGAGTTTAAATACATGTAGACTTAGAGCTCGCTATACGCACATTAGATCGCGTGTTTAATGCTAACTATTTAGTCTCACCACGATATCATTAGTAGTGAGGTGGTGTATGTTTGCTGTGGCGGT
>Ga0326760_1000868_pt1 | contig 14278 bp, 19 predicted proteins | sample GCREP_S_FD_207668 | JGI IMG/M metagenome (GOLD analysis project Ga0326760, IMG submission 207668) | Hot spring sediment microbial communities from Geyser Creek Basin, Yellowstone National Park, WY, United States - GCR.EP_S | ecosystem: Environmental > Aquatic > Thermal springs > Near-boiling... | reverse complement strand
TGAAGGTGGGGTCTATGTCTATCACAACTCTGTCGCCGGGTTTGTACTCGTAGAGAAGCCGAGATAACCCACGCATTCCACGTTCTCTCGGCTTTTTACTAAGCAACTTCCTCGACTTGTAGCGATATCCATGAGTCCTCTTGACCATGCGCCCTCAGAAGCATAAACTTATTAAATTTTTGGCGCGGAAAGAGACGGATAAGTTAAAAACGTGAGGTATACAGAAACTAGTGAGTGTGAAGAAGATACGCAAGTCGGAGGAGATTACAAATGCGAAGGCTCTTGAAATCCTTAGAGAACTAGCCTCCTCCACGCAACTTTCAGATGACCAGAGAAAAACCTTGGACTACCTAGAGAAGGTTGTAAAAAGAAATAAAGAAGCGGCCGAGACTTTAGTAAAACAACTGATAGAGAAATTCGGCTTTACCCGTATCACCGCCATACAGATAGCAAACCTATCAATAGAGAGCATAGATGAACTCAAAATTATACTCTCATACCTAGAAAAAAGAGAGTACGCAGACAATGAACTAAAGGAAATTTTCAAAATCCTCACGGGACAATGAAGAGTAGAAAGGAGGAATACGCATATGTAATTGACATACTGCCCCCAGAAGTTGCGCTGTATAGACTCCCCCCAAAGATGCGGAGAGACTTTCCACACGACGTCTCTTACGCGCACCTAGTCGGCGAAGACCACTTCGCACTTCTGGAAGTCACGTTGAAAAAAGGCGCCGTTGTGGAGGTAGGCGAAAAAGTATACGTAGGGCCCGGGACCCGGGACAAAGTAGATAAAATAGTTAGGCGGATTAGCTACAACGACCTCCAGCCACAGGGTAAGGAGAACCTCCGCATGGTAGTGAGAAAAATCGTAGAACAAAAAGAAGAGTTCTTCATTAAATGGATAAACACTGCGGGCCCCATCACCATAAAGTTGCATAGCCTAGAACTATTACGAGGAATAGGCAAGAAAAAAGTTCAGGAAATACTAGATGAAAGAAAGAAAAAACCATTTTCTTCATACGAAGATGTAAAACAGAGAGTAGCAATAGACCTTGTTGAACTCCTCACCGACAGGATACTGAGAGAAATAGCAGGCGAAGATCCTTACTACCTCTTCGCAACGCCGCCACCAACACAGACCCCCTAGGCCTCCTCCACACATCCAACCCTTCAGATGACGCCGCGCTCCACAGCCCCTTGTAAAGCCTCTACGCCTTCTACATCGTCTTAAAAGACCTTTACCGCGTAAATTACTAGACATCAGCGGCGTCTAAGATTTAAATACCTATGCCTTGTGTTAGCCATGTCGACGAAATACGTGGAGGCGGGCGAATTGAAAGAAGGATCCTACGTAGTCATTGACGGAGAGCCTTGCAGAGTAGTAGAGATAGAGAAGGCAAAGACAGGCAAACACGGCAGCGCAAAGGCCCGCATAGTTGCAGTAGGGGTGTTTGACGGCGCTAAGCGGACTCTAAGCCTCCCCGTGGACGCTCAAGTCGAGGTGCCAATAATTGAGAAATTCACGGCACAAGTTCTCTCTATGTCTGGTGATACTATTCAGTTGATGGACATGAGAGACTACAAAACTCTAGAAGTCTCCATGAAGTATGTAGAGGATGAGGCGAAAGGCAGACTCGCTCCGGGTGCCGAGGTCGAGGTTTGGCAAATTTTAGACAGATATAAAATAGTTAGGATAAAATAACATAATAAACATAATACATAATTAATTCGTTGATCAATGTATTTCTGTTATATAAAGCTATATAGTTAGTTTATATACATTCGTTAGCGGCCGTGATGATCTTTATCGCATGTTTCTTTCTTACCGTGCTTTCTGCGCCCTACTGTCGTAACGGCCTCATTAGTTACTCACATAGAAAATTACGAACATTGTTTGAACGAGTGAGATCTTGAGATTGTCGTGGCTAATAAATGTCGTCGATGTGAGACGAGTTGAGACTGTCGAAGTTTTCTCCTATACGCAGGCGTATTTCAATATCTCGCCGCATTTAGGTATTTCTGGGATCTTTGGCACAGCCTCTGCAATTACCCTCTTGATTAAACCTATCTTTTCAATCATCATCTTCTCGACGGCCTCAGCCGTTACGGGCTGATGCGGGACCCATACGTCGTAGTCTGTGACTAAGGCTATGAGGCCGTAGCACATGCCTAGCTCTCTGGCTAGGTTTATCTCGGGGACGAGGGTCATCCCTATGATGTCGCAACCGAAGACCTCTCGCCAGATCCGCGACTCGGCTTTGGTGCTGAAGCGCGGCCCCTCTATACAGACGTAGCAACCGCCGTCGTGGGTCTTGTTGTATTTCCTGGCCGTCTCTATCAAAACTTGTCTTATCTCCTGGGTAAAGGGCTCGAGACCTATTGACACATGGCACGTCCTCGGCCCGTCGTAGAAGGTGTATTCTCTGCCTTTGGTCATGTCGACGAATTGATCCGGCACCACGAAGTCGCCGGGGGCGTAGTCGGGCCTTAGGGAGCCGACTGCGCTTACCGCCACTATCGACTTGACACCCAGGGCGTGGAGGGCGTAGATGTTGGCGCGGTAGGGGATTTTATGCGGCGGGTATTTGTGGCCTCTGCCGTGCCTAGGCAAAAAGGCGACGACTCTGCCCGAGACACGCCCCACTATTACGTTGTCCGAGGGGGGTCCATACGGCGTGTGGATTTGTACCTCTACTGCGTTTTCAAAAATGCCGGGGTCGTAAAGCCCACTCCCTCCAATTATCCCCAAGGTGGGGAACTTGTCTACTCCTATCTCTTGAGGCGTCTTAGGGGAGTGGGTGAGCTTTACCACATTTACCATAAATGTAATATCTTTCCATGTTTTAACAGTTGTGGAGGTGTTTGCACCTACGCCGGCAGAGCTGATTAGGAGGTACAACGCTAAAAAGATTCAAGACGAAAAGTACGAGGTTTCGGTGCTTAACTTGCCCTGGGTTATATATAGGCAGGACATAGACCTGGTGCTCAAGCCAGGGGTTAAGTACGTTATTGAGGGTGTACAAGTGGAGGGGTTGACTCAGCCTTGGGAGGCCTACGTCGCGCTCGTAACTCCCGAGGGCGATTTCGGAGTGGGGTACGTGGTGGCTCAGCGGCGAAGAATGTTTACCTGCATCTACAAGATGTATACAAAGCCTCTAGGTCTTCAGCTGGCGCCTTACGTCGTCATAAGGCCCGTGGAGTTGTTATTAACGGACAAGGAGGGGGTTGTGGAATGCGTTGATAGGATCCTCCATGTCAAGTACCTGGCGGTTTTTGTGAACGCGCCCGTAAATTTGCTACGGAATCTTAGAATTTCGGGGACGCCGAGAATCAAAGAGAATGTTTAAATATTCATGAAAAGAAGAAGGCTGGAATGGAGATAAAAATACCTGGTCAAGATGCGGAAGACATCATTGAACAGTTGCTAGGCGGCTCTGAAGATGAGGCTTTAATGCAGACGCTTACTAAGGAGAAGGCGCTCGTAAGAATACGGCTGGAGAATCGACGGGGGCATTACGTTACCATTGTGGACTTTGGAAATGCAGAAGACGCCAAACAACTTGGCATAAAGGAGATGGCCAGGGAGCTAAAGAAAAAACTTGCCGCTGGCGGAACCATCAGAGATAGCTGGATAGAGATACAAGGAGACCATCGGCAGAAGATAAAGAAGCTTTTAATAGAAATGGGGTTTAAGGAGGATAACATACTCATAGATGAGGGAGTTACAGAGACTTAAGATAAAAAACGCCCTTGAGAGGGGGGATTTCGGCGCGTTGTCCCGGCTATGTTTAGAGCTATTACAAACCGATAATTGGCTAGAGGCGTGGAGGAAAATGGAACAGATAGTAGAGGCGAGCGGAGAATATGTGCTAGCCAAGTTTCTTGCTTCTGCCTACGTCTTGGCTCAAGAGGAGATATACAACGTCTTGTCGCCAGCGACGCGGGACTTCTTGGCGCGTGACGTGGTGGTGTGTCTAGAGAAGACGGCGCAGGTCATAGCTGATTTATCTCGACAAGGGGGTTCTGGAGGTGCACACGCACAGCCAGGTGTTTAACTGAGCTAAAAACAGAGATTTTTTCCACCTGCGCCTCAGACAACTTGCCGCCGTCGGTCTTCACCTCTACTGCGTAGACGACGCCGTCTTTGTAGGCGAAGAAGTCGACGGTTTTTAGTATCTTCCTATGTGCTAAAAACTCAGGCGCAATGGGGCCCAACGCATCGAGTAGTTGTCTCCCAAGCGTCTCCTCGATACATTTCTTAAGACATGGCGCATATAGGCTACGTTCTATCTCTGTGGCCTCTCTACCTAACTGCGGGATGCAACGTCCCCTCCAGTAAGTGACGTGGACATAACCTACGTGGGTGGAGACAGAGAGCGTCAGAGGCTCCTTCGGCTCTTGTTTACATTCTCCGGCAACTGCGCTGTAGGCAACCGTTAATTCTAGCAGGCGTATAAACTCCTCAGGCCTCCACACTAAATAGCCACGTTGTCTTAGGTAGACCTCAGCAATACATTCCCCTGCTTTGCCGAGTTCTACCTTCTTCACATCTTGGTGAGTGTGGGTATACCCAGTATATAGAAACCGGCCTCCAGCACTGTCTTGACTGCGTTTACGAGCGCTAGTCTGAAACTTCTGACCGGCTCCTCAGACTTAAGCACCGGCGCCTTTTCGTAATAACTGTTGAATATCAACGCAAGACCATCTAAGTGTTCAGCCACGTAGTCAGGCCGGAGGGCGGTTACCGCATCTTTCACGACGCCGGGCCATTCGGCGATCTTTATTATGAGGTCCCGCTCCTCGGGTAGAATCTCGTCGGGCACGGACGCCTTCCTTACTTCCGAGGCTTTCTCAAGTATAGAATAGGCCCTGACGTAGGTGTATTGCAAAAATGAGCCGGAGTTCTGTCTCAAGTTCAGCACGGTCTCCCATTTAAACTCTATAGGCTTCCTTGGGCTAGTAGAGAGAAAGGCATATCTCACAGACCCCACGCCCACCCTCTCTGCGATGACCCCGGCGATCTCTGGGTTTTTCTCCTTCACTAAAGAAGCTGAGCGCTCCGCCGCCTCATCTAGTATCTCGTCAAGAGATACGTACTGTCCCCTCCTCGCAGACATCTTTGTGCCCGGCAGATTCACCATCTCGTATGCGTAGTGCACGATCTTCTTGGCGGCGTCTTCATAGCCCAGCGCATATAAGACAATACGTACATGGGCTTGTTCGTGAGTCTGTTCGGTGGATATCACGCGTATAACCTTATCAAAGCCTTGCCTCGCTTGCCACAAGGCGTAGGCTATGTCTCTCGTCACATAGAGCGTCGTCCCGTCTGACCGCGTCAAGGTGACAGGCGGGATAAACTTTGGCAAGTCGAGGACATCCCACAACTTGAAGTCCTCTACGAACTTGTCAGCGCGGAACACCACAGCCCCGCCCTTCGTTTCAACGTACTGCGGCCACTTTCTCCTCAGTTCAGAAACTATACGCGTAGCCTCCCCCGACCAGACCGCCACCTCACTTTCGTAATCCCATTTATCTATCTCAACGCCGAGTCTCGACAAAGTCTCTCTCTGTCCCCTGAGCACCAAATCGACGACCTCCCTCACGATCTTCCTAGCCTCCGGCTCGCCCGCCTCATACCTCCTATTCAACTCAACCGCCTCGTCCGCCACGTTTCTCTGTCCAAGAACCTCCACGAGTTTGTTGATTAAATCGCCCTCTGTGTCCATTAACCGCTTCAACACAGCAACCCACTCGTCCATTTCTCTTATCAACTCCCGCCTCTTCTCGTCGTCAACTTGACTACTTAACTCTTTCTTTAGCTTATTTATCTCAGCCACGGCGTTCACCGCTGAGTAGATATGCCCAACTACCACATCAGGCTTAACCCGCCGGGCCCGCTCCTCCGCCTCTCTCCTCACAGCGTCATACCCTATCGCTGCATACATTACCTGAACGCCACAATCATCGACGTAGAAGTGGGTCTCCACCTCGTTGCCACAAAACCGCAGTAACCTAACAAGTGAATCCCCCAAGATGGCGTTTCTCCCATGTCCTATATGTAGAGGATGCACAGGATTCGCCGAGGTATGCTCTACGAGAAAAGACCCCACTTTACACTCTTCGGTGAAGCCATACCTCCTCCCCATCTTCTCTAAAGCCTCAAACACCAACTCGCCGACACTCCTTATGTTCAAGTCGACATTTAGATAAAGACCATCTACAGAAATCCCCCTCAGATACTCAGTAGGCTTCTTTAAAGAATCTACCACCTCCCTAAGTCTGTTATGATCGACTCTGTATTTATGAAACCTAGCTGAGAAATAGCCATACCGCCTAGTTCTCTCCACCGGCGGGATCTCCTCAAGCGAAAGCGCCCTGGCCACCTCCGCCACTATTTTTTCAAATTCCTCCCGCGGAGGCCTCAGAGGATCCACACATTCCCAAAAAACTGATTATAAATACTTAGAAAAAGCGAGACGGCTCAACTGAAAACTTTAAATAGAGACTCAACACGCCACTCCCATGTCTGAAGAGATAAAGTTCTCGCCGTATGAAGACGCTGTGGCTGGCTTAGTCGTCCAGATACTAGGCAGAACAGGTATAGCGGGCGAGGTAACACAAGTAAAGATAAGAGTCCTCGAGGGCCGCGACAAGGGCCGAGTGCTCACTAGAAACGTCAAAGGACCTGTGAGGTTAGGCGACATCGTAATGTTAAGAGAGACAGAAAGAGAAGCGAGAAAAATAACGGCAAGATGAAGATCTACAAGTGTTCTTTCTGCGGCGCAGATATACCGCCTGGCTACGGCATAATGTACGTAAAGGCAGATGGCACAATCCAACGATACTGTAGCCGGAAATGTTTTGTAAGCGCCACTAAGTACAGGAGAAACCCAAGAAAACTAGCCTGGGTAAGAAAACAGAAGAAGTAGACCATATCTGTTAAACCTAGATCTTAAAACGGAGAATTGTAAATGCTAAAAGAAGTACTTTATCTCTTGCCAGCGGCAGGTAGCGGTATTGCGTTTAGTCCGTGTTTAGCCCTCACCTCGTTGATCTTCGAAACAAGAGCCTCTAGCTCTCCCGCGGCCTGGCCGGGTTCGATGACCACGGCCGCCGCCGCGGACACGTTGATACCAGCCGCTTTGCCTAGCTTCTCTTTAGACGGCACATAGACATAAGGCACCTTCTTTTCCTCACATAGAAGCGGAAGATGTGCAACAACCTCAGGCGGGTCAACGTCTTCTGCGATTAACACAAGCTTAGCGAGCCCTCTCTCCACGGCCTTAGTGGTTTCGTTAGTACCTTTCTTTATTTTGCCGGTCTGCCTAGCTACCGATAGAATTTCCAACGCCTTCTCCGCCACCTCCGCGGGGACTTCAAATCTCACGTAGAACGGCTTCCCCGGCGGCGGATTGGCGTAGAACGTCTTTGGATCTATCGTGATCGCCATGGCCTTGAGAAAGGAGTGGCTATATAAATATTTATCTCCTAGCGGAGTCTATACGGCGGCTACTAGACCACGCGGCGTGCCGCGTGTCCGTCATGAGTGCTCTTGGCAGGCCGGGCACCTCGTGGCTTGGGGAAAACACAACTCAAGGACGAAAAACCGTTATAATGTAAAGAAAAAACATAAAACTATTAAGCCCTAAAGCCGCAGTTTAAGACGCCGATTTTCGATATAAAGGTGCAAGGGTGAGAAAAAGCGGTTAGAGTATCCTCACGTACTCCCTCGCCGCCGTGGTGAACGCTAATAGCCCCTTGGGGCGGTACACCTCTCTTATCTTCTCCTCGTATGTCTCGTATCGCTTAAATTCCAGCTCCAGCCTTGTTTCCCTTACGGCTCCGTTCCGGACGCAGAAAGCCTTTGACGAGGTGAGCGAAATACACGCCTCAGAGCCGTCCTTTGCTACATACACCTCCACTGTGTAGGGGTGGAGGATGCTCATCTGCCTCTGCCTTATCACCTCCACCATCCACGGATATCTGCGCATAACTTTCGCTATTTCGATTAGCCTATCCCTAAGATCCAGCCACTTCCTAACCCAATCAACGCCGAAGGCTTGCAACTCAGGCCACTCCCTCAGAAGCTCCTCCACGGGGTCGATCTTGACAACTAAAGCCGGCTGGGGCGGCTCCCTCCTCCTCTCCAGCTCTTTCTTGTAGTCCTAAAGTATCTGTCTCACGCAATCCTCTGCCGTGCGGCATGATGTGGGTATGTGGTATGAGTATGTGAGGGTGGGTGTGGGGATTAATCAATACGACGTCTTCTGCGGCGTCGTCGTGAATGGGGTGAGGCTGGACCAGCCCCACAACCGCCCAGCCAACTCCCACAGAGCATCCGCCACTTGTTGCCTAATACACCCACCCGCCTCCTCATCCCGCCTTCTCCATTTCTCCTTCACCTCCCACCGCCTCCTATCCCGCGAATGAACCCACACGCGGTACTTGATACACACCCCTCTGCGACAGCCCTCGGCTGTCAAAAGCCCTTCATATAGGCACCCCTCGGAGGTGCACCACTCCCTCGGAGGCGGCTCATACTCCACATACTGAAGGACACCCAGCCTCTGCGGCAGTTCAAAAACGGCGGCGGCGACCCTAATCCTTCTGGCTGTCGTCATATCCACCTTCTTAGAGCCGTTAAGACCTCCTCTACGGCAAGGCGCTGACCGGACCACATCGGTGGGCGGCATCGCCGTCAAGTACAACGTATATCTGCGCAAAGACGCGATCGTGCTCCGATTCACTTCGTCGGACCAGAGCCGTGCTTGCAACTGGGCACGAGGAGCTCAGAAACGCCCTCGCCGAGATTGTTAGGGAGGCCATTGCAAGAGGCTGGATAGACGCCGGAAAGGCGGAGCGTTGGCTGAAGAAGCTGGAGAGGGGTCTCACGCTGATGGAGGGCTGGCCGAGATACGAAGTGGGGCTGGTAAAGGAGACGCTAGTGGTAAGATATCGCTCCACCAACCCCGACAGTATAAAACAGGAGGCGCAACGGCTTAGGGAGATGGGCCTCGTTGAGGGCTACCACTTCACGGTGGAGACGGAGGGGGACAGCTACGGCTGTGTGTATATCCGTAGGGAGGGCTTGGCATACGCCGCCTGGCTGTCTGTACACGGTAAGGGAGAACAGCAGAGGCTGGCGGCGGACTTTGTGGAGTACATACTCCAGAGGGCGGAGGAGGCGGGCAAAAACGTGCGCAAGAAAGCCGAGAAGATCGTGGAGGAGGGCAAGGCGTGGGGCTCCCTAACGCTGAAGGACTTCGAAAGGGAGGTCGAGGTGGACGGCAAGAAATACGTGGTGAAGGTGATAGACGGAGGGGCCTTTGAGGAGGTCAGAGGCGGCAGGAAGTTGCTTAGGATTAAGATAACGGCGGAGGCGGGCCGCGTGGAGGGCGAGCACATTGTGGACCGCGTAGTGCGTGAATACACAATCACCTTCGGCAGGTATGAAGACGACAATAAGACTAGGGGCTTTGCCTACGCCAGCGTCAAGGCGCTGGGGGGCAGAGAGGCAGATGCCAAGCGGCTCGCCGCCGTAATAAAGGCCCTGACGGGGAGGGAGCCGTGGATACGCCGGAGGAGCGACGGTAAGATAGAGGTCGTGTGCTACGAGGGACATCTGGAGGGCTTCATGCGTTATATAGAGCTCGCAGAGGCCATCGCGGGGTGGCTGGAGGAGACAAGCCGCTTATAGTCGCCGAATGCAACTCTCTTGTGCTATTTACGTCTCTTCGCGGAGTCTCTCTAAAATACGGCGGCTTAAAGTCTTAGAGGGCTTCTCGCCGAAGACGCCTTGCGGCCTAAACATAAGCACAAGGATTATTACCACTCCAAAGATTATGTACTGGAAGAAGATTGGATCGACATTAATCACTTGTCTAATGCTCTCTTTATATATACTCAATGTCCTATCCAATGCGTAGTATATGGCCACGCCCGCCAAGGCGCCTACGTTGTTCCCCATACCCCCTATTATCAGCATAGCCCACCCAACAAAGGTGACGAAAGGTATAAACTGGCCCATGTTGACGAAATTGTTATAAAACACGAGCAACGCCCCTGCGACGCCCGCAAGCGCAGACGCCGTAGCCAACACTCTTATTCTAAACTTGACAATATCCTTCCCAAACACTCTGGCAGCGGTCTCAGCGTCGCGGATAGCCCTAAGAGCACGTCCAAACGGAGAATTAGCCAATCTTTCCATAACCACAAAGGTTAGAGCCAGAAATAGAACGGTAATCGCCAAATAGCCCCAAGGCCTGACATCGCCCATCCAGGCGAAGGGGTCGGGAACAACCGCGCCAAAGACGCCGCAGGCAACAGCAGGCGTATATGTCGTGACGACTCTAACCGTTTCTGCGCTGACCAACAGGAGGATGCCTAGGTAATCCTCGCGTAGGCGCAACGCTGGGCCTGACATAAGGATTCCAAAAACGCCTGCAAGCACTGCGGCGAGGACAAGCGACAGGAAGAAGAACGCCAATCCGTGAAGCGGAGACGCCGCGAAGACTTTATTCACGGCGGCAATGGCTTGATACTGCTGAGCCGAGCAGTACAAGTCTACGTTAGCAAGAGGGTTTATCCCTGCGTAAGTCATCAACGCGATTTTAGTAGTGATGCCCCCCACGGCGAGACCTCCTAACGCCAAGAACATGACTTTGCCGAACTGAGGGAGGCCCAAATACCCCACCTCAAGGTTTAGGCTTAACACATAGATGCCGTATATTGCGAAGAGGACCGCGGTTTCTCTAATCAATACCAGAAGGAGGCCGGGCTCTATCTGTAAAATCATCTCCTCCCCCTCTGAGCTAGGCTTGATATGATACCGGCAAGACCTTGGGGAGCAAACAACAATATCGCAATGACGAAGGCAAACGGTATCACAAGCTGAAACTCGGTCGGCACGCCCAGCGGCGTGAGGATATAGGCAGCGCCAAGGACGAGGCCAAGCCCAACCACGTAGCCGCCGAGAACGGCTCCGTATATGTTAGAAAGGCCGCCCACCACCGACGCCACAAACATAACGGCGAGTCTAAGCCAGCCTAACTCCTCAGTCATTGGGAAGAACATGGCCATGTAAACCCCTGCGATCCCCGTCACCGCGCCTATCAAGAGCCACGCAATTGCGAAGACCCTCTCCACGTTTATCCCGGCGGCCTTCGCAAGGTACAAGTTATCGATGCTTGCCCTCATGATTATGCCGTACCGAGTCTTATACAAAAGTAAATAGAGGAGAACCGTAATAACGACAACCATGATTGACGTGTTTATTAAAGCCGATGTGTAGAAATCCGTACCAGGCCATATGTACTCCCATCTAGCCAACAATACATTTCTGCTGAGTACCCCGTAGGTGTTCTGGACATAATCGGCGACGATGGCAACAGCGGCAAACATCACGAAGTGTAATCCAAACGACGCAATCATAAGAGGCGTTATACCAGCACCTCTTCTGATCATTGGCCTAAACACCGCTATATACGTCAAGACGGCCACAGCACCCGTCACCAGCGCCACAAAAGGAAACGTGAGATACACACTGGCGGGCAAACCCAAAGGCTGAAGAAGGAAGACAATGGTGAGATAACTCACATAGGCCCCCACCGTGGCCAAGTCGCCATGCGCAAACGACGGTATCTTAGTCGTTATATATGTCAGATTTAAGCCGAGACTAAGCAAAACATAGATATTGGAAAATATAATTGCCCTAGCAAGAGTTAGATAATCCACCCCTACGACAAGTTCCATAGACTTAAAAAAGGCACCATAAATAAACCTTACCAAGACCTAACTATATACAATATATATGATTATATACATACTCAAAGTATTTATATCGTGGGAATTGCATTACCATGGCTTCAAAAACCCTATATATAGGAATTGCAGCCGTCGTAGTAGTACTAGCAGCAATAGCGGCACTCCTCGCAACGGGAGGACAACAACCCCCAACAACCACCTCGCCAACGGCCACAACCACCCCACCTCCACAGACCACAACTCCTACACAGACGGCTACAACTCCCCCACCACAGACCACAACCACCTCGCCAACGGCCACGCCTACCACGACGCCGAAAAAGACGGTTTACATCGGCGCGGCTTTGCCTTTGACCGGCGGTCTTCAGTCTTACGGTATCGGTGTTAAAAACGCCGTGGAGCTGGCTGTTGAAGACGCCAACAAGATGTGTCCTAACTTTGAGTTCAAACTACTGGTCGAAGACACAGGCACAAACCCACAACAGGCGTTGCAGAAGATACAGACGTTATACGCCAGGGGGGCCAGACTCATTGTCGGGCCGATGGCCAGCGGAGAAGTCAATTCGGTGAAGTCGTTTGCCGATCAGAACAAGATCTTGATTTTCTCTCCGTCCTCCACCTCGCCTCTGCTGGCATTACCAGACGACTGGGTGTATAGAATAGTGCCTACAGACTTCGCCCAAGCCATGGCCATAGCGGACCTGCTTAAGTACCTCGGCGTAAAGAGAGCTGTGATAATATATAGAAACGACGCTTGGGGCCTTGGGCTTAGCAACGCCATAACAAACGAGACTAAGAAACTCGGCATACAGATCGTCGCCTCAGCTGGCTACGACCCAGACCCCAAGGCCTTCCCAACAGCCGTGCCCGAGGTAATTAGGAAGCTATCCGCCGCTCTCGGCCAGCCAGGTCCAGACGCAGCCATAATCTTCGTCACTTTTGAAGACGACGGCATAGCCGCGGTGCAAGCCGCCGCCCAAGACCCCGTTCTTAGTAAAGTAAGGTGGATAGGAACCGACGGCATAGCATACAGCGACGCCATGATAAAACAGGTGGGCAAGGAGATGGCCGCCGGCAAGATGCTCGGCACTATCGCGGCGCCGGACCCCAACGACCCCAAGTACCAGCAGTTTAAACAGGCATACAAGGCCAAATACGGCAAGGATCCAGTTGCGTATGACCCATACGGCTACGACGCCGCCATGATGCTCATGCAGATTGTGTGCTCCATCGGCACAGACGACCCAGTAAAAGTCAGAGAGACTCTTGAACAGTGGGGCAAGGAAGGCAAATACCAAGGCGCCACAGGCAGGGTCTTCTTGGACGAGGCAGGCGACCGTGCGTACCCCAACTACGTCGTATGGGGCGTGGTGCTTGAGGGCGGGACTCCTAAATACGTAGACGCCGCCTACTACTACGGCACAGATAGAAAGATTGCGGTATTTGACCAAGGCAAGCCTCTTTTCCAGTAACACATTTTAACCTACGCGTTTTTTCGCAAATGGCCTCTATTTTAACCACTAAAGACATCGTAAAACAGTTTGGCGCATTTCGTGCATTAGACGGCGTGAATGTTGAGGTAGAAAGGGGGAAGATCACCTTGATCATAGGGCCTAACGGCTCTGGCAAAACTACTTTAGTTAACGTAATCACGGGCGTCTACAAGCCAGAGGTAGGCGAGGTGATTTACACGAGAGCAGATGGTAAGGCGATAAACATCACGGGGTGGCCTCCCCACAAGATCTTTGAAACTGGGATAGTGCGGACTTTCCAGATACCGCAGGTCTTCCAGAGGCTTACAGTGTTAGAAAATCTCTTGGCCGTGGCTAGAGGCCAGCGCGGAGAGAGCGTCTTTTCAGCCATTGTGAAGAACTGGGTTAAAGAAGAAGAGGAATTAGTTAAAAAAGCCTTTAAGATCCTCAAAGCCGTTAAACTCGACGGCAAATGGGACGTTCCTGCTTACCTCCTCTCCGCGGGAGAGATGAAGCTTTTAGAACTGGCACGGGCGTTGATGGCCGGCGCAGACCTCATAATCATAGACGAACCGATTGCTGGCGTTCCCGTGGACCAGGCACACGAAGTCTTCAAAATAGTTAAAAACATAAACCAGCAAGGTATCACGTTCCTAGTAATCGAGCATAGAATCGACATAGCTTTCAGATACGTAGACTACGTCTACGCGATGGCGAGCGGAAAAGTGATAGCGCAAGGTCTGCCGGACCAAGTGGCGAACGACCCCAAGGTACGCGAGGTGTATATCGGGGGATAAAGCTTAAATACAGAGGGACACAGACACTCGGCCGGGGTGGCCGAGCGGCCCAAGGCGCGGGACTGGAGATCCCGTCCCCGTCAAGGGGGCGTGGGTTCAAATCCCACCCCCGGCGCTTTCCTTTACAAAAACACATGGCGCGTCAAGCTATGTCGTCATATCGGATGGGCGCCTACTAATGCAGTTCATCTGTGGTATTTACTGGTGGAGAGCGATCAGGTGATAGGCGGAACTTCCACATCC
>Ga0326760_1000866_pt1 | contig 14291 bp, 9 predicted proteins | sample GCREP_S_FD_207668 | JGI IMG/M metagenome (GOLD analysis project Ga0326760, IMG submission 207668) | Hot spring sediment microbial communities from Geyser Creek Basin, Yellowstone National Park, WY, United States - GCR.EP_S | ecosystem: Environmental > Aquatic > Thermal springs > Near-boiling... | reverse complement strand
AATTACACTGTAGTATATGACCTAGATCAGAACATATTTTCATACGACATATTAATTCTCTCCTTTGATCCTCCGCAAAAGAACATAATTAGAGGCGAAATTAACGATAATTTTACTCGAAAGGGAGACTGGGGTGAAGTTTCTGGAACTTGGAGGTATATTGATGGCGGACTTATTGCGGGGAAGAGGGGTGAATATCAGGATGCTATTATATTAAGCCCACTTAACGGCCAAAACTTTACAGCAAGTGTAAGCTTCAAGCTCGTAGATGGCGACTTAAAGGTTGCAAATTATGTCTCAATAATTTATGACTGGAGAGATAGGCAGAACTTCAAATATGCTGGCCTTATGTTTGATGGAAGTGGAATAGTATATGCTCACTTTTCATCCTGTAAAGGAGGAGAGATAACAACTTATCCTTCATGGCCAGGCTTGAACGCGGGCTTGAAGTGGAAGTTTGGAGACTCATTTAATATAACAATTTCGGCTCAAGGTAACATGTTAAGTCTATTTGTAAATGGCACACAATACTTATCCAAGATAGAAGAAGTGCATGGAGGAAGACTTGGCATTCGCGTAACAAGGTTTTATGAGGTACTCTTTTCAGGTTTTAAGGCTGAAGCAAATAGGTTTGTTCAATTCAGAGATGGCGATGAATATCTAGAATATGTTAGAAACGGTGGAAGGCTTATTGTGCTCAACACAAACGGCTATGGATATTTTGCAAACAGAATGTTAAATTATTATAACGGTACTGGAATTAAATCTGGTGTAATAGATGGGTCTCAGAGTGTTAAAATGTCATCAAACATATTTGTGCCTAGTTTATATCCGAAAGCAGGCGTAGAAGTAATTAGCTACTACATTTCGCAAGAAGGCTCAGTACCATATGCGTTAAGAAATGAAGAAGGCTTGGGTGAAATTATCTACATAAATGTTTATCCCATCATTGAAGCTATGAGGATTTCTCAGGAGAAATATACTTTCTATAATCTCCTTGGAGAATTATTGAAACCGGCAAGTATTCAGCTTAAACTCTTCAAATACACCTTTCCACCAATAACAGCTACATTCAGGGAAGTCCAAATGTTGGGAGACATTTGGATTAATACTTCAAGCATCATTTTTCCAGTTAATGTAAATTTCAAGAAGGTTGAGATAATTGATAAAAATGGAAAAGCTTTATTGTTGACCAATGTCACGAAACTAACGGTGCTTAACTATGATAATGCATCAATAACTTCGTCAAACTTAACATTATCTGAGGGAAATGGATTTTATTCAAATCTAAAATTTAAAAGCAATGTCATAATCATCTTCTACGGCAATGCCTCAGTAAACTTAACAACTAAGAATGGAGGTATACTTAGAATCGATGGTGTGAAAACAATCATGATAAGCCCTAGTTCTAGTAAAGGTGAAGTAAGCGTATATGCCTTTAAGCCAACCGTATCACTCAAAGGAACAGCATATTTCAAGGAATTATATTCATCGGCCACATCGAAAACAAGGACTTATGGACAAGATCTAAAGGTAAATGGAACTGTTAGGTTAAAGATGTATTTGTCTGACGTATACCATTGGGCCAGTTCGCTTGATATAGCAGGCAATTCTAAGAGATTCCCGCCACTTATTTCGTATGATGAATTAACAAGTCTGCCCCAAGCAGGATCTTTAAGTATCGTATTAGCACCAATTTTTATAGCGGCTATACTTATTACTTACCGTAAGAAGAAACTTGACATATAAAGAGTTGTCAGTTGCAGTAATATCGGAGTATGTAGGTAAAAGCCCTGAGGAAATCACATACTCATTTGTATTTGATGAGCTTTATCGGTTAGCCAAGAAAGGTCTGAATGTGCATGTAGTGAGGGGTAAGATAGAGGGCGATTCTATCTCCTATGGCATAAATTTCCATGGTATGGAAAAGCTAATTGATCCCCAAGCATTAAATATGCTTATGAAAAACATCATGCTTTATCCACCAATCTCCTTGGTGAGAAACCCTGTACACATATATTGGGAAAACCTCTATGCATTAAACGTCTCAAAAATAGTTGAAAAATATAAGCTGGATTTAATTCATGCACATTTTGCCTATAGAGAAGGCTTGGTTGGATTATTAGCTAAGACAAGAACTAAGAAACCATTAATCGTGACATGTCATGGATATGATATAAATATCGTTCCAGAAATAGGCTATGGTATAAGGCTGAGAAAAAGATATGACACTTTAGTTCGTTTAGTACTTAAAAATGCAGATGCAATAATATGCGTAAGTAATGACATGAAAAATAAAGTCTTGAGACTGGGGATAAATAAAGAGAAAGTATTTGTCGTGTTTAATGGTGTTGATATAAATCTATTTAGACCGCCACTAAAAAACGAAACAGATATACTAAATAAAGTAAGAAACTTTTTTGGAATACACGAAGATGATTTCGTAATATTAAATGCTCGCCACTTAAGACCCGTATACGGTATAGAATATATAATTCATGCAGCTAAAATAGTTACCGAACAAATGAAAAAAGTAAAGTTCATCATAGCCGGTGAGGGAGAATTGAGACAGAAACTAGTCACAATGATTCATGACATGAACCTAGAAAAGAATGTAATGTTGATAGGAAATATCCCAAGGAGTTTAATGCCAAGGTTGATGCAAGTTTCCTCTCTTTACGTTAATACTTCATTAGCTGATGGTATGTCCCCCAGCATGCTTGAGGCATGCGCATCTGGATTACCTATAGTAAGTTTTAATGTCGGAGGAGCTAGTGATGTCATTGACGAAGGCATTAATGGTTTCCTTGTACCTGTAAAAGATTGGAAAACGCTAGCTGCCAGAATTATTTACTTACTTCAAAATGTTGACGTGTTAAAAAATATGAGCAGAATGGCTAGAGAAAAGGCGCAGGAGAAATTTGATATAAACAAAAGAATTGATACTATAGTATCGATTTATGAAAATGTCAGTCAAGTTTTATAATATGAATGTGATTTCATTACTTGGTATGATTTGGAAAGCATTAACAGAAAAAGATCCTCAATTTGCAGAATTATTTCCTGATTACGATGAATATCATAAAGTCTCGAGAATATCACCACTTTCTATATTACGAGCTAGCTTAATTTCTGAATGGATTAAACCGAATTCATCTGTGTTAGACGTAGGATGCGGAGAAGGATTTCTTATGGAGTATCTTTTAAAGAAAAAGAATTGTAAAGTATTTGGTATAGATGTATCAAGGAAGGCGATAGAAATCGTTCGATCAAAAGGTATGGAAGGTGAAGTCAGAGATATAGATGAGGAAGGTCTGGGTTTGTCTAAGGATGAAAAATATGATTACATTCTATTCGTTGAGGTTCTTGAGCATTTAAAATATCCTCATAAAATTCTAATAGAAGCATCTAAACATGTAAATGAAGGGGTTATTGTAACGCTTCCAAACTCGGGATATATATATTGGCGCTTGCAGATGCTAAGAGGCTATTTTCCAAGGCAAAGTTTTATGCACTTACACTTTTGGAGCATAAATGATTTTTACATCTTCTTAAGGCAGCTGGGATTAAGACCCATTAGTCTTAAAACAGAATTACCTACTAAAGGCTTTAAGGGCTTGTTACTTAACCATTTAAAAAACTTGTTAGCATATCAACAATGCTGGTTAATAGCACCCGTTAAAGACTAAGAACATGAAATGAATTTGAGCTGAAAACCATGAGCGTTAGAAAAGTTGTAATCACGGCTGCTGGTTTGGGTACTCGTCTGCTTTCTGTTACTAAGGAGATGCCTAAGGAGATGTTGCCTTTATTCTGTATAGGCTCTAATGGTAGTCTTTCGCTTAAGCCTGTTCTTCAGCTTATCTTTGAGCAGTTGTATGATGTTGGTTTTAGGGAGTTTTGCTTTATAGTTGGTAGGGGCAAGAGGAGTATTGAGGATCATTTTACGCCGGATTATAGCTATGTCGAGCTACTTAGGAGGAGGGGTAAGGATGGGTTGGCGATGGAGCTTGAGGAGTTTTATCGTAAGGTTGAGTCCTCGATTATTGCGTGGGTTAATCAGCCTGAGCCTAAGGGTTTTGGTGATGCTGTGTTGAGGGCTGAGCCCTTCGTGGATGGTGATCCTTTTCTAGTCCACGCGGGTGACACGTATATAATATCGCGAGGAAATGCGCATATTAAGAGGCTTTTACAAGCATATGAAATGTATAGGCCGAGTGCCACGCTTACCCTAAAAGAGGTTAATGATCCTAGGGGACTTTATGGATGTGCTAAGGTTGAGATCGATGAGCCCGTGATGAGAGTTACATATGTTGTGGAGAAGCCTGAGAGGCCGCCTTCAAACCTTGTCATAATGCCTATCTACGTCTTCGAGCCCGAAATCTTCGATGCCATAAGGGGGGTTGGCCCCGGCGTGGGTGGAGAGATTCAGCTAACAGATGCCATACAGAGGCTTATCGAGGCGCAGAAGCCGGTCAGGGCCATAAAATTGGTAGAAGATGAGGTTAGGCTTGATGTTGGGATCCCTGAGACCTATTGGGAGGCCCTCGCCATATCATACAGGCATGCTAGAGGAGGCTTGAAATGTTGAGAAGTTATAGGATCTCAGTTATCGGGATGGGATATGTTGGACTCTGCACAGCCGTAGCCTTTGCCAGTAAGGGCTATACCATCATCGCGTCAGAAACGGATGCTGAGAAAGTGGATAGAATAAATCGCGGCATATCACCATTCTATGAGCCGGGCATCAATGAAGCTCTTACTGAAGTTTTGAGAAGTGGGCGCTTCAAATGTACATCAAACACGGAGATGGCGGTCCTAGATACGGATATAACTTTCATCACGGTCGGGACGCCCAGTAAGCCGGATGGGAGCATAGATCTGCGTTATGTAAAGGAGTCGGCTAAAGAGGTTGGGAGCGCCTTATCGCATAAAGACTCCTATCACTTGGTCGTGGTTAAGAGCACAGTAATCCCGGGGACGACAGAAAACATGGTTAAACCAATTCTTGAAGAGACATCAGGAAAAGTATGCGGGGCTGATTTCGGGCTATGCGCAAACCCTGAGTTCCTACGCGAGGGATCAGCGCTATATGACACCTTCAATCCAGACCGCATAATTATTGGCGAATATGATAAGAGGTCTGGAGATATCCTAGAAGCCTTTTACAGGGAATTTTACGCCGAGAAAACGCCTCCCATAATCAGGACAACGCCTGTGAATGCTGAGCTTATAAAATATGCGAATAACGCCTTCCTAGCCACGAAGATAAGCTTCATCAACACAATAGCCAACATATGTGAAAGAATACCCGGAGCGGATGTAACAATAGTGGCCAAGGGCATTGGGCTGGACAAGCGAATAGGCCCCCTATTCCTAAACGCTGGCCTAGGTTATGGTGGAAGCTGCCTTCCAAAAGATCTAAGAGCACTAATACAATACTCAAAAACCATAGGATACGAGCCAAAACTACTGGAAGCCGTAGAAGAAGTCAATAAACACCAGCCACAAAGGGTGGTCGAGCTATGCAGAAAACTTCTCGGAGAATTAAAGAGCAGAAGGATAGCCGTTCTAGGCTTAGCTTTCAAGCCCAGTACCGATGACATGAGAGAAGCCCCATCAATAACAATCATATGCCAACTACTAGAGGAAGGAGCTGAAGTAGTCGCCTATGATCCAGCAGCAATGCCTAATGCTAAAGCAATATTCAAAGACAGCATAAAATATGCAAACTCCGCAATAGAGTGTCTGAAAGATGCAGACTGCTGCATCCTTGTTACAGAGTGGGATGAATTCAAAAAGCTAAAACCAGAGGACTTTATACAAAACATGTGCAGGCCAATCCTATTAGATGGAAGGAGAATATTCGATCCCAAAGAGTTCGGTCAAAAAATAAAATTCATGGCCATAGGCCTTGGTATAGAGAATCCTGAGAAGACTGAAGAAAAAATCTCCAATATTAAAAGTAAAAATAGTAAATGAGGAAAGCCTTCAGACGATTATCTAGTATCCGAAAAGGATAAAAGATGAGTGTGGTTAGTGTTTTTCTTGCTTTGGGGTGTTGTGTGGGATGGGTAGGGATCAGGTTATTGGGGCTTTATTGATGGTTCTTTCCATGGCCGTGATAATAGTCTATGGATGGATAGTCTTCTTCACGGAATGGTCCCTCCTCCTACTCCAGATAACAGGGTTCATAGTGGTCCTAGGAGTCTTCGGGATACTAGCATGGATAGGATACACATTGGCCACAACACCGCCACCAAAACCAATAGAGGAGATAGAGAAGGAGCTCGAGAAAAAGCTCAAAGACCTTGAAAGCAGATCAGCCGAGGAAAAAGCTCCTAGGGGATAGAAAATCAGAGCAAGTAAAATCATACACGAACAATAGGTAATATTTCATCTCCGCTGTGGAAAGCTTTTAGACGTGATCCATGATCATGATTATTTTGGCTGGTATGGGACATGTTATCTAGCTTTTTATTGATTTTTCATGCTTTCGAGATGGCATGATAGGGGCCTCCGTAGCTATGTTAAACCCATGACAAGAAGTCGCGTAATCTAAAGTGAATCCTTAAGGTGCTTTCCTGCTAGCCTTTTGCTGAAACCATCTCTGGAATCTAATTAATGGATTTTAACTCTTTAGATGGATTACTTATCTTTAACATTTTTATAAGAAATTTTATAAGAAAAAAGAGGTAGGTGATTTAGGAGGCTAGGGGTACGTCTCCATTTGTTCCCCATTGTATTCTAATTGCCTGGTTTCTATCATAGCTTGTTGTTGACTTGAGAATATACCAGTAACCGTTGCTTGGCCGCCAGACGATGAGATCGCTTACACCATCTCCATCTATGTCTCCAGTTAGGGGTATGTCACCTAGTGAGCCTGAACCCCACTGTATCCTAAGTGCTTGCGCTGGGTCATAGTTGGCTGAAGACTTGAGAATATACCAGTAGCCATTACTAGGTCTCCAGATTATGATCTCTCCCTTGCTGTCTCCATCTATGCGTCCTATTAATGGTATGTCACCTAGTGAGCCTGAACCCCACTGTATCCGTAAAGCGTACGAGGTGTTATATCCCTCAGATGATTTGAGAATATACCAGTATCCGTTGCTAGGCCTCCAGATTACAAAGTCGCCCTTCCCATCCCCATCAACGTCCCCAACTAAAGGTTTGTCTCCATTTGTTCCCCATTGTATTCTAATTGCCTGGTTTCTATCATAGCTTGTTGTTGACTTGAGAATATACCAGTAACCGTTGCTTGGCCGCCAGACGATGAGATCGCTTACACCATCTCCATCTATGTCTCCAGTTAGGGGTATGTCACCTAGTGAGCCTGAACCCCACTGTATCCTAAGTGCTTGCGCTGGGTCATAGTTGGCTGAAGACTTGAGAATATACCAGTATCCGTTGCTTGGCCTCCAGATTACAAGATCCTCCATTCTATCAGAGTCGAAATGCCCTATGAGAGGTATATCCCCTAAGGCTCCTGAACCCCATTGAACCTGGAATCGTTTATCACGGTTATATTCTGTGGATGATGTCAAAATATACCAGTATCCGTTGCTTGGCCTCCAGATTGCTAGGTCACCTCTATTATCGTTGTCTGGGTTACCGATTACTTGGAAGGATGCTACTACGGACCATGGCCCCATGTTGCCTGCCTGATCTACAGCTCTCACCCTCCAATACCATGTTCCAGTTTTTGGAATATCAATAGTAATGCTTGTTGATGTAGTTGTGTACGTCTTCTTATCCGGAGTGTTAAATGAAGTTGATGTATCGATCTCAACAATATATTGGCCGAGTTTGCCAGGTGATGGGTCGGAGACTTCCTGCCAACTTAAAATTACTTGGTATTGGAGGAATCGGCTTTTATCTGCAGGCGATAGTAATGCAGGTGCTGGTGGCGGTGTAGTATCTAACGTGATGCAATCACGCAGATCCTGATACACATTGGATGGCGGATTTGGCCACCACCTATTACCCAGCGCATCTTCCAAATCAATATAAACACATTTTACACCATCTCCCGGCGGCAATGTCCAAGATTTCCACACCTCTTTCACACCAACTATAGGTGGCACAAACTCCTCGATCAATGTCCAACCAATACCATCATTGCTGAAATAATATCTTTTGAACCCGCTATCACCATCCATTGCTACAAAGTGCACCGTAACGGTTGGATTATTTGTATACTCTGCGCCATCATTAATCTTCGTTTCACCTACTACAGGCGCTGGCGGCGTTATATCTATTTTCACAGGACCATAGTGTTTTGTCTCGGTGGCAAGATTTCCAGCATTATCAACAGTTCTTATATGCAGGTACCATTGCCCATGCCCAAGATTCTGCGTTACACTCGTACCTGAGGTGAAAGAATCCGATGTCCCAACATTCGTGCCCGAGTTTTTGTCAATCTTGTAATAATATCCCTTGACACCACTATAGGAATCCGATGCACCAGACCAAGAAAACGTGACAGAGGTTTGGGTGGTCCACTGATCTTTAGGCGGATTCGACGTTATTGTCGTCGGATTACTAGGTGATGTGGTATCTATTGATACTGAACATGAACCATAATCTCCCCTATTGCCTGCGCCATCATAGGCTCTTACGTTAACCGTATGCGTCCCGCTTGAAAGTGGAGGAGTCTCGAAGCTTGTTTTATAACCTATATTAGTCCATGAAGTAGTTTGGTCTATTGCATACTCATAACCACTTACTCCACAACCTACATCTGATACAGGACTCCAGCTTATGGTGGGAGTGTTATCATTTATCCAGTTTCCGCCACCTTGACAATTTGGTGAAGGACGCCCTGGTGGAGATGTATCCGGGCATCCACCATTGCAAGAATGCCCCCATTGACATATACATTGATCGCTTTCATTAGGTATTCCATCATTATCCCTGTCTGAATCTCGATTATCACAAATCCCGTCTTTATCAAGGTCAAATGGACAATAATAATAGGAATCATACCCGCCATCAGTTACAAGGGTGACGTCGATATGGCCATTTCTGACAGTGTCCGAATCGTAAATCCAGTTACAGCCTTGTGTGTAGGGGTCTTCACATAGAGTATAAGCTGATGCATGAATATGTTCGGCTCCAGACACGCCTAAGTATACTCTTGGATTCTCCATCTTATTCCATGTTGGGTCAACATGATGCCAATTTCCACCATAATATGATTCAGCCCAAGCATGGCCCCAACAGGTTCCTACGCTACTACAATATGCTCCACAGACATTCGATAATCGGCATGTAGATCCGAAAGTGTACCCTACTACATGTCGAGTTGGAATGTTTAATGATCGAGCCAGCCCTATATATAAGTTGGCGAAATCAACACAGACTCCGCGTCTGGTTTGCAAGACCTCCAAGTCACTGCTCCGTTCCATATAGTTAGCGTCATATGTAACATAATTGTAAACATATGTTTTAAGAGCATTTGCTGCATCCCTTGGAGTAGTCTTGCCAGCAGCTGCTGAAAGGGCTGTTCGTATTATATTTATATCTGAAGGATGATGCCAATAATTATCACAGTAATAAACTGTGCTTTCAAATGGTTTTTGAAAGACAGTCCAATACTCATTATTATATTCATCATGCTTTGTATCAAACCATAAGGGTATATCCTCCCATAGCTCAAATCTAAAAGATGATATACCTATTCCACGACTAGCAGCCCATGAGCCGGAAACCGTTACATCACAAACCAGACAATAGCCGGGATTTATGTCTAGGTGACCTGACTCAGCTGAAGTGCTCTCGCCATTGGGCGCTGTTAGAAAGAATTTAAAATATAGTTTGTGAGTATTGGTGTCAACGTTACAACCCCATGCTTCGAAATTTTGATCTTGTCCAAGAATTAATTTGCTAGGAGGACTGATCCAGTTTATGACCTGATATATGTATATATTTGAAGAGGAAAGATTCTGCTGAATTATTTCTGGTGATGTTTCATTTTCTAGATTATTTTGAAAAAATGTAGAGTATTGATTATTAATAGATTGTTTGGTGTTAATGTTAGAATTACTGCTAGGTGGCGATATATATGGGGGTTTTTGAATTCGCTCCAATATTGTTCCATTCTCAGCATCTATGACTATTCTGATAATATATCCAGCTGGATACTCTTCAAAATTTTGAGACGTTACGACCCATACTATTCTTCCATGACGAACTTCTAACATAGATATGTATGGTTGAGGTAATCCTTCCCTAGATGCTATATTCTCTGCCTCTTCCTTGCTAACCAATATCTCTTGCGGTTCATTAATGATGTTCGAAAGACCAAAGGATATCCGTTCAGCTCCTATATCCTTCCACCAAGTATCTAATGCAACATGCATTTTAACACTATACGAGCCAGATTTATATTCTAAAGTAACAAACCATACATGAGGTATATCTGTTTCATTTACTCCCATGATGGTAAAGTGCTTTTTAAAGAATTCTGGTCCAAACTTATTTTCAAGATAACTCATCACAATTTCTTCCGCTCTATTTGGCGACGTAATCATTTCTCTGGGGCTAGGTTTAGCGAAACCTTCTGGCATTTTCACTACTTTAACTTCATTAATAGAAACTGCCTTATTATTTTCGCCTCCTACGCCTAAGAAAAACGATGAAGCCAAAATCACAGTAACCAGTAGGAATGCGGTGAAACCAGCAAATAGCAAAGTAAGCGCTATTCTAGATTTTGGTAACATTTTTCTCATAGATATTTTCGTGACATAAGTGGCTAATAAATTTTTCTCCCTCTAGGGGGTATTCTGGATAATTGAGGAGTTTGGATTTTATATTATTGTATATGGCCGTAATTTTCTGGAAAACTCAGCTCATTCCTGAGATCTTTGATACTATCCCATCAGAAGTCATAAAGATTATGAATAAATTAAGTCAGATTGATAAAATCTTTCATACATAATTTTGGTTTTTTATTTTAGTAACTTTATTTCTTCCACAAATATTCTTAGCTCACCGCTAGGAGATCTTTGAATTTCACCTCTAAGAACAACCCATTTATCTACTAACAATGGGTCAAGAGCTCGACCTAAGATTTCAATTTCATTTCCTTCTTCATCAGTTACAAAAAATAACATGCCGAAACCTTGGGTCCCACGAGCCGTCAATTTTCCCCTTAATGTTACTGTTTTATTAACATATTTCTCAGGGTTAGCTAAAACATCCTTTATAGTAACTTCTTGTGAAAGCGCCGTAAAGTAATAGAGTGCGTAAAGGATCGCTAGAGTTAATGCAATAAGGACACCTATTATGATTAAAACATTCCTCACTCTCATGTACCATTATACAATCTACTAGGACTGGGATATAATGTTACTTCTTAGAACAGTGAACGATTCAATGGTGTAGGTATAGTGGCTACCAGAAGTATATATGTAAAGTCTGCCGTAGAACATTCAATGATAGGATTGGGACAATATTCCACTACTCTAGGCTTAGTCTTAGAGCTTGGCTCCTCCTAATAATTCTATCCATCCTAACCCACATCCATACGCTCCATAAGCTGGCTTCCAGACACATCATATGATGATGGTGTTTAGAGCTTCTGGACACTCTTCAAGCTTGACCAGCCTATAGCTTAGCTTCAACCCCCCAGCACCCCTCCTTAACCCTCCTCAAAACAACCTAACCTTCCCAGCTACATCCGGAAAAGCGGAGCTCAGGCCTATCTACCTACCCGACCACATGCCCAAGGCCACATCATAGCCTTACTCAACCATCTCCCAGCCCCTCTAAGAAAAGATCCATGGCCCCCCCAAACATACTACCCCTAACGAACAAAACTTCCTAGCCCCCTCAACCTAGCTACTAGGCTAAATCTCCCCGGTATCGCTTAACAGCAGGTATCATGGTTACACAGTATTTTCATAAATCCAGCTTTATCTACTACCCCCTATATAAGCAAGGCTACTTCAAGCAGCTTCACTTCTTAGAGCAGGTTTCACATTAAGATATACTACATGATACCTTGATACCCTGCTTTCACATTACCATCCTTCATCTGACGCCTTCTACGAGTCATGAAAGGGTTTTGCTGCTTTATGGTAACGATACCCTTATAAGTCGGTATCTTATAAATATTTCTTGGTATCATGAGCTCGATTGACGCACTAATCTCAAGTATTAGAGAGGTTCTCAGAAAGATTCCGTCTAGCAGTATTATGAATTTGAGCCGTGAGACTTTTGCAGAGTTACTCGGGATCGACCCTAGGAAGTTGCCCCTTAATTATAAGATCAGGATAGCGAAAATGCTCTACGAAGAGTTTGGGCTTTCTTATCGATGGATCGCTAACAGGCTGGCCATGAGCTTAAGAGATGTTGCGAAGGCTGTTAAAGGTGACGTTAATGACAGAAAAATGATGGAAAAGAATAAGGCAAAAACAGATACTGATATTGACATCGTAGTTAAGGCGATAGAGCTTGTTAGAGCGGGCCAGGCTAGGAATCCAAACGACCTGGTGTTAAATCTTAAAATCGATTTAGAACAAGCTGCTCACCTCTTCAATAGAATTATAGAAAATGAGCAGAAGACGATCACCATCCTGCCTATATTGGAGGCTTCTGAAATGGTTAAAGAATTATGGAAAGACGCTGTACGGTATGTGTCCAAGCTGGAGAATCTGATAAAAGATATGGAGAACGTTACGAAGAATGCCGAGCGACGCAAGGAAGAGCTTAACAAATGGGCTTTAGAATTTCAAGAGCTTCAGAAACGATTTGAGATCTCTGAAAATGATATGAAAATCATAATAGGACTGATGAAGCTTATCGGAACTCTAAAGAAGAGGGTTGGAAAACTTGAGGAAAGAATTGCTGGTTCATCATCCTTTGATCTAACGGAATTTACGAATCAGATGAAGACGTTGCGTGATTTAGTTGATGCAACCAGCAAAAAGTTTGAACAAAGCAGATAAAGCCCTGTCCAGCCTCCATCCATAAATCATCATTTATTTCTCTCTAGTTCTACGGCTAAAAGAGAAACTGGCAATGACTGGTAGGCTATTCAGAATAGGCTAGGCCAAACAGTTTATTTTCATGCATAGATGGCCTATTTCCAAGGAGAAGAACTTGAAAATCCTGCTTCTGTCTCCAAGACTGTCTGGCGTTGGTGGGATTGCTCAGCATGTTAGGAGGCTTGCTCGTGGATTGAGGGGGGCTGGCCACGAGGTTGAGCTTGTTTCTATTGAGACGCTGGGTGTCAAGTTGAGGAAGGGGTTGGCGAACCCCGGCTACAGCGTGCTCGCCTCATTAAAATCTATGGGGGAGAGATTCGATGTAGTCCATGGCCATAACCTCCCATCAGCGCCAGCGGTCAAGCTCGCTAAGGCCCATGCGAGGATTGTGACGCTTCACGGGGTCTATTCGAGGCAGATCAGGTTATTGTATGGCGGCATGCTGGGCTCCATGGCAGAGCTATTCGAGAGATGGATTCTAAGAGGCGTGGATGCCGTGACGGCGGTCAGCCTAGAGGCCGCGAGATATTATCGCAGCCTAGGGCTCGAGGCAGTACATATCCCGAATGCGATCGACTTATCCGAGATGCCAAGCGAGGCAGAGAGGGTCTCGGAGCCACAGATAACCTACCTAGGGAGATTATCTAAGGAAAAGGGTGTTGACATACTCGTGAGGACCGCATTAATGGGGCTAAGGGGAATAGTTGTAGCGGGCGATGGCCCCATGAGACCGCTAATCGAGAAAGCAGCGCGGAAGGGCCTCCTAAAATTCCTCGGCCCACTACCACGAGTCAAGGCATTAAGGATATTGGCGGGCTCAGATGCGGCCATCTTACCATCGAGGGAGGAGGGCATCAGCACGGTACTGCTCGAGGCCATGGCCCTAAGAATACCGATAGTCGCGACAAGGGTCGGAGGAACAACCGAGATCCTTAGAGATGGCAAAGACGCGCTACTAGTCAATCCGGATCCGGGCGAGATCAAGGAGGCCGTCATAAAGCTCTTGGCCGATAGAAGCCTTGCCAAAAAGCTGGCTGAGAACGCGTATCAAAGACTGTTAAGCAACTATGAGTGGAGGATAGTTATGGAAAAGTATCTAAGATTATATGAGCGGCTCGTGGAGGCCAATAGCTAGCTTCTATCGGAAGATTCTTATTACACTGCTCTAGGTGATCTTGAAAAATGTCATCTGTGAGGCTGAAGCGCCCCGGGGCGATCTTCTTCGCCTCAAACTTTTACAGCCTCTTCACGGGATTGGCCTTCACGGTAATAGTGACGCGGAGCTTAACGGTGAGCGAG
>Ga0326760_1000865_pt1 | contig 14318 bp, 13 predicted proteins | sample GCREP_S_FD_207668 | JGI IMG/M metagenome (GOLD analysis project Ga0326760, IMG submission 207668) | Hot spring sediment microbial communities from Geyser Creek Basin, Yellowstone National Park, WY, United States - GCR.EP_S | ecosystem: Environmental > Aquatic > Thermal springs > Near-boiling... | reverse complement strand
AGCCCCCGCTGTTCGATCCAATTCCGAAGCTTTACCCCGTAGACCCGCGGCGCTTGGGCGAGGTCTTGCACAGTACGAGAACTGGTGAGGAACATGGCGGTCTTGATCTCCGCAACGACGGCCTCTATCTCCTCCCTCAGCCTCCCCTCCAGCACCGCCTTTAGGAATGGTTGCGACATAGTGAAGAAGTGAGCGCCGAGGGCGATTGCCTTTGCCCCGTCGAGGCCGCCTCTAATGCCGCCTGATGCGATTATAAAGCCGGCATACGCCGACTTGACTTCACATATAGACGCCGCAGTGGGTATGCCCCACGTCTTGAAGGTCTCGGCAACTCTTTGGTGTCTATATGAGCCGGAGGCTCTGGCGCCCTCTATGGCCACAAACGAAGTCCCCCCGAAACCGCCGACATCTACGGCGTCTGCAAGACCCGCAAGGCGTGCCGCAACCTCTTTCGAAATGCCGTTACCCACCTCTTTCACAATGATCGGTCTACCGGCATATTTCTTAACGGTTTTTATCTTCTCTAGAACACCCCTGAAGCGGGGCTCCCCCTCTGGCTGCACCACCTCCTGCGCCGGGTTTAAGTGGATCGCAACGGCGTGCGCGTCGATCATCTCGACGGCTTGAGAAACCCACTCCGCAAGCTTCTCCTCGGGCAACTCGACAAGCTGAGGCGCGCCTAGGTTAGCCACCTTAGGCACAGAGGGGGCGTTTTGCTTAACCACTTCAAACGTCCAACGCACCTCCGGCTTGATCAACGCAATTCTTTGAGAACCCACGTAGATAGGTATCCCGAATTCCTCAGCCGCCTTCGCAAGCTCAGCGTTTATCTTACCAGCGAGCTCAGTCCCGCCGGTCATGGCGCCTATGCCAAATGGAGCTCTTACCTTAGCCCCTAAAAAACTAGTGGTTAACTCCACCTCAGAAAAATCTATCTCTGGAAGCGCATTGTGGACGAGAAATACCTCTTCAAGCCAAGAAGAGCCGACTTGAGAGATCTCCGACGCGGCCAAGTAGATGTGGTCGTTTTTCCGTTTATCTATCCCCATTACTGTTTCTGTTGCGCCCTAGCTCTTACACAGCCGCGGCCAGTACAACGCGAGCCGATGAAGCCCACCTTCTGGCCCGGAGGCGCCGTCTTCGGCACCGGGGTGCCGCCCTTCTGATGCGAACCGCCGCCGTGCGGATGCGCGTACGGCGACATCGCCTTACCTCTAACAAGCGGATACTTCCACGCCTTCGCCCTAGCTCTGTGGTACTTCTTGCCGGCCTTCAAAATAGGCTTCTCAATCCTCCCGCCGCCGGCCACTATGCCCACAGTAGCCCTGCCTCTGGAGTCGACCTCCACCACCCTCCCACTGGGCAACCTAACTATAGTCTTGTTCTCCTCAGGCTTCTGGCCGATCACCACGGCATATGTGCCGCCCGAACGGGCAAACTTACCCCCGTCCCCCGGCCTCTTCTCTACGTTAAACACCATAGTGCCCTCAGGAACCCTGCCCAACACAACCACGTTGCCGGTCTTAGGAGACGCGGCCTCGCCAACCTCGACCAGTTGCCCCACGTAGAGGCCCTCGGCGGCGTAGTTGAGAAACTCTACGCCGTTCTCCAGCCTGATCCTAGCCACAGGGGCGTTTAAACCCGGCTCGTGCAGAATCTCAACCACGTAGCCCCTCCCCGAGGCCGCCGCAGGCGGCGGATACCTCACAGGCCCGTCTCTCTTCCAGCTAGGCGACCGGAACTGTGAACCGCCTCTCCCCCTCCTCTGCACTAAGATCCTTTTACCCATCGCGCACCAAGAGAGAACAGTTTATAAACATTTACGTGAGAGACAAATGGGTGAAGTGATGCACCTATACTGAGTCGTGACGACCACACGGCACACGGATTCCCCGCGACAATGTTTAAATACATCTCACAGGTTCCGACGCCATGGGTCGCGTCAGGCCTAGATACATCAAGTCGCTTGGAGAGAAGCTCCTCGAAATGTACCCAGACAGATTTACTGACAACTTCGAGGAGAACAAAAGAGCCGTCGCGGAGCTTGCGGATATACCGAGTAAGTCCGTGAGGAATAAGGTGGCTGGCTACATAACTCGCCTCGTAAAGAGGCGTAAAGCTCAAGAAAAGGCTGAATCCACGGTGTGATATGCCCCTCGCCAAGGGCGACTACATACTCCTGGACTACACGGTAATTGATAAGGATAGCAACAAGGTCGTCGAAACCACTCAAGAGGCCGCGGCCAAGGAGGCCGGCTTGTATAGGCCAGAGGAGGTGTACGGCCCCCGTCTTGTTATTCTTGGCGAGACGCCTCTTTGGGAGCCTGTGGAAAACGCGTTGCTTAACATAGACGAGGGTCAGGACTTCGAGGTAGAAGTGCCCCCTGAGAAGGCGTACGGCGTTAGAGACCCAGGCAAGGTGAAGATTGTGTCTATTAGAGAATTTCACCGCCACGGCGTCGTTCCGAGCGTCGGCGACGTAGTCGACTTCGAGGGTCAACGTGCCAGGGTGGTGTCTATATCCGGCGGCCGTGTCGTGCTGGACTTCAACCACCCGCTTGCCGGCAAGAGCTTCATAGTGAGGGGTAGAGTGGTCAAGAAACTCACAACCGCCGAGGAGAGGGCCGTTGCCCTTCTTAAGCTGTATCTGCCAAGGATTTCTGAAGACAAGCTAAAGACCGCGTTTGAGGGCGAGGTCTTAACTGTGATTTTGCCTGCCGAGGTGCTACTCTATGAACGCATCGGCGGCGTGCTTCTTCAGTACGCTTCTGAGGTTTCTACAAAATTCCAAGGGGTGAAGAGGATCAGATTCATCCAGGAGGTGGAGTTGAAGAGTTGAGCCAATATTTATAAGTCATTTTCAACACCTCGTCGATGACAACTACGGTGGGGATAGTTGTAAAGGACGGGGTCGTCTTAGCCACAGACAAGAGAGTTACCGCAGGCTATTACATAGCGCATAAGCGCGGCGAGAAGATTTGGAAAATCGATGACCACGTAGCCGCCACCATGTCTGGCGGCGTCGCCGACCTTCAGTCTATCTTGTCTTTTCTCACCCTCCGCGCTAGGGAGTACAAAACGGAGTACAAAAGGCCTATACCCATACGCGCCTTGGTAAACTACGTGTCTCTAATCCTTTTCTACTCTCGTCCTTACGTATACCTAGTGCACTCGATAATTGGCGGGGTGGACGAGGAGGAGGGGGCTGTGTTGTATATGACTGACTGGCTTGGCACAGTGACTAAGGAGAGGTATGTGGCCACGGGTAGCGGCTCGCCCTACGCCATGGGCGCGCTTGAGGTTGAATACCGGGACGACTTAACTCTTGAAGACGCGGTTAACCTCGCCATAAGGGCAGTGAAGGCTGCGATTAGAAACGATCCCGGCTCTGGCGAGGGAATTGACGTGGTCACGATTACGAGAAAAGAAGGATTTAGACGCGTCTTCACGGCGCAACAAAAGATAGTGTTGCCGGAGTAGAGGCCAAACGCTTCCAGACTCTAAACATAAAAACACTCTGCATCTAACATATATGCAGATCGAAGACGTGTGGATTAGGAAAATCTTCACTGGCCGTGGAGACGTCGCTGTTGAAGTCGAATTAACGGTAGAAGATCCCTCGTCTGGCGAGGTCTTAGTCGCTAGAGCCGCCGCGCCTGCCGGCGCCTCCAGGGGCATGCACGAAGTGGCCTACTTCCCCGAGGGAGGTGTAGACGCCGCCTTGGCGGCTTTCGAGAAGCTAGTGGCGCCGGAGGTCGTCGGACTAGACGTCACAGAGCCCTACGTGGTAGATGGTAAGCTCGAGGAGATTGACGGCACTCCTAGATTTGAGCGCATCGGTGGCGCGGTCGCCGTAGCGACTTCCTTCGCCGCGGCCGAGGCCGGCGCGGCGGCGTTGGGCATACCGCTTTTCGCCTTTATAGGCGGCGCATACGCGCGGAAACTCCCCCTGCCGCTCGGCAACGTGATAGGCGGAGGAAAACACAGCAGAGGGCTGGGCCCCGACATACAGGAATTTCTCGTCATCCCGCTTAATCCTCCGGACATCTTCACAGCCGTATACGCCAACGTTGAGGTCCACAAGAGGGCGCTTAAACAGATCCTTAAGGTGGACAGCTCTTTTACAGGCGGTAAAAACGACGAGGGTGCCTGGACGCCGCGTATATCTTCACGAACAGCCCTAAAGATATTGAAGGAGGTCGCGGCAGAGGTCGGCGGCGAGTTAGGTGTTGAGATAGGTTTAGGCGTAGACATCGCTGCGTCTAGCCTCTGGAACGGGGAGAAGTACATCTACAAGAACGAAGGCGTCGAGAGGGGGCCAAGAGAACAACTGGAGTTTGTAGCTAAGCTTATCGAAGAGTTCGACCTTGTATATGTAGAGGACCCCTTCCACGAGGAGGATTTTCGGTCTTTTGCAGAATTGACAGATAAGCATCGAGACAGGTTGATAGTCGGCGACGACCTCTTTGTCACAAATCCAGCGCGTATAAGAGAGGGAGGCAAGCTCAAGGCAGCCACTGGCGTGATAGTGAAGCCTGACCAGATAGGCACTCTCCTCAGAGCTTACCAGGCGGTAATCACGGCGAGAGAATACGGCATGAGACCCGTGGTGTCGCACCGCTCGGGAGACACAGAGTACAAAACCCTCGCGCATATAGCCGTGGGCTTCGGCGCAGACGTGATAAAGACCGGCATAATGGGCGGCGAGAGGACGGCGAAATTAAACGAACTTATTAGGCTAGGCGACTACCTAGGCAAATGGGCTGTCCTTCCACAGCTCCATTGGCGATAGGAAACAACGTATTTTAATGACTTCCAACGGGGTTGTGTGGGGGTCCGCGTAAAGATGCGTATTTGGGTCGACAAAGACGGCCAGGAAATCATAGGATCCGGCATCTACAACATCTTGAAGACGTTAGAAGAAACAGGGTCTATAGCCTCTGCTGCGAGGAAGCTTGGTTATTCTTATAAATTTATCTGGACATACATAAAGAAGCTTGAAGACGTGTTAGGCGTCCCGCTTGTGGAGTCCCGCCGTGGAGGCAAAGAACGAGGCGTCACAGAGCTCACAGAGGTGGGTAAACTTCTGTTGAGCTACTACGAGTCGATGAGCAAAGACGTGGAACAGGTGGCAAAAACATGGGAAGCCCGGTTTTCAGAACTCATATCTGCCTTGGAACAATACAGATCTAAGGAGTCTTCAAAAGACGAAAAGGATGAGATACCGTATTACGAAGAAGAATAGGGTTTGAGGTACCTCCCAAGGCGCTTGTTGTTACCGCCGTTTGTATGTCACATACTCGCGGCCTTGGGGGACCAAGAGCAGACTCGCGTATTCCCTCGCCGTTCCAGCAGATTCTTTGGTCCACATCTCTCTTACTTCGCACAGAGTTTGCTGAACGCCAGCTCCAGCTTCCCTTGCGGCGCCATCCTTTGCACATTCAGCTAGTTAAGCGAGAGATGCGCCTCAGACCCGTTATGTAGACCTCCGTCATGTAGGATGTGTGTTTCTCCCTCTGTCTCGCCACCTCAACTGAAGGCGTCTGTACTCGTAACCTCCACTAACCTGTCCCTGATACGCTATGCCCAGCCTCTAGCCCAATCAGTGCCCAAAGGCGCCATGCTCTGATACTTCTTCAGTAATTCGTCAACGAGGTCCGGTCGAAGAGGGGTAAAGCTTAAACCGTGGCTCCCGCCGGGTTAAGGCGTCTCTAACTGCGTAGAACAACCCCTCTACATCTCTATTCTTGATGTACGGCAAAAGATCTACTACGGGCTCCGAGTAGATGCAGGTCTTGAGTTTCCCATCGCTCGTGAGCCTCATGGTGGAGCAGCCGCTACAGAAGGTCGGGTTGTTGTAGTTTTTAATAAGTTCGATAACTACTCCGCCAAGTATAAACATTGGCCTGTTGTGGAGTTCTTTTCTAAGCCCAACCGGTCTACCTCCCAGCTCAGTTATGGTTTTTGCCACGGTTTCCACCGGCTCGTAAAAACGACTGAATACGTCCGCGCCTTGTCCCGTTGGCATAAGTTCTATGAGCTGTAGAGATGCGCCTAGCGAGGAGGCGAGTTTGACGAGCTCCTTAACGCTTTTCCTGTCTGTATTCACGTCTTTCAACACCACTGCGTTTAGCTTTATCGACATCCCAAGTTCTCTACTCTTATGAAGCCCACGTAGAACCTCACGTAGTAGGCCGGCCGGCGTGCCTGTAACTTTCGCGTATATCTCCGGCTCAGTTGTATGCACCGACACGTTTATTCTACGCAACCCAGCCGAGCTCAGCCTCTCAGCCCATCTGTTTAACAGATAACCATTTGTAGTCAACGAGACTGGGGCTCCTGTCTTTGCGATATTAGCCACGATGAGGTCTATGTCTCGTCTCAGAAGCGGTTCGCCCCCCGTTATCTTGAAATCTAAAACTCCAAGAGAAGCAAAGAAAGAGGAGATAAATCCATAATCTTCAGCAGTTAGATAAGTTCCCTGTCGTCTAAGTTGCCCTTCGAAGTGGCAGAAGACGCAGTTATAATTACAGTCGTCGTTCACCACATACCTAACCTTCAGGAATGGCCTTCCATACCTGTCAAATAACACCGCTATTTCTCGAATAGCAGATAAAATATGTTTTCCGTCTACGTCTACTACACGTATACTTATATCTCTGCGTTTTTCGGCTACTGGTGTGGTACATATCGGCGGTGCCGGCGCTTTTGGTCGTTGTGTTTGGGTGGCGGCTCTATAGACACTACGTTGCTTCGTTGTGGGCAGGATCCGCAGTGTTTCTGTTAATTTTTTCTATCGACTATGCAACAATCTTTATAAATTCATTAATGGTAACCTTAGTTTCGTTTAGGGCATTATTTGATAGATATAAAAACATGATAATAATTTTCTTTATTCTTGTGACAATCATAAAAATTTTTATATTTACTGAATATTACCTATATGAAAAATTTACATATATATACTATTTAATTGATGGTATATTTACAGGTCTATCGGCGTTTCTGATGTATTCATATACGTTTAAGCCGTTTAAGCTCGACCGTCTATTTTGGCTTCTGGCGCCAGCGGCTGTCCTCTCCTCTGCGTCTTCTATGCCTGTGTCTGTACTTACAAGTTCTGTGTTGGCCCTCGTAGACGTACAGCCGCCGTCTGTTGCGATAGTGGCGGCGCTTAATGCGGCGTATTTAATTACGACGTCCAGCAACCCTCTGGAACTCACGGCTCCCGTAACCTTTGTCCTGGCCTACCTGTTTACTTACAAGAGGGTGTTGTATCTGTCGCCGCTTGCCCCAGTGGGATGGCTCTACTCCTGGTTGGGCGGTAGGTATAAGGTCATCAAGCTTCTGGGGGTCGGCGGATTTAGTTACGTCCTGGCGGTAAAACAGAAGAGGAGCGTCTACGCGGCCAAGGTGCTACGCTACGTAGATGACTACGGCTCTCCATTAGCTGGCGACGAGAATATACTGCGTGTGTTTGGACAGGAGATGAATAGGTACCTAGAAATAAAGTCGGACTACGTGGTGAAGGCTTACGAGGTGTATCTACCTGCCGTTGGGTACAGGGACGCTATTCAGTACATGAGAAATCCGCCGTATATCCTGTTGGAGTATATGGAGGGGGGCACGCTTAGAGATCTCTTGAGAGCCCTCAAGAGGCTACAGGTAGAACAGGCAGTGAGGCTGTTTATACAGCTGGCCCAAGGCCTCTACGACATCCATAGACACAACGTCGTCCACCTAGACATAAAGCCTGAAAATATTATGTTTACTCGAGACAGGAAAACGGCGAAGATCGGCGATATGGGTATAGCGAAGGTAGCAACGGGGGGATACGTGCGCAGTAGCTACATGTCGCCTGCCTACGCGGCGCCGGAGGTAAAGAGGGGACTGGCCACCTTTGCGTCAGACATCTACTCACTTGGCTGCGTCATGTACGAGGCCGTCACCGGCATTAACCCCAACGTCTTCGTTGAGAATGGCTACCAGATCCCGCCGCCCAGTACGTACAACGCCGAAGTGCCCCCCTGGCTTGACGAGATACTGCTCAAGATGTTGCGTCTAGAACCGGCGGAGAGGCCCACGGCGGCGGAGTTAATTATATTTTTAAAGAAGACCGTTGGCAAGAGCTAATGCCCTGGCGGTGCCCCATCTGCGGCACGGAGAACCGCGACGACGCTTTGACGTGCAAGGTCTGCGGCGCCTACAAGCCCGAAGCCACCACGAGGAAGACGGCGCAGATTAAAGAATCCATCTCTGTCTCTTTGTTCGTTGAGGTTCTTGAAAGCCCGGTCGAATCCCTTGTGGGTAGGCGTTTCGAGTTCAAGGTAGGCACGCCGGGGGCCGTAATCACGGTGGGCAGAGCCGTGGAGAACCAGGTAATTGTGCCGGACCCGGCGGTATCGCGCCGTCATTTACGCCTTATAGTTACTTCCAACGGCGTCGTCGTAGAAGATTTGGGCAGTACCAACGGGACGTATCTGGTGGAGGGGGGAGGGGAGCGTCTGGTAAAGGTCGAGAACGTGGGTAGGCAAGCCGTCGTGAGGGTGGGAGGCACCAAACTGAGGATAGCCCTCCTGCCTTCTTGAAAAAACTTTATTAACCCTACTATTGGCGCAGTTCGTATGTCAGAGGAGATGCAGTATGAGTATTTAGTGCCTCTGGAGAAGTACTTAAGCGCCGGTGTGAGACTTGGGACCCGGTTATCTAATAAATACCTAGAGGACAGGGGGTTTATATTTGCCGTGAGACCCGACGGATTGAGGATATTCGACATAAAGAAGATCGACGAGCGTTTAAAAATTGCGGCTAGACTAATTGCACGATATCAGCCAGATAGAATACTAGTACACACCACAAGACCCTACGGCTTTAAACCTGTGCAAATGTTTTGTAAATTCGTGGGTTGCAAGGCGTTGACTGGACGCTTCATTCCGGGCACGTTGACAAACCCCTATCTTCCGCATTACCAAGAAGTTGATCTGCTCTTTGTGGTAGATCCAAGACTAGACGCCCAGGCGGTTTCGGAGGCCGCCAAGATAGGCATTCCAGTCATCGCGCTTGTCGACACCGACACACCGCATCAGTATATCGACTTCATGATACCCTGCAACAACAAGGGCAGGAAGAGCTTGGCGTTGATCTTCTGGATCTTAGCGCGGCAAGTCTTGAGGGAGAGAGGCGAACTGAAGCCAGACCAAGACCTCCCAGTGCCTCCCGAGGAGTTCGAAACACGGCTAACTCAGACTTAGTCGTCATCTAAGACCTTCTTCTCGACCAAAGGGACCGACCCCCTCTTAAAATTAGTTCTGACCTCCTCCCGCCCTAAAGGGCGGAGCTTTCAGTTGTAAAGCTTATAACTACGTAGACGTATTTGCGTGATGCGTGTGAGGAAGCCCGCGGTGGCGGGTTATTTCTACGAGTCTGACGGAGAGAGGCTTCTGCAACAGCTGGAGTGGGCTGTGAAACATGAGCTCGGCCCCAAGGCTCTTCAACTCCCTAAGCTGGGCGCAGAGGCGCTGGGGGGAGTGGCGCCTCACGCTGGCTACATGTATTCGGGGCCTGTGGCCGCGTGGATATACTCCGCGTTAGCGGGGTTCGGCAGGCCTGATGTGTTTATTGTCGTAGGTCCTAATCACTATGGGATCGGGGCGCCGGTGGCCGTGATGAAGTCAGGCGTGTGGGAGACCCCGCTGGGCCGCATCGAAATAGACGGCGACCTGGCCGAGAGGATAATGTCGCATTATAAAGAAGTTGAGGACGATCCACATGCCTTTTCTAAGGAACACTCCGTCGAGGTGCAGATACCCTTCATACAGTATTACTTTAAAGATGTGAAGATTGTGCCTATAGTGATGTGGCGGCAGACTCCTTCAACGGCCCGGGAGCTTGGGAGAGCCATTGCCAAGGCCATTAAGGACTATGGGAAGAAGGTGTACGTAATCGCCAGTAGCGACTTCAACCACTACGAGCCGCACGACGTCACGATGAAGAAAGACGACATAGCCATCAGCAAGATACTGCAACTGGACGAAGCCGGGCTTTTCGAGGTGGCGTCTAAGTTCGACATATCGATATGCGGAATCGGGCCCATAGCGACACTCATAGCGGCCGCCAAGGAGCTGGGCTACAGCAACGTCACTTTACTGAAGCATGCGACGTCGGGGGACACCAGCGGCTACAGAGACGAAACGGTTGGGTACGCCAGCGTGATTTTCTACCGCTGAAATTTCACCTTTACGAAGTGTACACCTCCTCTGATGCCGTAGGTGGCTACAAAAGACGAAACCGGCCTAGTTGCGATAAGCTTCTCTAGCCCTTCTTCGTAGCTCTCGGCCGGTATGTGCAGTGGCTGTAATGCCCACACTAAAGACAAGAGGCGGGCCGCCTTTATGCTTGGGGTGCCTACGTAGACGGCCCTCATAGGTCTAAACTTGGCTATTCTCTTGGCTAAAGTGCCCGACATGCTGTATACCAATATGTCCGCATCTAGGTCGTGGGCCAGCTCTACAAGTCCCTTAGCGAATTTATCTCTAGTATCTTGGGGAGATGGGGACTGGGTTATGTTGTACTCCACTTTTTCTAGTATCTTAGTCAGCCAAGTTGCGGCGGCGAGTGGATATTTGCCGCTTGCCGTCTCGTTTGTAAGCCATAGACTATCCACGCCGGTAGATGCAGTGGTAAACACGTCGTGAACCTCCGCCCTAGTCGGAGTAGGCGAGTTCTGCATGGAGTCCAGCAACTGGGTAGCCACGGCCACTGGCTTGCCGTATTTCAGAGAAGTCTCTATAACCCTCCTCTGCACCAGCGGCAGTTTCTCAAGGCCGTGATGTAGCCCCAAGTCGCCTCTAGCCACCACTAGGTAGTCTCCGCACTGGACCAACTCCTCTATGTTATCCACAGCTTTTCGAGTCTCTATCTTCACGACAAGTTGTGCGTCGAACCTCAACTCGCCCAGCAGAGTCTTAACGTTATCTACGTCTCTGCAACTTCTGGCTAGACTTACAGAGACGTAATCCACCTCTTGACTTAAATGAGAAATCTTTTTCAAGGCCTCAACGTCCGATTCGGCGGGGAGAGACATGTCGTAGTCCTTCCCCTCCACCACCACGGCTTTTCCACTGGTCACCACGCCGCTCGACTCAGCCACCGCCACCAACGTATCTACCCCCGCCTCCTCCACCCTCAGCCTCAGCTTTCCATCTAGCATCAAAACGACGTCGCCCCGCTCGGCGACTTGGAAAAAGGCCTTTGCAGATATGGGGATGTAGCTCCCGTCTGACTCCTCCCCCAGCCTAAACACGACTTTGTCGCCAGCCTCTACGGAGACGGGGGGCGTCTTCCCAACCCGCACACCTGGGCCCTTTAAATCTACAAGAACCGCCACGACCCGTCCCCTGGCCCGCTCGTACATCCTCACTGTTTGTATCCGTGTCGCAACCTCCTCTGGACTTGCGTGTGCCAAGTTGATGCGCACGCCGTCGACTAAGTCGAGCAGTTGCGTCAACTCTTCAGGCGGCAACGAGTCGGTAGAGGGACCTAGCGTAGCCACTCGTTTTGTGAGCGTCACGACAGAAACGCCCCTGGTATAAAAATATCCTCAAAACCGGGAGGCGCGACGTATATAGCTGTTTAATTTTGGCGTCTGGCAGTTGCGGCGAAACACATCGTCAAGGCGTCTGCGGCGCAGTTCACAACGACCTGATTCTCTCGCCGACTTTTGGAATAATTGTAGTTATCTTATACTTAAGCTCTATAGAGGTGGCGAGGCTCACGACTTTCGAGGGTTCGCCGTGTACCAACACAACTTTCTTAGGCTTAGGCTCTAGATGTTCTACGTATTTCATCAACTCTCTCCTGTCGCTGTGGCCTGAGAAGCCCGGTATAGACACGGCCTCCATACGCATCTCAATCTTCGTCTCGCCGCCCACCAAGCTCCTCACCACGAACTCGCGTTCGCCGTTTAGAATCCTCCTGCCCAAAGTGCCCTCTGCTTGGTACGACACGAAGATCAGCTTGTTTCTCTCGTCCGGCGCCAGTTGTGCGAAGTAGTCGACCACAGGTCCTCCGTTTAACATGCCGTGCGGCGCGATTATCACAGCGGGCTCGTCGCTTTGCACGATTTTAGCTATCTGGTTTATCCTGTCTTCGACGCGTTTCGCGCGGTCTACGATGACTACGCTCCCGGAGGTGGTGAAGGGGTTGACTCCTCCGTAGATCTCCTCCGCGACCTCTGGGTTGAGGTAGTGGGGATACATGAGGTAGACGTTGAGGGTCTCTACGATCATGCCGTCTACGTAGACGGGGACCCTCGGCACGAGGCCGCCTTCGATCATTTTGTTGAGGATGTAGAGTATCTCCTGTCCCCTCCCGGTGCTGAACGCCGGGATCAACACCTTGCCGCCGCGGGACACCGCTTCAGACACGTGCTTAGCCAAGGCGTTTTCGGCCTCGACGCGGGGCGGCTGCACATCATCTCTGCCGCCGTATGTGGACTCCATTATGAGCATCTCCACCCGCTTGAATTTAGAAACCGCGCGGTTGAGGAGGCGGGTCTTCCCGTACTTAAAGTCGCCTGTGTAGAGTATGTTGTACCTCCCGTTGCCTATGTGGAGGTGCACCATCGCCGAACCGATCTCGTGGCCGGCGTCGTAGAAGGTGAGCTTTACGTCAGGAGCTATGTCCGTCACCTCTTCGTAGTCGAGCGTTATGGTGTGGTATATCACGGCCTCTACGTCGGCCTTCGAAAAGCTCGGCTGAAGACCCTCCCGCTCCTTCAGCTCCACATAGTCTGTAAGGAGTATGTAGGTCTGGTACTTGGTGGGGTCCGTCATGTAGACGGGGCCTCTGTAGCCGTATTTGAAGAGGAGGGGGAGACAACCAACGTGGTCCATGTGGGCGTGGGTCAAGACGACGGCGTCCAGCCTATCTATGTCGACGAGGTCCAACATGGGGAAGTCCTCGTCGTATTGACTCGGCTTAAGGCCGCAGTCTAGCAACACGTTGCTCTCAGTCGTAGTTACCAGTATCGCGCTCCTCCCCACCTCCATCGCCGCGCCTAGGAAGGCGACGGTGATAGGCCCCTCTTTAACCACAGGCTCTTGATGTATGTAGCGGGCCAGCGACTCCATGAGCTCCCGCCTTTGTGCATATGCGCCGTGGAAAATCTGCCGGACGCCCACCACCTCGTGCGTCGGTAGCTTCACCCCGTCCCGCGGTACCCCGCTCTCTATTACAGCCCTCCAGCCAGTCTTCACAAACACCTCTCTCGCAACAGCCCGCAACTCCTTCTCTCTCATAGGCCTGACCAGGTATATATAGACGTCGCCGTTCTCCTCAAACACCACATCCTCAACGTCAGACACAACCTCTCTGATTATCTGCGTCGCCTTTCTCTCCGGCAACCTACTGCCGGCGTCAACCCTTAGAACCACCCGCTTCTTCAACGTCTTAGCCACTTCTCCGACTGCGTCAAGCAAAGCCTCAGAAGGCCTCTTTACATAGATACAGAGGTTAGGCCCCTCGAAGCTCACCCTAGTGATCTCGACACCAGAGAGGAGAGACTTCACTTTATTCTCAACTTCAAAAAACGACACAAAGCCTTAATTACTCAACTATTTAAACTATATCGTCTCAGGCGCCGCATCCATCTTCAATACAGCAACAAAGCGGAAGGACTTCGATTTTCGACGACTTCCTCTCTATCTGAAAGGCTGGAAGTTTGCCCCTCTGCCACAAGTGAGATATAAAAAATCTAGAATGTTCAACTCTATGCTTATATACAACACCGCCACACGGCAAAAGGAAGAGTTCGTCACATATACGCCCGGCCTCGCCAGGGGGTACGTCTGCGGCATAACCCCCTACGACCACGTGCACGTGGGCCACGGCAGAGTCTACGTCTTCTTCGACGTATTTCGGCGGTATCTAGAAGCCAAGGGGTACGAGGTGAGGCTTGTGATAAACTTCACCGACATAGACGACAAAATAATAAACAGAGCCAAGGAGGAGTTCGGCCACGAGGCGTATAGAAGATGGAGAGAGGTGCCGGAGCGGTACATTGCGGAGTTCTTCGAGCTGAATAAAAGGCTCTTCATCAAGCCAGCCTACGCATATCCCAGAGTCACGGAGAACGTGGAGGATATGGTGGCTTGGACCTCTGCGCTGGTCGAGAAGGGCTTCGCCTACGTGGCGCCCGACGGCTCTGTCTACTTCGAGGTGGGCAAGGTGCCGCGGTACGGCGAGTTCTCTGGACAGAAGATTGAGGAGCTCGTCGCCGGCGCCAGGGTGGAGCCCGAGCCGGGGAAGAAGAACCCGCT
>Ga0326760_1000864_pt1 | contig 14342 bp, 17 predicted proteins | sample GCREP_S_FD_207668 | JGI IMG/M metagenome (GOLD analysis project Ga0326760, IMG submission 207668) | Hot spring sediment microbial communities from Geyser Creek Basin, Yellowstone National Park, WY, United States - GCR.EP_S | ecosystem: Environmental > Aquatic > Thermal springs > Near-boiling... | reverse complement strand
TCTCTTCTTCATTTTCTCATATTTTTGTTCCTTACGATTTTACTTTAACTTGTCCAAAAGATTTTACTGCTACAATTGGAAAAGAAGTAAGTATAAGTATTACAATAAAAAATACTGGAATGAACGATGATTATTATAATATAATAGTAAATTCTCCTATGAATATAAGAGTAGTTCCTCAAAGCCTAACAACAAGTAAAGTAAAGAGTGGAGAATCTATTTCCATAAGCTTTTCTTTATTGCCATTATCTTTTTTAGGGGGTGATGAAATTAGTATATTTGTACAAAGTGCCAGCTTACCTTCAAAAAGTTCAGTATGCAGTTTTAGGGTTAGAGTAAATTATTTTTCTTTAGGAAATTTTGACACTTATTACTTTTTAATTATATTTATTGTAGCAATTCCTCTAATTTTTTTATAAATTCCTCTTTTTTCAAATTTTTTATTATTGCACCAGAAGCGTTTTTATGACCACCTCCATTAAAAATTCTTGCAATTTTTTCAACATCTATTTTATTACTCCTAAACTCTACTTTATCTTTATAAGAAATTATTATTAAATCTGAATTTTCATTCTCAACCAAAATGTATGGAGGAATACTTTCTTCCAACTCAAAAAATGTAATTGTATAATTTTTAATTTTAAATATAGACTTTTTTGCATTTTTCTTTTTTTCTCTCATTTCATTTTCAAAAGATATTGCAATTTCTTTAACGTTTTCCGCAAATTTTTTTGGTTCATACTCTAAAATTCTTCTAGATAGAGCTCTAAAAATTGGTAAAAGTTTTTTATTTCTTAAATAATTTGAATACGCTCTTATTATTTTTGAAGTCTCATCATCGCAACTATTACTATCTACTTTGTTTGCTATTTCTATCCATTCGCTTTCAAAATTAAAATATTTTGCAACTAATGATGCACAACTTTTATAACTAGAATCTATAAAAAATTTTACATTTTCATACTTATTCTCAATTTCTAAAATGTGATGATCAATCCAAATTGCTTCCTTAAACATGCTCGAAAGTTTTAATGTAATTTCTTTTGGAGAAATATCTAGTATGAATATCTTTTCTAAATCATCTCTAAATGCAATTATTTTGCACAAAACTTTTTTTAAAGAATTGCTTGAAGAAAAAAAGTTTAAAGAATTTGGAAAAAATTTTGAAACTATTGAAGTACTTAGCAATCCATCAAAATCTAGATGAGCTACTGTAAAAATCATATTTTGATTGTTAATATTAAAGTTTCTACTATTGCCGCAATAAAAAGTATTAGAATGCTGTAGAATAAAAGTTTGAAGGAATCTATGTAAAATTTTTTCATTTCAAAGACTTTTCTCCTTGCAGAAACAACAGACAATATTGCTCCAGCAAGACCTGCTAAAAAATATGAAATAAACTCAAGCATTCCATGTGGCAAAAATACTAAAAATGCTTGTGGATAAAAAATTATTCCATAATTTTTTGTTATCATACCTATCGCAGTAGCAAGAACTGTTGCATTCCAAGAAATTATTAAAAGAGATCCAAGACCATACAATAAAGAAAGAATAAAACAAAGAAGAAGTACCGATAAATTATGAAAAAATATTTCTAGTAAAGGGATGTTATTAAATAAATTTCCTGTAAATATTCCTCTAATTTTTTTTATTGTTTCGATTTGTTTTTCAAAAATTTTTTCTGAAATGTTAGAAGGTAAAAAGATATAAACTAAAGACATTCCAAAAACCAATCCAAAAAGGACTAAAAGATAAAAATATATTGTGTTTAGATACCTTTCAAAAAATCTTTTATCTGAAACTTTTAAAGTATTTCTTACTTCTTTGTTAACAACTTCTTTAAAAAATGGGATTAAGGATAAAGTTATTAAAAATGTTATAAAAAAACTTTCATAATCTTTAAAAATTTTAACAGAAATATAAATACTAACTATTGAAATAAATGCAGAGTAGAAAAATAAAAAAATCGGATTCTTCAATTCATTAACCAAATATCCTAACATAATTATGAAAAGGGTTATAAAAATTTTAATAGCACTAATAATTTTAGAAGGAATCTGGATTTTATCGCTTTTTTTACCTTACATTTCTCTTCCTAAAAAAAGTGAAATTAAATATATATATTTTGAAGAGCTGGGAAATAAAAAGTACGAGTTTTATAGAGAGGGATATGTAATAGTTGAAATTTTAAAGGCAAAAGAGGAATTAGATTTAGATTTTGAAAAAATTCATAATATTTTTCAAAAAAAAGTAATTTTTGTTATTTTAAACTCTTCTCTTTTAAATTCTCAAGCTTTTGTTTCAAGTGCAATAAATTATAATAATCCTATTACAATTACAAATGTTACTTATGAAGAAATATTTAAAGCAATCTGTAACGTTTCATTAATAATTGTTCCTGAATGCATTATGTCCTGATAAGAATTGCATTAACTACTCCATCTTGTCCTGGTCTTGAAGTAACTTTTGCTAATCCGATTTCAGTTTTTATAATTGCCCCTTTTGTTATTATTTTCCTTCTTTCAAATAAAGGATGTGCTTTATTTTCTACAACATCCAATATTTTTACTTTCTTATAACTTTTTCCATCAAAAACGTTTGCATACAATGCAAATTTTAATTTAACTTTTTTATTCCTACCTTTTGTTCTTTTTATTATTCTTTTTTCTTCTTCATTTAATTTTGTTTCGATAAAATATCCTCCGATGTGGCATTTCTTTTTTACTTTATAATATGGGATAAATTTTCCTCCAGTAGGTTTTCTTCCTTTTATTTCGTCATGATACTGTACCATAAATTATATTTCCTTAATTAGTTTTTCTTCTCCTATAAAAATTTTAAAAAAGTTGTTTATCCTTTCTAAATCTCTTTTAAAATATTCTTCAAAAAGATTACAATCATCTCTAACTCCTTGACCAAAATCTATAAAATATGGCTTATTATTGTAAACTAAAATATTGTACTCGCTTAAATCTCCATGAGACAATCCGATTTTTTTCATTTTTTTCAAATTTTCTATTACTTTTAAATACAATTCATAGCTTGGTTTTATTTCTTTTAATTGCTGTGCTGGAATACCGTTTTCTCCAATAAATTCTAGAACTATTATATTATTTAAACATCCTAAAGGTTTTGGTACAGAAATTTTATTTTTAAAAGCGTAAACTAAATTTCTATATTCTCTTTTACACCAATTAAAAACTATTGATTTTCTATCTTTTTTAACTCTTGAAAATCTTGGATCTATTATCAATAAGTTGTACATTTTTTTAAAATCTGAATGCAAAATTCTATAAATTTTTAATGCTATCCAATTATCATTAAAATCTTTTGCATTGCAAACAACACTTTCCTTCCCTTCCTTAACAATTCCAATAACCCCTTTTAGTAATCTTGCATTTCTTAGTTGAATTAAAGTTTTTATTGTTACTTCATCAAAAACTTTTCTAAAAACTTCAAGATCCTTAAACATTATATTGGAAGATTTTTAATATATCCATTTCTTTTTAGCCATTGTGCTTCTGAAGGAGTATATACATGAATTATATCTCCTCTTCCCTTTACTGGCCATGGTTTTACCAAAACAACATCTCCAACTTTTACCCAAACTTTTTTCATTAGTTTTCCAGCAATTCTACACATCATTTCTGTTCCATCATCCAAAATTACCTTAACTTTATCCCCACAATAAAAAGAATCTACAATTCCATACTTTTCATCTTCTTTAGCAATTCTAACTTCCATTTCTTATAGATATTGTATCTAAATATACTTTTTTCCCTTTCTTCATTCCAACAAGCTTCCTAGAAACTTTATAATTTATTGAATATTTTCTTTCTAAAAATCTTAAAATTTTGTATGCAACATTTTTTGACCCAATAAATACATCTATTCCTTCTTTTTTTTCTTCAATTTTAGAAATAAAAGCATAAAAATCTTTTTTCTCACTTTCTACAATCTTCTCAATCTCTTTTAAAATTATATTATTAAATTTTGTTCTAAGCTGAATTATTGCTTGTCTATATCCAATATTTTTTAATGAGCAAAATTTGCAAGTAAAGGGCTTTATTTCAGAGTTTATTGGAAAAGAAAATATTAATAAGTTATCTTTGTAAACTTTTATTCCATTTTCAAATTTTACTTCAAAACCTTCAAGTTTAATTGCATGATTTACATAATGTTCCAATAAGTTTTTTAAATTTTCAAACAAATATTTTTTTGTTATTGAATATTTGCCGCAATATTTGCATTGATATATTTCAATTTTTTGTGGAATTTTATGTTTTTTTAAAAAATCGTTTCTAAAGCAATCTATACAAATCCCTTCTAAAAATATTTCTACATTTTTTCCACATATTGGGCACACTTTTTTTAGCATAATTATAAGCTTCTTAAAATGTTTAAAGAAACAGAATAATCTATTTCTGGAATTTCTGTTTCAATTAATTCTAATGTTACGGTTTTTGAAACTTTCTTTAAAATTTTTGCAATATCTTTTAAAGGTAAAATTCCATTTCCCAATGGCAAATGAGAATGCTCAAAAAATTTACAATCTGAAAGATGAAAATGTTTTATTCTCTTTTCACTTTTTTCGATAAATTCAAAAACTTTTGATTTATTATTAAAAGAGAATGCATGAGAAATATCAAATGCAAGATTTAAATCAGAAATTTCTAAAAAATAATTTATTTCTTCAATGGAATGATCCAAATTTTCGACAACAATGTTTTGACATTTTAATTTTTTTACTTTTTTTATAAAACTTTCAAAAAGGTCTTTTTTGCAATTTAAATGAAGTACGGCAATTGAATCGATGTTTCTGCAAATATCTTTTAATTCTTTAAAATCTTTTTTATCAAAAATATTGTAATTATTATCTAAATGAAATGTATAAATAAATCTTTCATTCTTTAATATTTCTAATTTACCTTCTAAAAACATTTTCTTTGTTTCTCTTTCCAACACTATTTCTATTCCATCAAAATTCAATTTTTTAGCTATTTCTATTTGATTAAAGATATTATCGTATGGATTTGAAAGCATTAAAACTTTCATTATATTATGCTTCCAAAAGAATTATTAGAAGTTTTGGCTTGTCCGAAATGTAAAGGAGATTTAGAAGAAAAGGGTATGTTTTTAGTTTGTTACAATTGTAAGCTTGCATTTCCTATTTTGGATAATGAAATTCCAGACATGCTTATTGAAGATGCATGGAATCTTGAAAAAGCTGAAAAAAATAATTTTGTGCATAATTTAAAACTGCCTTAAATATTAAATTAATTAAATATTTTGTATGAACGATGCAAGACCTTTTGATACCTTAGAAGCAAGCAAAGGAAAAAAAGTAATAGTAAAACTAAAAAATGGAGAAGAAATAATAGGAACTTTAATTGCTGGGGATATTCATATGAATATTTGGTTAAGAGATGCTGAAATTGTAAATGAAAAGAAGAAAGTAAGTTCAATACTAGTAAGAGGGGATAATATAGTTTATATAGTAACAGAATGACAAAAGGAACTCCATCTTTCGGAAAAAAGGCAAGAAAAGATTTACATGTTAGATGCAGAAGATGTGGGCATAGTTCTTTTCATGTAAGAAAGAAGAGATGTGCATTTTGTGGTTATCCAGATAAAAAATGGAGAAAATATAGCTGGCAAACAAAGGTTAATGGAAGAAGAAAAATATGATTAGGGCAATATACAAATCTTCATGTATTAATTGTAATGGAGAAATAGACTCCGAAAGATTATACTTAGGATTACCTTGTAAAAATTGCTTGGAAGATTTTGATGAAAAGATTTTAAATAAAAAAGAAAAGTTTTTTGAACATATTTATAAAAAATTAAAAAAAGAAAAAAAACTTAAAAATTATGAAAAATATTATAAATTGATAGAAGAAACTAGAAAATTTAAAAAATTTTTTAGAAAAATTGTTGGAAAACCATGGAGCGCGCAATTAATGTGGTTTAAAAGAGCCATTCAAGGAAAATCTTTTGCAATTTTAGCTCCAACAGGAACTGGAAAAACAACTTTTTTAATAGCTTTAAGCTTGTATATTAATGGAAAAGTATACTTTATTTTGCCAACAAGTTTGCTTGCAAATCAAGTATATCAAAAATTTTTAGATTTTTTAAGTAAATTAGGAATAAAAAAGAGAGTTGTATGTTACAATTCTCTAATGAAGAAAAAAGAAAGAGAGGAAGCAATGGAAAAAATTTTGAAAAGGGATTTTGATATTCTAATAACAACTGTAATGTTTATTTCAAAAAAATTTGAAACTATAAAAGATTTAATTTTTGATTTAATAGTTGTTGATGATGTAGATTCTTTTTTAAAGGCTTCGAAAAATGTTGATAAGGTTTTAATGCTTTTAGGATTTTCCCAAAATGTTATTCAAAAAGCTTTGGAAAATGTTGAATTAAGGAGAATGTTAATTTTTGAAAAAAAAGAGGAAATATTAAAGAAAATAGAAGAAAATAGTAAAGAAATAGAAAAAGAGAAGAAAAAAGCAAAAGTTTTAATAGTAAGTGGTGCATCTGCAAGGGCTAGAACAAAAAGAGTAATGCTTTTCAAGGAGTTGCTAGATTTTAGTATTGGAACAAAGATTGAAGGAATAAGAAACATTGAAGACTTATATGAAATTGCTGAAAATATTGAAAAAAAGGTTTGTGAATATGTAAAAATTTTTGGAAAAGGGGGATTAATCTTTGTTCCAATGGATAAAGGAATTGAATATGCAGAATTTTTAGAAAAATATTTGAACGAAAATGGTATAAATGCAAGAGCATATACAAAACCAAAAATTTCTACTATAAATGAGTTTATAGAAGGAAAAATAGATGTATTGATTGGTATTGCCTCTTATAGATCTCCATTAGCTAGAGGAATTGATTTACCAGAAGTAATAAGGTATGCAATATTTGCTGGAGTTCCAAAGTTTAAAATAAGAATAGATTTAAAAGAGTTTAGGCCTATGAAACTAGTAATGCTACTTTCTCACTTAAGGGAATATTTTGAAAAGGAAGTTTTAGATGATGTAGATGTTTTAATAAATAAATTAAGAAAAATTGTCTTAACCGAAGAACAATCAATTTCAATTATTGAAGCTATAGAAAAAAATGAAAAACTTGAGGGATTTTTAGGATATTGTCAAGAGATATTTAAAAAAGTTTTAGAAATTTTAAAAAATCAACTATCAAAAAAGGAAGTTTTAGAAAAAATTAAACAAAGTAAAAAATTGGTTTTTAGTGAAGAAGAATTTTATTTTATTATTCCAGATGTACAAGCATACATTCAAGCAAGCGGAAGAACAAGCAGATTATATGCTGGTGGAATTTCAAAAGGATTATCTTTGATTTTAGTAGATGAAATAAAAGCTTTTAACGGTTTAGTAGATAAAATTAAATGGTTTGCAGATGTAGAATTTAAAGAAGTAAAAAAAGTGAATTTGCAAAAAATTTTGAAAAAAATAGATGAAGATAGGGAAAAAATAAAATTGATAAAAGAGGGAAAGTATAAATTTAAAGGGAAAAGATTGATAAAAACTGCTCTAATGATAGTTGAAAGTCCAACAAAAGCAAAAACAATAGCAAGATTTTTTGGAGTACCAGCAAGAAGAGAAATAAATGGGATAAATGTTTATGAATGCTCTACTGGAAAATATATTTTATTAATTACTGCAAGCATTGGTCATGTTTTTGATTTAGTTACAAAAGAGGGTTATCATGGAATAAAAATTGAAAATGGAATAATTCCAATTTATTCTTCAATAAAAAAATGCCCAAAATGTAATGAGCAATTTAGTGATGAAATAGAGAATTGCCCTTATGATAATGAAAAATTAATAGATAAAAAAAGTATTCTTGAAAGGTTAAGAGAAATTTCTTTAGAAGTCGATGAAATATTAATAGCAACAGATCCAGATAGTGAAGGAGAAAAAATTGCATTCGATTTATATCTTTATTTAAAACCTTTAAATAAAAATATAAGAAGATTAGAATTTCATGAAATAACTTTAAAAGCAATATTAAATGCTTTAAACAATCCGAGAGAAATAAATGAAAATCTTGTAAAAGCTCAAATTGTTAGAAGAGTAGAAGATAGACTTTTTGGTTTTGAATTGAGTCAAAAAGTTCAAAACTTTTTTGGAAGAAAAACATTATCTGCAGGAAGGGTTCAAACTCCAGTTTTAGGATGGATAATAAATAGAGTAAATGAAAGCAAGAATAGTATAAAAACTTTTATTAGAATTAAAACAAAAGATTTTAACATAATTTTTGAAAGTGATGTAAGAACTGTTAAGGAAAAAGAAAGTTTGCTAGAAGAAATAGCAAAAAATCCAATTCTTTTTGTAAAGAGAATTGAAGAAAGAGAAGAAACGATAAATCCATTACCTCCTTATACTACAGATTCTCTCTTAAAGGACGCATCATTAATTCTTAAGTTTGATGTTAAGAAAACTATGAGAATTGCACAAGAACTTTTTGAATGCGGATTAATAACTTATCATAGAACCCCTTCTACAACAGTTTCATATGTTGGAATTGCTATTGCTAAAGAATTTATAAAAGAAAATTTTGGAGAAGAGTATTTTTTTGGAAGAAATTGGAAGGAGGAAGGAGCTCATGAATGTATAAGACCAACAAAACCAATAAGTGCAGAAAGATTGTTAGAAATGTTAAGACTTGGATTAATCCAATTACCAATAAAAATTACAAAAGATCATCTATCTCTTTACAATTTAATTTTAAAAAGGTTTATTTCTAGTCAAATGAAGGGAGTAAAAGTACTAAAAACAAAGTTTGAATTTTCTATAAATGGATTGAAAAAAGAGCAAGAATTTGTTACAAAGATTTTGGAGGAAGGATTTAACAAAATGCTTCCTTTCAAAGTTTATGAAATAAAGGAAGGTAGTTATAACATTGAAAGTTTTGATCCTGAAAAAGATTTAGTTACAAGACCATCGATTCCATTGTTTAAAGAAGGAGATGTAGTTGCTTTGATGAAAGAAAGAAAAATTGGAAGACCTTCAACTTATGCAACAATAGTTTCAACACTGTTAGAAAGAAAATATGTACTAAAAACAAAAAATGAAAAGCTTGTAAATACAAGTTTAGGTAAAAAGGTTTATGAGTTTTTAAGATCTAAATATGAAAAATATATAACTGAAGATGTTACAAGAGATTTAGAAGAAAAAATGGATAAAATCGAGAAAGGAGAGGCAAATTATGAAGAAATTTTAAATGAAATACATAAAGAAGCATTGGAAATTAAGAACTCATGAAAAAAATTTCTTGTGGTGCAATAATATTTAGAAAGGAAAATGATAATATTTATTTTTTACTTTTAAAATATCCAAACTATTGGGGTTTTCCAAAGGGTGAAAAGGAAAAAAATGAAAGTGAAATAGAAACTGCAAAAAGAGAAATAAAAGAAGAGACTGGAATTGAAGACTTAAAATTTATTTTTGGGTTTAGAAGAGAATATGAATATTCTTACTTTCTTAAAGGAAAAAAAGTTGAAAAAAAGGCAGTATTCTTTTTAGCAGAAACAAAAACAAAAGATATAAAAATAAGTTGGGAGCATGAAAGTTATAAGTGGGTAGAATTTGAAGAAGCTTTAAAACTTCTTACTTACGAAGAAGATAAGAGGAATTTGAAAGAAGCTTATGAATATTTAAAAAAGATTAAATATGGTTGAAAAACCTGTAACTTTTAAATGTGAAAATGAGCAAATAGTAGGAATTTTACATCTTCCAGAAAGTCAAAAATTTTCTTTGATAATAATTGTTCATGGATGGAATAGCAATAAATTAGGTCCTCATTCCTTTTTTGTAAAAGCTGCAAGAGAATTTGCAAAAAATGGTTTTGGAGTGTTAAGGTTTGATTTTAGAGGGAGTGGGGATTCTGAAGGAAGTTATGAAAATCAAACAATCACTTCAATGCTAAAAGATTTGGAAACTGTAATCTCTAATGTTTTAGAAATTGAAGAAATTGAAAAAATATGTTTAATAGGGCATAGTAGAGGGGCTTATCTTTCACTTCTTCAAGCAAGCAGAGATGAAAGAATAAATTGTGTAATTGTTTGGTGTGGAGGTGTTCAAAAAGAACTTTTAAAAGGAATTATTTTGGATGAAATAGAAAGAAGGGGATATGCAATTTTTAGAAATTTTTTAATAACAAAGAAATATGTTGAGGATTCTCTAAAATATGATTTAGATTTTAAAAAAATAAAAGTTCCAGTTGGATTGATTTACGGAGAACTTGATGACATAACTTATCCATCTTTGGGAATCAAAATTTATAATTCACTTGAATGTCCTAAAAAGTTGGAAATATTGGAAGATTTGGACCATTTCTTTAGTAAGCAATCTGCCCAAGATAAAGTTATTTCAATAACATTAAAATGGTTAAAAGAATGGTTATAAAATTTTTTAAATCTCAACATTTTATTTTAATAGTTCTTTCGATAATAGTTTTTTATTTCTTATTCTCTCAAACATTTCAAAAAAATTTTTACAAAAAAATTTATTACTACAATTTTTCTAACATAAAGATTCCATTTAATTATGAAATAGGTGAAAGTTTGAAAATTCCAATAATAAACGAAACTTTATTAAATATTTCAACAGATTTATTACTATTAAATTATTTTAAGAATGTTTCAATTTCATTTTTTGAAAATGATGATTTACCTTCAATTGCAAAAAACTCTTTTCAAATAGCTTTTGTATTATCATTAATTAAAGAATTAAAGAATTTAGGATATGAAGTTAAAGGAAAAATTTTTAATGAAAGCATTGGATATGTTATACTTTTAAAAGAAAAAGATTGTATGGAAAGTTATATAAAGGGCATTTCAATAAATTTAACTGAAATTTGTGGGAAAAATGAAAAAGAATTGGAGCTTGCAACCATGAGATTTTTAATATTCTTAATGGAAAAAGCGAAGAAATTATAGTTTTAAAGGTTTAAAAATTATTTCTGGTTTTTCAATTTTATGATTTTTCAATTCTAACTTGCCAATTTTTTTTATAGCATTAAATGGCTTAAATTCATATTTCAAAATTTTAAATATTTTCTCAGTAGAGTTTGGAATAAAAGGCCAAAAAAGTATTGAAAGATCTTTTACTAAGTTTGAAGAAAAGAAAATTGTTCTATCTCTATTTTCTTCATTTTTCCATGGTTCATTTTCTTGAAAATATTTGTTTGCCAAAGATGAAATTTCCAAAACTTTATAAAAAATCTTTTTTATTTCAAAAATTTTTATAAGATTTTTTATTTCTTTTATTTCATTTTTTATTATTTTTGAAATTTCTTTCTCTTTACTTTCTATTTTTGCTTTTGGAATTTCCAAATTGTAATATTTTTCTATAAAACTTAAAACTCTATAAACAAAATTTCCAAAATTTCCAATAAGCTCTTTATTAATTTTTTCTTCAAATTCTTTTACAAAAAAGTTTGAATCCCTATTTTCTGGCAAAATGCTTACTAAGTAAAATCTTATATAGTCAGGATCTATTTCATACTTTTTTTCATTTATTCTTATCAAAATTTTTTCATTTTCAACTTCTATAAATACACCCCAATTTTGACTTTTAGATATTTTTCTTTCTTCAAAGTTTAAATATTCCAAACCAAAAACATAATATGGCAAATTAAATTCTTTTGTTCCCATAAGCATTGCTGGCCAAAAAATTGTATGAAAAGGAATATTATCTTTTCCTAAAAAATGAACAATTTTTGCTCTTGATCCTTTTTTCCAAAATTTTTTCCACTCTTCATTCTTTCCAATTTTTTCAAAATATTCCTTTGTAGCACTTATATAACCAATCGGTGCATCAAACCAAACATAGAATACTTTATCTTCATAACCTTCTAATGGAATTTTTATTCCCCATTTTAAATCTCTAGAAATGCTTCTCGGTTTTAATCCTTCCTTTATCCAACTTAAAGCAAAATTTTTTACATTTTCCTTCCAATTCTTCTTTTCTATCCATTTTTTTAATTTTCTTTCAAACTTTCTTAAATCTAAAAATAAATGTTTTGTAATTTTAAATATTGGTTTATTTCCACAAATAGAACATTTTGGCTCTATTAAATCTTTTGGATCCAAAAGCTTTCCGCAATTTTCACATTGATCGCCTCTTGCCTTTTCATATTTACAATAAGGGCAAAAACCTTCAACATATCTATCTGGCAAAAACCTTTTACAATTTTCACAATATGGAAGTTCAATTTCGCTTTCAAATATATATCCATTTTCATAAAGTTTTTTAAAAATGTATTGAGTTAGTTCATGATTTGTTTTGCTTGAAGTTCTTGAAAAAATATCATAATCAATCCTTAACCATTTATATATTTTCTTATGAATTTCATAATATTCATCGCACAATTCTTTTGGCATTTTATTCTGTTTGATTGCAGCAATTTCTATAGGACTTCCATGCTCATCTGTACCTCCAACAAATATTACTTCTTTTCCAATTAATTTTAAAAGTTTTACATAAACATCTGCAGGTAAATGAGAGCCAGCAATATTTCCTAAGTGTGGTAAGTTGTTTGCATAGGGCAAAGCTGCAGTAACCAAGTACATTATTTATGTATAAAAACAAATGTATAAGTTTTTTCAAATACTTTTTCTAATTTTACGAATCCAAACCTTACAAATTGTACTCTTTCTCCAATATACAAATTTTTTAAGTACGATTCACCAACTCCATTTATTATTTCTAAACTCCTTGGATTAATCGAATTATTTATAAATAATTTATTTGGTTTAATTATATTTACTTTTACAAAATTATCATGCAAACTTATCCAATGAATTTTTGGAATTTCTCTCAATTCTTCATCAATATACTTTGCAACAATTTCATCTTTACTTTTCTTAATTATTTGAATGTTATAGAGATCTATTAATCTTATTTCATCACCCTCTTTTAAACTTTCATAATCTGTTCTTGATATGAAGAACTCTCCCTTAGTTACTATTTCTCTATAACCTCTATCTTTAAAATTTGGATGATAATAAATTTTTGCTATTTTTTCTTTTGCATCTAAAACTTTTAATCTTACAGGATTTTCAACAAAAAAATATCTATTTGCAATTGCATCTAAATGCTGTCTATTTATACTTTCTAAAACTTCAATAGATATTTTTCCCTCACTCTTTGGAATTCCTGTTCTGAACAGGAAATCTTTTATTGCTTTAGATAAAAAACCTCTTTTTTTAAGTGCGGCAATAGTAATTAATCTTATATCATCCCATCCTTCCAAAATTTTATTATCTACAAGTTCCCTAATCTTTCTTCCAGAAGCCAAAAAACCTTCAATTTCAAACCTTGCAATTGTAAAAATTGTTGGATGCTCTTTTATTCCTAAAGATTCTCTTATCCAATTTTGCAATTCTGTTCTCATTTCAAATTCTTTGCTCCTAAATCTATGCGTAACTTTTTCTAAATAATCCATTATTGCTGTTCCAAAATCGTACAATGGCCAAACTTTATACTTTTCTCCAACTATCGGATGCTTATGATTGCAAACTCTCATCAATGCAGGATCTCTCATTATAGCATTTTTATGTTTCATATCAATTTTTGCTCTCAAAACATAATTTTTTCCATTTAGCATTTCTTCCCAAAGTTTTAAATTTTTTTCAATACTTTGATTTCTATGTTCACATTCCATTCCTAATTTTCTATTTTCTCTTATTTTTTCTTTTGAACAATTGCAAACATATGCTTTTTCTTTTACTAAAAGTTTATAAACTGCATCGTAAAATTCTTCTATATGTAAGGAAAGTATATCTTCTTCTTGCCAATTTAATTCTAACCATTTTAATGCATCTCTAAAAGCATCGTAAAATTCTCTTTTTACTTTTTCTGGATTAGTATCTTCAAATCTAAGTATAAACTTTCCATTGTACTTATTTGCATAATACCAATTTATAAATGCAGCTTTTGCATGGCCTAAGTGTGGATATTTACTTGGCTCTGGAGGAAATGCAGTAATTACTTTTCCTTTTACATTTGGTAGTTCTGGAAATTCATATTCTTTACTTTTTTCAATAACTATTATACCTCTTTCATTTGCAATTCTTTTAATTTCTTCTATCGATAAACTATTAATTTTTTCAACAATTTCTTTTATTTTTTCAATTATTTCTTCTTTGTTTTCAATTTTTATTTGTGAAAATATTTTTTTTGCAACAGCGTCAACAGAAGCCTTTCCATATTTTAATGCATTTTCAATGGCAGCATTCTCAATGTATTTTTCCAACTCTTTCATAATGCTTTAATATATAACTTCAAATTTAATATAATGGAAAGTAAGAATGAAAG
>Ga0326760_1000862_pt1 | contig 14358 bp, 19 predicted proteins | sample GCREP_S_FD_207668 | JGI IMG/M metagenome (GOLD analysis project Ga0326760, IMG submission 207668) | Hot spring sediment microbial communities from Geyser Creek Basin, Yellowstone National Park, WY, United States - GCR.EP_S | ecosystem: Environmental > Aquatic > Thermal springs > Near-boiling... | reverse complement strand
CAAAGCAACGAGCGCCATCATAACCGCCACAGCAACAAGACCCCAGGACACGACCTGGGGGGCGCCAGCGCCGAAGCATATGGGCACGAAGAAGATGACGACGCAACCCACCGCGCCGCCTGTAGCCTCAACTTTAGCGTCTGACGCCAGCGCCAGAAGCGGCGCCGCTAGCACGAGGAGGAACCCGGCGAATATAAGCATAAGGCCGACGAAGAAAAGCCGCATGTGCGGACTTGCGTCGCGTCTTTAAAAATTTATCAGCTCTTCCCATCTTCGCCACGGCTCCGCCTGCAGCCGCTTCACATCACTGGGTTTAGGTACTCATCTTTTTAAATGGATTTGTTCAGATGGCCATGGAGTTCAGGGCGGAGTACTACGCCGTTTTAGAGTCCCTCGCCACGGGGGCGAAGACCGTCGAAGAGATCACAAGGATTGTAGACATGGAGCCGCACGACGTAGAGGCTGTCCTCCCCGCCCTAGTGGGGCAGGGGCTGGTGGAGCGTAGGGAGAAGGGTCTCCTCTTCAAGAAGGAGGCGTACGCCCTGACGGAGAGGGGCTGGGAGCTCCTCTACAAGTGGAGAGAGGAGGTTAAGGAGCGCGTGGAGAAGGCGGCGGAGCTCCGGCGCGCGGGGAGGGTGGAGGAGGCAGAAGAGGTGGTCGCCCCCGTGGCCTCAGTGTTGCCGCTTATGCTGACGCTCGGCCTGCTGGACATGGCCCTCTACGCCGCGGCGCTGGGGCAACTGGCAACGCTGGATGAGGCGGCGGAGCTGGGCGGAGATACCTTTGACAACGGCGACTTCGACATAGAAGACGAAGTGTTTTAGAGAGGCGAGACCGCGCGCGTCTTCAGCTCGCAGATCCTTACGGGGCCCAGCCGCCTCAGCCGCTCCGCTATGTCGTCGGTGCGGTCCCGCTCTGCTACAACCACCAAGACCCCCTTCTTGGCGTAGTGCCCCACGGCCCCTCTAAGCCCCGCCAGCTCTGCGTCTAGCTCCTTAGAGAGGAAGCCCACCGCGGTGGAGAAGCGCCTAGCCGTTTCGAGAAATGTGTAGAAATCTCCATCCACAGCCCGCTCCACGGCCCTCCTCCCCTCTGCCTCAAGCACCGTCTGCAGGTTGCGTAGCATAGCCGCCGTCTCTAGGCGTTTGGTATGCACAGTCACTGCGGCAAGCGGGGGACAGGGGTAGCCCACCGCCTCGCCCACGCCCGGGGCGCCGGGTCTGGTCCGCACCACAAGGCAACCGCCCGTGTATATGGCCAAGACGTCGCCGAGGCCTGTCCCCGCTGTGACCTCCGCCGCGTGCGCCATCTGGAACGCCTCTAGAGAGAGGCCGCGGAGTCTTACATATTTGGCTATGTTCACCACGGCGGAGCCCGCGTAGCCGTAGCCCAGGAGATACGGCGAGCGGATCTCTACGCCGGGGCCCCCGCCGAGGAACTCGCCGTTGTAGTAGACGCCGCCGTCTCTAAACTGAGCCACGGCGTAGTCCAGCAGAAGCCCGGCGCCTAGGGAGCCCGTTGTGAGGGGGTCCTCTGTGTAGCGAGGAAGCCAGAAGCCGGTGACGTGGTGGGGGATTAGAAGCCGCATGAAGCCTCCAGCGCCTTTACAATCAGATACACGGCGCGGTTGTAAGGCGTCTCGACGCCTAGCCTCTCGCCGTATTTAACCACGGCGCCGTTTATGAAATCCACCTCGGTGGGTCTGCACTTAGCCAAGTCCTGCGCCATGGAGGAGACGTTCCTGGCGGTTGCCCTAGCTACCGCCAAAACCGTCCCCACGGGGTCGTCCACCGGGTAGCCAGCCGCCTTAGCCACCTCCGCCGCCTCCAAGGCGAGCCTCTCGGCGAGGGCCCGGGCCCATGGGACCTCCGCCACGACTCCGTTGGGGGCACGCAAGATGGCTGTGACCGGGTTTATGGCGGCGTTCACCACAAGCTTCGCCCACCGGAGGGGCTCGATGTCGTCTACCACCCTCACCCTAGCCCCGCCTCTCTCCAGAGCCTCGGCCACCTCCCCGGCTCCGCGGGGTAGCGCAACCTCGCCGACGCCCCTCAGCTCGGCTCTGCAACCTTCGCGGTAGACGCCGTAGGTAACGACTGCGCCTAGGGCGTTGGGGAACATCTCCCTCGCCGTCTCGAGGCCGCCGATGCCGTTTTGAAACAGAACAGGCACCCCCGCCGCCGCCTCAAGCGCCTTTGCCGTGTCGGGCCCCTTCACGGCGATTAAGGTGTACTTGACTGAGGGGGGAGCTCGCGGGACGACCTCCACGTCGAGCTCTCTGCACGCCTCTGCGCAGAACAGGTACCTCTCGCATCTGGTCCGAACGACGGCGTACGGCCTTATCCCTGCGGAGTTCAGGAAGTAGGCAAGGAGGCTACCCACCGCGCCTAGGCCCACTACGGCGAACACACTTATAAGAAGGAGCAGTCTTAAATCAGTGTCCCGCAGGAAGACAGTCCTGGACTTCGCCAAGGGCAGGGGGCCCTACGTTTGGATCACCGCATACGACTACCCCACGGCCCGCCTAGTGGACGAGGCCGGCGTAGACGGGATCTTGGTGGGCGACAGCCTGGGAATGGTGATGCTGGGCCTCCCCAACACGCTGGGCGTAACCATGGCGGACATGGTTAGGCACACTGAGGCGGTTGCCAGGGCGAGGCCCAGAGCCCTTATAGCGGCAGACATGCCCTTCATGTCCTACGAGCCGGGGCCCGAGACGGCTCTTAGAAACGCGTCCCGCCTAGTTAGGGCTGGGGCAGACGCGGTGAAGCTGGAGGGCGGCGCCGAGTATGCACACATAGTGGAGAAGCTGGTGAAGGCCGGCATACCTGTGATGGGCCACATAGGCCTAACCCCCCAACGCGTCTTAACGCTGGGCGGCTTCAGAATGGTGGGAAGGACGGAGGAGCAGAAAAAGAAGATCTTAGAAGACGCCAAAGCCCTCAGAGACGCCGGCGTTTTCGCCATCGTGCTGGAGTTCGTCCCCGCCTCTCTGGCCGAGGAGGTGATTAAGTCCGTCGACGTACCCACCATATGCATAGGCTCGGGCCCCCACTGCGACGGCCAGATACTGGTGCTCCACGACGTGATCGGCCTCTCCGAGAGGGCCCCCAGCTTCGCCAAACGCTACGCAGACGTCGCCACCCTTATAAAAGACGCCGTGGCTAAATACGCGGAGGAGGTACGGAAGGAGCTTTTCCCCGCTAAAGAACACTACAGGGAGTGACATGGGCCGGAGACAGCCGTGCTTCCCAGCGGCGGCAGAGCTGTAAACTTTTACCTCGGCTTGGGGGCTATCTTAACCACGCCGATGTTGTCGAAATCGGAATCGTTTGACAATATGGTGTCTATCCCGTAGCTCTGCATTGTGGCTAGGTGTATCCTGTCTTCGAACTCCCTGGGCTTCTCCAGACGGAGGGCCTTGGCGAGTATTTCGGCGTCTAGCGGCAGGAGGACGGCGATGTTTCTAAGGGCGTCCACCACCTCCTCTCTACGTATCAAGACGTAGAGAAGCCACGCCGAAAGCGCAGACGTGGCGAGACTCCCCCGGTACCTCTTCAACAGCTCCCGGGAGCCCTCGCCGAATTGGGGGTGTGCGGTGAAGAAGTAGTAGAGGACATTGACGTCAATGTAGATCAACCTGCGCGGCATCTTCCAACGCTCTTTCAATTTCCTCCACCGTGGAATACCTCGCCGGGCCGAACTTGCCGTAATAGACATCGACATCGTCGATGGGCTCCAGCAAAATGCCGCTTTCCGTCACCTTCAACCTAAACCGCCTGGCTTTTACGCGTCTCCGAATCTTGGCAGGTATGTAGATCCTCCCCGAGCCGTCTATCTCAACGATTTCCACATCTTTTCGTCTTTGTTCATATATAAGCTTTTTGGAAAAACAACGCCGCAAGAGTCGTGGAGGCTGGATTAGCAACCAAGAGTTACTCAAGCTTGAGTAGCTGGTCCGCAGAAGGCGGTTGCCGTGGTGCAGTAATGTTTTTTAAGTAGGCGGCACGCGGCCGCGTGGTGATTCCGCCGACGCATCCCCGGTACAGATCTCTGCTTGAGAGGGAGAAGGTGGTGGAGGGCGTCAGGGAGGGGTACGTGGCTCTCCAGGGCCTCATCGCCCACGGGAGGGGCGAGTGCTTCGACTACCTCATAGGCGAGGCCACTCAGCCCTTTGCCGAGAGGGCCATAGAGGCGGCCGCCGCCGCCCTCCTCACGGCGAGGCGCCCGGTCATCAGCGTGAACGGAAACGTGGCGGCGCTTACGCCGGGGGACGTGGTGGCCTTGGCCAAGGCGGTGCCTGCGCTTCTGGAGGTGAACCTCTTCTACCGGACGCGGGAGAGGGAGGAGAAAATTGCCGAGATCCTGAGGCGTCACGGCGCGGAGGAGGTGCTGGGCGTCGGCGAAGACGCCGCCTGCACCGTACCGGAGCTCTTCAGCGAGAGGAGGCGGGTCAGTTGCCGGGGGATATACGTCGCCGACGTGGTCCTCGTCCCTCTTGAAGACGGCGACAGGACGGAGGCGTTGAGGAGGCTCGGCAAGACCGTAATAGCCATAGACCTAAACCCCCTCAGCAGGACGGCGCAGGCCGCCTCCATAACCATCGTAGACAACGTGACCCGGGCCATGCCGAAGCTGGTAGAGGCCGTCACTAGGCTCAAGGGCTGGGACAGGGAGAGGCTCCTCGGCCTCCTCCGTTCTTACGACAACGGGGCAGTCCTCGCCGACGCCGTCAGCCACATCGCCAAGAGACTCGCCGAGATAGCCGCCTCTCTGCCCCGCCGCGGCGGTGTCGTGGTATAGAGACTACCTAGAGAGGCTCGCCGCGTGTAGGCGGTGCCCCAGGCTGGTTGCCTATAGAGAGTCCGTCAAGCCCCCGCCAAGGTTCCGCGGCGAGGTCTACTGGGCCAGGCCCGTCCCGCCCTGGGGCGACCTGGGGGCCCGTCTGATGATCGTGGGCCTGGCGCCGGCGGCCCACGGCGGAAACAGGACCGGGAGGATGTTCACCGGCGACAGATCGGCGCAGAACCTCTTCGCGGTGTTGCACAGCCTCGGTCTCTCCAGCATGCCGTACAGCCTGTCGAGAGACGACGGAGTGGAGCTGAGGTGCGTCTACATAACCTCCGCGGTGAAGTGCGCCCCGCCCCGCAACAGACCGACGGCAGAGGAGGTGAGGAACTGCTCTCCCTGGCTCGCCGAGGAGATCTCCGCAGTGAGACCGCGAGTCATCGTGGCTCTGGGCCGGGTGGCCTGGGACGCCGTTATAAGGACCCTAGGCTCTCCGCCGACGCCCTTCGCCCACGGCGCAGTTCTGCAGACCGGCGCCGTGAAGATATACGCCTCCTATCACCCAAGCCCCCTCAACCTGGGTACTAGACGCGTATCTCTTCAACAGATAGCTGTAGTGGTCAAGAAGGCGGCCGCGGAGGCCGGCTGTCTGCCATGAGAGGCATCTCCTACGCCCTCTTCTCAGCGGCGGCTTGGAGCACCAACTACCTCGTTGGGCGCTTCCTCGTGGCAAGCGGCGTAGACCCCGTCGCCATGTCTATACTGAGGTTCGCCGTAGCCACGCCGCTCCTCTTCCTCATGGCGAGATTTCCGCCTCACAGAGGCGCCGCGCGGCGCCTCGCCCTGCTGGGCCTCCTCGGCGTCGCCGGCTTCAACCTACTGCTCTACTCCTCCCTGGCCTACGTCACAGCCGCCGTGGCGTCGCTTTTCGTCGTCCTCGCAAGCCCCACAACTCAGTTGCTGGAGGCGTCGCTGGCCCGGCGGAGGCCCGGCGGAGTTACGCTCCTCGGCTCCCTAGCCGCCGTGGCGGGGGCCTACCTCACCCGAGAGTCGTACCTAGCAGTCCGCTCCTACCTAGGCCCCCTCTTGGCCGCGCTGGCCACGCTGTCCTGGGCCGTGTATACCGTATTGGTGAGAGGCGTGTATCGGTTGTACAGCCCCGTCGAGGCCGTGGCTTGGGTCTCCCTCTTCGGACTGGCCGCCATGTCGCCGGCCGCCGCCGTCTCCAGGCCGGCAACCCTGGCCCACCCCCTCGTCTTCGCCCTAGTGGCCTACGTAGCCGCAGTGCCCGGAGCCTTGGCGTACGCCGCTTGGAACGTCGCCGTCCAGAAGGCAGGCCCCCGCAGGTCAGCCGCGGTGTTGCCCCTAATGCCGGTCCTCACCACGCTCCTCTCCTACCTCCTACTCGGCGAGGCCCCCACGGCGACACAGCTGATAGGCATGGCCGTGGCCGTAGCGGGGGTCTACATATCGGCAAGAGGCTAATCCGCCAGACCAAAGGCCGCATTGACGCATATATTAGCAAACGGCGGCTGCCGTGGCTCTCAGACTTAATAAAAGGGCTCTCTCTAGTCTAGGCTGTGGGTTGAGCCCCCCAGCCCTTTTTCAAGGTCTCCTGTTGTAGGGCGAAGTTGTAGCCGTCCACAAGCGCCTTGATGGAAGCTAACACAACGTTGGAGGAGACGCCCACTGTGCGCCAAATCCTTTCCCCGTTTCTAAACTCGGCGGTTACCCTAACCACGCTCTCGGTGCTCCTCACGGAGGTGGGGAGCACCACCCGGTAGTCGCTGAGGGCCACGGCGGCCAGCTGGGGGAAGGAGGAGGTGAGGGCGCGCCTCAGCGCCACGTCCACCGCATGCACCGGGCCAACCCCCTCGCCGGCCTCCAGCCTCTCCTCGCCGTCTACCCAGACCTTAACCACGGCGTAGGCCCTCTCGCCGGGCCCCGCCACGACGCGCCACTCTATAAGCCTAAATCTCTCTCTGTAGATGCCGAGGCGGCGCATCAATATGAGCATGGCTGAGGCGGGGGCCAGGTCGAAGGAGTACCCCTCCCGCTCCAGCCGTTTTATCTCCTCCAGAGCGGCCCTCACGGCGTCGTTCCGCTTGTCCAGCGGGATGCCCAGCTCCTCAGCCGCTTTGAGCACCACGCTGGCGCCTCCAGCCATCTCAGACACCACAAAGATCCTCCTGTTGCCCACCAGAGCCGGGTCTATGTGTTCATAGGCCCGCGGCACCTTCATGACGGCGTCTGCGTGGACACCGCCTTTGTGGGCGAAGGCGAACTCCCCCACGTAGGGCTGGTAGGGATTCGGCTGGAGGCCCAGCGCCTCGTAGACCAGCCTAGACACCTCCCGCAGGCGGCCGAACTTAACAGGCGGAGGCTCGTCCCGCAGAACCCTCAGCCCCATCTTAAGCTCCAAGGTGGGCAAAACGGCGGTCAAGTCGGCGTTGCCGGTGCGCTCCCCCACGCCGTTGATGGTTCCCTGCACGTGCCGAGCCCCCGCCACCACCGCCATAAGGGTATTTGCCACGGCACAACCGATGTCGTTGTGCATGTGGGCCCCCAGCGGCATCGCCGGGAACCTCCGCCTCACCTCAGCCGTTTTGCGGTACACCTCATGCGGCGGGGTCCCGCCGTTGGTGTCCGCCAGCACAACTGCGCGGGCCCCCGCGCGCCAAGCTGCCTCTATGGAGGCAAGCGCCATTTCGGGGTCCTCCTGAAACCCCTGGTAGAAGTGCTCAGCGTCGTAGATCACCTCCATGCCGTGCCCCCTGAGGTACTCCACGCTCTCCGTAATCATGGCGAGGTTCTCCTCCCACGTGACGCCCAACACCTCCCTCACGTGAAGCGTCCAGCTCTTGCCGAAGATCACCGCCACAGGCACATCCGCCTTCACTATGGCGTTTAGGCTTTCGTCGTCCTTCGGCCTCGTGTACTTCCTCCTCGTGCTGCCAAACGCCGCCAGCTTCGCCCTAGTCAAGCTGTAGTTCTTCATAGCCTTGAAGAAGTCGAGGTCCTTGGGGTTGGAGTAGGGCCACCCGCCCTCAATGTAGTCCACCCCCAGCTTGTCGAGCTTAAGGGCGATCCTTATCTTGTCCTGGAGGGTGAAGGAAACGTTTGCGCCCTGCGCCCCGTCTCTAAGGGTGGTGTCTAGAACCTCTACATAATCCCCGACATGGCTATTTAGGATTCGGGAGATATATAAACATTCCCGACGCGTCTAGAGAGGTAGTACCACGTGCCGAGGGCCTTGGCGATAAGTCTGCCCTTTGCGTCGCGGACCTCGCCCTCCACCACAGCCACGCGGCCTCCCCTCTTCACCACCCTGCCGCACACTTTGAAGGGCCCCTCCACGCCGGGCTCCAGGAAGTTCACCTTAAGCTCCACCGTGACTTGATCCACGCCGTCGTTAAGCGTCAAGGCGGCGAAGCCCATAGTCTCATCCAACACAGCCATGATGACGCCGCCGTGGAGGATCCCGCCCACCCTCTGGGCGTTAGGCGACATGTCAAACTCTGCACATGCGCCTCCCTCCGAAAGCTCCACCAGCCTGTAGCCCAAGAAGGCGGTGAGAGGCTCAGCCGTGTGGAGAAACTCATTTATCTTGTCGAGGCCTGCCGAAAGAAGGGCTGAGAGACCCATGTCGTTTCCTACCGACTAGTTATAATTTGTTATTAACTGCTGTTGAGTTGCAGGGCTGTCTCGCCTTCTTGCGTTGCGGCGTTGCGGCATCTCGGCGGGATTAACACATCGATGAAGTTTCTATACCACTTTTCAAAGAGTTCCCGCGTAGCCACATGTATCTCAAACACACCCTTGACCCCCAGCTCTGCTGTTATCCTGTCCACGGTCTCGGCGGCGCTGAGCAGATCCTTCCCCAACACGTCGGAGATTATCAACACATCCACGTCGCTGTCAGGCCTAGCCGCCCCCCGCGCAAAAGAGCCGAAGAGATACACCTCAGCTGACGGGTCCCACCCCCTTGCGATCTGTAGCATCTTGCAGAGGTAGAAGTCCAAGTTCCTTATCACTTCCTCCTTGGCGGCTTGCCGCCGCCTCAGCAGTTCTATAAACTCTCTAGACATCGCAAAACGCCTAGCGTGGGTACAAATGTTTTAAACTTTATAGCCGCCTTGTCAAAACCCTAAGTGCATCGTAAGTCGATCGAAATACGAATGCATCTCCTCGGGCTGGCAGACGCCGCCGCAGGTACATTGCGGCCACCACAGACAGTTGTGGATAAGGGCGTTGCCGGGATTGGGCTGGATCGAGGCCGACAAGGCCAAGCGGATGCTGTTGGAGAGAGACGACGCTCTGAAAGAGAGCTGAAGAGGTGAACGTAAAGGCGATATGCCAAGTGCCAAGGGTCGAGAGACGTTGTTGCGGGCAGAGACCCGTGATGTAGTGATCGGTGCGAAAAAGATGACAGATAAATTTAAATCAAGTAACCACTTCTCGTTATGTTTACCATCGTTGTGTATATAAAGAGGCGGTTCAAAAAAGTTGTGCTGTATGTAGGCAGGTCAACGTTTGTCTTTACCACGACGGCAGAGATAAAGGGTTTGGTGAGGAAAAGGTGGAGGATCGGCAGGACCGAGGCCTATTCCGCCCGCGTGCGCGGCGAAGAGATAGCGCCGCTCCTTCACGGGGACGAAAAGGCGTGTAGAAAGATGTCCTGGCTTGACCCGGTGTTCCGGGAAGCCGCCCGCAACGGCTACAGGGTGCATCCCAATGAATACTTTGTCGAGTTGTGGCTGAGCAAGCCGCTGGGGGAGCCCCTCGGCAGAGTGGGTGAGATAGACGAACGTGCGTTGAGTAGCTGTATCAAGTGCTTCACGCATTCCTACCTGATCTGGCGTATCGTGACGCCGCCGTGGTGTTGCGTCTGCTGAGGAGGATGATGCGCCCCGACTGCTTCAAGACGTTTGTGAGGTGCGGAGTAGAGGCCCTCCCGCCCGACTGCCCCCGCTTCTCCACCCTCGCCGAGCAAGCAGTCCTAGGCGCGCTGGAGCAGGGAGCCCCCACGCTGTTTATCCTCACCGCTAGGCAAGGCGTGGGGAAGTCCTTCCTCGCCATGAGGCTTTATGAGAGGATAATCGACGAGAGGCGGGACGTCTTGCCGGCAATTCTCTGCGGAGGCGAGAAGCTGGTTAGAGAGTTCGAGCGGGAGCTTTTCTCGTCGCTCTCCAAAGCCCTCTACGACTTCCTCATGAAGGTGCGGAAGGCGAGGAGAAGACTTGAGGACGCCGACATCGACGACCTGCGGCAACTGTCCTTCGTTCTTGAGGTGGCTGGACTGAAGACGTTTCTTATTATAGACGAGGCACACTTAGTGCCCGACTTAGGCAAGCTCATGGAGAAGGTAAGGGAGCTGGAGGGAGAGTTGCGGTACGCCGGCGTCCTCCTCATGTTTCAAGACCTGAGCGCGGAGCAGAAGAAGGAGATTATACAGATGCTGATGGGGAGGGGCGGCACCCGGTTCACCTGGGACGAGCTGTCAGAAGACCGCCACCTGCTCCCTACAGGCGACCAGGTCAAAGAGATCAGAAAGTGGGCAGAGGATGCCTTGGGAGATGCGGCGGCCGCGGCAGTCTACGCAAAGCTGGCGGAGGTCCACGGGTTCAGGGCAGCCAACCACTTCGCGCAACACTTCAGAAGCCCCAGGCTCACCAGCGCCACCAGCGGAGACGAGAGAGAGCTCTCGGCGGCGCTAGTGCGGGCGCTGGCCAAGAGATACGGCCTTCTTACAGAAGTGACGGTGGAGGGGAGATGCAGGGCGGATCTAATAGCAGGCAGGCAAGCTGTCGACGTCAAGATATGTAGCGATCCCAACAGTCTCAAAAGGGCTGTGGAGGACGACGTGAGGAAGAACTGCGACGTGAAGTACGTCGTGGTGGGGAGGTGCAGAACGGCGGTTCCGCCGGAGAGGTTAGCCGCCGTGGTTGAGACAGACGCGGCCTCTCTGGCGCATGCCGCCGGGATGGCGAAGAATAGCATGGGCATGCTTTCCATAGTCGACACAGTTGCCGAAGCGCTGGCAGAGCTGATCGACCTATCCGCCTTGGGGGCAGAAAAGCAGAGGCCAGATGAGGAGAAGGTGAAGTCGCTTCTAGAGCAACTCTGCCTCTCGCTGGGCCAGGAGGGCGAGACGAGGTCTAAGCTCATAAACAACAGATACATGCGGGCTATCGCCGCCACGCTCGGCATAGAGTTGCAGAGGGCTGACGACGTGAACAATGTCGTCCAGCGCGTGCAGAAGATGGAACTCCCCTACTATCTGCGGCTCGCCGGCGCCCGCGTGAAATGCATGCGGAGAGACCTCTTTAAAGCCGCGTGAATAGAACCCCGCCCAAGGGTACGGCTTTATTATTTGTATGCGTTTTTGACACGGTGACGAGTTCTACGCAACGTTGGCTCCAAAGCACGAAAGGCTGATGGGCAGAATATCTAAAGTTGTTGTGCTTCCAGCGCCTTCGGCGGTTTTTCTCATCATTTTCTTTGTTGTCTGTCGATAAGGACAAATCTCATAACGGTGCTGAGCACTGCCACAGACGTCGACGTGATTCTGCTGGAGAATGCCAAAGCCGTCGGGTAGATCATCTGCATCTGACGCTTGCAGGCTTTCCCTCACATGACTAATTAGTCCTGTGGGTCCGTGCCTGCAAGGAGGGAGGACGGCATGCGGCATAGTGCTGATTCCAGTTCAACATGCGCCGCGGCGTTTGACGCGTCATGGGGTCTATAAGTGAAATTAAATAACGAACTGCTGAATCTGCTGAAGGCCCACAAGTGGATCGTCATGAAGCTAGCCACAGAAGACGCCCTCTGAACGGCGCACAAGCGCGGATCTCATGAGGCCGGCAGAGATGGACGGCGAAATCAGAAGGGCCATAGCGCTTTATCTCGCCGAAAAGGCCAAGAACGGCCCGCCGAGATATAGGGAGATCGCTGAAACTTCTGAAGAGATACCCCATTTTCAATCTCCCAATTCCTTTCTACTCCCTCGAAGCTGATGTCGTTAGCACAGAGCACCTCGTGCCGCATGGAATCGACGATTCCATGTAGAACAATGCGTCATGCACAACCTCGTAGTCTTCACGCCTAGCTTTAAAGGGGAGGTAGCGAGAGGTTATATACGCGTGTTCCAACAGCGCCAATACAGCAGAACGGCGTCGGAGGAAGTCGTCTAAGTTGCAGACGGCGCCGTAGAGCTCTAGCACTTTGTCTAGGAGATCCCGGAGGAAGTGCGTCTTGGGGAAGTCGCCTAATTTTCTGTAGATCAAATACGTGTAAAGCTGTAGCGCTTGCTCGGCGTGGAAGAGGGCGAGCTCATAAAAGCCTCTCTCGGCGGCGTCCATCGACATTTCGAGAAACTGAACCGCCCTCTCCTTTAGAAACTCCACACCCCTCACGCCATGGGAGTTTAAAGGTTATACCTCCACGTATCTCTTAATGAACCTGACATACCACTCCCTGTACTGCGTCGGCGTCGCTATGTGGAGCTCAAAGGGATTGGGGCTCCCTAAGGCGTCGTCTATCTCCCTCCTAAGCCGAAGCCTGGCCTCCTCCTCGGCGGCTAGCTCAGTCACGATCAACACGTCCACGTCGCTGTCCGGCCTCGCCGTGCCCTCTGCATAACTCCCGAAGAGGAACACCTCTGCGCTGGGGTCATGCCGCAGCACCACCTCCTTAATCAGGCGGAGGTAGCGGGGGAGGTCCTCCAGGCACCGCCTCCTCTGCGCGTAGAGCCTCTCCAGCAGGTCTAGGAAAGACATTTCATTTCCCTCATGAGTCTCTCGACCTCTGCGATGACTCTCCGCGCGGTCTCCCCGGCGTATCTCACGGGGAGGTATCTAGACCCTATGTAGGCCTCCTCCAGCAGATCCACGACAAGGGGGTCGTAGCTCTGCCCCAACGCGCCGAGTAGCTCCTTCAGCCTATGCGTCTTGGGGGAGTCGCCGTATTTGAGATACAGCTTATACTTCACACACAGTTGCAGAGCTTGTTCCGCGTGAAACACGGCAAGGTTGTATTCGCCCTCCTCCAAATCTCTTTTCGCAACCCTCAAAAAGGACCGCGAATTTTCAAGCAGAAAGCTCATGGCCGAGAAGCTCCTCGACGTCTTCTACGTACTTCCTCGCCTTCTCCAGCTCCAGCCTAACCTCCTCGCGGTCTACTACGCCTTCGTAAAAAGCCTCGTGGAGCGCCTTGTATCTCGCCAAATAGCGATCCCTAAGCCCAAGCCGCCCGACCGCCTCAACCTCCTCCTCGAGCTCCCCCAGGGCTTTCCTCCTCTCGAAGCGGCTAAGCGGCTTCCTCCCCTTCAGCGCGTAGATAAGCGCATCTGTGGCCTGCACAACGGCGCCCCGAGCCTTCTCCGCCGCGTCTTGAACCTCAACCTCAGACTTGCTTCTCTAAACTCTGTCTCCGCCGCCTTCAATAACTCCCACGCCACCTGCAACTTTGCCTTGACGTACTCCGCCACGGCTAACTTCAGTCCAGGCTATATTAATTTTAAAGAACTCTATAGAGACACTCTTTCAACTGTCTCCTATGGTTACCAAGAAAATTCACGCTGACAGCCACTAAAACCAATGTAGCAGAATGCTTATTAACCATATAAAAAGTAGACAATGCGTGTAGACCATCTATGGCGTCTTGTTACTCTACAGACACAATGAGGAGTTTAGACTCTACGCAGAAAAGCTGTTTGCAAAAAACTTGGGCTAGCAACTACTGAATATTTAAAGACGGTGCTAAATCAAGTTATTAAGGAAAAAGAACTTCCACGTAGCTTTGCCGAACTGTCGGGATGGAGTATTCTTAATAGCGATGTCCAAGATGTCAGACTTTTTCTGTACGAATCAGTAAGGAGTAACAGATGGTGCATCAATCTCACTCCTCGTATAGTAGCAGTGAGAAGAAACGGCAAAGCGACTATGATATGCGACTCTCCATGAAATAATTGTAGCATAGATAAATGTAAATATACAATAGATATAGCAAAAAATTTGAGATAGCGCCGCCGTATTATTCAATTTGTACATTTACGAATTATGATAAACAACGGCCTCATTCCTTAAACTTTGTTAATTCGTTAAATTCCACCTGGCATACGAAATCTCTGTATTGTTTCCGCAATTTTCCTTCGTTGCTTGTTGAACTACGTCTATGGAAGTAAAGGGCGACTGCGTGGCGTGAAACGTAGCCGACAACGCCTATATAAAAAGACCGGCGACGCTGTATAAAAATATATATCTTAAAATTTGTTGAATAAAAACGCTTTATAAATTTAGTATAGTTAATTACTTAATATCGTCACAAACATGGTGTGTAGAGAAAGCTGTTTAAGTTTAAAAGTAATGGTTGAATTATTTATGCAGAAAATTTAAATTTCAAAGATTTTCCAAAACACATGCCGGATCCAAACCCGCTTATCCCACTAAGCGCGCTTGGCGTATACCTCCACGGCGTGTACGTCTCATTGACGTTTGGCCTGCCGGTGGCAATCGGCGTGATGCTGTGGAAGTATTGGAAGACAGGCGATAAAGACTTCTACAGAGCGGC
>Ga0326760_1000861_pt1 | contig 14361 bp, 17 predicted proteins | sample GCREP_S_FD_207668 | JGI IMG/M metagenome (GOLD analysis project Ga0326760, IMG submission 207668) | Hot spring sediment microbial communities from Geyser Creek Basin, Yellowstone National Park, WY, United States - GCR.EP_S | ecosystem: Environmental > Aquatic > Thermal springs > Near-boiling... | reverse complement strand
AGGCTCGGCGCGGTGCTCTCAGCTACGCAGAACTACACCTACCTCATCAACGCCCAGAAGCGGGAAATAGAGGCGCAGATAGAAGCGCTGAGGAGGTACTACGCGGCGGTTAACGCAAGCGAAATGGGGCTCCAGTGGTTCATCGAGTTGCCAGTGGCTGTGAAGAACGTCACGCTAAACCTTACGCCGATACAGCTTGAAAGGTCGCAACAGAGTAACCTAGCGAACATATCGACTCTACTTACACTGATAGTCGCAATTACGGGCGCCGCCAGCGCGGTAATGTTCGCACTGAGACGAAAAGGCTTGTAAACCCGTTGCAAGAAAACGATACCAGGTAGAAATCTGTAGCTGTGTTGTTTAAGGAAATAGTTTAAGACGGGGGGTCGGCAAAAAGGTTGGTTTTGAGGTGGCAGTATTTCGTCTATCTTGCCTAGAGCATCTTCACATATTCCCCGGCCGCCGTGGTGTATGCCAGCAGGCCTTTGGGGCGGTACACCTCTCTGATCTTTTCCTCGTATGTCTCGTATCGTTTAAATTCCAGTCCTAGCTTTGTCTCCTTCACGGCTCCGTTTTGGGCGCAGAAGGCCTTGGGCGGGTTTAGGGATAGGCATACCTCAAACCCGTCCTTTGTCACATACACCTCCACCGTGTAGGGGTGGAGAATGCTCATAGGCCTCTGCTTCACCATCCCCACCATCCACGGAAATCTACGCAGTGTTTTGGCGATTTCGATTAACCTCTCTCTAAGATCCAGCCATTTCCTAACTCACTCCACGCCGAATGCCTCCAGCTCCGGCCACTCCTTTAGAAGCTCCTCCACGGGGTCGATCTTGATAACTAAAACCGGCTCAGGCGGCTCCCTCAACCTCTCCAGCTCGCGTTTGTACTCTCTTAGCATCTCCTCAACACACTCCTCCGCCGTGCGGCAATACGGCTGATCCAGCCTTACGCCGTTCACAACAACGCCACAGAAGACATCGTACTGATTAACCCCCATACCTACCCTTACATACTCATACCACACACCCACGTCGTACTTCTCAGACAACTCCCATAAGGCGTTCGCCACCTGTTGCCTAAGGCACCCACCCGCCTCTTCATCCCTCCTTCTTCTCCATTTCTCCTTCGTTCTCCATGTCCTCCTATCCCTTGAATGAACCCACACCCTATACCGCACGCACACGCCTCTGCGACAGCCTTCAGCCGTCAACACACCCTCGTAGAGGCATCCGTCGCTGGTACACCACTCCCTCGGCGGAGGCTCGTACTCCACGTATTGTAGAATACCGAGTTTCTGAGGCAGTTCAAAAACGGCGGCTGTGGTCTTGATTTTCTTAACCGTCGTCATATCCACTCCTTCAAAGCTGTTAAGACCTCCTCCACCGCCCTCCTCTCGATTAGGTAGGTACCCTTCTCGTGTCTCCTTGCGAGTCCTTTCTCCACAAGCCTCATCATGAGGCTGTACACCGCCTGCCCACACCGCCTATCCACCTCGCATATATCCCGCGTCCTCATGGCGTATGCCGCGTGGCTTTCCGTATACGGCTCCGGCGAACAGCAGAGGCTAGCGGCGGAGTTCGTGAACTACATTCTCCAGAGGGCGGAGAAGGAGGGCGGCGCCGTCTATGAAAAAGCCAAAGAGATCGTGAAGGAGGGCAAGGAGAGAGGCTCCCTGACGCTGAAGGGCTTTGAGAAGGAGGTCGAGGTGAACGGCGAAAAATACAAGGTGAAGGTGATAGACGGAGAAGCCGTTGAGGAGGACAGAAACGGCAGAAAGTTGCTGAGGCTCAAGATAGCGGCGGAGGTGGGCCGCGTGGAGGACGGGCACACAATTGTGGACCGCGTAGTGCATGAGTACGCAATAACTTTCAGCAGGCGCACAGACAACGTGGCCATTGGACGCGCTTACGCCAGGGCCGACGCCCCCGGCGGCAGAGAGGACGACGCCAAGAGGTTCTCAGCGCTTGTGAAGGCCCTTACAGGCGAGGAGCCGAGGGTGTACCGGATGAAAGACGGCAAGGTAATGATAGAATGTTACGAGGGGCACCTAGAAGGCTTCGCCCGCTACGCCGAGCTGGCAGACGCCATAGAGAAGTGGCTAGAAGAGACGAGCCGGCGAGCCCCGCCCACAGGCCGGGGCTGAAAGGCGAGTGAGGAAATGAGGGCTAGATACATGCGACCTACTCCATAAATAAAAATCTAAGAAAAAATTATTTATTTAGTTCTGCGAATCTTTGTTTGCTCCAGCCGGTGAGAGAGAGTCCGGTTACCTTGACCCAAGTTTTGGGATCTACCTTAAATGAGCTTTCTACTTTTTCGCGGTGGCCGACGACGTTGTATGTGCAGAATGGGAACACTCTGCCGTCGGGCGTTGCGTAGTGAATATCGCAACGTTGTACGCGTTCTATGTCGTAGTTCATGGTGTCCATGAAGTGCATGATGCCGATGCCCACCACGTTGAAGAAGAACTTGCCAAGAGAGTCGTAGTCTCTCTTGACTAACACCTCGTATATAAGATCCTTCACCTTATTGTGTTTCACAGCTTTTAGTAGCTTAAGCGCCTTTACTTTGGCGGCTTGTTTGTATACGCCGCCTTTGACTGCGGTGCGGTATATGTCCCAGGCACCTTTCTCAAAGGCGTCGACGTCGACGAGCTTGGTGATGGGGTAGATACGCTTCTCGTCTTCGTCGTAGTATATAAAGGTGGCGGCGCCGCACATGGGGTTCATGGAGAACAACGGCTTTGGAGAGTCCGTGAGGGCCTCTACCATCTTGGCGAAAGCCACCGGCCAGTTTGTGGGGCGCCAGTCCCATCTGCTTATGAGTCCGCCGGTCTGTTTCTCTATTTCTATGATGGCGTCGGGTATCGTGATTCTGTATTTCCTAAGCTCCTCTTTGCTGTAGAGCCTCGCGCGGCCAGAGAAGCTAACTGGCTGTATGTTGACCCATCTGACCACGTCTCTGTTCTGGATGGCGAAGTCGATTATCTTGCCGAGGTCTTTGTCGTTGTAGTTTTTCGCAAGTGTAACTACGAGGACTATGGATCTGTGGCCTAGCTTCCTCGCGTTTTCGATGACTTTCTCCTTTATTACTCTGTAGGCCTTGGGGTGATACATCCTGTGTCTCCATACCCCTTCGTTCTTTTCGTCTATGGTATCGAACTGGAGGTAGAGAGATGAGATGCCGGCATCTAGGAGAGCTTTGTAGTACTCTATGTCGTTGGCGAGCCTGATGCCGTTAGTGTTTATCTCAATATGCGTGAAGCCGAGCTTCCTGGCCATCCTCACTATTTCGGGCAGGTCGTCTCTCAGCGTGGGCTCGCCTCCCGAGATCTGTACAGCATTCGGCGCCCAGGGCTTCTGAGCCCGCAGAGTTCTCAACATATACTCTATCTGCTCCAGAGTCGGCTCGTAGACATAGCCTGCAGCGCCTGCGTTGGCGAAGCAGACTGGACAGGCCATGTTACACCGGTTCGTGACGTCTATTATCGCCAGCACCGTGTTGGATTTATGCACCGGACACAGGCCGCAGCCCTCGGGACACGAACCCATGTCTTTGTAGAACTCCAAGTCTGTATAGGGGTTGGCAAGGCCTTTGGCGATGTACTCCGGCCTATCCCACTGGAGGAAGAAGTAATACATCTCCGCGTCGCCCCAATATAGGTCTTCAAACACGCCGTGCTCGGGACAACTCTTCTTCAGCCAGATGGCGCCGTTCTCCTCGTACACCACCGCCGGTATTCTCCTATTGCACACAGGACACAGGGACAGGGTGGCCTTCACCACTCTTGTGTGTGCAGAAAGGCCGTACTGCCTCTTGAGAGTCGTTTGCCACTTCTCGTTGAGAAGTGTTGACTTGTATCTCTCGGGCAGAGAGTACTTTGAAATGTCGACGAGTCTACGCGGCTGCTCCTCCTGGATTTCTACCGTGACTTGTCTACTCATGACCCGCCGGTGATGCGTATAATTTAAACTTTTTAACTGTATTGCGTTAAAATAGTTAAAAACAAGACGTGAAAGAGCTGTGGAACACCTCACCAGGGTCTTAACCCTCCTTGGCTTGGGGAAGAGAGAGATGGACATCTACCTTACCCTGGTGGAGAAGGGCCCGTTAAGCGCAAGAGAGCTTTCAAACCACTTAGGCATCCCCTATACCAAGGTCTATAGCTATTTGGGCAGGCTAGAGAAGCTAGGTCTCGTCTTGCCAGAGCGTGCAGTCCGACCCGCCAAGTTCAGAGCGGCTCCCCCAGCCGATGTTTATAAAAAACTTGTGGGCGTCGCCGCAGACGTGTTGAAGTCTCTTAAGCCGCTTTTTGACAGTCTACAAATGGTATACGAGTCTCGTTATGCCGCTGTGGCTCCTACCTTCTTGACATTATTACGCGGCGCCGAGAGGGTGGCCGAGTTGATGCAAGAGGTGGTGACCACCGCTGAGGGCGAAGTATACCTAGCGATCCCCTTTGAGGAGCTCGTGGATTATAGACTCCTCGCGGTGCTGAGCGAGGAGTCGAAGCGGCTCTCCATAAAAATCCTAACCACTGAACGGCTGAGGGCTAGGTTCGACCTGCCGCCGCGCATAGATGTGAGGATTGTCCAGGAGATGTTCGGCGGCGGCGCCATAGGAACCGCCGTCGTGATTTTTGTCAAATACGGCGGCGAGGTTACGGGATTGTATTCAAATGATAAATTCCTCATTGAGGTGGCCCGCACCTACTTCGACCACCTATGGCGAAGAGCTAAGGTTTTATAGGAGCAGAGAGTCTACTCTGTGATGAGATTAAAAGTGGGGCCTGTGATCTATGACCGTGGTCTGGAGCGCTGACGTTTCGACTTGCTGTAGGCCTCTCTGAAAATACGACTAGGCCACTTCTTTTATTTCGGAGCCCTCTTTCTTGGTCACAGTGAAGAACTTGGCGCTGGGCACTGCTTGCTTCAACATATCTACGAAGTCTCTGGACTGGGTCGCCACCACGATTTGATACTGTGCCGAAAGCGTCTTGACAAGCTCCACAAAGGCGTTTCTGATGTTGACGTCGACGTAGGGGATGGGCTCGTCAAACATGATAAACCCCACGTCTGTCTTCGCTATATCTCTCAGGGCGAGGGCCAACGCCAACGCTATAGATAGCCTCTGGCCGTCGCTGAGTTTAGAAATCCCATATCTATCCCCCGTGGGGGTCACTGCGTAGAAGTCGTAGTAACCTCTACGTTGTTCTAAGTCGGCATTCACCCTTACGATGTCGCCGTATTTATAAAGTGCGAGAAAAGTCTCGTTGAATCGAGCCTTCGCCGTCTCCAACAGCTTCGCCCTGGCGTTCACCTTTACCAGCTCCAGCTTAGCCTTAATCTCCTCTAGCCGGCTGTAGGCGTATAACACATTGTCAAGCCTCTTCTTCAGGAGGTCGACATCTCCGCCGACCTCCCGCGTCACCTCCTCCAACGTGGTTTTTTCCCTATAGAGCTCCGCCAGGCGGTTGGACGTTTTTTCCAACTCCTCAGTCACCTCGCGCCAGCGGACTTCAGCCGTGAGCGCCTCGTCGGTTAAACCTGCGTTTTTCAGTTGGGCCTCGAGCTCTTTTAGGCGGCGTCTTAAATCTCGTATCTTAAGGCTCTTCGCGTATTTAGACACCGCCTCTGAGATGGTGCGTCTGTCTATTCTTGAGAGGAGGAGACGAAGCCTCTCAGCCCTCTTCTCAAGCTGCCTCAAAGCCTTCTCTGCCTGTAAAGCCTTCTTCACGTTTTCTTCTCTCTCAAGCTGGAGCTCCTCTAGCCGAGTCTTAGTGGCTAGGTACTCCGCCACGTCGCCGCTCAACGTCTCCATCTCCTCCACAGCCCTCTCTAACTCCCTCACCTTCTCCCTAAGCGCCTCAGCCTCGCGTATTAAATCGCCGAATCTAGCCTCAACCTCCTTCGCCACAGCTGCCGCGGCTTCTCGGCTTATGGGCGCGCCGCATATGGGACACTTCTCCAGCCCCGTCTCGGCTATGTACAGCGCCACTGTTCTCACGGCTGAAGAAAAGGAGACGGCTTTCTCAACCTCTGCCAGCCTCCTCCGATGCTCAGCCAAGGCAGATCTGGCGGCCTCCAGAGATTGGAAGGACTTTTGAAGTTCTTTAAATCTTAGATACTGCTTCTCGAGCCTACGAAGTTTAGCCTCTGCGTCGCCTATCTCCTCCTCTATCTTCTTCACCTTGGCGACATAGAGATCGTAGAGCTTCTTCGTGTCGGATATCTGGGACTCTATGTCTTTAAATAATTTAACTAGGGCGTCGTAGGCCTCGGCCATCGCCGCCGAGAGAGTCTCCAAGTCGCGGGCCGACTCCAACCTCTCGACGAGCTGATGAGGGAGTATATGTTCATACTCCTCCAGAGCCTCTCTTAGGGCTTCTCTTATCTTCTCCAGAACTGACACGTCGATTTCTTCGCCGCCAGCGGCAGACTCCAAAAGCTCCAATTCAGACTTGGCTCTATAGTATTCCATAAGCAACGCCTCGCCCTCCTTCAACTTAGTCAAATAGGCCGTTCTTCTCTTAGCCAGCTCCTCCGCCTCTTCGGCGAGGCGTCTCTCCCTCTCCTTAAGCGTCTCTATCTCCTTCTTCACAGCCTCAAGCCGCGAAACGACGCCGCCGTACCCGCCGTAGCGTCTTATCACGTCCTTGTACTTCTCATAAGCCGAGAGCCGTCTCCTTAACTCCTCAGCCTGTTTCAACAACTCTTTTTCTAAAGAGGTCAAAGTCTTCACGACGCCGTCTATTATGTCTATCCCAAACAGCCTATCGACAGACAACGCCCTCTTCTGAGAGGTCCCGTAGATAAAGCCCTCAAGCGTTCTATGTGATATGTAGATCAACCTCTCGTATACGTCTTCGTCGACGTGTAGCAACTCCTTCAACCTCTCCTCGGCCTCCCTCCCCCTTAACTCCACTCCGTTGTGCACAAGCGTCACTTTCTCAGCGCCGCGCCGGCTAAGCCGCCTCTCTACCCTGAGGACGTCGCCGTCTTTCTTAAGCGTCACAGCCACTTTCATCTCCTGCGCCTCCGTGTTTATCAAATCCACGAGCTTCGCCACCCTCTCCTTCACCTCCAGCTGTCTCCCGAACAAGGCGAACTCCACCGCGTACAGGAGAGAAGTCTTGCCGGCGCCGATCCGTCCCCAGATTATATTCACCCCTCCAAGCTCTACCTTATGCGTTCCTCTGTAAGACCTAAAATTCTCTAGCTCAATCCCCTCCAGCCTCCACATCGACCCCCCACGTCCTTAGGTACTCCACCAAGACGGCTTTAGCGGCGCGGGGTCCGCCGTCTCGATAAGCAGCGATTATCCTTTCCGCAAGCTTTCCCTCGTCGGTATTGCCAAAGACCCGTCTAATCTCCTCGATGATGATATCCACAAGACGCTACACGCGGAGACTTATAAATTAAGCCTCTCTCTTCCTAGAACGTAGTATCTTAACCCATTCGTTGTCGGCTACTGAACCGGGCGGCGCCGTAGGGGGCTCTGAAGGCTTAGCCGCCGCCTCTTGTTTAGGCGCTGCGGAGAGCTGGCGACGCGCCTCTTCGATCTTCTCGTCAATGTAACGCCTCAGCTTTTCGTAAAGCGACGCCTCGATCTTTTTGAGCTGCGTCTCCAAGTGCTGGACCAGCGCTGACTTTATAGGCTCTATGTCCCGCGTGTCTAAGGGAGGCGCGGGCCGCGGCTTTGCGTAGATCTTGATCTCTACGCCGTCGGGACCCTTAGAGGGGTCCACGACCACTAGACCGACGCCTTGAGTCTTGAGGTACTTCGGGTCTATGAACGGCGCGGCCTCCGGCAAGACGGCTAGATACACCTTGGCGGCTGGCGTCGCCAACAGCTCGCCGACGCGTTTATACAGCTCAGCCTCTTCGTACACCTCGGCAAAGTATGCGACGACGGCCACTCTGTTGAGTCCTTCTTCAAACCACATGACGCCGCCGCTGTCGCCTACGTACCTCATGCCGAGCGTCTCGGAGAAAAACCTAGCCACAAGCAACTTGGCAAAATCCACGTTATTGACTTCTCCCCTTTATAAAGTACCAGCCTTCTTTTGTGGAGTCCGACCACTCCAAGGAGAGAGGTAGGGCGTAGCCGTATATCACAGCCCCTCTCCACACCGAGTACTGAGGTTCGGCGACTAGTCGCACGTTTACCCTCGAGGCGAGTACTGGGTTCTTCTCTTCCAGGGCGATCTTCACCCTCGTTACGCTGTTGACAGCCACGTCTTCAAGCCCAGGCGGCACACGCCAGCTGAAGGCGCCTCCGCTGAGGATGACCTGAGAAGCCACCCTCTCCTGTATCTCCACAGAGACGTTTCGTAGAGACGTAATTACGGCGGTGGCCACGTCCATCTCGCCGTAAAGCGTGACGTCGCCTATCACCGCGTTTTCAATGTGGAGACGAGACTGCTCGATGTAGCTTTTAATCTCCTCGTGGTTGGGGTCGAAGACTATCTCGCCTATTAGAAACCGGGTCCAGGCGTATTCCCTGGGGATCTCCACCTCCACCACTGGCGACAGCCGGACTTTAGACACGAAGCGGTCTGGGTTCGACTTGGCAGTCCTGATGGCCTCTTTGAGGTTTTTAGGAACGAGCCCCACTGCCCTCTTTACCATCTCCACGGCGTACTCCTCCCGAGCAATGTCGCTGTAGCCGATGTCCTTGAGGATCTCCCGCGTGATGGCGTTGGCCTCGGCGCCTCCTCTGTTCAAAGCCACAAGCCCCTCTCTAATCAAGGCGAAGCTTATAGGCGCAATCTGTATGTTGCCGTGGCCCCCCTCCACGATTATACAGTTGACTGCGTTCTCGGCGATGGCCACTGCAAGAGGCTGAGGCAGGATCGTGACTGCGTATATCTTAAACTCCTGTGCGAGCTCTGTGTATATGTCGAAAAACGCCTTGTACATATAGTCCGGCGCAAGAGCAGAAAGCGCGATGGAGATAAGCCACCCCTCGAAGTCTGGGTCGGCCTGGGGGAACTGAGCCAGGCTGAACCGCGCCAGCTCTTTCAATACTTTCCAGGCATCTTCGTCGTCTCTCTTCGCAATGCCATCTTTCAGCGGGTATTTTAAATTCCGCTGGACGTCTCTCACGCTGGAGAGGTACTTCCGCACCTCCTCGTCGCCGACCACCAAGCCGCGTGACAGAATCTCGGGCGGAATCCGCATCTTGACGCTCTCCGGAAGATCTCTCAGAAAGAGCCCCCTCGTCTGCGTCACCCTAGGCTCGTTGAGGGTAATGGGTCCGTATTTGACGTAGCTGGTGCCGAAGTCAACTCCAAAGGTGTACTTCAGCCTGTAGGCATCGGAAATCACAAGAGGGCCCCCAGCCCCCCTTTTTTAACTTTCCGGCTTTAACTTAACCTCGCCGTTCTCCACATGCAGAACGACGGTGTCGCCAACATCCACATCTCCAAAGACTTCCACCTCCTCTTCTGTAAGCCAAAGCGTGACGCGGGGCACAGCTATTTTGCCGCCGCCAAACGGCAAAGACCTGACGATCTGAGTAACAAGCGGCATCACCTCGCGCATAAGCTGAGCCGCCTGCTCGTCTTGAGCCGAGAAAGCCGCCACCGGCCCAGGCAGCTCCTTCTCCTCAATAATGTCGATTTTTATATACCGGACGCCCGTGGGGTCGTACACCAGCTGTTTAGACGCCACAACACCTCTAATAGTCACCATGACGTTCTGAATTCGCTATTTTAAAAACTCTAACTCCCCCAACAACTTCTTCATCTCCCCGCTACGCACGTCGAAGTAGCCCCCTCTGCCGGCGTATCTCTCCAAAAGCCTCAGCCAATCGCCTGACCTCGTGACCTTCGCCATGACTCTAAAGGCGTGGTCCAGCTCGGCATCGGTATACCGCCTGTACGTATCTACGTGAAACAACATCTCAAGCGGTAGACGCGGCCGCGGCGGCGGGTCTTCATCAGGCACGCCCACGACCAAGCCGAAAAGCGGATAAGTCAACGGCGGCAGATTAAACAACTTCACAATCTTCCCCGCAGCATTCTGCACAGCTCCGATAAAACAACTGCCATATCCCAGCGCGGCGGCCGCCAAAGACATATTCTCGGCGGCCAAGGCGGCGTCCACAGCGGCGAACACAAAGAGGGCGAACTTATCCCCCACAAACTCCCTACCCCTAAACCTCAGAAGCTCACGCAACCGGTAAAGATCAGCCAAAAAGACGAAGAAGTCAGACCCCTCCTCCACGTGTTGTTGCCCGATCAACTTGGCGATCTCGGCCTTCTTAGCCTCGTCAACCACGCGGATGGCAGACCAGAGATGCAACGCGGCGTCCGTCGGCGCCAGCCTGCCCGCCTCCATGATCCTCCTCACGTCTTCCTCCGGGATCTTAACTCTCTTAAACCTCCTCACAGACCTCCTCCTCTCCACAACCTCGAAGAAATCCACAGGGACAAGGATAAAAAATATATATTAGTATTAACAGGGGGTCCCATGGTGGTGGCTCAAGAATTCCCCGAAGATTGGGAATACTCCGGCGGCGAGCTTGAAAAGACGCTGAAGGTGCGGGCAACCTGCCCCTACTGCAAACATAAATTTGAGGTGGAGATAGGAGAGAGCTGGTACAACATAGGCTTCAGCATAAACTGCCCCAAATGCGGCCGCTCCTTCCCGATCAACACGTACGGCGAAATAATAGGAGTCGTAGGACCCAAGTAGCCTCCGCAGAGCAACGCCGCTCAGCTTTGTGCCGTTTTATATCTATGTAATACCGCCGCTCCATTTTAACCAAAGACAACCAATGCTCATGGAACCAGTGAAAAAGATAGAAGAGGGTTTAAAAGAGCTGTACGACACAAACACCGGCAAGGTGGAAAGACAGCCAGACGTAGATATATACGACGTGGGGGAGAACTTAGTCATATACATCGACATGCCGGGCATGAAGAAAGAGAACATCAGAGTACGGGTGTACGACAAGGCTATTGAGATCTCCGCTACGCCTACACAGTCAGAGACGGCGGGGAAGCCGTTGAGAAGAGAACGAATCTCCAACTTCCCCATCCTACGTAAGATAGAAGTGCCCTATAGACTTAAGGTGGACAGCGCAAGAGCCGTCTACAGAGACGGAGTATTACAGATAGTAGTGACAAAAGCAGGCGAGTACGGAGTCGCCGAGTTGAAAATAGATTAGTTTCTCAAGCCATAACCAACGCCTATTCCCTCCGTTTTCTTAGTTATTCACGTCCCCGGGTAGGACCGTTGCAAGATGCTGCGTAATAATAGGTTGTCCATCTCCTAGTCGAGGAGACCCGGCGTTGGCTGAAGCTAAGAGGCTGGTTAAAAACAAGTGAGGCGGTCTTTGGGGATAAAAATAGGCGCTATTCAGGAGGCGGTAGCGAAATAGACAGTAACTTTGCGTGCTCCGCCGTTATCCCCACCTCCATGTACTTCTCTGGCTTGGCGGCCCCTCCTTCAATCTTCACCTTGTGGAATAGGAACCTCCTGTTTGGCACGTCGGCGGTGAACAGCCTTATCTCGGGCAGGGAGGCGAGGTACTTCGCCAGCGCCGCATCGGCGAGGACGTTGGAGAGTTGCTTAGTGGCGAGCCAGGCCCTTACGTGGATGCCTAGGGCGCCTTTATAGCCGGCCTGCGCGAGCGCCGCAATCGTCTTCTTAGCGATTTCGGCGACGTAGCTCATCTTCTGCTCGCCGCCGAACGAGATGTAGACCATGTCGGCGCCGTATTCCATAACTTTCCGGGCTATTTCGGCCTCTTTGCCCTCCTCGTATGTAAACACGGCGCCTGCGCCGTCTTGGTAGTTGCCCTTGGCTATGTAGGATGTCATAAGCGCGGCGGCCATGGCGCTGCATATTCTATCCGGGTACGTAATCACCGCCACCTTCTTGTAGCCTTCTAACAGGTTCTGCCCCACTAGGTAGCCGGTGAGCGACCTTAGGTATATCTCCTCTGGGAGTGTTGCCCTACTTGCCGTTGCCATGGAACCGTTTCGACTTCTATTTTTAAAGCTTAGCCCAGGCGAAGCCGAGAAGCACCACCTCGCCCGTCTGCCGAAGCACCGTGGCGAGGGTGAAGGTCTTTTTCACACTGTGCCCCAACCGGCCGCCCCGCGTGATGTCAGTGGCCGAGATGCCCCTCTCAGGGTCTAGAAACACCACCACCATGGGGGCGTGGTCGATGCCGGGGCCCTTCTCATACACAGAGAACAAGGCGCCGAACTTAAGACCGCTCTTCACCACGTAGCCCAAGTCTCGGAAATATTTATAGATCTTGTATATTTCGTCGAAGTTTCTGATCTTCTCTCTCCCGAGCTCCGCAAGTCGCCGCGGCGGCACCTCCACGCCGCCTTCATCCACAATCTTCAACCTACCCCTCTCAGAAAGATACAACGCCTCATAGAGCGCCAAAATCAGCGGCGCGTTGACCTTATTTACCTCCTCCCGCCTCACCTTGTCGTAACCAAGAAACCTGCCGTAGAACCCCTCTCTGTAGAGCTCCCTGGCTAGCTCTACGTCTTCTACAACCGCGGCGAGTCCCCTAAGGACTGCGCTCATCTCTTTCTAACAGTCACCACGGTGTTCTCAGCCACCCCCAACGCCCTGAGGTCCTCCGCAGATACGTGCACCTCGCCGCTCGGAACCTTCTCGTCTAGCACCGCCCTAAAAGTCTTCTTCTTCTCATGCGAAGACCCGCCGGGAGCCACAATCTCCACCTCAGCCGGCTTATCCAAAGCCTCATAGACGTCCGGCGCAAGCCTCGCCACGCCCTCCTCTACGCCCTCGGCAGAACGCAACCTGGCCCTGCGCTCCCCCCTCCTCTGCTCCCTCTTCTCCTGCTGCGGTGACAGAAACGGCGGGATAAGAAGCTTCCTACCTCTCTCCACGTCTCTACCCTCAGCCATGGTGTCTCGTGAATACTAGATTAAAAAATATTACACGAGCTGAGACACGCGGGGTTCTATGAGTTGATGTCTAGCCTACCGGATATCCGCCGCTACTGCTTCGCCGTCTCTAACACCGGTGTCGCCTTCAAAACCTCTGCGGCTTCTGAAAACGAGACGCCGCGCCTTACCATGTCCACAAAGCCGGCCACGTCGTCTATCTTCACCCGCACCTGCCGCCTAGTGTCGCGGTCCCGCACAGTGACTGTGCCGTCCACAGGAGTCCTCTCGTCTATTGTTACTGCGAGAGGGGTCCCCACTTCGTCGCAAGAGGCGTATCTACTGCCGATAGTCCCCTCGTCGTCGTAAACCACGTAGAAGCCGGCCTCGGCTAGTCTCCGCGTAAGCCTCCGGCCGATCTCCACGTAGTCTTGTCTCTTGACGATAGGCAGGACGCAGACGTTGACTGGCGCGATGTCGGGAGGTAGCTTTAGATACACCCTGCCCTCCTCCGCCACCACCGCCGACTCCAACGTCACGTAGAAAATTCTGTCGAGGCCGAAAGACGGCTCCACCACGTGTGGGATGAACTTCTCCAGATCCGTCTTGCGCCTCTCGCTCTTTATGAAAACCATGTCTCTAGTCACCACATAGGGCCCCACGGCAACCTCCTGCCTCCCGCTCCTAAACGCCTCCAGTATGATAGACTCGTTCTCCTTCATCGCCTTGATGACCTCCCCTATCTTGTCGCCGTACCTCTCCTTAACCGCGCCGGGGTTGGGGTAGAGCCTAGCCACCTCCACCTCCTTGGGGGCGGGGAGGCGGCGCTCAAGAGTCATCTCGTGGCCGCTGAGCTTGCTGTGGCCGGAGAGGTCGTAGTCCGTGCGGTAGGCGTGGCCGGACACCTCCACCCAGCCGAACCTCTCCGTAAGCACCATCTGGTCGTAGGACTTGGCGCTGTAGTGCGCCCTCTCGTGCGGAAGTTTGCCGAGGAACTTCTGCCTCTCCAGCGGCACCCCCAGCTCCTTGAGGAACTTGGCGGCCAACGCCATGAAGAAAGCCATCCACTCGTTGGCGTACCCCCTCTTCACCGCCTCCCCAGCCGTAATCGTCACGGGCTCCGTCTGGCCCCTGGCCACGAACTCCTCCGGCACGATGGGAACCTCTAGGTTCTCCACCTCGGCGAAGAAGGGACACCTCGGGTTCTGGGGGTCGAAGAAAAGCTCAATCTCCATCTGGGTGAACTCCCTCAGCCTGATCAACCCGCCGCGCGGCGAGATCTCGTTGCGCGCTACCCTCCCGATCTGCGCCACGCCGAAGGGGTGCCTCCGCCCCACGTACTCGGCAAGCCGCGGAAAAGCCACGAAGATTCCCTGCGCCGTCTCCGGCCTGAGGTAGCCGGCGTTTTCGCTGTAGGGGCCGATGGTGGTCTTGAAGAGGAGGTTAAACCGCTCCACGCCGCCCAAGGGGCCCCC
>Ga0326760_1000860_pt1 | contig 14393 bp, 14 predicted proteins | sample GCREP_S_FD_207668 | JGI IMG/M metagenome (GOLD analysis project Ga0326760, IMG submission 207668) | Hot spring sediment microbial communities from Geyser Creek Basin, Yellowstone National Park, WY, United States - GCR.EP_S | ecosystem: Environmental > Aquatic > Thermal springs > Near-boiling... | reverse complement strand
CCCTTCATCGCCGACCGCCAGCCTTCAAACGGGCTGGCGGTTTCGTTTTTGTCAAGGAGACAATCACTCTTTGGTGCAAACTTTTGTCTCCTTTGGGGCGTTTTTATGCGGGCGTGATCTTGGGCTTATGGGAGGCGTTTAGGTAGTGAAAAGAGACAAAAGGGGGTCTTTCGTCTCTCTTTCACCAACGGGTTATGAAAGCCATCCTAACCACCGCACGACACTTCATCACCAACGGCGCCATCCCCAGTGTCTTTGCTTGCCGCCCTCAAAGGTCACTAAAGTAACCTGTCCCTTCCAAGAAGTTAACATCCAAGCATGGAACTCTGTCAGGTTTTTAGTCGCTTAGTCGATTGGGGAAAATCGCTTCGCCCAAATTGGAGGTGACTTCTATGGTTCGCCGCATTGCTGCTGTGTTGGTGGCTGTTCTACTCGCCTTCGCTTTGGCTGTCGGCTGCAAGAAGAAGTCAACAACTTCTGAGACCACGAAATCCCCAACTTCTGTCATGCAGAAGCAAAGTGAAACCAAGTGAGAGAAAGAGGGGCAGGTCATCTCAAGGAAGGCATGGGTCCTTTTGGGCTCATGCCATTTTCCTTTTAAAGATTTGCTTGGAGACAGGTGAGGGCTACCCTTAAACGGTAGTGAGCGGGGTATCATCCCCACCATCATACTTTTAACTTGCCACGACATTCTGACTTCCCATCCATCTCCTCCTTCACACTCCCAACCTGTCAAAGTAACCAGCCAGAGTGATAGTAACACCTGCCCCCATTTCTGCCACTGGCTCACTAACCCTCGAACTTACCTCTCTCTGTGCCTAAAATTCGTGAAAAGCCCTACTCACTCAAAAACGGGATGGCAAACTTGTGAACGGGTGAAGGGAAGATGGTGACATTAAAGTGCATCGCTGAACTAAAGAAGCCCACCCATGTCGGTTTTGGAACCGGAAGGCAAGTTAGAGACCTGAGAAGGAAACCTTTCATCCCTTCCATCGTCTTGACAACTCAAATAGCCACCCTCTCCCTTAGGCTCGCCAAGTCGGTCAATAGACCTGCTCCTTCGGTCAAAGTCTCCGACGGTTTCTTGATGGGGAAGGAGAAAATGGTCAAGGTTAGAGGTCAAGAGTTCTTTCAAGGTCAAATCGCCTTCCAAGTTCAAGTCCCAAAAGAAAATCTCGACATAGTGTTGGGAGCATTAAAGTTGCTCCAAAACTTCGGGATAGGAGCAAACACATCTATGGGATTTGGCTACTGCTCCATAAAGGTAGTAGGGACATCAATTGGGAAGCCAGAAGAAGTCATCAACCGATTCAACCCAAAGGCAACAGAACTAATTGGCGACGGTGAATTTTCCCTCCCTTCACCCTTCGTCAGGTTAGCCCAGCAAATTTTCAACAAGTTAAGGATGAACTGGAGTTCATGGTTCAAGGCTATGGAGACAGGTGCAATTGAGAGGATAGTCTATCTTGCTGGGGAGACGGAGATTAAAAACCCTTTCATCTACCGAGGATGGTTAAGGAGCAAGTTGTTGGAACTTTGGGGGATAGAGCACGAGGATAGGATAACGGTTTGTCCTCCAAAAACGAATCCTTGCAAGGTTTGCAAGTTGATGGGGAGGATGTCGGAGAAGTCGAGGGTTATTGTCAGGACTTTTGAGAGGAAGGGGGTAGGTGCTTCAGTTTGGCTGATTGCTGACAACCCTACTGAGGATGAACTTGAGGCGATAAAGAAAGTGGCAGGGGTAAGAGTTGTCCGTGTTGAAAAAATCTCCGATTACTTGCCTTCCGACACCGCTCTATCTCCGGCATCCGTGCCTAAAACCCGTAAAGGGACTGCGACAGACCTTAAGTTTTAGGGAAGCGAATTATCCTGACTGTGGTCTCTGTAGCAATCACCAAATTCCCTTCGAGGTCACCTGCATATCTGTCCAACAATTGTTTTAGCACCCTAATCTTGTTAGCCGTCCTCTCGTCCTTCAGCCGCAAGATGATAACCCCACTGTGTTGCTTCCTTTCCCTAACTACCTTTTCTCCAAAGTCTTTATCGTTGGTGACAATAATCCAGCCCTCGAGATAGGCTTTCTTCAAGAGAAAATCATCCTCCGCCCCTCTCATCTGTTCATAGACGGAGAAAACCTCGTGACCTTGCTCCCTTAACCACCTTGCGACAGAAGGACCTGTGCACTCGTCCACCAGAAATTTCAACTAAATCGCCTCCGCCATCAAAGGAACAAACTCTGTCCTTTCTAACGCTTCAGAGGCGAAAGCAATGCATGCCAATATGTCTTCTCTCTCCAAACCCTCATACTCGTCCAATATCTCCTCAACCGTCATCCCACTGGCTAAGAGGCTGAGAATGTAATGGACGGTCAAGCGAGTCCCTTTGATGACAGGCTTACCTGCCATCACCTTCGGGTTGACCTCAATCCTTTCAAGCAGCCTTTCTTTTTCCATTTCCATCTCACCTCTCCTATTTTGCCCTTAACTTGCTCACTCCTCAAACTTAACCTGAGCCTGAATCTTCAACGCTTCTTCCATCGTCAATGTTGCAAGATACCTCATCGTCATCGCCATGCTGTTGTGACCCAAGTGCCATTGAAGGGCTTTCGGGTTTCCCGTCTGCCTCAACCTCTCAATGGCGCAACTGTGCCGAAGCAAGTGGGGATAGACCCTCTTGTCCAACCCCGCCAGTTTCGCTGCCTTAACTAACATCTTGTGGGCGTTCTTTCGGTTCAGGTTGAAAAACCTATCGGTCGGTTTTAAGCCCCTCTGATATGCGTAGGCAAGCAATTGAGAGTAAAGTGCTTCTGGGACATGAACGAGCCTTTCCTTCCCACCTTTACCCTTCACCCTCAAGCAGGGAATTCCTTCAAATCGAGTTAGGTGGGAAGGAGTCAAAGAGAGTGCCTCGGAAATCCTTAGACCGCACTGATACAGGACTTTAATGAGCAAGACATTCCTTTCACCGTAGCGAAGTTTCCTTGCTGCCTCAATTAGAGCCGAAACTTCTTCAGGTCGAAGGTAAGGGACGGGAGAGAGGGATTTTCTTTTGACGATTGAACTCACTTTGCTTATGGTCGCAATCGCTCTCACCTTTTCTCTCACAAATCCTCACCTCCAACTCAAATTGACCGCCTAACTACTTCCTCTCATAAACTTGACACTGCTTTGTTGCTATGGAAGTCATTTATCCAACGGCTAATCGGGAAATGCTTCAAGGAGAGATTAGTCACTGTGACGGATAGTGCAATGGAGAAGTGTAATCATCGCCGATATTGTCGAAGAGGTTCAAGGGTTATTATGGGTTCACGGGCAAGGGTGTGGCGCAACTTTGTCAAGTCACCCAAGCCCAACACTTGACTGATAGCCTCGTCTATCGCTGCCCATCCCTCGTCGTCCGCCATTTGCGGAAGGGGGGTAGCGGCACATCTGCAAGGCGGTCAAAGGCGTCCGTTAGTTGCTTCAATTGCGCTGCCTTTAACTCCCGCACATCCAAAACGGGTAAGCGGTGTAGCGTTGGCTTATTGAACTTCACCCAAGCGCCTCTCGTCTCCACGCGGTTGGCGAGGAGCAAAAGCAGCCCTAAAGTGCTGTTGAGCCAAAGGGTGAGGGCTTTAGCGTGTCGGTCATCCAAGCCATCCCGCAATTTGAGCGGCCACCAGACATTGGACAAAACGGGCTCAGACATCAAAACGGCGGTCAACCGTTGGGTGTTTAGCCACATCCGCCCTGCAATCAGCACCTTGCCCGCACGAGACCAAAGCAGTTCAGCATCCCGCAGTGGGCGTTTAGGACGGGGGCGGCGTAAAGGCGCAAGGTAAGCGTTGGGCGATTGGTGAAGCGTTGTGACTGTTTCCGCATCGTGCCCCCAAAATGCTGGGTAGTTCGTTGGCGTGCTCGTGTCTTCCAAAATCTCAAAGCCATCGTAAATATCCCGCACATCGGGTCCCAACTCGCCCAATTGCTGGAGCGGACAAAGTGGTAGGTAGGTTTCGTTGAAAACGCCATCACGATACAACTGCAGCAAGGTCTTCACGAGTTCGCCTTGTGCGAAAGCAAAAGGAAAGAGCCAATGAGGCAGCGCCCTCAAGTCACTCCAACGCACGATGACAGTTTCGCCCGCCTTTTCGTTGCCAAGCCAAAGGTCGTAGATAGTGTCAGGTTGCGCATCGCTCAACTCTCGCAATTGCTCCGCTAACAGCAACGCCTTCAACGGGTCGGTCGGGTTGTGCCAAAGGTTGACACAGAGGGTGATAGGTGAGGGAAAGTGGTCATCGACTCGCCGAACGCCGATAGGTTTACGACTGGCAATAAGAAGGACTTCGCTTAAGTCGGTGTTTTCGGAAAAGTTCCAGCGGTTAGGGTCATGGCTGACGATGAGAGCGCGCAAGTGGTAGCGGTCGGTAAGTAATTGGCGCGTCTTTGCCCACTCAACGCCCGACAGCAATCCTTTGGGCAAAACGAAAGCGAGATGCCCTCCGGGTTTGACGACCTGATCAGCGAGCGCTACAAAGACAGAGCCCAACCCTGCCGTTGCCGATGCCTTGAGGTCTTTTTGGTCGATAAGCCGTTGGAGGGCTTTTTGTAACTTCTCCCTCTCCTCTTTGGGTAGTGAGCCAAAGAGCAAGTTATCACCGCAAGAGCGAGTAAAAGGCGGGTTCATGCAGACCAAATCCATCGGGCGCAATTGAATGGAGACAGTGGAGCGGGTTCGGTCGGTAACACGCCTTCCTTGTCGGTGTGGGGGTGGGAAAAGGGAAAGAGTCGCTGGAATAGGTTCTCCATGTAGAAAATCTAAACTGCCCAAATGCACTGTCCCATCCTTGCTAATGCCCAGTGGCAAAACATATAAGTGCATGCCCTTGACCATCACTTCGGGGATAGGCAATGCCAAAGTCGTCGCTGTCAGGTGGACAGCAGAAGGCAACACATCCATGCCCCAAATACCGTTTTCCAGGAGTTGCTTGAGCAACCGTTGCCGTCGCTGTGCTAATTCCTCCCAATGTAGACCTACTGAAGTGGTGTGATTGGCAGCGAGAAGAAAATTGTGGATAACTGCGTGGGCGGCAGCCATCAAAAGTGTTCCAGTCCCGCAGGCAAGGTCAGCAATGGTCAGTTTGGCGACAGCGTTCTCGTCGCTCCAATCCAATTGCCACCATCGAGGATTCAAAGCGAGGTGCATCAGTAAGGTGGCGGCAGAGACGGAAGTGTAGAAAGCGCCGAGGGGCTTAGCAATGTCGCCCAAAAGGCGGTGGTAAATGCGCCCCGCCAAGTCGTGGCGCAAGGTCACCCGCAGGCGAACAATCTCTCGCACCTTTTCAGCGCAGCGACGCAACGCTTCGTCCAGCTGTTTGTCGGGTGGCAAGGTCTGTAGGATTTCGCAAGCGATATCAAAGATAGCGTGGTAGTTGATATCGCGTCGGATGAACTCCCAAACTTGCAGCAACTCATCATGCGGACTGGGGGCATCAAGGCATTGAGCAAGATTTTTGACCCGACGGTCATAACGCGCCAGTTCCTCCTGAAAGAGCAAAGCGTTGAGCAGGACAAGGGCTGCGATTTGGGTAACAGCGTTACGGCGAGCTTTGTCAACATCGGCGATGGTGGTCGGGTCAATGCCTAACGGTTCTGCCACACGCTCAGCGCTCACGCCCGCCAATAAAAACACCCGTGAAAGTTCCATCACCCCGTCCCGAAGGATGTTCACCGCTTTCGTCACTTCATCTTCCGAGGCGAGGCGTTGATAGGCAAGTTGCAAGGTGGCGGTCAAAACGGACAAGTCGCCTTCCTGCCACTGCGCCCGCTCGGTGAAAGGTTCGCAAACGCTGAAGCGCAATCGCGACCGCTTAAGGACATCAGGCAACTGGGGCAAAGCGACATGGCGCAATTCGGGCGGGTAAAGAAGCGCCAAAGCCAAATGAGCAATGCCTCTATCTACTCGCTCACGGGCTTTACGCCAGACGAGGTGTTCGGCTTGCTTTTGGTCTGCTACTTTTCCTTCCAAACATCATTGAAGATAACGAGGACATCAGGCAAGGCATCAGGGAGGCGTTGCTCTGGCAGCGCTACCAATCCTTGTGACGCCAACACCATCGCCAACTGGACATTCAGCACTTCTTCCCTCATCCCACCAACTGATGCTCTCATTGTTGCTCGCCTCTATGCGCTATCGTAAGATAGCGGAAAGTTGTCTGCTTAAAACGAGGCTAAAACCTGTATTAGATTATGTCAAGGGAAAAGGAGTTGGTCTCAGTGTCGGTAGAGCAACAATTGTCAACCCTTCGTCGTTGGCTTACAGCCTTGACCGTCGTTACCGTTGCCCTCGCTATCGCCGTGTTCGTGCTGTCTTCATCCCGCTTTGAGCACATTAGAGCCCATCACATTGAAGTTGCGCCACCGAACAAACCCGCCTTGATTGTCTTCAGCACAAACCCGCTGTAGCGTTTCCAATCCCCAAGGTTAGGGCGGAACACCGTCGCTTTTTCGTCAGCGTTAAATCAGCGTCAGTTACCATTACTTTGCCGAAAATTTTGCTTATGACCCGTGACCCACAACTCAAAACCCGCTGTTTAATCGTCCCCTCATAGTCGGGTCGGAACTCAGCCTGAAGACTTGAGGTGGACAGAAGTTCACCCTTCGTCGCCGTCCCCTCATAGTCGGGTCGGAACACAATCCCGCACCAAACACCAGTGCTGCTAACGCTTCTTTCAATCCCACAATGGTGCGATTGCTGCTATGTCGTTGTGAACGGTTACGGAGTTGCAAACTTACTTTCAATCCCACAATGGTGCGATTGCTGCTGAATGGAAAACATGGGCACGCCACATTCCAGGTATCTTTCAATCCCACAATGGTGCGATTGCTACCAAGCCGAAATTTCGGGTTTGGGAGCAAAACAACGAGAAAGGTGCTCAGAACGGCTCACGGTCGGGTCGGAACAAATGGTTGCTGACCCAGTGCAAGCCTTCGGGCTTCTCCTGTCGCCGTCCCCCTCACGGTCGGGTCGGAATTTGAATTTATTCGTATAAGTTCAATTTGTGCCCGCCGAAATCTCCGTCCCCTCATAGTCGGGTCGGAACTGGGCAAGTTTCGGATGGCATCGTGGAACTTGGCGAGTCGCCGTCCCCTCATAGTCGGGTCGGAACAGAGAAAACTGCTGCTGGAAAGAAGGTTCACGCTGGTCGCCGTCCCCTCATAGTCGGGTCGGAACTGCAAGAAATGGGCGTTGCGAGAGTATGAGAAAAAGTCGCCGTCCCCTCATGGTCGGGTCGGAACTGAACACGGATTTGCCTCCCTATCGGTTGCCTGAGTCGCCGTCCCCTCATGGTCGGGTCGGAACCAAGGCAAATCTTAGGGTTTTGACGGTGAAACGAAGGGAAACGGGAAAGGGGTTGCAGTCGACCTTCGGTTGCCCGAAAACCCTTAGGGGTCGACGGCAACCGACCCTTCAAAATTGGGTCATTTTCAGCAAAAATCGCCACCACGCCTCTATCCTGCTTTCAAGGTGCTCAAAACCGCTTAGGTCGACGGCAAGTTTAGCACAATCCAAAAGAAGAGTAAAGCCAATTTCGTTAATGCCCCGTGACCCTCAACCCAGAACCTGCCGCTCAATCGTCCCTTCATAGTCGGGTCGGAATCATATTGCCTTCTTCCTAAATTTCTTCAGCGAATGAAAGTCACTTGCCTCGGTAAGAAGATGAAGATGCGAACAACCTTGTTCTCAAGGGTCGTGAACTCAATGTTGCTGGTGCGATGGTAGCGCAAAATTAGGTTGCGGGTTGGAGTGTTGACAACTTGCAAAGTCACCGGGTTGTAGTAAAAGATTTCGTCAGGCTGACCATAGCGTAACAAGACCCTTTGCAAATCATCGCCCAACTTGATGGACTTGAACGGGTCTCCTTTTGCAGTCCGAGCGCCATCGTATCTTCGCCCCGCAACCGTTATGGCGACGACCCGAAATTCTTTGCGCCCCTCAGTCCCAGTCAATTCCATCAAGAAGTTCAAATGAGCACCTTGACGGCGATAAACAAAATAAAACTCATTCGTGTCAAGTTGCACAAATGGTGGGATAACCCATGCCAACTCCTCTGGGTGTGGGAAAGTTGGCGCTACTACAGTTGTTCCCGCAGCACTTTCCGAACCCACGCCGGGCATAGCTCCGCTTGCTAAAGATTGAAGCCATGCTAAACCTTCAGACAAAAATCGAGACAAAAGTATCTCGCCAGCTTTCCAACTTCTCCAAAATTCCTCCACCTCCCCCAACGTTTTTATTAACTCAATTTTCTCTTCGCTTTCTTTCCTAATCTCTCTTATTAACTCAACAGCTCGCTCTTGGCTTATTTCCCCTCGCATGTAAGCTCTTATTACAGCAGTAGTCCTTCCCAAATTGTAAGCCGCTATCTTAGCCGCAATTGCACTAGCCCTAAAACGAGGTTCTTGTGCCCACATCGCCAACTGAATCAATTCTTCCAATTCTTTCGATTTTGGCATCATGCCCGGTTGAGCAAGCATTGCTTTCAATTCTTTCAATAGAGGATCAAGCATTGCTGGTAAATTTTGAGCAGGTGCTGCGCTTCCACCGGCCAAATAGGTAGGAGCAGGTGCTGCGCCTCTGCCGATGCCGATAATGTAATCGGGCATCCCGTAAATCGCAAGCAAACAATCAGGCTTGAGCCTACCTTCTTCGTCGTAGTCAATAAACTGTGCTCCCAATCGGACACCTGCCAGTTGTTCTTCCAATCCCTTTTGCGCCTGAACAAAAGTGAGTGTGCTAACAAGAAGCAATGCAAGCCCAACCAACCACCCGTTCTTTACGACCCAATTTTTGCTCACTTTGCTCACCCCCTCAACAAGTTTCTCGTCATCTCACTAACTTGGTTTAAGTATAGCGTTGTCAAAGAATATGTCAAGTGATTTAAGGCTGCCGAATAAGCACCAGTTAGCGCACGAATTCTCAGAGGGGGTGACGGACTGTGCAACAGGAAAAGGTTAGGTTGCTAAAGGATGCCCTTAGCCTCGTCCGTGTGACGATTGAGTTAGACCCGTCCAATTCTCTCTCATTTGTCCCCGTCTCAGAAACCTTGCGTGACATTGAGCCCGAAGACATTCAGCCGCCGAAGGTTCTTTTGATGGACAGCGAAATGTTCAAAGTTCTCTGGCACTTTATCAGGCGGGCGGTTGTGTTGGTCGTCCCCGCAGGCAAGGAAACCGTCTCCCTCCGTGAAGTTGAAGTCTATGCCACTTCTTGACGGGGGTGGTCAAAGTGACCGTTGAAGTCCTCAAGGAGACGATAAAGCAAGCGCTAATGACCGAGCCTTCCCCGCCTCGTTTTAGACTGTCGCAATTGAAAGAGTGCTTGCGCCAGCAATGGTTTGAAGTGAATGAGCCGAGCGCCGACGCTGATGCTGAACCACCCTTAGTCACTTTAGGGCATTACCTTAAGGGTCGTCTCTTTGAAGACTGGGTTGCATCTCTATTCCCGCAAGCCATCCGCCAGTATGAGGTTGAACTTCACGGCATTAAGGGGCACATTGACCTCTTTATCCCGCCAGATACGGTTATGGAAGTGAAGACAACAACGACTCAATCCCTCGCTTTCGTTCCGTCTTACGACCACATAGCACAAACGAAAGCCTACATGGCGGCATTAAGGTTCATGGGCGTCACAGAACCGAAAGGTTTCCTTATTTACATCCCTGCCGATAGTCCTGCCCAAGCCCTTAATCATATCTACCCTGTAACCTTAAGTGACGCTGAGTTTGAGGTGCTTTGCCAGAGGGCTAAAACCTTAATTGAAGCCGAAACCGAACCGCCACCAATCCCAGCCCACTACAGCCCTAACAAACTCCCTTGCAGTGGCATTGTCTTTAATGCGCCCTACCGTTGCCCTTACTTTGAGCGTTGTTGGGGCGAAGTTGGGACTATCGTTCCGAGGTCGTGGGTTGACGGGTTAGGGACGCAATTGGCTGCAATGGACGAGATTATTGCGCAATTTGAGCAAGTCATGAAGGCACGGGACGAGATTGAGAAAAAGATTAAGGATGTGATGCGGGAAAAGGGCTTAAGGGAACTGACTATCAGTGGCGACCAATTTGAAATTGTGGCGCAAATGGCGGATAAGCCCCGTGAGCAAATCGACATAAAGGCTCTGAGACAGGACTTTGGAGACGATATATTGCAACGCTATGTCAGGGAAGTTTATCCGATTTTCGTCCGCTGGCGGAAGAAGTGACGACAAATAGGGCGGGGGCATAAAAAATTTGGCGGCAGCGCTCCCGAGCCGACCGTCCCCCCGCCCCGTTTTGCTTTGGCGGGGTCTTTTAGGTTCAATTTATCGCTGCTTCAAATATTCCCTCATTGCTTCGGCAACGAGTTCTTGAAATGTTCGCCCCTCATCAATTGCCATGTGCTTGAAGGTCTTGACCAAATCAACGGGTAACCGAATTGTCACCTTCGTCATCGGCTCAAAACTCTCTGATGCCTCAGCCTTAGCTCTCGTTCCTTCTCTCGGCTCTAATTGCCCCATGACTTTTACCCCTTTCCTTCCAAGTTCCGTTAAGGTATCCTCCTTCCTTTTCTTCACTTCTTCGTCACCCTCCTTTCGATGGCTTCAGCGATTTGCTCAATTTGCTGTGCCCACTTGCTCGCGGGAGCAAGAAGGTGCAGCGGTTTCCTTTCCAGTGCTGTCTCTTTGACCCTAACGGACTTGGAAAGCACACCTAAAAACTTCCCCTCTCCCATAAGTTGCTTAACTGACTCGATAACCCTTTGAGTTATCCTCGTGTGTTCCTCGGCTAAGTTCACAACGACGCCCAAAACTTCCACCGCCCTTTTCTGTTTACTCGAAAACTCAACCAAGTTATCAACTAACTGAACAACCCCTGCAACTGCGAAGGGAGATGGGTCAACGGGAACGACAATGTAGTCGCAGGAGAGAATTGCTGCCCTCGTTAAGGGTCTCCAGCCTGTAGGTGTGTCCAAAAGGACAAGGTCGAAAGGTAATGAGTGGATTACTTGTGATGGCAAAAGAAGGTCTGGGTTCGTCCCCCTCATGTCCCAACTTGAAAGTTTGCTGTCAGCACCCAAAAGCCAAAGGTTCTCTGAGACAGGATAGGGCTGAAGTGACTTCCGTGAAAATAGGCAGCGGGTTTGAGCGTCTTCAGGAAGACTTTCGGGAGGTAGAAAAGCAAAGGTTAAGTTGCTCTGAGGGTCGAAATCGACTGCTAAAACTCTCTTACCCCTATCAGCCCAAAGAAAAGCTAAGTTGTAAGTTAAAGTCGTTTTCCCGACACCGCCCTTTAAACTTGCAAAAGCGATGACGACCATTCTAAATCACTTCCGCTTTCCGAGTTTCCTGTTGCATTGCGAATGGATTGTCATTCGTAAGACTTGCCTTACGAAAGAATTGCTGGCTCACATCTATTTAGACATCGTTTTGCTTCCCTTCGTTGCCTCTGGAGAGATCGGCTCAATCTCAATGTTCGTTTTAGCCCTAACCCTGACCCGAAAGATGGTTCTACAATGGGGACAACGGATAGCGGTGATACCTTCCTTAGTCATCTGAAGCGCTAAGGGTTTCAGCCTCCATCTTACCGCTGCACCAATTTTTCCCCAGAACTTCCTCGATAGCCGCTTGCGATACTTCCCATCGTTGATTGCGTGCCATAGGGTTGATTTGTTGTAGCCTGTCAGCTCCGACATCCTCTTTAAAGAGATGCCAGCTCTTTCCATCCAGTCCTTCCAACGCACTTTCCTACCCCCTTTCTGGCGGACGGCGTGGGCTCAAAAAGGGGTTATGCAACCCTCGTGGCATTTTGGCTCAGAAACCCTTCTTTCGCCCAGACCCTATAAGACCCCGTCTCCTGCTAAACGAACCGCTCCTAAAGTCTCTTTCGCAGGAAGTAGCGGAAAGTTGGGCGTCAGCAAATCCCGCCTTGCACGCTTAATGAAGCAGCGAAAAATTAACGCCCCGCGTTGTGAAGGGTTAAGTGTCAGGGCGGTTAGAGATATTTCGCCAGCGCAATCGCTCGGTCAACCTGCTTCATGAAATTGCACACAACGCTCGTCTTTTACTTAGGTGCGACCAGCGCAATCTTTTCGCAGCACGGTCGTTTCCCGAAGGCTGTTAAATCCCCGTCGACAACAGTTACTTCGCCGATTTTTGTGTCAGCGTCTGCAAGTTCTCGGGCGCAACCGCTTCAGTCTTGCTCTCCCACGAAAGCATGAGTTTTCTGTCGGGCAACCGCTTGGTCATATGGGTCGGGCTTTCCTCGGGTCGGAATTTATTCGAATAAAATCCGCTTGAAGGGGCTTCGGGCGGGGAAAACCCACCAATTTCGCCGCCATGCCCATTATCGTTGGGCGTTTTGGGTGGGTTATCGCCGCCGTCATCAGGGCTCTCGGTTGACCCGAATTTATATGTATAAATTCGGGCTTCGGGCGGTCGGGAAAATCGTCGTCTGGGTTTTTCAGGTGGGCTGGCGGGCTGACTAACGGTCGGTCGCATGCGGGCGCAATACTTTAGCGCAAGTCAGTTATTTTGCGGAAAAAATTGGCGGGCGGAGCCTTCGGTCGCCGACCCCATCAAGCAGGGTAGCGTGGTCTAATTCGTATAAATGTGGTTTCAGGCGAGGTTGATGTTGGCGTATCTGGCGGGGAGGGTAACCCACCATTCCCACTGTCGCCATCATCTTTGTCCTGCAGAGATGACCTCCCAGACCCGACCACAGCCGATGCAGGCTGCCGTCCCGTCAGGTTCTGGCTCAAGGAGTTCATTGCAAGCAGGGCAAATAGGCTCGGAAATGGTCGGAAGTTCGGGAGCGTTGAAGGAAGCAAGCCAATCTTCTGTGCTGATGGTGGCAGGCTGGTCGGAAGGTTGGGCAGGTTGGTCAGTTGAAGGCGGTTCGGTCGCAAGGCGACGGGCAAGGCGGGAGACCTTAGCCTTGCTGACGCCGAACTTGCGGGCAAGGGAGCAGACTGGGACTGGGTAACCTGCCGAAATGAAAGCGCAAATGGCATCCGCAAGGGTGAAACAAACCGCACAGTTCATTTGTGTCTCAGTCTCAGTATCCTCGCTTCCTTTCTCCTTATCACAAATGTAGTGTGCAGTTTGTTTCACTTCCGCCAGCAACTTCCTCGCCCAGTTCCGATGGACGCCCAAGACTTGCGCCAGCCAAGCGGGCTTGGGGTCTTCTCCGACCACTTCCCGATAGAGCCTAACCGCCTCGGCTGCCTTCGCCAACCTTTCAGTTGCTGCCCTCTGCCTCAGGGTATTAACGACCGCAGCGCCTCGTTGGCGTCGGCGCTGCCAATCCTGCCAGACCTCTTGCGGTAGGACTTTCTCTGGCGGGATGACTGCAGGGTTCAGGGCTTCAGGAAGCGGTTCTGCGTCCAAGACGACCATGTAGCATTGTTCGGAGCGCCTTCCTTGCCTTAACCGACCTGCGGCTTGCAGGTAAGTGATTGCTGCCTCACGCCTAACGGCGGTCGCCAGTTCGGGGTCAGCAAACTCTCTGAGCACCGTCCACCACTTGCCTTGGGGGTCTAACTTTGCCTTGCGCAACGCCCTCTGCTTCGTTCCTGCTTTCAACCGCTCGGCGGCGATGCTTCCGATGTTCCTGTGGGGCAAACCGACGACGACCAGAACTTGAACGCCTGCCTCGTAGAAAGCGTTGGTGGCTCGGTCGTCCCGACCCCACCATCCAATGATGGCATTTTTACTGAAGATTTGCTGGGCGATTTCGGCGGCACTTTTGTGAACCAAGACGCCAGTTTTTGCGTTTGCGGGCAAAATACCTTTCCGTTGAAGGGCTTCAATGATTTGCTTTGCCATCCAAAGCCAGTGGCGTTGGGCTTCGGGGCGAGTTCTATGAGAAAGTGCACCAATGGGGACTTGGTAAACGGTCGGGAACTTTTCAGGCTCGTCGCTTTTGACGACTGCGACTTTCGCGTCAAGCAGCCTTTCAACCTCTGCGGGGTCAACGGTTGCGTCCAAAACCAAAATGGCGCTTGCCTTCCTAACAGCGTCCTTGAGTTTGGCGTCCAAAATCTTCACCTTCAGCGTCCCTGCCTCAACCCAAACCTGACCAACCAAGTTGCCTCGGAAAATATCCGCTATCGCTTGTGCCCAACCAAGCCAAGTCACGCGTTCATCCGTTTGCTTAAAAACCCACTGGCGGACTTTGCGAATGTCGCTGAACAAGACCAGCAAGTCATGGGTAAAGGCGTCCCACTGGTCGGGTCGGACGGCGCTGAATAGTTGGGCAACTTCGTCGTGGCTGAGATTTGCACCTTGCTGAATAGTTTTCTGAAGCGCTTTGAAGGCTTCCAGAATGGGTTCGGGTGCGCCGAAGCGGTCAAGCAATGCGACAAAACCTGCTAATTGGTCGGGGGTTA
>Ga0326760_1000859_pt1 | contig 14396 bp, 15 predicted proteins | sample GCREP_S_FD_207668 | JGI IMG/M metagenome (GOLD analysis project Ga0326760, IMG submission 207668) | Hot spring sediment microbial communities from Geyser Creek Basin, Yellowstone National Park, WY, United States - GCR.EP_S | ecosystem: Environmental > Aquatic > Thermal springs > Near-boiling... | reverse complement strand
CCCCTCCGAGCAGCTGCCATGAGGATCGGCTACTACGCGGGAAGCACACCATAAAGACGATCATCCGAAAAAGAGCGCAACAAAAGCCCAAGACAAACCGGCGGCGAAACGTGAGCAAACTTTAAAAGGGGGAGGAGAAAGGGGTGAACGATATGAATAGCCCCTCCGGGCTCGCCTCCACTCCAGCGTGCATCGACGGCAGCGCGGTGCGCGCCGCCTACAAGCGAGCTCTGCGCACCGGCTTGTACTGGAGGCTAAGCCCGGAGGAGCGGGCAATCCTCAAAATATCCTGCTCGTTCTCGGTGATAAGGAGCCCCACCCTAGTCTCCACCCTTTTCAAGATAATCACCCAGGTTCTACCCTCCCTGGCGAGGAGGGCTCAAGCCCTCGCCCTCGGCATGCGGGTAGTCGAGCAGCGGGTGAGGCAGGCCCTCTCCCTAGGCTACTACCAGGCCCTGGAGTGGCTCCTCGACATAAAGATGACCATGCAGGTGGGGCTCTCCCTACTCAACACACCAAAAGCCTACTGGCCCGAGGTGGCAACATGATACGTAAACCCCAAAGAGTATCCACCCTGCACAGAGCATTCAAACCTTCGAGCGCAGGCTTGAAACATAGCAGGAAAGAAAACACCTGAAAGCATCAGTCATACTCCCAGCCTACAACGAGGAAGAAACGATAGAGGAAGCGATCAAGAGGGTGAGCAACGCGCTGAGAAAAGCAGGCTACGAATACGAGATAATAGTGGTAGACGACGGAAGCAAGGACAAGACGAGGGACAAAGCGCTCCAGTGCGCCGCACTCGACAACCACGTGAAAGTCGTCAGCCACCCCCGAAACATGGGAAAAGGAGCCGCCATCAAGACAGGTCTCCAGCACTCCACCGGCGAACTAGTAGCCTTCATAGACAGCGACCTGGAAATACCCCCAGAACTCCTACCCCCCTACCTCAAAGCGCTCGAAAAAGCCGACATAGCGATCGCCTCCAAGTGGCACCCAAAATCAAAAGTCAAAACAACTTTCACGAGAAAAATATTAAGCAAATGCTTCTACGCGCTAACCCGGCTGCTCATTGGAGTGAAAGTGACGGACACGCAAACAGGACTAAAAGCATTCAAAAGAGAAGCCCTAGAAAAAATCATGAAAACACAATTCGTCAAACGATACGCGTTCGACGCGGAGCTACTAGCCGTAGCCAACCTCCTAGGCTACAAGATAATCGAGCTACCAGTAAAACTACAGCTAGAAGAACAATTCAAACCAAAAGAAATATTTAGAATGGCGAAAGATTTATTAGGAATTGCGTACAGATTAAAAATTAATAAATACTATCAGAGATTTTTAATAGGTTCAATTCGATGAATAAATTTTACTTTTTATATAGGAAGGGATTATGAAAAGGTTAAATATTCTAATTTTAAATTGGAGAGATATAAAGAATCCTGAAGCAGGAGGTGCGGAAGTTTATATTCACAATATTGCTAAAAGGTTAGTTAAAGAAGGACATGAGATTATTCTGTTTGCAGCTAAATTCAGGAATGCCAAGAACGAAGAGGAAATTGATGGAATAAGAATTATCAGACAAGGGAATAAAACTACAGTTTATATTAAGGCCAAAAAAATTTTTGACAAAATTAAAAATGAAACTGACTTGGTGATAGATAGTATAAATACAATTCCTTTCTTTACACCACTCTATGTTAATGATTTACCAAAAGTAGCTCTAATTTTTCAGCTTACTGGTGAAATATTTTATAAAATACTTCCAAAACCTATGGCATATATGGCTAAAAATATTGAACCCTTTATCTATAAGAAATTTTATATTGATATGCATTCTGTTGTGCTCTCCAAAAGTATAAAATCTGAATTAATAAGTTTAGGATTTTCCAATGATAAAGTAAACGTTATTAAGCCAGGGGTAGATATCGACTTTTATGTTCCTGGAGAAAAAACTAAATATCCAAGTGTTCTCTATTTAAATAGAATTGTTCCTTATAAAAATGTCGACGATCTAGTAAGAGCATTTAAAATCGTTAAAAAAGAAATACCAGATGCAAAACTATACATTGTAGGTTGTAGAGGAACAAAATACGAGAAACGCATAATGAAACTGGTTTACGCTTTAAATTTGGCACAATCGGTTTATTTTTATCCTTTTGTTACAGGGGAGAGAAAGAGGGAATTTCTTCAAAAAGCTTGGGTCCACGTCTTACCATCGACAAAAGAGGGTTGGGGCATATCTGTGACTGAGGCAGCTGCCTGTGGAACCCCCTCTATTGGCTACGATGTTCCAGGCTTAAGAGACTCGATCAAACATAGCATTACCGGCTTTTTAGTTCCCTTTAAGAACATAAATGCACTAGCTAAAAGTATAATCGCTATTTTGTCTGATGAAACATTAAGAGAAGAAATGTCCACGAATGCTCGTAAAGAGGCTTTAAAATTCACATGGGATAGAGCAGCAATGCTGATGAACAAGGTAATAGAGAAAGTTTATAATAACTTGTGTGAAGGCATTTGATATGAAAATACTTGTAACAGGAGGAGCTGGATTTGTGGGGTCGCATGTAGCTGAATACTATGCTGAAAAGGGATTCGAAGTCATAGTTTTTGATAATCTATCGAGAACTAAAATATTAGAAAAAGTTGTGGGCGACCCTCTTTATAATTGGAATTATCTTAAAAAATACAAAAATATAAAAATGATTAACGGCGATATTAGAAACTTTGAGCAAGTTAAAGAGGCTGCGAAAGGTATCGATGCGATTGTTCATACCGCTGCGCAAGTCGCTGTGACCACGTCGATAACCAATCCGAGGTTAGACTTCGAAATCAACGCCCTAGGCACGTTCAACGTCCTAGAAGCGGCGAGACTGGCGGACGCGAGCGTGATCTTCACGTCGACAAACAAGGTATACGGGGAAAACGTGAACAAAATACCCGTCATCGAGAAGGAAACCAGGTACGAGTACGCCGACCCAAAGTTTAGAGAAGGAATACCTGAAACGTTCCCGATAGACCTATGCGGGCACACCCCCTACGGCTGCTCAAAGCTGGCAGCCGACATCTACGTCCAAGACTACGCGCACACCTACGGCCTAAAAACAGGCGTCTTCAGAATGAGCTGCATCTACGGAGAAAGGCAATTCGGAGTCGAAGACCAAGGCTGGGTAAGCTGGTTCGCCATAGCCACCCTCACCGGAAAACCCATAACAATTTACGGAAATGGAAAGCAAGTCAGAGACGTACTTTACGTAAAAGATTTGGTCGATGCTTTCGATAAATTTCTAAACTCGAACCTTAAGCATGAAGTATTTAATATAGGAGGAGGACCTAGAAACTCGTTATCTCTGTTAGAGCTGTTAGAAATGCTTAGAAGAATGACTGGATTAAACCCGAAAATATCATTTGCAGATTGGAGACCTGCTGATCAGAAAATTTATGTCTCAAATATAAATAAGGCTAAAAACTTACTAAATTGGGAACCAACGGTATCGCTTGAAAGCGGTATTAAAAAACTAATAAACTGGGTATCAATGTATTTTTCATTTTAAATCGACTTTCATCCGAGGGAAATATCAAAAATGTACTTCTTTAATTAATTATCCTTGGTAATGTATATGGATAACTTAATTATAAGATTCGACCTATAACATTGCTAAAGCGCGTGTTACGTGCAGAAATATATATCTCATGAAATAAAATTACCCGTGAATAAAATACTGAAGGTAGGGCTAGTCACTAGGTTTCCACAAGAGCATTATTCAAGAAAATTTGTTCGCGGTTTTTATAATCTTCCCGTATTTTTTATATTTTTTCCAGAAAGAACGAACAGAATCCTTCAGAAATCAACACTAAGGTAGTACCTTGTTGGACTTCTTACCTTTATCCCATTCAAATACCGTTATTTTCTATCAAACAAAGAGTACATATTGTTCATATACAACATGAATTCAATATGTTTGGAAATACATTCACAATCCTCTTTTCCCCTATCCTACTATTGCTAGTGAAATACCTCGCCCGAAAACCATGTATAACGACACTCCATACAATTTTAGACCCTGAATTGATCACGCGTAAATTTATTAAAGAAATGTATGGAAAAATAGGTTCTATTATCCCCCCGCTTATAGTGAAAATAGGTTTATATTACGTGTATAATTTTACTTGTAGGTTTTCTGATGTGATTATTGTTCATTCCCTTTCACACGTTTTTGTACTACAGAAATATGGTGTTAATAAAAGAAAAATATTATTTGTTCCACATGGAGCGCGCGCGCTTAATAAAGAAGTCTGTTCTAAAATTATTGCGAAAAATCTTCACTAAAAATAAGGTGGTATTTTCATCAGGTTTATGAAAGATTATAACTTAGACTTGCCAAAGATTTCTATCATAATCCCTACACGTAATAGTGAAAAAACCTTAGAAAAGTGTTTGCGTTCTATCGCTGAACAAATTTATCCAAAGGAAAAGATAGAATTAATAATTATTGATGCTTTTTCATCGGATAGAACTGTCGCGCGCGCGCTTAGTTAATGCCTTTTAAATATGTCTAAGAATTTGACTGTGAGTATATTAATTCCATGTTATAATGAAGAAGCAAATATAAGGAAACTCCTAATGAAAGTATTACTTTTTGCGAAATATACAAAATATAATGTTGAAGAAATCCTTATAGTGGATAGTAGTCTCGATCGTACTCCTATAATTATAGATCAAATAGCTAAGGTTTATAAAATTATTAGACATATTTACTTTAAAGAACGCAAAAATGTAAATGAGGCATTTAATATTCTGGTAGAAAAATGCAAGGGAGATGTATTTATATGGCTTAATGCTGATATAGATTTTGATCCTAAAGAGTTGGATAAACTTATTGATGTGTTAATTAACAGAGATGATGTAGCTGTTGTATCGCCGCGTTTTTGCCCTACTAAAAGATCGTTTTCTACTCTCATTGGGAGGGCGATGTGCTTCGGTGTAAAACTTACGGATAGGTTACGTAGCACAGGACAATGGATACTCATAGGGCGAGTCTTTGCTGCTAAGCGTAAATATTTTACATTCAAAATACCAAAACATTTGTTAGACCCAGATTCATTTATATTCTTTAAAGTTAGAGAATATGGACTTAAAAGTATATATTATCCGGAGGTTTGTATTCATTTTACAGTACCTTTATCCTGGAGAGATTTTATTATAGAAAATGCAAGATTTGAAATAGGACAACGACAATTAGTTAATGAATATCCTGAATGGAAATATATGTACAATTACTGGCGTACTCCTACTGGTTTATTTATGAAATCGTTTATTAAAACATTGATTGAAGATCCTATTGACGGAATTATTTGGGTATTGTTAAAAATATCATATAGATTGTTAGAAAATTTCTTATTAAAAATTTATGATATAACATATTCTGCAGAAAGTACTAAAGTGACAGATTAATATGAGATATGTATTTAAATACTTCATATGTTTATTATTTTATGTAATACTTTCTGCTATTTTGTTGAGGCAATACCTTTTTAATAATGGATTCATAGGGCATAATTGGGATTGGCATTATCCGACGCTCTCTATTTATTATGAATTTGCGGCTAGTAGGGAGTTGCAAGCGTGGGATTACGATGATCTTGGATTTCCGAGATTATATGGTTATTCTTTACCTTGGTTCATTTTTTCTAATGTCGCTAGATTTGGAGAACCGCGATACGTACAGAAATTACTTCTACTTGCAGTACCAGTTGTTTCGGGGTTTAATGCGTTTTTGTTGTTAATTTATTTAAGCAAATTTAATAATTATTACAATCATAATCTTTTATATTTCTTTATATGTAGTATAATTTATGGATTTGGGCCATCTACTTTCTATTTCCTTTTAGCTGGGAGTTTGACTGTTCTTTTAGCTAATTCGTTGTTTCCATTAGCTATATATGCTATGATTTATTTCTATGAGGAACCTCTTTCTATAAAATCTGTTCTCTTTATTTACTTTACGATTACTTTAATTTCGTCTTCTTCTATTTCTGCAACAATATTAGTTTATATGATGTCCTTACTGTACTTTATAATTGTTCTTAGAAAAAATTTTTCTAAAATTATTTTAAGTTTTATTCCCTCATTTGCCTTCTATTTAGGATATTTCTTTCCTATAATTTTTGAGCAAAACTTTTTAGGAAAGGTTTCTGTTTTTGCTACTTTATATAACATACCTTCACCTTTTCTCTCATTTTGGCAGATGGATATTTACCGAAGGGGAACATTTATTCTTTCAGTTCCGTATAATTTTCAAATATTTTTTATAATTTTAATAATTAGTGCATTATTATTTTTATTTTCTATTTTTTTGAATAGTAAAAGGTTTAATTCTCTCTTAATATGGGCATTTTTCTCTTACCTAATATTTCTCGGTTTATCATGCCCCTTATTTATTGGTATTGTGTTCGATTATTTATATAAGATTCCTGTATTCTTGTTTTTAAGGTCTTTTGAATATTATTCTATTCCCGTGTCTCTTTCGTTATCAATATTAACAACTTTTGCGATTTATAATTTTATTTCCAGGCAATCTCTACGTCTACGAAGTGTTACATTATTATTTGTTTGTATCCTTATAATAAGTACCTTATTACCTTGGGCCTCTGGTGATTTGGGATTAACATATAGGAAGAGTATGTATGATTCAACGCTAGATATTTTTCAGCCGTCAGAGGATTATTTTATTGCTATAAATTATATAGCGAAAGCGCAAAAGAGGGGGTATATTCTTCCGATACCTATGACTTTGCTTCCATTGTATGTTCCTTCAGAATGTCATCGATCAAATTATCTTGTTCCAGCTGCGGGTCAACAACCTGACTTGTTTAACTCTCCATGGGGAGTAATAACTCACGATTCAATACATGTAAGATATCCGTATATTTCAACTAGAGCTTACTATGATATTCGAGCCGAAGTCGCTGAAATAATATATTCGTTTGAGTTGCATAGATATCCAACACTTTTATCTTTATTTAATATCGCGTATATAATCGTATTTAATAATACATTGCCATCTGATCCTGTGTGGATTTCAAAGTATCCAGGTTATAATGCCGTAATAAATTATTTGTCTAGTTTACATTTTCTGAAACCAATAGTGATAGGTAAATGTGTTTCGCTCTACGAGGTTTCAGATACTATCTTCAAGCCACGTATTTACGCGGCCTCTGGACTAAGAATAGTTCGGCTTAATAATTCTGATTCATTTATAAAAACGTTTTCTTTAATTAATGTCTCTATAAATACTTCAAATATAGCATATATTATCGATGATAGGTTTAATGCAATAGGTATTTCCGAAGCTGATATTAAAATTTTAGAATCTTCGCCTACTTATTATAGGATATATATAAGAACAAATGGATCATTTTTTATTGTTTTCAGTCAAATATATGATTCACAATGGATTTTATTTTTAGAAAGGGTTTCTAATGAAAAAATTATTCATACTATAGTTAACGGTTTTGCAAATGGATGGTATGTTAATACTGCTAAAGGTGAATACTATGCTGTTATATTCTATGATCCTCAAAAATATTTGGTTAAAGGATTGATTATATGGATTTTCACTTTAACCAGCACTTTATTATTAATAATATTTTATCATATTAGGAAGCTAAATAAATATAAATTAATAGCTAGCGCGCGCAGATATGGGTGAACTGCTTATAGGTTACGTACATACTGGTGATTGGTGTTGGAAAATAGAAGAATTCGTATAGGTTTGATAGGTTTAGGATACTGGGGAGCTAACTATTTCAGAGTCCTATTAAATCTCGAGGGAGTCGAATTAAAATATGTATGTGATAAAGATATCAGCAAATTTTCAAAATATGAAAAATTAGCTATAGCAAAAAACATTATATTTTTAAATGATGCAACAAAAATTGCGGAAGATGAGGAAATAGAAGCAGTTATTATTGCCACGCCCGCTTCCACGCATTACGAGCTTACTAAGATGATGTTGGAATCAGGGAAACATGTTTTGGTTGAGAAACCACTCACAATGAGTTATAAGCAGGCGCTTGAATTATGTAGTTTATCCAAAAAGGTTGGTAAGATATTGATGGTAGGACATATTTACTGTTATAATCCTGCAGTAAAGTTTATTAAAGATTTTTTAAGTCAGGAAAATTTTGGAGATCTTTACTACGGCATAGGTTTAAGGTTAGGCCTGGGGCCCATCAGAAGCGACGCGAGTTGTACTTGGGATCTTGCTACACATGATGTAGCTATGCTTTATTATATTTTAAATAGGCTGCCTCGATATGTAACTGCGCATGCATTGGCATTTTTACAAAAAGAAAAAGGGATTTATGATTATGCTAATATTAGTTTTATATTTGATAATGATTTTCAATTCAACTTAACTGTAAGCTGGTACGCGGCAGAAAAAATACGCACATGGTATCTAATGGGATCAAAATTCATGCTAAAATTTGATGATATGAATAAAAATTCTCCAATAACAATTTATAACAAAAAGGTATTCTCTTCTAAAATTCAAAATAACACATTAAAATTTAGTAAATTTTTACTTAAAGAGGGTGCAATAATTCTTCCTCCTATTCAGCAATCTGAACCTCTTTTGGTGCAATGTATGCATTTTATAGAGTCTATAAAATCCGGAAAGGAGCCATTAACTGACTGTTTACATGGCGCTATGGTTGTAAGAGTTTTAGAAGCCGTAGAGGAATCCATAAATAATGCAGGTGCTCTAGTGGAGGTGAGAACATGATTCTAAACAGTAATTTTGTTAGGCTGGGAAAGGATTGCTACATCGATGAGACAGCGCAGGTGGGATACACACCATCTCGGCAGCTAAAGGATCTGACGTTAATTATTGGAAATCGCGCAATAATAAGATCCGGAACTATCATTTATCTCGGATCAAAGATAGGAGATGATTTTGAGACAGGACATAATGTCATAATTCGCGAAGAAAATATTATAGGTAATAATGTAAAGATTTGGAGTAATACAATCATTGATTATAGATGTAAAATAGGTAATAATGTAAAGATACATTCTCATTGTTATATTGCGCAACTTACCACAATAGAAGATGATGTATTCATTGCGCCAGGGGTTATGATAGCTAATGAAAAATATCCTACGGGCGTTTTCTCTGAGGAGCGCATAAAAGGTCCAACAATTAAAAGAGGGACTAAAATTGGAATTAACGCAACAATATTGCCAGGGGTGACTATTGGCGAGGGCGCAATTGTTGGAGCTGGGTCGGTTGTGACAAAAGATGTGCCACCTTACACGGTCGTGTATGGTGTCCCTGCGCGCGTTTATAAAAGAGTGGAGGAACTAAGGGGGTACGAATGAAGATTCCACTAGTTGATTTGAGAAGGCAATATTTAAGTATTAAAAACGAAATAGATAGAGCAATCGAAGAAGTATTGAACAATGGAATGTTTATACTTGGAGAAAATGTTAAGTCGTTTGAAAGAGAATTTGCAGAGTACATAGGAGTTAAATATGCTATAGGTGTTGGATCTGGTACTGATGCACTATTTCTCGCATTAAAAGCATTAGGAGTAAAATCTGGAGATGAAGTTGTTACTGTTTCTTTTACATTTGTATCAACAGTTGATAGTATAGTTCATAATGATGGTACTCCAGTATTTGTAGATATAGACCCGGAAAGCTATACTATAGACGTTAGACAAATCGAGAAAATGATAACTGATAAGACAAAAGCCATAATTCCTGTTCACCTTTATGGTTTGCCATGCGATATGGATCCGATAATGGAACTTGCTGAAGAAAAGGGAATTTATGTAGTTGAAGATGCTGCTCAGGCTCATGGTGCAGAATACAAAGGAAGAAAAGTTGGTAGTTTTGGTCATATTGCATGCTTTAGTTTTTACCCTTCAAAAAATTTAGGCGCATACGGTGACGCGGGAATGGTAGTTACTAACGATCAAGATCTTGCTGAGAAAATAAGAATGCTTAGAGAATATGGGCAGATAGAAAAGTATAAACACTTATTAATAGGTTATAATAGTAGGTTAGATGAGTTACAGGCAGCTATATTGCGCGTTAAGCTTAAATATTTAGATAAGTGGAATGAAAAAAGAAGAGCTAATGCTAAGCTTTATAATGAATTACTTATGGATTTAAGTAACTTGATAATTCCTCCTAGCGAAGTCAAGGGGAGAAAGCATGTATATCACCTTTATGTCATACGGACTAAACAGAGAGAAGAATTAAGGAATTTCTTAGCATCAAAAGGTATATCATCCGGAATTCATTATCCCATACCTGTGCACAAGCAACCATCTTATAAGAATTTATTAAACGATATACCTAGGCTACCAGTAACAGAACAAGTGGCAAAAGAAGTCCTTTCCTTACCGATGTTTCCAGAACTCACGGAGGAAGAAATTCATTATATATGTGATAATATTAAACTATTTTTAAAGAACATTAATTAATTAGTAACGATAATTGTTAATGTAAGCTTCATTTGATGCGTGTTGCTTACAGTATTTTTATTAGTCTTTTTATGTTTGGAAAGCTTTGTCAAAAATGCAATGTTATTATAACAATGGAAATCGTTACATATTTTTATTATGAATGTATTTTTAACTCATAAGGCTGATCTTAGAAAATTTCCAATAATTTTGGCAATGTTTTTTGAGTTGCTAGCAGGGGGTTTTGCCTGTTATATAGGTGCGAATCCTTTGGTTCCATTCTTCAGTTATGCACTAGGAGTAATGGCAGTCTATATGAGGAGGCGGTGGTTACCTGTTGCTCTCGCCTCGCTCGGATTGGCCATCTATGGGGTTGTGACTCTGAAGGATGAGCCATCAGCACTTATGCTTGTCGCCGCCGTGCTCAAATGTTTCTCTTTCCTCCTTAGAGGACAGTTGATTTTGAAAAGCGAAGTACACGTGTTGATGAACGTAGTGAATTATTTGAAAGAGAACCCTCAGGTCTTTTTTGTCCTACCTTCTATGGGGTTACTTATGATTGCCGCTATCAAATTCGTTTTTAATGATTCGGTAACAGCTGATCGGCTAGCCATTTATGCGTATTACCAGCTTGTAGGTACTGCAGCTGCGGCATTTATCCTTGTTTTCTTGCGGCCAATGCGTAAGTATTAGGTTTAATGCATACCGTTTCTTTTAGAATATGTGTTGCATAGATTCATCTTTCTAGTTTTAAGAATAAAATTAATAATGGTATAGAAAAACTGTAAAAGCATTTTTCCGCATCACGAATGTCCCGTCTTTAAGGACTTCTTGCTTGATAGATTGCCACTCCATACTAAGTGAGCACCCGCGTCTCCGCACTACCGGTTTACAATAGCATTTCGGCTTGTCACGAAGCGTTTAATATAGGTGAGGTGCGAAGTTCTAGCTATGGCGTCTGAGGGGGTTGGGCGGGCGCTTTCGGGCGCGGTTTGGCTGACCGCGTACTCGCTGCTCAACGCTTTGGCTGGGCTCGCTTTCTGGGCGGTTGTGGCGGCGCGCTTTGGGCCTGCGGGGGTGGGTGGGGCTGCGGCGGAGGTGGGGTTGGCTGGCGTTGCGGCGGCGCTGCTGAACTTCGGTTTCCTGCAGCACGCGCTGAGGGAGGTTCCGCTCCGCGGTGCCTCAGCTTTCTGGGCGGGCTTCCTCGCCTCTTTCCTGATCGGCTGCGGGGGTGCGCTGGCGCTGGTGCCGCTGGGGGGCCGGTGGGCGCCGCTGCTCGTGCCGCTCTCGCTCTCTTCGGGGCCGGTGCTGGGCGCGCTGGTGGCTGCGGGCGCCTACCGCTCCGCTTTCGCGTTCCAGGCGCTGGGCTCGCTCGCGAAGCTGCTTTTCGCCCTCGCGGGCTTCCCGCCGCTCCCCGCGGTCTTCCTCTCCTCGCTCGCTTCGCTGGCTTTCGGCCTGGCGCTCGCCGCCCTAAAGCTGGGCTTCGCGCGCCCGGGCGGCTGGCGGGGCGTTTTCGTGGTTGCGGCGGGCAACTACCTGCTGAACTTCTCCGGGGGCTTCGCCGCTTCGCTGGGCGTGGTCCTGGTGGAGCGGGTCGCCGGGCCGAGCGAGGCGGGCATTTTCTACCTGGTTGCGATGGCGGTGCTCGTGCTCTCCTCCTTCTCCTCCTCGCTCGCTTCCTCGAGCATCCCCCTCATGGTTTCGGGCGGTGGGGGCCTGGCGGTGGAGGGCGCCCGCGTGGCGGCGGGCTTGACCTCGCTCGCAATCGCTCTCGCTTCCCCGCTCTCCCCCCTGCTCTTCCCGCTGCTCGGTAGGGGCTTCTCGCCCGGCCCGCTGGCTCTCGCGCTCGCCGCGCCGGCCGCCGTCGAGGTCGCTTTAATCTCGGCGGCTTCCGCCCGCTGCAACGCTGAGGGCAGGTGGCGCGAGCTGGCCGCCTTGGGCTTGGCGGGCTCGCTGCCGCTCGCGGCGCTGTCTGCGCTGCTGCCCCGCTTCCTCCCCGGCGCGGGCTCGGGCCTCGCGCTCTCGCTGGGCCTGCTGCCGGCCTGCCTGCTCGCATTGCGCCTGGTGGGCCGCCGCGCGCTGGCGCCGCTCCCGCTCTCCGCCGCCCTCTCGCTGCTGGGCCTGGTGCTCGGCCCGCTCTCCTCGCCCCCGCTCGCGCTGCTCGACCTGCTCCTGCTGCACCTCCTCGGCGTCTTGAGGCTGCGCGAGCTGCCCGCCCTCGCGAGGGCGGCGCTGAAGGCGCTCTAGCTTTTCAGGAAAGGGTTCGGCGAGCTTAGAGCCTCGCGGGGTGGTGGGGGGCCGGCTAGCCAGCGCTAGGGTTGTCCCCTTTCTCCCCTCCGATCCGCCCCTCTCGGCCCGTTTCCCCGGAAAGGCTCTCGTTGAGCTGGCTCAACGGGGCTCGCTGAACCAGCTCAACGAGAGGTGGTCCCGCTGAACCGGTTCAACGGGCTCCGCTGAGCTGGCTCAACGAGATTCTTTCCGCGGAAGACTGTTTTGAGGCTGCGCGCGCGGCGGCCTGCGCGGGTGTTGCCTCGCTTTAGTTTCGGGCTTTTGTCTGCGCGCTCTTTTTAAGCCGGTTTCGCGCGCTGTTCGCGTGGAGCGTTTCGAGGTTGAGGTCACGGATCCCTTGAAGGGGAGAGCTGTGAAGCGCCCCATCCCCGACTACGAGACTTTGGAGCTTGCGGATCCGAGGGAGGCGGTAAGGGCGGAGCGCGTCACGATCAGGGGCTTGGACGAGCCTAAGCACGTGTTCATGCACTTCGCCGGTTGCTTCGAGAATATGGGAGGTTTCCTGACGGGGAAGGAGCTGGAGGCTTTTACCTCGATGCCCGATATATGCTACGAGGATCCACGCTACCTCTACGTGCTTCTGCACGCGCTCGGTCTCCGGAAGCTGGCTTTCCTCCTGCTCGGCACGAAACCCCTTGATGAAGAGGAGGAGGCGCTGCGGGACGTGGCGGTCGTGGACGCGCCGCCGCTGCGCGGGAGGTACAGGATGAGTCCTCGGAGGCGCCCGGTGCGGGCGGTGTTCCTCATCGCTCTACCCGACCCCTACGACATCCCCGAGGAGGAGTGGGGGAGCGACCCCTTGGTGCGCGGCGTGCTCCACCTTGAGATGGAGCTGAAAGCGCTCGGGCAGGTGGCTGAGCTGGCGGCGCTGGCGTCGGGCGAGCACGTCCCCTACCCTCCCCATTCTCGCCTCCTCTACGTTCGGGCTCGGTGGCTGGCTCAAGCCTTGAAGTATCGCGAGAGCTTGAGGGAGGCGCTCGCCCAAGCCGGCGTTCAGCTCGGGGAGCTCAGTATGCCACAGCCTTGGAGCAAGGTGCTGGAGAGGGAGGGGTCGCGCAAGCGCGGCTTGGTGCCCTTCCCGCGACCGCGCACGCCGGAGGAGGCGGCCGCCCTGGAGTGGATGAGCGAGCTGCGTAGGGCCGCCGTTCTCTGCCTGTCAGCGCACGGGATCCCGGACGCTCGATCCGCGCTCCCGACCAGCCACATCGTCCTCGGTCTCTTCAACGCCCTATCGACGGGGGATACCGTTCTGGTGGAACCCCTCTAGCGCGCCATTTAAAAACCCGTTTTTTCACCCTTCTTCCCGACGGAGCCGCAAAGGCATGCGAGAAGGTTGCCCGCGCTGCTGCTAGCGCTGCTGGCGGTCAGCCCCCTCCTCACTCCCATCTTCGACAACTTTATCCCAAGCGCGCGAGCGGGCGATCCGGAAGAGTCATTCCTGTGTTATATGTTAAAGTTGGTGGAAGACTTCTCGAACACCGAGCTGCGAACCATCGCAGAGGAGTTTTTAAAGAAGATGAATGTTCCCCCAGACAAGATAGCGGAGCAGGCTGGAGAGCTGGCTGTCGTAATGAAAAGATTGGGGACCGACACCTACACGTGGGAGGATATCGGTCTTCAGTATAAGG
>Ga0326760_1000857_pt1 | contig 14428 bp, 7 predicted proteins | sample GCREP_S_FD_207668 | JGI IMG/M metagenome (GOLD analysis project Ga0326760, IMG submission 207668) | Hot spring sediment microbial communities from Geyser Creek Basin, Yellowstone National Park, WY, United States - GCR.EP_S | ecosystem: Environmental > Aquatic > Thermal springs > Near-boiling... | reverse complement strand
GGGTCGCGGTGTAGAAGAATCGCCGGATCAACCTGCGGCCTACAAGCCATGGCCCCCGTGCGCGGCGTTGCTACGCCTAACAGCAACACAGCTGGCTTCGCCGTCCCCAGCGCAGACGCGCCGCGGCGCATGAACATACACAACGCCAAGAAACACTCTCTAAAAAAATACACTAGTTATACTAAACACAGACAAGACACACCTCCCCAAAACTTCCTCAAAACACAATATAGAAATGTATCACATGAAGCTTGATAGTTTTTATGAAGTCTCTCTCCCCGTAGGACAGCCGCGTAGACGCAGAAGCGAGAACCAGCGTAAACAATGAGGAGGTTCTCAACGCCTACACTTCCGACCACATTTACGCCTACCGCTCCTCTTTCTGCGCTACTAGTCCTCGGCGTGTTTTTCCACAACGCCGCAGACATCTACATGAGAGGTTAAGGGGTCTTCACAACAACCACTACAGCTTAAGGTTACGGGGCTGTAGGCGTCCGTCTTAAGTTCTACGAGTAGTTCGAGAGGTCTTATGGCATTGCTACGCCAAGTATCACATTCTCCTCACCAGGCCTTGTCTTCTCCACACAGCTAGACGTGCGGAGAGACTTGCAGGAGGCTGACTCCTATAAAACGCCGTAGGGCCGCGTGAAGAGATTAGTAGAAATCAAGCCGCGCGGAGTCTGCGGCCCAGCTTGAGACAGCGTTGAATAAAAGAACGTGTTTTTACAACGGCTGTCAACATGATCTCACTATTCCAGGATTCTATTCATAAAGTGTGTTTTCTAGGTCGTGGAGAGCCAAGTCGTCGCCAGGCATATGTACAGGATCGGTTTACAGCCGGATAAGGGCTTCGATGACGAAGGATCTGCTAGACCCCGCGATAGACGCCTTGGCGTAGAGTCTCATGGAGACGTCGCCACGGCTGTGGAGAGGCTAGAGTAGCGGCGCCGCTCCCGGAGTCAAACAGAAGTGTACAAACAGATACGATGACGAACAACAGCCTCCGGCCTCAATATTACCTCCACACTGACACACCTGTTAAAAACCCGTACGTAACACGTATACGAGGGGCGGGGCCTGGGTCAGGCGCCAGCTCTCATCAAGATCAGCGGCCCATAACTCAGTCACGCCCAGCCCCCGTCCCAACGTATATATTTACGCCGATGCTTTATAACTTTGAGTCTGTAGGTGTCTATATTACAGATATCATTACTTCACCATGAGTCTGTATTACAGATATTACTTCACTATAGTATCTGTCCCCCTTCTTTTTTGTTTTCGCCGTAATTGTAATCTAAGCAAGGCCTCTCGTCTGGCAGATCCGTTGAGACTTCGATTGCCCGTATATTAGGCTGGGTGGCGCCGCGTCTTGGCGACGTGGTTAAGGCGTTGAAGACGCCGGAGGCAAGGGGCGGGTGGGTGCATCTCGCGCCGAATGCATGCAGAGCCCCTATGCACACGTCGCCTCTAGCCATCGAGTGGAGGCCGGCGGAGAGGGGGCCTACAGACTGTTGAGAAGGGGTAGAAAACACCTCCACGAGCTGGACAGACGCGCCATCGAGACGAGGATTGCAAGGGAGAGACTGTTGCTGAAAAAGCCATTTGGCCACATGTCGTGGAGCCCACGGCCAGCGACCTACAGTCCACCGCGTAAGCCGGCAGAGGCACGCGGCGAGAAGCCGCAGGAGATACACCACAGAGCTACTGAGGATGTCACAAGGGTGCCAGAGCTGGAGAGGCGGCTATGCCGCCGGCTACAAAACGCAAAAGGACTTAAGACCAACCGCCTCGAGGAAGGCCCAGCCGCGGGAGGCGCCTCTATTAGTGGAGGTAGTACAGCTTTAACAGAGCCAGCCTGCACCCCTCGCTGTTTAAGTCACCGCAGTTCTCGTAGACGGCACGGAAAAGTGGCTGGATCACTGTGCCCTTATACGCCGCAGAGCCCCACAGGCCGTGCAACCTAACCGCGTCGGCCCTACCCTCCACAGCCGCCAGCAACATGAAGGCGAGCTGTGCTTGAGAGCCTCCAGGTGCCATGACTTCCACTAGGGTTCTCCCATCCGCCTTATCCAGCAACGGATGCGTCTCTGGCACTGCTTCCTCTATAGCTGATCTTAAAACTGATCTCAACATCTCGGCGGCCAATTGTGATCTCAACATCCTGGCGGTTAATCGATGGCCTGCGGCCGCCACGGCGATAGCGCAGAGTACGGCCATAGATAATTGGGCGTTGGATAATTCATCGCATTCTTTATGGGCTTCATCTTCCTGCAGGAGGCCGGCCAGCATCAATAAAGCCGGCCGAAACTCCAATGAAAGCTGCGGCTCAAACACATCCACGACCTCTTCCAGATTCGCCCCCTCCCCCACGCCGAGGAGCTTAAGCATAAGCCGAGCAACCACGGAGACCTCCGGGACGTAGTCCAGCAACCACCGCCACTCTTTCAGCAACTCCTCCGCTCTCTCCTTGTCGCCGGAGGCCGCCAAGTAGACCAGACACTCGCCGAGTCTGGCGGCCGCCGTTGTTAAATAGTCGGCGGTTGGTCTACGGTGTTTCTCTGCCTCCTTCCACAGCTCCAGGAAGCCTTTAGCTCTCTCGAAAAGCACTCCCCAACTCCCCGCGGCGAGGACGCGGGCCCTAAGAGCAAGACTGCGGTCGGTGAGGTAGTTGTCCCACTGCTCCAGCTTTATGCGCATCTCTGCCGCCTTTTCGAACTCTTCTGCGGCCTCTTTCAGCTTCTTCTCGTCTAACTCGCCCCTCTCGTTAATGGCGTGCCTCAGCTTGTAGAGGGCCAGCACATACGTGAACCAACTCCTCAAATCCTCGACCACTATCTCGGCGTCGCCTGTGGCGCTGTGCGCTGTCACCCACTCGGCGAAGTCCGCGTCGCTTTCCACGAATTTTCTCAGCTCGTCCGGACGGGCCGCCTCCTCCAGCGCACTCCTCACGGCCCCGGCCTCCCATACGAGGTCGCCTAGGCCGCAGTGCCCCCGCACAAGCGGCGCCAAGACGTCATTTCCCAGAGCCACAGCCAGCACGTACGCCTCAGCTACGGCGTCGAGCGGGCGTTGCGCCGAGGGGCCACTGTCCGGCGCCGCCGCGTCGCCGCGCTTTCCAACCTCGCCGTACAACCGGCACATATCCACCACCGCGTCCTTGAGGCGATCCCGGATGTGTTCCGAATGTTTTCTCAGCAAGTTGGAGTAGGCGGCAACAGTCTCCACCAGGGGCCAGCGGCGCTCCGCCTCAAGGAGGCGGTTTTTGTGCCGTTGCAACGCGGCGTAGATGTACTGCGCGGCTACTGGATTCAGCCACGTCAGCTCCGAGGCGGCGGCCAGCGCGGCGACGTATCTATGCGGCGCCTTCTCGCCCAGAGGCCTCAACGCCGCCAAAACCGGCAACACAGCCTCCGGATAGGCCACCCGTTGCACCGCGAAAGGCGCCGCGTAGAGTAGCAGGTCGGCCGTCTCCTCATCCGCCTCAGCCCCGGCGGCCAACACGGCAAGGCCCAAGGCGTAAAAGGCCTCGGGTATACGGAGGCCTCTCCTTCTCCACCACGCCGCCAGCCCCTCCGCTGTTTTCTTCGCGGCTTTTATGGTCTCCGCGTCTGCGAGGGGGGAGAGGGCGCCTAGCCTTTCCCTGATCCTCCGAATCTGCGGAAGATCTCTGGCGTACAGCGCCTCAACGTAGTACGGAAACCTAACCACGAGTATTGAAAGCGGCGGTATCACGCCGTCTGTCGTCAAGTACGCATCCACGGCGCAGGACTCCAAGGCGCCGCCCAGGGCCTCTGCTACGTCCTCCCGCAACTGCCCCCTCCTAGGCAACACGGTATGTCTAGCCAGCGCGTAGCCTGCGATGAAGGCCGCCCTCTCCCAGCAACGCTTGCCCTCGCCGCCCTTGAAAACAGCAGCGAGCCTCCTGTTCACAAAAGCCAGCAGAGATCCTTTTATTCCCCGGTCCTTCTTGGGGACGCCGAGCTCAGCGAGGATCTTGCCGCCTTCTTTAAGCACCTCGCCGCGGGCCCAGTCCAGCGCTTCTATCAAGTCGCCTAAGGCCTCTTTGTAGGGCTTCCTAGCCTCTTCGCCGTTTAGGCCGGCTAGATCTCTCAGTGCCTCCTCCACGAGGTCTTCGTGTTGTTGTGCGAGCCATTTGGCTATGGGCTCCAGCTCGTTCTCCCTCAGAGACTCCAGGCCGACGCCTTCCAACTCTTCTGGCTTTAAGAAGTGCCAGACTCCGTAGTTTACCGCCTTTGTGATGTACGTCACGCCGACCGGAACCGGGCCGAAGACGGCGTGGAGGAGAAGCGGCACAGCAGCCCTCCTAGCCAAGTCGCCACTGCCACGAAGCAACACGTGCCAGATGTAGTGGGCGAAGAAGAGCTTCGGCTCCTTCTTCGCCTCCTCCACAGCCCTCTCCACGTCACCTGCATCACATCCGCGTCCCCTCAGCCAGAGACCGGCGTATTTGGCGACTAGCGTGTAGGCGTCGTGGCTTGAGATGAGGCTAACAAGTCTTTTAGTGTCGACTTTGCCGAGGCAACAGTCGTCTTCATTGGGGCAGGCGTAGCTTTTCAAAACCCCGGCGAGGAACTCCGGCGTGTTCAACCGTGGGACGTAGAAAGAGGCCCCTCCAAGCCACCCCATCACCGCCTTCCCCCTGTGGGTCTCCGCCAGCGCCTTGTCGTGGACGGCGGCTAAGACGTACAGCCCGGCCCCCACCTTGCGGCTACGCTCCGCCAGAGCCGCAAGAGAAAGCAAATCTTCTACAGAGCCGTAGAGCTCCTCAAGCGGCCTCCGGGGGTCGAACTCCTCTAGATACACCTCCCGCGGATAAATATCAAAAAACAACAACGCCCTCCGGCCCAACGCCTTGAAGACATCCACCTCCGACACGTCTATCGGGCTTTTCACCTTCACCACGTAGTCTACGTCGCCTTTTTTCAACATGTCGTAAGCCACGTAGGCGGCTAAGGTGGATTTCCCAATGCCTCTACTCCCCGCAACCACCACGAAACCCCTCTCCGCGAGGCGTCTCTCCACCTCCTCAGCCGCCTCTGCGAAGCCGCCGGCGGTTACAAGCCGGTGCTCAACACCGGCGTCAACCACCTTGTGATACGTGACGCGCAACCCCTCAGCCCTCCGCCGGGTATACACGTCGCCGTATTTTGCCAACCTCTGCGCAATTACTTCATCCCAAAGCTCCTCCAACCTGTCGTACAGCTCCTTAACTTTCTCCTCAAGCTTCTCCAGCTCTTTGTTGCTAAGAGAATCCAACGCGTCTCTCACCTCTTCCTTCCCCATGCCCAGCTCCAGCGCGATGTAGGCCGCCGCGAGGTCTTTAAGCCGTCCGTCCAGCCTAGACCAGTCGGCCAACAGCCTCATCCAGCGGCCCCGCTCCCCGCCGCCCGCCAGAAAATACGAGGCGACGCCCAGCACGGCGCCGGCCGCGACGCCGGGGAGGAGGAGGCGAAGCAGATCTTCGGCTAACTTCGCCACCACCTCCGCAAACCTCTCCAATAGAGACTCCCCTGCCTTCTCCGCAACGCTTCTGCCCAGCCTCGCCAGCATGGCGAGTCTGCCCCCGGCGGCGTCGAACTCCTCAAGAATCCTTGTGTACAACCTCAGCTGCTCCTCCACGTATCCCTCGCCCTTTTCTTTCAGCATCGCCGCGACGCCGGGCGGCACGTACTTCAGCCCGAGCCATTTAAACTCGACGCCGACTTTTTTAGCGACTTCTAACAACTTCTCCACCACTTCCTTCTCTTCTTCTACGTCCGGCTGGATGTAGAAGAGGTAGAGGGTATATCCGCCGTACTTCTTCTTCAGATACTCCACGAAACTCCTAGGGAGCTTCTCAAGAGTTTTGAGATGCTCTGCGCCCCTTACGCCAGCCAGCTCTCTCTCTACGCGGCCCTGAGGCACGTAGTCGCCTTCGGCGAGTCTCTTAAGGAGTCGCAGAGCCCGCTCCCTCATGCCCCCTCTCTGCGTCTCCTCCGCTTCAGGTGCCAGACCCGCCGTCACCTCCTCCACTCTCGACGAGTCTCCAAACCTCTCCTTCAGCTTCGACTCAAGAAACTGTTTGATGAAGGTGGTCTTCCCGGCGCAGGGCGGCCCCACCACAACCACACGCTCCCCGGCCGCCGCCTTCTCGGCCCTAAGCTCGTAGAGGCGGCCGAAGAGTAAGACCATAAAACTGCGTGGAGACGCGTTAAAAAGTTTACGCTAACGGCCAGCCCCTTACGGCTTCAGCTTCTCGCTGGGGAAGGCGCTCTTAACCGAGGAATATGTGCGCACGCATCCTCAGAGACGTGGCGTCTCGGCGTATCTCGCGCCGAAGGCATGTGGTGTCACTACGCGCACGCCGCCCCAGCCCACAAGCTGAGGCCAGCAGAGAGAGGAGGAACGCCTACAAGCCGTCGGAAAGAGGCAGAAAGCTCCTCAGCAGACTGAAGGATGCGTTTTCGAGACTAGGAGAGGGCTTCTGCTGGAAACGCCGCTTGGCGTATGCACAGTGGAGCCTGTAGTTGCTACCATCCACGGCGTACATGCTGGTCGATACAGCCGCAAGAGACGCAGAGTTGCTGAGGAGGATACAAACGCGAGACAGTGGGTGCCCGACCCGAGAAACGACTCTCAGCAGAAGCTAAATTTCCTTGAGACGCACCCCAGGCGACTGCGACGCCGCAGGTGGCTAGAAGTGAAATATGGAGCATAAGAAGATTCAAAACCTCCAAGAGGCCGAACCGATGAAGAATGCCACACCTACGCACGCTTTGAGACAACGGCCAGGCCTTACGGCCTATAAAACTCCCTCTTGAACACCACCCCCTACACGAACTCCCTCCCCACGTACTGAAGAGGCCCCCAGTCTCTACAGACGTAGTGAACCACGTAATTTACAAATGCCTCCACCGTTCCGTAACTACTTTCCCTTGTTCCGGTGGCCTCTGTTGGCTGTAGTTACGCCCCGCAATACAGCCAAAACCCAGCCCTAACCACACCGAGCTAATAGGCAATAAACACACTAACGGCACTTATCGCCTTGGCGCTACCCTAACAAGCATCAGTCAACGCATTAACACTCAACATCTACGTCAACTCACCACCCAGCTACAACCTCGACTACACAGCCACGTCAACTAGACAATGAAGCAGACCAGAACCCCGAGACTGACTCCCCAGGGCTAAATGTGGCGGTAGAAGAGCTTGGCAACGGCAAGCCTAAACCCCTTACTACTTAAGTCGCAACACGCCCTGTAAGCCTCAAGGAACAACCTTACGGATAGCTTACTGGTAGAGCTCATAGCCCCCATGAGTGCGTGCGCCTTGGCTAGCTTCTCATTCTCCCTGGTTAATGCGTAAAGCATTAGGACTAACCGAACTAATGAATCTCTGGGAGCGTTTAATTGGGTTAGGGACTTGCCATCAAGTTCATACACTAACTTCCCAAATTCGCTCAACGCATTGACATCAAAACTAAGCTCCCTAAGCCAACCCGACCCCTCATTCCCTGAAATTTGTTTACGAAAACCATTAATTAAATTCCCTCTTAACCACGCGACAGCATCGCTGTCGCCCATAACAGCCAAGACGGCTCCTTTACAGTCCTTTCTTTTCGCCGAATTCTCAATTGACATACACTCCTCATACCCATTCTCAGGCCTTGCAATACTAAGGGCAACCCTTAACGCGGGCAGAAACTCATTAGGTATACTAATTTCTTTGAATACATTAATCAACTCCTCAGGGTTGACACTAATCTTATTCTCAAGCTTATTGTTTAGTAGGTCCCTTCTATCCTTTGAACCGAGTAGTGCATTGAGCATAAGTCTCGTTAGAACTGAGACTCTCCTATCGGCGTTCAGCACCCACCAATGTTTCTCAAGCAACTTGTTTATCATTTCGTAATTACCCGTTAGGGCTAGGGATATGAGGTACCCACCAAGTATATGTAATGCTACATTGATGTACAATGCAACATTAATATACGGGGCCATGCGTGTAAGATACTCCTCATAAAAGGTCTCCATGTACAACTGCTGAAAACTATCAATTAACTCCTTATCAATTAACGATCCCTTAATTACCTCAGTACGCAATACCCGATTGCGAGCAGATAGGTAGTTTTCATAGAGACCGATTTCCCTATACCCCACAGCCACCTCGTTAAACAGTCTTCCTGCCTCCTCAAGCTCGTCATTATTAAGCCTATAAAGTGCCAATGCGTACTTGAGAGACAATGCTACTCCACAGATTTCTTTGTTAACCACCTCCTCATCAACCTTTATAGACCTAGACTCTACATAACTCCTAAATTCCTCATCACTCTTTAACTCTTGAACTAACATCTTCGGCTTGCTTAGATTCCTAAGGACCTCAATAGCCTTATTAATCACATTGATGCCTACTTTCTCCTCCATAAGCTTCCGCACATCTTCATGCCTTAACGCTGGCTCTAACGCATGGGCCCACGCTATGACGCCCAGACTGGGACTGAGCTTGTCCAGCTCGTTGTGTAGATCAGCGACCCTATCAACCATATACCTAACCTCATTATCACTGAAATATCTACGGTGTACCCAAAGCAGGTTGGCGTAGGCAATTATTGCATGTACGAGGGATGAGGCAAGCCCCTTAACCACATCACCGTAATTGGTTAGTACGTAATTCAACTTACCAAGTATGTCCCTAACCGTGTCATTATCTAGGTTCTCTATCTCTGATATGGGAGCTAATAGTTCGACGTACCTATGCGGTGCCTTACTACGCAACGGCTCTAAGGCACTTAGTATCGGCCTAATGAAGATTGGTAATGTAACGCGTTGTATGGCGAATAACGCTATGTGCAATACAGCATCAGCGTCGCTTGGCTCGATGGGTCGGTTTGAGCTGGCGGCGTTGGCGATTATTAAGGCTAGCCCAAGCCCATAAAGTCTCTCAATATCATTAATATCACCCCTATTCTTGGCAATGTTAAGGACTCTCTTTATCTCGGCAACAGCCTCATTGTACCTATCGATGAATGCCTCGGTCAAGGCATATGCATGATCCTTGGTTATGTTCATTATTAATGGTGGGATTTTGCCACCAACGAGTAGGTAATCATCAACACCATATTTATTTAAGGCATCACCAAGGAATCCAGCAACATCGCTAGGTAGGTCCTCGGGCTTAGGCACCGAATCATACCCAGCCAGGGCGTGCCCAATGATGCACGCGGCTCTCTTCCAGCATTCGTTGCTGAAGACCTTTAATGCGCTTGTGAATTTCTCGCCGTACTTACTGGCGAAGTACTCGACAGCGCTGTCTGCATCCCTTACCTTTTCCGAGACCTTCCTCAAGAACTCTATAACTTCTATTGTTTTCCAGAGCTCCAACGCATCACCAAGTACTTTGCATTTCTCCCCTTTTTCTCCAATGCAGTCGAGCAACATCCCAATCGCCTCCTCAATCAAGTCATGTTGCCTACGTGCCAACCAACTCCTCAACTCTTCACCCTCGGCACCATAGAGAATCTTTATGCCCCTCGCCTCGCCAATCAACTCAACAATACCAGGCGTCAGTATTGGGTCGCCGGGCTTTACCGCACTAATAAATGGCCTCCTCAATGCAAAGACTTCGACCAAGGCCTTGGCTGTGTCGGGGTTTTCGTGGACCTTAAATAATCCGTTTATCTGCAGTATTACGAATCTCTCAGCCCTACCCTTGGCGTTGTTTATTAATTCCTCGATCTTACTCACGTCGCAGTTGTTTCTCGCTAGCTCCTCGCCAACTAGCCTGGCTATAAGTGCGTGGCCTGAGTCGAACTTGGCTAACTCGCTGGCTAATTTGTTGAGCACGTCACTGCTTAGTTCACACCTATTGGGTTTATCCCTTGTCTTTGTGTACTCTCTAATCAACTCGGCTAGGAACTTGACATCATTCAGTGAGACATCGCGGCTGTACCTCTTCAGTGAATCCCTTATTTCCTCGCTCAATACATTGTAAACATCGCTCGGTAGCACAATGAACACGAATGGTCTCGAAGCTTCAGAGCCTATTGAGTTTACAACATCCACTAGGTTCCTTATAGTCAACTCGGTGTTGGTTTGTATGGGTGTCTTCATGTCGATGCCCACCTTCTCGTAGGCTTTAGTTGACACTGGGTCGTAGATTATGAGTAACTTGCCAAATTGCTTGCTGAATTTCTCACCGTAGTTCTCTATGAACGTGGCAAACTCTGAGTAATTCTTCGAATCAAGCCTATCAACACGTGCAACTAGTCCAATATCGCCGTTTATGAACAACTCCCAAATCACTGTTGTAGCCAGTGTCGACTTACCAATACCCTTAGGCCCGACAACCACAACAACACCATCATCCACAAGCCTACTCTTAACCTCGTTAACCAATTCGTTGAACTTACCGGCCCTAACAATGCTGTGGTACCCACCCTCAACCCTAATCCTCAACTCACCGTTTTCAACCTTGATGTTTGGGTAAGTCCTACCTTTCGCGAACTCGTTGACATCAGCCGTGACAATGCCCGCAGGCACCTCCTGCCTGAACAGCTCAATCTTCTTCTCAAGCTCCTTAATCCTCCCCTCAATCTCGTTAACCCTCCTCTTCAGCTCATCTATGCTTAAGCCCGTTATGTCTATTAGCGCCTTTTTTGCCTCATCATAACTCATCCCCATCGCATAGGCAACCCTATGGATCAACAGCTTGCCCAACTCGTTAAACTCGCCATCCAACCTCCTCAACCTCTCAAGGCTCCTCTTCAACTCAATGATCCCCCTGATGTAGCCCTCTCCTTCCCTCTTAAATGCCATATACGTGAGCACTGAGATGAGGGCTAGGGTAGCCGCATCCATTAGGGCTGTGGCTAGGCCGCCAATCACGTAACTCGCGTAGTTATTCACGAAGTTGCTCAGGAAGCTAGTAGCCAACTCATCCCACATGAACAAGTCATCCCCCAAACCAAGAACCCTGCGCAAAATATCAATAGCTTTGGAGTAGGCTTCAACCCAGCCTTTAAGCTCCTCCTTAGCCCCGTCCTCACCCTTTACCCTGATCAAGTCGATGACCTCCTCTACCAGGCCTGGCGGTACGTACTCAGCCTTGAACCACCTAATCCTTATTTTCTTATCATCAAAGACCTTCTTGATCAACTCCAACGCCCTACTGACATCCTTATTGGAGGTGCATGCGTTTGGCTCCTCAACGCATTTCCACGGTATGTAGTAAGCCCTGTGCGGAGAGTCCCCAATACTCCTCCTAGCCCCCTCAACAACAAGCCGTGGGGCTTTATCACCTAGGACCCTCCTCAACTCCTCATCATCAACTTCCACAGTCTCCTTCAACCTCTTAATCAGAGGTATCATCCCCTCAAGATATTTCATAACCTTCCCGGAAATCCCCAACCCGCCCCTGGCTTCTTCACGCTCGGTCTTAGCGGTTGTAGAGATGCCTAGCGTGTACTCATCGACGGTGACACCGGCACCCACCCTGTCCTTTAGGTACTTCTCTTTGAAAAACGTCTTGCCGCTCCCCGGCGGCCCAATGAGGACGAACCTACTGCAACCAGCGCACCTGCGAAGAACCTCGCTGACCTCACCCTCATTGAAGCCACTAAACACATCGACGCCAGAGCCACTTTGCATTCAGTGTGGCATGGTTCAATGATATTTAAGGTTTGCTTATGGCCCTTATGGATAGTGCCGTGATGGTGGGCGTCTTGGATGCTTCATGATTCATACCGTCGAGAACCTTTGGTTGTTGAGTGACGATAAGGTGTTTTTGATTTCATAGCGTTCATGCGTCTCGCGTGCGAATTACTCAATGACGTGTCCGTAGACGCGAACATGGACGTGACACACGCCGAATCCTACACACATAATCGACAAACACGAAGGCGCAAAAAAGGTCGTAAACAAACTCTACAAGGAAACAGCCGAGAAAATAAACGCAAAACAACCAAACAGGGCAAAGAAAATAGGAAGGCGCCGTCGGTGGCGTCTACGGTGATGTATAGAGTGTTGTAGGCTGTTCAAGGCGCGGGATGAGGAGCTGGCGAGAGGCGCCTCGCCTCCGCCCATGTCCATTGACGAGGCCCATTACTACTTCCCGCAGGAGGGCGCCCGGGACGACTTCAACAAAGAGGTTGTGGAGGCTGTGGTAAACAAGCTCACCAGGCTGGGTAGGGTGAGGAGGATGGGCGTGGTCTTCGCCACCCACAGCCCCGTCGACCTCAACAACTTGGTAATCCAGCTCACTAACACCAAAATCGCCATGAGGAGCCTAAGGTGCTTGAACGCGTAGACATGGCTGAATACGCCGGGGAGCTGGCCTACGCCCAAAGCGGAGCCGCCGTGGCGAAGAGCTTTATCTACAGGACGCATGCCGTGTCCTTCAAAACTCTGCCGCCCCAGACGAGACACAGAGGAGCCTAGCGACTCCCCGACGCTCTGTAGCGTCTTCGGCGTCTTCGCCGGGGGTGTGCCAGAGGGCACATTAGCTTTTGTATTCCTGGAGGGCCCCGGACCCACCGTTGCGCCGTCTCTGGATGCGGCGGCTGTCCGCGAGGGGCGGGGCGCAAGTATTCAACTCTATGAGGGAGAGGGCTGGCGTTTCAGCGACCTCCGCCGATGAGGCTCAGCTGGACTCCACCCGCCACCGCGGCGGAGGACGGATGCTCTGCGGCGCGGGCGGAGGCGTTCTGCGGCGTCTTCGATTACGGCGATGAAGAGGCCGCAGTTTCTACAGACGCCGTCTCTTCCTGCCGCTACAAACGCGTCTGTCTTCTCCCTCGCGAGCTTCTGCGCCAGCATGCAGAGGCGGTGGCGCGGCCAGCCGGTGCCGCTCGCCGCAGACGCTACGTCCTTAAGGGCCTTACCACCTGGCTACAGACAAAGGCGGCGGGGCGCTTGGAGCTAAGTGGGGAATCCACAGCCCACCTCCAGCATAAGCTGTGAATTTAAACTCCTCCTCCTAGCACATTATGGATTTTGAAGCCGTCCGGGGCTTGTTGCGGCGTGTGGCTGAGGAGGTGGAGTCTGAGATTAGGCAGGTTGAAAAAGAGCTGGCTGGGGCTAGGCGCGTCGGCGCGCGGGTGGAGGAGCTGTCTGCAATTAGAGACATCCTGTACGAGGACAAGTGGTTTAGAATTGCGACGGCGGTGTATACCCAAGTCAAAAGACTATTCGTCGAGGATGGAAAGGCAGGCGAAGTCATCGAGGCGGCTGAGGGGCGCCTATTCGGCCTCAGGCTCGAAGTTGTTGAAGTTCCTCTGCTGAAGATCGAGGCGGCTGTGGATCAAGACGGAAAGATAGCCGCGGTTAGGTGCAGAGCCGCCCTCGACGTGGGCGTAGAGGCGGTTTTTGAAGGCGCGGCGCCGGGCTACAGGCTTGAAGAGGCGGCTCAGGCAGGCAAGACAGCAGATACCGGCGCAACAGAGGACGTTAAACGCAGAGGCGGCGGAGAGGAGGCGGCGGGCGTTAAGCGTAGAGGTGCCGCGGTGCGCGGCGACGCGGTGGAGCGTCTTTTGGAGGAGGTGAGGAGGGAGTTTTCCGGCCTGCCGGTGTACGTCGGCGTTGAGGAGGGTTACGTCTACGTGAAAAGGACGGCGCCTATGGACCAGAGGCAGTTCAAGAAATACACCGAGGTGTGTAGGAGGCTGGGTTTTAGATTCGACCGGAGGGGGGAGAGGTGGGTTAGGCTGTTGGAGGAGTTGCGGTGGGTTATTTGAGGTTGTTTTTAGCTGTTTTGTTGTGTAGACGTGGGGGGCTGGCGTATTGCGGCGTGGGTAGAGGTGGTGCTGGGCAGGGGGTGGTTCTGTGTTGAGTTTTGGTAGGGTTTTTTAGTTCTCGGTTTTATGCTGAGCATGCGGCAGGTGCTTACGTTGATCCTATTGTTGACGGCGTTTCTCTACGCGTCTGTGGTAATCGTGGAGATGCCTGACGACGACGCGAGGCCTGTATTTGTGGCTAACGTGGTGGATGGCGATACGGTGGAGGTGTCGGACGGACGACGCGTAAGGCTCGTCGGCTACGACGCGTACGAGCTGTCGGAGCCGCTGGGGGCGCGGGCTAGGCAAGAGCTCAGAAGCCTCTGCCTCGGCGAGGCTTATCTAGACGTGGACGACCTGGAGCCCTTGGACAGATACGGAAGGATCCTCGGCTACATGTGGTGCCGCCGCGGCGCCGGAAACATCACATGGTACGTCAGCGTCCAGAAACACTTCATAGTCGGCGACGGGCGCAGATACGTGAAGCGGCTTCTCTACATCCCTCCCGACGAGCATCCCTACACCCTGTGGACCTACTCAGCTGCATATTCCAGAGGGCGCCTGACGCCGAAGCGGATTTTTCCATTTGTGCTCGGCCTGTCTGCGGTGTACAGCTTCACCAGAGACCCGCCTACCCTCGCCACCACGGCCCACCACCGG
>Ga0326760_1000856_pt1 | contig 14429 bp, 15 predicted proteins | sample GCREP_S_FD_207668 | JGI IMG/M metagenome (GOLD analysis project Ga0326760, IMG submission 207668) | Hot spring sediment microbial communities from Geyser Creek Basin, Yellowstone National Park, WY, United States - GCR.EP_S | ecosystem: Environmental > Aquatic > Thermal springs > Near-boiling... | reverse complement strand
CCTTGAGTACCTCGGAGATGGGCTTTAGGAGGTAGCTAGCTGTTACTACCACAAATCTCCTCAGACCTGCAGAAGCTATACTCCTAACGGGGTACTCTACTAGGCTGTAACCGAGTACCTTCGCTAGTAGCTTATGCGGGCTAGCCGTACGTGGGAACCTAGTGCCCGAGCCAGCTGCCAGTATGACAGCCTCCCCTACACCCGTCTCACTCGAGACCATAGGCCTTCCTAAGTTCAGGTATGAAGTTGTGGACGCTGTACCTTGGGATCCTAGTTAGCTCCCCTATACGCAGTAGCCAGTCTATCAGAATCTGGTAGGCTACTATCCTAGATATGGACTTCGAGCCCTCCGGTCCCGGGCTCTTCATGTAGAAGGCGTTAACCTCGTATATGGTACCCGAGAACCCCCTATCTAAAGCTATCTTGGCTAGCCTAACGAGGTCCACGAGGAGGCCGGCTAGGGCTGGGCTATCGTTTATCCTAGCGTTAACAACGATCTCATCTACAGCCCCGTTAAACCCTACGTACTCTATGTGCATTGAGACGAACTTCTTATCCCCTAGGTACTCCGAGAACCCTGTAGGTTTTATGTAGGACGGAACCTCGAAGCCCAGTACATCGGCTACCACGGAGCTCTTCGTCCTCTCCTTAGCCTTATTCCTACTCTCGTCTAGTAGCGCTAGAAAGTCTAGGTTACCGCCTATATTGAACTGGACCACACCTCTCGGTATCCTATTTCTCTCAGCCAGGTGCTCCAGTAGGTCGCTGGTAAGTGGTGTAGCACCGCTCGCACCGTCGTCTCCTAGGACAACGCTCCTACGCTCCTCGAAGGCCTTAACGAAGGCCCTACTCCTCGCAACAGTAGCCGGTATGGCATTAACGAAGGCTACGGGCTTTACGGTCTCGGCATACACCGTAGCAGCGTATAGGTAGGCGTAGGTAGCCGGTAGCTTACTACCCTCCCTTATCAACCTACGTACGTGGTGGAGGCTCTCAACAGGTTCCGTGTACTCCGTCGTTATGAGGTTAACTAGTACGTCGACCCCACACCTCTCCCATGCATCTACGATAGCGTAGATGGCTTCCTCCAGACCTAACTCCTCCTCCAGGCCTACGGCCTTAATGGGTAGGTTCTCCGTACTCCCTAGGTGTATCCCCTTGGAGACCGTAACGGAGTCGAGGGACGGGTAGCTCCGGGCTTCGGGGTAGTACATCTTAACAACCTCACCGAGGGTACGGCCTACCTTAGCGTAGTCTACGTCAAGTGAGCAAACCACCTCTACGTCCTCAGCACGGTAGCTCTTAAGGAAGTTCTGGAGGGGTACCCCGCTAAGCCCTATCTCACTGCTCCTAATCCTAGCAAGGCCTAGAGCTAGGGTAGATGCTACATACCCCTGCCCTATGATACCTACCCTTACGGACATAACTAACACCCAAGCAACCGGAACAGGCGTACGTTCAGCTAATATAAGCTTTTAGCATCCGCTTCACCGCGGTCCCCAGATGATGCGGTGGCTTCAAAGGATTTCAGCTACCTAAGGCTTATAGGTAGGTCCGGAAGCCTCGGGTCTCCTGTACCTAGCCAAGGGGCTGGGCTACCTTAGCGAAGTTTCTGAGGCTGTAGATAGCTAGTACTAGTAGGCCTACGGACCCCAGTTCGATTGCGATGCCCAGGGCTTTGGAGTAGGTCGTACCGAGGGTTATGGCGAGTGGTGGACCTACTAGGTTACCCACGTCGAACATAGCCGTGTAGACCCCGGATGCCAGCCCCCTACTCCCCGGTTCAACGCTTAGGATCGCGGCTATCTGTAGGGATGGTATGAGTAGCCCGGCGCCGAACCCGGCTACAGCTGCTAGGAGAGGTGTAACATGGGAGGCTGGTGTTGAGGTCACCGCGTAGATCCCTAGGAGGGCTAGGGCGTAGCCTACGGTAGCCGTAGCTAGGGGTCTAACCTTACCCGATATCGGGGTGAAGACTAGTCTAGCGGCTAGGTTAGCCAGGGAGTAGGAAGTGAACACTAGGGAGGTTACTGCGACGTCCACACCTAGGGACTCGTGGAGTGCTGGTAGGAAGAGGGAGAAGGAGTTATAGAGAGAGCTGTAGCCGAAGACAGCTACCAGGGGTACTAGGAAGCTAACCCTCAGGATACCCCCTACCCTACCACCACCTCCACTAGTAGGGGGTCTGAGGCCCCTGGAGGCTAGGGCGTTCAGGGCCAGTGACGCGGATAGGTAGGCTAGGGCTGCGGTAAACAGGGAGCCGTACCCATATAGACCTACTAGGACCCCGCCTACCGCGGGGCCTAGGGCCATCGAGAGGCCTATCATAGTAGCCCTCCAGGCTAGTGCCTCGGAAGCCCCGCGCTCACTACCTACTAGGGTAGCTGAGTATATAGAGGCTGGGATGAAGAGGGCTATCCCAATACCCTGGAGGACCCTACCCAGGTATAGCACCGCTACGCTACTAGAGCTTGCGTAGACTACCTGAGCTACCATAGCTGAGAACACCCCACTGAGTAGTAGGGGCCTTAGGAGCCCGGCGTCCACTAGGTACCCGCTTACAGGTCTTAGGACGAGGGCCATCAGCGAGAGGGTGGGTCCTAGGAGAGCTACCTCACCCTCCCCAGCTCCTAGGGTTATAGCGTACCTAGATATGTAGGGAGCTACGGAGTGAGCGGCTAGGAAGAAGAGGAGGGTACCGGCATTCAGCTCCAGCTCCCTGAGGTTAGGCCTCAACGTCTTAGACTCCTAGTAGACCTCGCGGTCTGGGAAATAAGCTTTCAGAGGTAGCTGTAGTAGAGTGTTGCTATAGCTAGGACTACGGCTACCGAGGGTAGCAGATACCTGTAGACCTTGGTTAGCTCGGTGTTGAAGTACCTAACGGTGTATAGTAGGCAGAGGTGTGTTGGTGAGGCTACGTAGCCTAAGAATGAGTAGGTGTAGACTAGCAGTACGTCCCCCATACCGCCGGTACCTAGGGACGATAGTATGGGTAGGGTTAGGAATAGCCCGGTGATTATAGAGCCCGTAGCTACTGAGACTAGTGCGGAGAGTACAGCTAGGGTTACCCCAGCTCCGCGTAGGCTAGCTACGACCTGGCGTAGGTCCTCCGATATCCAGCTACCGGCAACAACCTCCCTAAGTACTATCACGGCGACTACGGCTAGGACTATGTCGAGGACCCTAGTAGAGGTTAGAGCCCTGGGTAGGTCTCTAGTGCACCTCCTAATTGCTACGAGGACTGCCACAGCTGCGGAGGCTCCAACGGGTACGGCCCAGCTACCTATCACAGGGCCTAGAGCTACCAGGGTCACTAAGGCTACTACTATCGGGGTAGTTAGCTTAAGCCCCTCCCTAGGGTCGGCACCTAGGTTAACCCCAGCCCTCCTAATCCTAACTAGAGCTGGGAGCCCTACTACAACCATGAGTAGGGAGATAGGTAGGGTGTTTAAGGCTATGGTAACTACGGGGTAGCCCGAGAGCTGGGATAGGACTATGAGTACCTGGGACATGGGGTAGGAGTATATCAGTAAGTGCCTGAACCACACGTTTATGTAGGCCATAACCTCCCCGGAGAGCCCAGCCGGCAGCCCCAGGGCCTCCACCACCGGGGCCGAGAGTAGGGCACCTCCAGCTACCGGCATCAACCCGATTACAGCCGGTACCAGACCCATACCGAGCCTAGGGTCTCTAAGGGCTGTCGAGAGCCCCATACCCAAGTCCTTCACGGAGCCCGATAACCTGTAGAGCTCAGCTAGTACAGCTATAGCTAAGGTCGATGAGAGTAGAACCAAGGAGCTCTCCCCCACTAGGGCACCTAGGGTCCCCACACCTAGACTCCCGGTGTACAGCCCCAGACCTAGGGCTACTAGGGCTATGGATAACCCCAGGCTAAGGCCTAGCCTAAGGAGTAGCACTACAGCAACCGTTACAGTAGCTAGGACTACTAGAGACCAGTACACAGACCCCACCTAACTACGGAACCTCTTGTAGAAGTTCTCCAAAAGCCTCCCCACAGCTACTGCAGACTCCCCGAAGTTTCTAACGGATGCGTCCGCCTCCGGTAGTCGGTTTAGGCCCCCCAACCTCTCTAGTCCGGTACCGGGTCTCCTAACTAGGGCTAGGTACGGGTCCTCCCTAGTAGACCTAACTACGTGTACGGTTAGGAGCCCGAAGAGCTTTGGGAAGTATACGTCGAAGGTGTAGTTATCGCCTACTGAGACTGCAGGTAAACCGCTGTCGACCTCCTCGGGCGGTGCGTAGAACTCCCTACAGTTCTTCAGACAGCCCCGGCTATCGGGTGTGTAGATGTAGTTGAAGTACCTATCGAGTCCCAGGGTCTCTATAACACACCTCTGGTACTTCATTAAACCGTTGGACGCTAGGATGAGGGTATAGCCGGAGCGCTCCAGCTCCCTCAGTACCTCCGGGGAGTTGTCTAGGGCTACGGACTCCGGACATACTGTGGAGAACTCCCTCTCGACGCTGAACTCCGCCCTCACACCGAGCTCCGAGGCCACCCTCTCGAATATGTAGTCCCAGTCGAAGGCCTGCGGTAGGGACCTAGAGGCTAGCCCTAGGTGTATAGCCCACGACACCCTCTCCACCTGCTGTACGCTGAGGCCGGATAGCGATGCAAGGACCTCGTAGGCCCTCCGGATAACCCTAGGTATAGGTGAGAGGGCTAAGGTCCCGTCTAGGTCTACGTAGAGTACAGCCCTAGGCACCCCCCACAGCACCGTAGAGCTAGGTCGCACCGTAATAAAAGCTAGGAAGGCGTGGCTAGCCTAGGCATAGAGGTAGGTCCGGGTTATCGAGGTACACGGTACCTGACTGCTCTAGGTGTACTGAGAAGCTCCTAACTACTACACCCGCATATACGGCCCTAGGTACTAGCTCGCAGATACGGGGGTCACCACCGCAGTAGGGTCTGAAGCACGTGGGTCTACAGATAGCCGCTACGAACACCAGGTACGCCTCTACACCCGACTTAGCCAGCTCTATGAGGCCCTCGATGTGTCTCCGACCCCTGAATGTTGGACAGTCCGGGTACATGGCCTCGCCTCCGCTACCACGCATAACAGCGCTCTTAACCTCAGCTACGGCAACCCTACCGCCGCAGTCTAGCTCGTAGTCGTAGGTACTACCACCTACCCGGGGGTTCCTACGCACCACCGTACAGCCCTTGAGGTAGGGTAGTAGGCCCAGCTCCACAGCCCTCTCGAAGGCCCTACCCTGGGTTAGGGTGTCGACTAGGCAGAAGCAGCCCGGTGCGGAGTCCTCCACCCCAACTAACCTAAGCCCCAGCCTACCTCCCGCTACCTGGAGTAGAACCCTCCTACCAGGTACCAGTACGTCTGTAAGCCTACCGGTGTTCGTGTTGTGAGCTAGGACCTCAGAGCCCCCGACCGATACCCTAACGACGAACCTACCCAGCCTCTCTAGGAAGACCCCCTCAACTAGGTTACCTAGCTTAAGTAGCTCCACAACTGGAAGCCCCGCCTTTCAAGGCGGGGAGGTAAAATTATAAGTCTTTGCTCCAGTACTTCTTGGAGTTGGGTGCGGCAAGCCTAGCAGGCCGTGAGCCCGCACCTCCCCGTAGCTGGCGGCGGGGCCTGAACAGTGATGCCGCACCCGTGGGGGCTCCCGATAGATGAGAGGAGGCCCTAGTGGGTGCAGAGTCCTCGCTCTTTAGGGCGGGGAGCCGTCAGCTAGGTGACCACCTTACTGGGGCATAGGACTGAGTAGTTGCAGTAGGAGCACTCCCACTGGTACCTAGGGGCCCTCCTGGACTCGATCCTCTCAGCTACCTCAGCATCGTTCATCCTATCCTCAACAGTGTACTGGGATATCCTCTCAGGTGTTATGTAGAGTAGGTAGACCCTGTCGAGGTCGAAGAGCCAGTTGTAGGCCCTGGCCTGGTCTACGTGGTGTCTCTGGGGTATACTCTTATCCGAGCGCGCGGTCTTCACCTCCACAGCCTCCCTAGAGCCGTTACCTACGATGAGTACGTCCAGCCTACCCCGGACCTCAACCTCGGAGCCGTCTGAGAGGAGTACCCTCCTACTCCCCTCAACCTCGACCTCCACCTTAAACCCCGTCAGCAACTCCTTAACCAGACCCTCCACACCTCTATGGACTAGCGTACCGACGATGAGTCTCGGGTTGAAGAGGTCCCGCAGTGAGAGCTCCGGGTAGATGGTCTCGTAGACCCTCTTCAGAGGGCACCTCACGAGGTCGGTAACCCAGAAGACACCCTCCTCCCTTTTATGCCTCTCCCTCTCCCTCCTACTGTACTCGTATATAATGGACACCAGGTCTACCATCGGTCAGACCCACCTAGGGCTCTACCCAACCCCTTTTATGTACACGTAGAGCTCGAGTCGGGTAGGCCCGTGCTCCCCCCTATCTATGGACCTGAGCTCAGCTAGGTTGAGTACTAGGTAGGGTGCCAACCCCTTGAGGAGCACCTCCGTACTAACCATCCTACCGCCGATGTAGGCCTTGGGTCCGGGCCCTACGAGCAACCTAGCGCCTACTAGGATGTAGTCCTCGGAGGTTCTCAACACCTTCCCAACATCCCTAACGAGGTTCCCCACTACCGTAGCCTCCCTAGTGACCTCCAGTAGCTCGGCGAACCTACCTAGCTGTGCTAGTGCGAACCCTAAGTAGGCCCTCTCCCAGTCCGGGACCCTCACGTACCTAGGCCTCGCCGTGCTCACCTCGCGGAGGGCTGCGCAGGCCCTATCCACAACTGATGAGATTAGGTCCCCGAGGCTTCCGACCCTGTGGGTTAGGAGGGTGTACTCACCCGGCTCTACCGGTAGGAGCTCGACTAGCTCCACCCCAAACCTCCTCAGCGACTCCGGTAGGGGGTCGCCGAGTAGCTTAGCCACGGCGAACCTAGGGACGGACCTCAGGGACCTGACCGTGAAGGAGACGGGGGAGTACAGGGGGAGTAGTCTGAGTAGGACAGCTACCAAACCCCTTAGGAGTCTGAATAGCTCAAGCGGGTTACCGGTGAGGGTTATGTAGTCCCTGCGTACCAGCTCCTCTACGTAGTCCTCATTAACCCTAGCGTGACCCTTAGCGACCTCGGTAAGTAAACCCTCCAGGAGCTTCAACTCCCTGAGGAGCTGGGTCTCGTGGAACAGGAGCTTAGCACTAGGGGCTACCTGCTCCAGGGGGATACCCCTAGCTACGTCCCTAACCACCTCGTCACACCCTACGCAGGTAACCCCCAGAAGCCTCTCCAGGGTCTCCCTGATGTCCCTGCTATGCCCAACAGTATCCCTACCTATGATCCCCACCGCGATCTTAACGGTCCTCACCGATGTGGAGCTACTCCTGAGCACCTCCACAAGCCTTAGAACCCTCTTTACGTAGTTTAGGGACCTGAGGACGTCTACCTTAAGGAACCTCCTCCAGGTCTCCCCCATAAGTAGCCTAAGGTATGGTACTCCATCCCTCAGCACAGAGGACCGCACCTAGCTTACCGCTAGTCACTCAGAGACCTAGCTCCCTGAGGTTATAAGCTACGCATCGGTGTACCTACGCCTGGGGGTCTCTAGGTAGCTTGCAGAGGACCTCGGCCCTCCCAATCCACCTAACTGCGGCTAACCCATCGGGGCACTCCGGCTCCCTACCGGAGCACATTACCGATATAGCTACGTCCTCAGCCGTACTCAGGTCAAGTACCCTAAGCACCGCCTCGGGGTTACCGTAGCCACACGTATACACGGTGAAGGAGTAGACGTTGGTGAAGAACCCCGTACCGTCCCTAATCGGCAGCCTATCTACGTCCCCAGCCATGGCCTCCACTAGACCGGTACGCGAGTACCTAGCCCTAAGCTCCTTCAGGGACTCGGAGCTTAGGTCTATACCTACGTAGAGTTCGACCTCCACGCCCAGCCCTAGGGCGTACTCGTACAGTAACCCAACACCACAGCCTAGGTCAAGGATCCTTGACCTCCCGGAGAGTCTGACCGAGGCTGAGTACTTGGACAGCTGCTCAGCTCCGTAGAGTTCTCCGTACGACGGTGCTATGGTGTCGTAGTATACTAAGATCTCGTACTTATCCATAGCTGGGGGCTGAACCACCTCTAGGTCCCGGATACGAGTACGTAGACTATGTTGAAGACCACGATCCACGCTACCAGGGTCGTAGATAGGTAGAGTACCACCCCTCTCCTCACGGGACAGTGGGTCTTAGCCACGGCAGAGGCCGGTAGGTGGGCGAAGAGGGCTGACGTCAGGTATAATGCTGCTGTAGTGTAGTGGAGTAGGTCTGAGGATGTTCTCACAGCTACTAGGGACATTACCGCTAGTAGGCAGCCGACCGCAACCCCGACTAGGGCCTTAGACGTGCTGCAGTCCACGCACAGCACCCGGATAGGTAGTTCCCTAGGGTTTATCACTACCAGAGCCTAGGACCTCCCCCAGGTCCTTGAGGACCCCGGTTAGGTGCTCCACAGCCTCCTCGCAGGGGAAGGTAAGGCCGCTGAGGTCTCCGTAGTAGCTGGACCCAGACCTAGCTAGGGGTACTAACCTCAGCCTGGCGGGACCTCTAGTAGACCTCTGAACCGCGTAGTAGTAAACTGGTAGGCGGACTACGTAGACTGTACCCTCAGCTGAGGATAGCCTAGCTACCGTAAACCTACTCAGTAGCCCCCAGAGGTCCTCCGAGGTAATCACTTTAACCCAGGTCCGGCAACCGAGGAGTACCCTAGACACCACCTCAGCTAGGAACCTAGCCCTGGACTCAGCATTCCCGGGGTCGAGTAGGTTAAGCCTTAGGGTAGCTACCACCACACCACTGGAGATATCGTGGGAGACTACCCTAGCACCAACCCTACTGAGCTCCTTAGACAGCCTAACCAGGTTAACTCTGCAGAGACCTGAGAACTCGACGATAGCCACAGCCTCCACGTACCGTCCCTCCTCCTAAGTAGTGTGATGTTTTACGGAGTTAAAACATGCTCGACCTATGTCTACGGAAGGTAGGGGGTCTTAAAAGAGATGTTGTCTAGGGATTAGGGAGTTGAGGAGGTTCCGCTACTGCTTTTCGATGTGCGCTATTTCGATGCCTCTACAACTGAAAGCCTTACCCTTTAGGGTGGGGATGGGAGAAAGACTTATAAACTTCGTGTTGGTGTTGTCATGATTGTCCCCAAGCCCACTGCGGATGTGGGATCGGCAACTACGTAACGAATACGTAACGAAAATGTAAGTGGGGGATCTCTGACCACCCCGACTGCCCCGTAGATAACAGATGTAGACCTGAATAAATGGGGGAACCTGTGAACCGCCATAGGGGGGCCCTCGCCCTCTAGGGTGGGGAGGAGGTCAGCTACTCAACCAACTAAACTATGGAGAGCACTACAAATTCGGAGAGACACACGGCATCAGCTTGCTCACAGTAATTTTTAAGAGGGCACGGGCATCATAATTACGAACTCTACGTGATATGAAGCTGGAAGAACCCTATGCTTAGAGAGAATCTGTAGGGATTATCATTTCCGGCGCTTCTTGGTCAGATTAGTGCGTTAGAAGTGCGGGAGAGTAAAGGGCGTTGGACATGCTCGCAGCTGTAGAGTGCTCTACTCACGCTATCTTAAAGGAAGCCCCTGCTCTCTAGGGTAGCAGGAGGTGTTTCTCTCATTCTAGTGCTAGTAATCCTAATTGTATGTAGAGGGATCTTAAGGTTTCCTGAGCTCTGGTTACGGTATTGGATACGTTCTGAAGGGTCCTCAACCTAGCCTCGTTCTTGGAGACTCTGCACTCGGCTATCTCGGTAGCTAGCTTATCCCTAAGCTCGTCCAGATCCTGCAGGAGCAGCTCAACCCTATTCAGAACCCTAGCTACGCAGGTCCTCAGATCTCCGTCGGTAGCCATGCAGTCACCGGGGGTTAGCTAGGTACCGCAGGTCTTAAAAGACTACAGAACCTAGGTGCCGCCGGGGGGATTTGAACCCCCGACATCCCGGTCTTCAGCCGGGCGCTCTCCCGGGCTGAGCTACGGCGGCTCCAACTAGTTGTAGGGTTACCCGGATTTAAACTTTTATACCTAGCCAGTCAAAGCATACAGGTATCGAGCCTGCGACGTGGGCTTTCTAGGAGACCCCCGGTTTTTAGCTACCGGGGGTAGGTAGAGGGGGTCAGCAGGTGGGGTTAGAGCTGAGTAGGCTGGCTGAGACTGTCGAGAGGGTTCTGAGGGGTGCTGAGGTCCCGGGTTTCGACATCGACGTAGTCTCCTCTGGTGTGGTTAGGTCCTTCAGGCTATCCAGAGATGGTAGGAGGGTTGCGGTATTCGTAGACCTCCTAGGCTCTGACCCGCGTTGCGGGTTCTGCAGATTCGTAAACCACACACTGTGGAGTACTATAGCTAGGAGGATTAGGGAGGCCCTCAGGACTGCCGGGTTCGAGGAGGTCTCAGTAGTTGACGTGAGGTCTGGGGCGGATCTCTAGTAGCCTCCACTACCGCGGTGGTTCTGTGCGTTTTTCAGCGCTGGTCAAAGCCCTTGTAGTCGGTGGTCTAGGGGTCCTCCTCTTCCTGGGTGTAGCCCGCTACGTCTTCTCCGCAGACCTAGGTACAGCCCTTAACTACGCACTTCAACTACCTCCCCACACCCTCGCCGTAGCCCTGGCTCTGAGGGCTCTAACACCGCTAATCCACGCAGCCCAGTTCTACTACGCGGCGAGGTCCCTAGAGTTACCACTGAGGTTTTCCGAGGCTGTCCTAGGGGTCTACAGCTCCCTAGCTATGGAGTACGCTGTCCCAGTTGGAGGGGCTACTGAGGTGTACAGGGTCTACTTCCTAGCTAGACGGGGCCTACCCCTCAGTACATCCCTGGGGACCACATTCCTCCACAGATTGGTACACTCAGCCGCAGCCGCGGTTGAGCTAGCCGTAGTGTGTGCGTACCTACGTACTCCCAGGTACTCCGAGGTCTGGCTCGCCCTAGCTGTAGGCTCGGTACTACTCCTAAACTCCCTAGCCCTGGCGGCCTCTAGGTCCAGGAGGGTGGCCACGAGCCTAGCTAAGGTACTCGGGAGGTTTACCCGTAGGGTTGTTGAGGTCGGTGAGGTACACCTCGAGGATGTCGGATACCTAGCTACTTCAGCAGCCCTAGTAGCCCTAGAGAAGGTTGTGGCAGGCTACGTAGGTCTCATCATCACGTCATACTTTGTAAGCTCGTTCAGCTTCCTAGCATCGCTACTACTCTACGATCTAGTACTAGCTACATTCTGGCTACTACCTATAGTGACCCCAGCTGGTTTAGGGCAGGTCGAGGCAGTCCAGCTAGCAGTAGCTGTAGAGCTAGGTATGGATGGGACCTCCGCACTCCCGGCACTAATCCTCTACAGAGCTACAGCACTCCTAGCAGTACTACCCCAACTACTGGTAGCTCTAGCTAGAAGCGGGGTTCGAATACCGAGGAAGAAAAAGCATGCAAAAGCTCCTACGAGCTGGAGGTATAGTTGGGAACGTACCTCTCCCTACCTCTAGTTAGTGCTAAGTATACGGCTACCAGTAGTACTAGGCCTAGTGGGAGTAGTACTAGGGCACTAGTTACCCCAGCTAGGAAGAGTACGTACAGGATGATACTTATAGTAGCTGCTAGGGTTCCGTAAGGGAGCTGGGTCTTTACGTGGTCTATGTGGTCGCACGCGCTGAACATGGAGGACATTATCGTGGTATCGCTAATAGGGGATACGTGATCCCCGTAGATCCCGCCTCCGAATACGGCTCCAATGCAGGCTGCGGTTACGGTGTAGGCAACGCCTAGGTCCCCGTACTGCAGCAGGGCTAGCTTCCAGGCCAGTGGTACTGCTAGAGGCATCATTATCCCGAAGGTACCCCAGCTCGTACCGGTCGTGTAGGATATGAACATGGAGACTAGGAACACTATTAGGGGGGCCGAGTAGGCCGGTATCCCGGCACCTACTGCGTGAGCTACCACGTACTCAGCCGTACCTACAGCTTCCGTAGCGGTCTTTATGCTCCAGGCTAGTAGAAGTATTGCGTTAGCGTAGAGCATGGTGTACATACCCTTAACTGTGTACTCCATAGCCTTGGAGAAGCTTAGGATCCTGGAGGTGAGGACCCCTACTAGGGCTATTATGTAGGCTGCGAAGCTACCCCACAGTAGGGCTGTAGCAGCGTCAGACTCCATGAGGGCCTCGGAGAATGGTATCGTCCACCAAGGAGCCTCGCTGACTGCTCCTTCCTTAGCCATGGCCTCGATAACTGCCTGAGCACCGGTATACCACATCCCCAGTAGGGTTATCGCTACTAGGGTAGTTATGGAGGCTGCGAAGAGGGTTGCCGGGGCCCTCCTCTCCTTAACCGGCTCCCCGAGGATAGTCTCCGTAGGCATGAGGGGTACAGCCCCGTCTCTAAGTACCTTACCCTCGTAGGCAGATCTCCTCTCAGCACTTAGCATAGGGCCGAAGTGCCTTCTAAGGAGTACGACTAGGTAGACCATGGCTATAGCTAGTACTGAGTAGAAGTGGTAGGGTACGGAGCTTAGCCACAGAGCGTAGGGACCTACATCCGGGGCAGCAACTATCTTACCGACCGCGAACTCCTCCTGAAGGGACTCTACAGCACTCTTTATCATACTGACCTCGTAGCCTATCCACGTAGATACTATAGCTATCCCAGCTACCGGGGCAGCCGTTGAGTCGACTATGTAGCTTAGAAGCTCCCTGCTGACCCTGGTCCTATCGGTGAGGGGTCTCATGGTGTTCCCCACAACTATGGTGTTAGCGTAGTCGTCGAAGAACACTATGGTTCCAAGAGCTGCGGCGGCTAAGCTAGCCCCCCTAGCCGTCTTAACCCTCCTAGCTAGGGCCTCAGCTACAGCGTGCATGGAGCCTGATACGTATAGGAGGCCTACCAAGGCTCCGATTACGAAGTCGAAGAGTAGTATAGTAGCGTTCCATGAGTCTGTAGCATTTTTAACTAGCCATCCAAGGCTCTTAATCGTCCCAGCTACGGGGTTGTAGGAGGATACCATTAGAGCGCCAACCCAAACTCCGAGGAAGAGTGATGGTAGGACCTGGCCGGTGGTCATGCACAGGGTTATAGCTAGTAGAGGTGGAAGTAGTGGGAAGGTTACATACGGGAACCTCAGCTCCTCAGGCATGTACTCAGCGTTGGGAGGGGCGTAGGCAACGAAGGCTATGATCAGTACCACTAAGACTAGGACTAGCTTAAGTAGAGATCGGGGCTTCAACAGCTCACCGCTACTCCAGGTTACTCCAGGATTTATAAGTAGCTCTATAGCGGAAAGCTGCTTAGTTCAAAGCTCTTGAGCTTCCGCACTACGCCTAGGGACCCCTAGAGCACCCCTAGCTTGGAGTAGAGCTAGAGGCTCTAAATACCCCTAGCTAACTGCTATCAAGCCAGTAACTACGCCTAAGTAACTCCCCTAAAAGCTCATCTACATCTACGTAGGCTACGGCTAGGTACTTATCGGAGGCTCCGTAGTACACCAGTAGCTCCCCGTCTAGGACCACGTGACCGCAGGAGAACACCACCCGCATGCCCTCGGTCTCGTACCACTCCCTAGGTTCGAGTATCGGGTACTCCAGTCTTGAGATAACCGTGGTGGGGTCCTCCCTATCCAGTAGAGCTGCCCCGAGCCTGTAGGCCCCGTCCTGCAACGACCTAGCGTGGTAGATCATCAGCCACCCCTCGTTGAACTCTATGGGGGGCCCGGCAACCCCAACCCTATCACTATCCCACATACCTGGCCTCACCCTGAAGAACTCGTAGCCCCTGATCCAGTAGCCCTCGAAGTTCAGGTCCTCCACGAAGTCTACCCATATGTTTGGGAAGAACCTGTGTAGCACTACGTACCTACCCTGGACCCTCCTGGGGAGTAGGGCGGCGTTCTTATCCCAGACTCCCGGTGGTGATATGGGCTTAGGCGTGGACCAGGCGTCCCACCTCCTCCTAAGGAAGGAGTCCAGGTCTATGCTAGTTACAGCCACCCTAACGTAGTCGTAGGCATCGCTAACAGCTGTGTAGAGCATGTAGAGCCTACCGTCTAGTACCGTTACCCTAGGGTCCTCGCAGCCTACCGGCCCGAAGCCACCCACCACACGGCTCTCGAAGAGCTCCCGCGGTCTGTAGATAGGCTCCTCAGATACGTAGGCCACCGTAAAGCCGTCGGGTAGCTCGGCCAGGGCTATCGTTGACGTAAGGTCGTAGGCCTGAGCCCTGAAGAGGACGTAGACCCTACCCCCCAGCTTCACAGCCGCTGGGTTGAAGGCCGCGAAGCCCATAAAGGGCTTCGCGGGGTCCGGTCTGAGTATCGGGTTACCCCTGAACCTAGTGAGGGATACGGTCATGGGCTACCCCCCAGTAGGTACTTCACCAAACCCTCAACATCCACCTCAGCTACGGCGACGTACCTATCG
>Ga0326760_1000855_pt1 | contig 14448 bp, 20 predicted proteins | sample GCREP_S_FD_207668 | JGI IMG/M metagenome (GOLD analysis project Ga0326760, IMG submission 207668) | Hot spring sediment microbial communities from Geyser Creek Basin, Yellowstone National Park, WY, United States - GCR.EP_S | ecosystem: Environmental > Aquatic > Thermal springs > Near-boiling... | reverse complement strand
GTATATATTACATTCCATAAAGACATAGTGTTCAAAGAATACAGTACAGTTATGGGTGTAGACTTAAACTTCAACAACATAACATACACGATAATAGACTTGAATAGTAACCTAGTCTCTATAGGTGTAATACCGTTTAAGGGGTTGAAGAGAGCACTACATCTACGTAAGCTCGCTGAGGATCTACAGAGAAGGCATCCAAGGAACTGGAGGTTTTTGAAGTGGGCTAGGAGAGCTAGGGCTAGGTGGCTTAATAAGGCTAGGAATATCTTAGTAGACACAGCACATAGAGTATCTAGAAAACTCGTAGAAATAGCTAGAGAGTACAATGCCATCATAGTATTCGAGGACTTGGATGAATTGAGAGGGAATAATAATGGTGGTAAGAGACTCTCGTGGATGAAGCCACTATGGTGCTATAGGAGGATACAGGAGTACGCAGAGTACAAGGCGTTATTGGAGTGCATTAAGACAGTGTATGTAAATCCAGCGAGAACATCTAGGAAACCACCTAATGGAAAGAAAGTAAGATTCATAAACTACAGGTTTGTAGAGCTAGGAGACACAGTAACATCGAGAGACGTTGTTGCCTCTTGGAACCTGGCGTTGAGAGGATTAAAGCGGATGAGGGGCTCTCGGGTTAAGTGGAGCCCCAATAGCCCCCGCAGTGAAGCAGTGAAAACCCGAGCCAAGCGGGGGAACCCCGGGACAAAGAAATATTTAAAAATAATTACAGCTATTCACAAATAATCGCCCGGGGAAACCCACGCGACCCCGCTACACGGCACAGCAGTTCACCAATACTAGAAGCCTCTCCTTTAAAGCGAGGAGGCGTCAGTCTCGAGGAGATTTTCGGTGTTTTTAAGAGAGTGCTCTCTAATCCTAGAGTGTGGATTGACCTCTGTGGCGAGAAGTATGAGTGCGGCGTGTACTCGTAGTATCCACGAGGCGTCTTTCCATGAGTGAGTCTAAGACGCCTCTATGTATAATAGACTGGTATAATAAAGACACGGTGTACCAGGGGATCTACAGAGTGCTGAACACTGAGAACCGCCTGCCAGACCCCTGCGAGATAATGATTCTGCCACCACTACCCATACCCAAGGAGGCCCACGAAAGGGTCTACGGGCTGTGCTGGCGCGACAAAAAGGAGATTTGGTTTAGGATGCAGCCGCCAAACTATATTGAGTTCGCACATGAGCTTCTCCACCTCATTGAGGGAAAAGAGGTTGAGCTCGAGGAGGTCTACGCTTACAACCTATCGCACCTAGTTGTGATGCTAGCGGAGAATAACATTAATCCACCCGTGAACCCAGTGAGGCTATTCACCGACGCCACTGTGGATATGGTGATGCAGGCGTTGCGAGACGTCTACGGCTACCCCTTCAAGGACATAGCCGAGTACTTCGAGATAATAGGAGTGATCCCGCCATTTCTGAGGCTAGACTTTGACCCCGCGCGAAACGACATCGTCCTCAAGTATAACCCCGAATACAATGAGAAATTCATAGCGATAATGACCATTACAGAGCTAATCGCGGGCGCCGAGTACGATAGAGTAATGCTAGACGTGGTGCTGAAGCTACTAGAGAAGATCGCGGCGAAGCGTGGAGAGCCCGCTGTAAATACATAATTTACAACTGAAAGCCTCGCCTTTTAAGGCGGGGAGGAGGTCAGATTATATAAATGCATAGTTGGTGTGTAGCATCCATGGCGATCACGGTTAAGGAGTGGCTCCTGGGGAGGCTACAGGAGAGGCAGTGCGAGGACATTGAGGCCTTGGTAGAGGCTTATGCGAGGGAATTCAATGTACAGCGGGAGGCAGCGAAGAAGACTGTGAGGACTAAGCTAAGCCTGCTCGCGAGGAAGGGGATTGTAGTGGTGTACAAGGGGGTGGCATGCCTACAGGGTAAATCACTGGCGTCGATTGTCAAGATGAGGATTGCGAGGAAGACTGAGTACCTGGTCAGCCAGATAACGGAGGCCTACGAGGAATTATTATCCGAGGTCATCTCGGGAATAATCAGCCAGCACAGGGAGAGGGAGAAGCACGTACACGACCTAGCAGTAGAAGCACGTCTCGCACTCCTAAACGGGGACTTAAAGCAGGCAGAGGAAAAACTAAGAGAGCTCATAGGCTTCCTCGAGACAACATAGCGTGTTTCCCTACACTCTTTCACGATATAGCAGAGTCTCCTTGAGCATGTATTCGATTCTGGATCGATCCTAGGCTCACGTCGTGGTAGACAAGCACGTTGAAAACTCTCGTAGAGGCTTTAATAAGAGAAACCAAGGGTTATTTATAAGGGGTTTTGACATATGTTAAAAACGGGTGGCAAAAACATGTCCCAAACACAAATCTCCCAAGCCCTAATCCCCGCACTCGAGGAATTAGTAGAGAGAGTAAAAGTAGTCGAGAAAGCAATCAACGAGATACTACCATACATAATGGAGCTGGACAATATAGGAGACGAGCCGGAGGAGAAAATATCAGAGATACTTGAAGTCGCGGTACCAAGTGAGTTGATATACGATAATCTCTTTAAAATAGAGGATGTGATAAATACTGAAGAGATATATGAGAAATACTTCCCCGGTTGGGAAGACGACGAGTGTGTACACTATCTACTAGTAAAGCTAGCAGATGACAAGTATGCATTGATATACTCATGTAGCGAGATCCGCAGAGAAGGAAAAATAAGATTCAGCATTGCAGTAAACGGCGAACCAGTCGAATAGCTTTCAACTCTTTTTCTTATTTTACACATGTTAATAACGGGTGAGATGAAGTATGCCCACAACACTGCGTGAGTTTAAAGCCTGGAGTATAGCTAGAGCAATCGAGTTAAAGAAGCAACTCTTAGAGAAGTACCCGGAGAAGCGGGAGCGGGTAGAGTACATTATTGACTTATTGATTAATAAGCTCAGGAATCTCAGAGTATTCACGCTAACAGACTACCTAGCAGTATTATACGACGCCAGCAAGGAGTTTCCAGAGTTAGAGGCCTTAATGCCGTCATCGAAAATAGTAGAAGAGTTATTAAAGAGCGGTGACTAGGATGTCAGAGAAGCTTGTCTTATTAAATGCCCTAGTGACCAATCCATATATACCAATGCTGTTGAAGACGAGGCCAGCATCGATCGATGAGGTTAAAGAGCTAATGAGAGGAAAAAGCATTGAAAGCTACATCGGTCACGAGGCAACAGCGAGAGTTTTATCCCATTTGTTAGAAGCAGATGTGCCTGTATCCCGTGCTATGTATAAGCCGCTACCCGGCGACACCGCTGTAGTGGTGAAACTCAAGAAGCGCCTCGAGAAGCCCGAGGACGTTAAAAACGTGTCCGTCGACGACCTTGAATTCATCATTGTCGAGTACTACCGCGCCTAGCTTTTTCTTAGCACATCCTTTTCCCTTTCCATATTCCATCTGACCTCCTCCCTGAACTTTCCGTAAAAATCTCTAACTACCTCCTCTCTTGTAGCACAACCTTTACTATAGACTGATACCGCCTACGAAAAAACTATTGTTGCTGAAAGCCCTGCTCTTTAGTGCGGGGAGTTGTTGCTTGAAGACGTGTTTTCTCTACTTATTCCCAGGTTCCTGTATCTCCACATGAGGACGTTGTCTAGTGTTGTTGAGCCATACTTCTCGAACTCCCTGTCGAAGAACGTGACTAGCCTAACCCTGTCCCATCCTAGTAGCTTAGCGTACTTGTAGTAGACCCTTGGCACTAGGACATTGTGCCTGAATATATAGGCCCAGACGTCTCTCCATGTGAAGTGGTATATTGGGTGCACTTCAACCCAGCTCCTACGCTCGACTACTCTGCCGCGGGCCTCTCTACGCGAGCTCTCATCAGCCCTGACCCCGAGCAGGTGGTATCTTACTCTAAGCCTCCTCGTGAGCTCTTCAAGCGTCTTAAAGAACTCGCTGTACCACGGCCTCCACTCTACTCTAGCTTTCTCGCTCCACCCATACCTATATTTCCATATATGTATGTATGCATATGGTGCTACTTTGAACAGGTTTTCCAGGATCTCTTGCTCCACCTCGCGCGGGACTAGGTATGGACCGTGGTCCCAGTGGAAGACGTGTATATTCCTCTTGACTCTACTTGTAATAATGTGTAGCATCGCCATCGAGTCCTTGCCGCCGCTGACGGAGACTAGGCCCTCATCGATGTACTGCCTAGTGAACTCAGCTGCCTCGGCTACTTTATCCCCTACTCTCCCCTCGTCATAGTATGCTAGGAAGTACTCTCTCCACTTACCGAGCCACTCTCTATCTATCTCAACTCTACTCTGGTGAAGGGGACTGCGCATAAGTCCACGCTCTCGCGTGCCCAGTATGGGGGCTTGTAGGCTAAGTAGGCTGAGTCCTCGTAGTGCTTTAGATACTTGACCGGGATGGGCCTCATTGCAAGCCCGTCTCTCACTAATCCATACTCGAACGGGGTCTCCTTTACTTCAACAAGCTTTACGAACCCAAAGCCTATGTTCCTGTCTTTGCCTAGAGCGGGTATCTTGCTGACTAATCTCTTGACCTCGCTTAACTCGCCAGTGCAGTAGAATCTAACGCGTTGAGCGGGGATGTACACGGCCTTCAAGTAGAAGTCCTTGAAGAAGCCGCTGCCACGGCTAATCCTGCCCCTGGGGAATGGGAAGTCTCCCCGCTTAAAGTAAGCGAAGACCTGGTAGCCCGGGTTTGGCTCGAATATAGAGACGCTGGCCACTGGGACATCGTGGTAGTACTTGAGCGGTGGCCTAGGTATATCCTTAATTGGTATCTTGGTTGGCAGGGAGTAGTACTTCTCGCCTAGCTCCTCTCTAAGCATCACGTGTGCTAGTAGCGAGTCAAAGAAGACCCAGGGGAAGCCCAGTGAGACCGGGGATGAGAGGTGGAAGATGACTTCGATGTTCTCCATTAAACCGCCTCAGCGAGCTCGTCGAGTGCCTTGACTATCTCGCCCTTATTCTTCTCGATGAACTCGGAGTAGGCCCTACTGTCTACCCCGGGGATCCACTCGTACTCTATCCTCAACTTGCCGAAGCCGACACTGCTCTTCCCCCCGATGTATGGGAGTTGCTGCCAGAGCTCGATGGCCCTGTACAGCGTGGAGAGGTCTAGCTTCTCCTCTCCACTATTGGTCTCCAGCACTATCTCGTGGTAGAACCTAGTGCCCGGTGCGAAGCACTCGTACTCGACCAGGGCCTGGACTGCCTGCTCCTCCTCTTCCTCCCCACTAGTGTCCCGGGCTCTCAGCTCGTCCCTCCTGGTCTGGAAGGCCCGGGTTATCAACTGGTAGAAGCTTACATCACTGTCTATCCCCGTGTAGTCCCGGAGCTCCCTGCACACTGGTAGGAGGTGGCCTATTAGCACCCGGCCCTCGATCATCTGGTTCGCGTAGCTACAGCCGAAGAGCCTCAGTGGTAGAATGTACTTCACGACCCTGAACTTCAAGTTTAAGTCCACTACTCCAGACTCCTCCTCCTCGACGCTGGTTAAGACGCCTCCAGCGAAGAGCGTGTGGTAGAGCCTCTGGTGCCTTTTCTGCGAGAGGTCTAACTGGTACCCAGTCCTCTCCAGGAAGTCCCTGACCAGTAGCCTCCTAAGCCTGCCCCGCACCTGGTTTCCACTAATTATTGGCACGTCTGTGGGCTTGCCGTCGACTATGAACTTCAATCTATTCAATAGTACCACCGAGCCCGTCTTCTCGTTTCCACCGTGGTATATTGGAGATAGAGCTGTCAGGATCCCCTTGATTTTGTGAATTATCACTTCTTCTCACCCCGGATCTCCTTGGCTTTAATCGAGGCTTTGAGGGCCAGTAGCTTAGTCCACCTGCGTAGCAAGTCCAACGCTACATCCTCGCACCTCCTAAGGGCCTCTAGATCCTCCACAGGTATGTTCACGCCTTGAAGCCCCAGGGTATTCGCCAATCTCTGCACGACGCCTGGGATGTCCTGCTCGTACTTAGCGTACTCTAATCTATGCTCGAAGACATCCAGCGGTCTGCGTCCCCGCATACGCCTCCACTTCACCTGGCTGTATATGTGGCCTAGGATGACTGCGAGTTTTTCTTCTATAATGCTCTCACTACAATCCTCCAAGCCGGGTCACCCCTAACCTCCTCAATCTCCCTGCACACGTCTTCATAGACCCACTCGCTCGGCAGGCAGCCCTCGAGCAGAGTAGTCTTCCTCTTGAGCTTCTTGTAGAACTCTGTAGCGAAGCCAACTAGGTGGGCGAGCCTCTCGCGGGGGACAATCACGAGGCCCTCATCCTCACCACAGAGGACAACATGGGTCTTCGTGCTCGCGAACTTCACGCACTTTAGGAACCCATACCTCCTACCATAGCTCTTCACGTAGACGACGCTCCCCTCCGGTGGATCCATTAAAACCCCTGCAAGCTCGCTCCTCTCGAGCACCCTGAACTCGTCGCCAACTAGAATCCAGCTCGACGACTTCAGCCTCTTGTCCTCGAAGAGCCTCGCACACACATCGCACACTAATGAGCCATAGTAGAGCTCGGGGTACGAGACAAACTTCTCGCTAACCCGCAGCTTCTTAACCCCAGGCCTGCGGCCACAAATAGAACACAGGCCACTCACGCCACACCACCCAGTAGAAGTAGGTGCATTTTTAAAACAGAGATCCCCGGGTACACCGAGAGACTGCAGGGTTAGAGCGTGGAGAGTAAAACGGGGACTTAATTTGCAATGTCTGAAATAATCGTGAGGATTCAGCTACATAGGAGAGAGGAGAATAAAAAAGCTATGCTCGGAAGCGTCTACATGTATCTACGTGTAGTATTTTCTCGAGCCCACTCACGCTACTCACCTCCTTTTAATAGCTCTTCTACTTCTTGCTCGCTTGGTATTAACTGCTCTATTTCTCTGAATTCTTTTGCTGCGTGGTGTAGTGTCGCTAAGTAATCTGTCAGAGTGAACACTCTTAGATTCTCGAGCTTAGCAACTAATACGTCAACGACGTACTCCACCCTCTGTGCTCTATCCGGGTACTTCTCGAGTAGCTGCTTCTTTAGGTTTAATAGTCTAGCAAGATACTTTGCCTTAAATTCTCTCAGAGTCGTCACTGTACCTCCACCTGTACGCCGAGTTGTTCTAACTCTAGCACTAGCTCGTTTATGTCTATTTTCTCTGTTGCAGCGTACCAGGTCTTGCTGACAGAGTCCCACTTCATTCCATGCTCTTTTAATTTCTCCTTCACGTGGTATGTGTCTCCGGCTGCGATTATTCTGTCGTTCTGTTTTTTCAGTGTTACTTTGAGTTTCTCTGTGCAGACTTCTTTCTCTAATTCGCTTGCGTCTATGTATGCTTTCACGCCGTTTACTTCCACGTATCTCTTCTCTAGTGTTATTTTATATTTCCCACGGTCCTCAACCGCTACCTCTGTTTTTATCACCGGTGTCTCGTAGACTATTCTGCCGTTTTCCTTTCTCACTATGTATATTCTCTCGAAGTCGTGTCCGCAGCTCCTGCTTCCATAGTTTCTAATGACCATTGTAGTATAGACGTCCACGATCTCAACGTATCTATGAAGGTTCTTGCTTGAATCCCTGTTCTCGTATTTTATTTTACAAATGTTTGGTATCTCGATCTCGTGCACTCCCTCCCGCCTTGTCCACGCTACCAGGTTTATTCTCTTCGGGTAGACTATTTCAAGATGACCCCTCCTGCAACTCCCCCAAGTAAAAATAACGAGCTCGGGGGCAGGTTGCGCGGCCTTTTCCCCGGCCGCTGGGGCTTGGGATTTGATTTGGACTTGGGACATGTTTTTGCCACCCGTATTTAAGAAATGTAAAAAGGGGTTAATAAACCTTTCGTTTTTGCATAATGCAATGACACAGGTCTTAATTAAGAAGTTTTATGTATTGCAACTCTCTGTGAGCCACAGGTGTAGTCACGACAATGCCTGCTCGATTAGAGAGTGGAGATCGGGGTCTTTCTCCCTGAGCTTCTCCAGGGAGACTGGTTTAAGCCCCTTGGATCTAACCCTTTGTAAGTCTCCACGTATAAACGACTCGTATACCTTGCCGCAGTTATTGTGGTTTCTACAGGAGTTCTCCAGGAACTCTTGTACTACTTGCATTGCCTCCTCCTCGCTAAGCCTCTTCACGTTCACTAGGTAGGCTGACAGCACGTATAGTATAAAGCGTTTCCTGCCGTCGGGGAGCCCCTTCTCGATGATCTTCTCCACCCACTCGTATCTCCTCGGCTTCCTATTTGTGGGTGGAGCCTGGTCATCCCTGGTCGCCGGTGTAGCGTCGTCTACGGGCTCGACGAAGTGTCTTTGAAGCGTGGGGATCGCCACCTTGATCTTCGCTACTGGTAGGCCAGCGGGGTCTAGTGGCTCAAGCCCCTCCCACTTGAAGTCCAGCCAACCCCTGACGCTCGGTTGCACTATCCATGCCCACCTCTTCTCCCCGTTCTTGTAGTTGATAGTCATAGGTATCCTCGCGAGCCTATTCCACTGCAGCATGTTGTAGTCGCATAGTTGCTGCTTCTCGGGTGGCAGTAGCTTTAGAAGAGCCTTCCACAGCACCTGGTACTCGTCCCATTGAACAGGGGTTTTGAGGGGTATGTAGACGTGCGCCCCCTTAAACCCCGATTTAACTAGGACAGTGTCAAATCCATACGTCTCTTTCAATAACCTCGAGAACTCCCTGGCTGCCTCAACTGCTAGCTGTGGACTCCACTCGCTGTCGAAGTCGTAGGCTATCCTGTCATAATACATGTTCTCTAATATGGGCTCAGTGTCCCCGGTCTCCCAGTAACCGATTCCCATGAAGAGGTTTGACTCGTTGAACCTCTTCTTGACCCTTGGCCAGTAGACCAGCTCGAATCCACCCAGCACCATAGAGTCCCGTTCAAAACCCGTCTTCGCAGCCATATCCCCTATCAACAACCCAAACTCACGCTTAGCGTAGACACCCACACCCACAGAACCCCTAAACCACTCACGGAGAAACTCCAAGAAACCCTCAATCCTCACACCAGGACACCAAGCCCAATACAAGTGTTATTTAAGACATTACAGATAACGGCAAAATATTTATCATTTAGCAAAACCAACTTAGCAACCCGCGAAAGATCTCCGCGGAGGTTGCAAAGTTTACTCGACGTGGAATTCCACGGGTTCTGCGACGCAGTGCTTCCGCGGGGGTTGTCAAGTTTACTCGTTATTGAATTTCTATTGGTTCTGCGTCGAAGAGCCTTCGCGGAGGTTGATGAAGTTGCAAAGGTTGCAAAGTGTTTCGGGGCCTGGGACGGGGTTTGTCTGCCATGACCGATCATGAAGCTGATCATGGAGAAGCCAGGACCCCGGGACCCCCTCAAAAACTTTGCAACCTTTGCAACTTTATCAACTCTCGTGGAAAATTTCCGCGGGTTGCTAAGTTGGTTTTTTAAATGTTTGAAATCGAAGGTATAAGTGTTATGTGTTAAATTACTGTTCATTGCTCTTTCGACCTTCCTTTGCTGATGCTGATTGTGGCTCGTAGTCGTAGGCCTTGGCTATCTTCGCGAACTCGCCTAGTGGAACTATGTATTTTCTTCGCACGCTTCCTCCTCTCTTGACGCCTTTCTTATACTTGTCGAAGCCTAGTTTCTCCAGTACTTTGCCGATCTTCTGGGGATTCCATGTTTTAACGAGGTCTGTGAGCATCTTCTGGCACTTGGCGTCTGCCCTAGGTCTCACTACTTCTCCCCCTAGCTCGTCTGCCTTTACTTCGAGGCAGTTTGCCTCCTCGAGTAGCTTGTTTATGATCTTTTCCTGTAGGTCGCTCGCAGTAAACTCGCATATCTTTTCAACCCCCACCAGCGGCTCTGAGGTCTCGGTGAACAACTTGTCTATGGCGTAGAACACTAGTTTCTCCTCAGCGTACATGAGCTCGCTCTCCCTCCTCCTAGCCACGTCCTCTAGGATATAGGATAAGACGTCCTGACCCCGGCCTATGAGCAATGCAGCCGTGTATACTGGAGCCCATATCTCGAGCTCCCTACCCCACACGTCTTTTTGTTTAAGCTCCTCGAGGGCTTTCTTCATCGTGTTCAATACTTCGGGTACCCGGGTTAGCCTGAGGTAGTAGAGCTTCTCCCTTATCTCCTTGAACTCCACCGGGGATGGATCCTGCTCTCTACGGGGCCTAGACCTAACCATGTTGACGGGGATTATCCGCTGCAGTAAGTAGTCTTCGCGTGGTAGCTCCGTGAAGCTGAAGACCCTTGGAGCAGTGGCCTCGAAGAGCTTCAAGACTACCCCGCCCTTCGTTGGCTCTGCCCTTGGGACCACTGCTCCCTTCTTGTACCCCGCTGCGAGTATTCTCTTAGCCCTCTCCGAGAGAGCAGACTCATCTATCCCGATGGTTGGCCCCGCTGCCTCAACGAGCCTGTACATTGTTGCCTCCGAGGGGTCTGCCACGAATACCCCGTGCCTGCACATATAGGTTGTTGTTAGGTTTGCACGGGTCTTCCCGGAGGCGGGTGGGCCGTGGAAGAATAGGAATGGCACGGCTGTGAAGAAGTCGTGGATGTAAGTCATGACTATGTATGAGGCAACCACGCTGTAGAGCCTCTCATCCGTGAAGACAATGTAGTCTCCGAGCTTCCTGACTATGCTCTCGCCTATGCTTCTCCAGTCGGCATCGATAGATCTCCCGTCTGCCACAGCCTTCAAGGTCTCAATGTCCGCGAATGTGTGGTATGTCAGTGTAGCCTTCTCACTCGACTTGAGCCTGACTAGTCTCCCAGCTAGGCTTAAGCGAGTCTGGAGCGGTAGGAACCAGTGTGTCTCCTTGAGCTTCAACTCACCCTCATTGTAGCAGTACGCTACGGCTAGGCCGACCACGTTTGGCTTCTCATAGCTCTCCTCCCCACTCACTAGCTCCGTGTAGGCGAAAGTAGACTCAGCCACAACCACGCAGTCCCCTAGGTTCAAGAAGCCACCGTGGACGTCTAATACTGCCCCATCACTGGATAAAACCCTCACAATACCCCTCTCAGTCTCCAGCTCTAGTATTGGCTGCACTCCCGCTTTAACCATCTCCTCTACATCCTTGATCTCAGCGTACTCCAGCAGGCTCTCCCACTCCTTGACTGCTTTAACCAACGCGTCTACAATAGTATCACCCGCACCAGGGTAGCGGTCATCTAGGTCTCTCGCAAGCCTGGAGAAGCACAGTGGTGTAACTTCCTCGCCTTCCCTCAGCCTACAATCATAGATCTGCGCTCTCTCCTCTCCAATGTACTTGAGTATAGCCCTTACCCTCGTCTTCGATGCTGACACCTTGATTAGCGCTATGTGCCTCTCCCCCTCTACCAGGGTTAACATCAGGGATTCGCGGGAGTAGCTCAGTGGCTTCAGCTCGATTGTCCTCAAACCGGTTGATTTATAAGCCCCGCCTATATTACTGGATGCTGAGCTGTGCTCATTCGCCGGCAAGAACCAGCACCTCTACCTCCTCTTTTCTTCAAAAACCTCAATGGTCGCTACGAAGCCCTTGTTCACGTAGACCACGTTGGAGTTTGCATCCTTGATCTTGAACCAGTACTTCCTCGCCTCTAGGAGCAGCCCCTCCATCACTAGTCCATTGTGCATGGTGACTACTACCCGCTTACCCACATACTCCTCGCTGAAGTCGCTTGGCTTACTGGGCCTCTTCTGAGAAGGCTGCCTCTGGCTAGCCTGTACCTGCCTCTGCAAGACGGACCCCTCGATTACTATTGGTCTTATAAAGCAAGCGGTTTGCGATTCTAACAGCCTTCCTGAACAAGCCGTCTGAGACAATGTCCTTGAACTCGCTGTAGCTAGGCATCCTCCCAGCCCGTAGCTCCCGTAGCACGTAGGCTACGAGTAGCTGTGCTCTCCTAGACCTGGTAAGCAAGTGCGGGGCCTCCCTGGCAATCTCCCCGATGATCTCCTCGAGTTCCGGCAGCAGTCCGAGCTCCCTGAAGAACTGCTCGAGCCTTAGGCTAGAGGGCCTCTTCAAGCTCCACTTGAATCCAACGCTGAACAACCTAGAGTAGTCGACGACGAAGCCCTTCCTCTCAAGCCTCCTAGCCTTAGCGTAGAGACCCCTGTTCCTATAGTATCTCTTCGACACTATTTGAGCCCTACGCTGGGAACCACGCTTCCCATCTCCACACGACTCCGTATCCCTACTCGGCGGGGAGTAGTCATAGATCCTCTCCACTACTTCACCAGTCTCAGCGTCTACAACGCAGCCCTCCTCGTAGTCGTATATGAGGACTCTATTCCTGATTGACACGCTGATCCACCCCAGCGGTCTCTTTCTTGGGCTTGTATTCTAGGTACTCGACCCAGTACCCCCCGCTCCACAGCTTGGTCAGCTCGATGTCGTCGTAGGTCGCAATGAGCTGCTTCACAACGGAGTGCCTAAAGTATTGGTAAGATAAGCCAACTAGGGTCGCAAGCTCCCCGACCTTCACCCGGCCGCGCTTCCTAACCTCCTCTGCAATCCAGTAGAGTAACCTGGCCGTGGACATATTTGTCTCCGTTTACTAAAATGGTGACGTGGGTTTATAAATATGTATTTCTAAATTAGAAATCAGGAATGACTTCACTTGTGATTTCTAATCGTAATTCCGAGATAGCATTTATATTTTACCATTTGTAATTATAGAGTCTGAAACGGTTGGTGATTATGGATAAGAGTAGAGAAATCCATGACGCCGCTAGAAGCGAGTACTTCACTGGGCTTGGAAGACTCTTAATTCTACTACACATGGGCCTAGAAAGAAAAGTAGACTTCATGCGTGCCGGCCTCGGGGCTTCAACCGTATATAGTAGTCTATTAAAGGGTGTCCAGCTGGGGTTACTAAGAGTAGTAGACGATAAAATAGAGTTGACGGAGAAGGGTAGGGCTACAGCTAGGATCTTATATGAGGCTTTCATGGAGATTGAAAAAATCGAGGGTTCTACGGGGTCTGCGAGGCCTCAATAGAGCTCTCTGGCTATCTCCTCTATTGCCTTCTCCTCGACTAACAATACGTATGTGTTTACTACTCCAATGCAACACTCAACGCTCTCGCACTTCTCCATCTCTCTTTTCAACTTAGCGAACAGAGCTAGTAGCTGGGCCTTTGTGCAAGTCAACCAGTTTCACCCGTTTAAGTTAAGCGGGGTTTTAAGGTAGGGGCCTCGTCGAAACTGTTTTGAGGAGGAACACTGCAAAAGGATTAATAAAAACATTTGTTGAATACTTCTCTGGGGATTTACTATCTCATGGGGGCCTTGGCTCGTGTAGTTCTTTGATTTGTTCGCCTGTTGCTCGCGAGATATTCCCACCTTGTTCTTGCTGGAGTGGTAGCTCTTTAAGCCCCTTGGCCTTTATCTTCTCAATTACCTCGCTTACACTGAGGACAACGAATCTAACCTTCTTCTCCTCAATGACTCTCTTAATCTCTCGTTGCCTGGGTTCGAGCCGGGCTTTCTCCCCGGTCTTTACCTCGACAAATATTATCTCCTCGACGTTGTCGCGGGAGAGCCCCTTAAACGCTATGTAGTCTACTGGTGTACCTATAAACCTGAGATCCTTCGGCTCCACGCCTAGCTCTAGAAAAACCAGGAGAGGAGCCACTTGCTCTCCAACCCTGCCGAGAATAGTTGATAGACTCCTCTTGACAGCGTCTTCGCGTATTTCCTCCTCTACCTGTTGCTTCCACTCGTTGAATTTTGCATCGTATTCTTTCCTAATCGCCTCCTCCATCGTCTTCTTTACTTGCTCGAGCTCGGTGGCCCTCCACTGCTCGAGGAGCTGCTGTGCAATCTCCTGTGCTCTCTGGGCTGCCTGGGCCTCACTCTGGGCTTTTACAGCTTGCAGTTGCTGGTTGAAATTCTCCTGAATGCTCCTCAATTGCTGCTGGTACAGGGCATGTATGCTCTTAATCTTACTACGATAGTACAGGATAATGACCACGACTATTACAATGACAAGCAATAAATCTATCAAGCCAGCCACCCAATCCAATTAGAAAACAATAAAGAACCGTGAAATAAACTTTACAAAATAGATGAAAGAACGCTCAAATAACCTGGATAGTATTGATCGGCTTCCCCGAGTAGGTCTTCATACCTAGCCTCAGAGATCTTTAGTTCCCCGAAGCGGCTCTGTATGAAGCGGGCTACTTCCCTTGGCATTGCCCTTATCATTAGCCTCCAAGCCGCTTTCCTCACGTATTTTGGTAGTAGGAGGCCCTTTCTCTTAACGTATTTCTGGAGGGGCACTCTACCCACGGTTGAACCCGCGTATTTTCCTAGTAGCTTCGCTGTCTCGGTTGAGAAGTAGGCCCACTCGCATGGTTTAGCCGTCTCCCTTACACCCACGTAGTACCTGCAAAAGCCCTTATCGTGGAGGCACACGAGTCTAGGCGTGTCTACTCCGAGCCCGCTTATCTCCACTA
>Ga0326760_1000854_pt1 | contig 14454 bp, 12 predicted proteins | sample GCREP_S_FD_207668 | JGI IMG/M metagenome (GOLD analysis project Ga0326760, IMG submission 207668) | Hot spring sediment microbial communities from Geyser Creek Basin, Yellowstone National Park, WY, United States - GCR.EP_S | ecosystem: Environmental > Aquatic > Thermal springs > Near-boiling... | reverse complement strand
TTCTTTTGACTAAAGGAGAGTGCTTATCAGGACTAAACAAGCTTACATCAATACCAAGGGGAGTATAAACCACCCTCTCAAGACCACATTCCTTTAATTCCTTTACACATCTCTGAGAGGGAGCTAAGACCACATCAGCCTTTTTTAAACAATTTTCTACTACAAACATAAAAAACTCTCTTTTAAGGGTAGCTGGAAGGGGAAGAAGCCCTATCTCACGTTTGGCGTCAGCATGATAAAAAATTGAAAGAACATAACTACCTCTTTTAAGGAAGGGAGCTATGATGTAGGTTCCACCAAGCTCGACGATGTCTGGTTTTTCTTTTTCAATTACCTCGTTTATCTCCTTGATAGACCTAAAGTATCTATACCCGCCAATCAGCCTAAAGGAGGAAAGCTCATAAAATTTACTCCTACCAACGGTGTAGGTTCTCCTTTCTTTCCCCGGAATAACTACGACATGCTCAATCAGCTTATCTTCTAACCACTTAATCTTGTTCTGTATATAGGTTTTTATACCTCCGCTATAGTTATGGTAGTAGGCTGTAATGTCCATCAACTTCATTCCTCTTCTCCCTTAAACCTTATTACTTCACATCCTGCCACATCTCATTAAGGGTTAAGAGTTCCCTCCCTTTGCTCGGTACAAAAGAAGCTTCATATCCTGCATCCTCCCCTTTAAACCTGAAAAAGGATGTAATAATATCCGATTTTTGCCCTCCCATGAGCATGTTTAAGTATTCAAGATAAGTCTTTTCAAGGTCTAAGGACAGAACATAGGAGAGAGAGTTTTTAGCAAAGGTCTTTCTTAGTTCTTCGTCAAGAAGGAGGGCAGAAAGCTTGCCAATATATTCTTTTAAGTCTTCGGCTAAGAATCCGTTCACCCCATCCTTTATATGCTCGCTTACTCCTCCTTTCTTGCTTGCAAGAACTGGTAGCCCGCTTGCCATAGCTTCAAGGACGACAAAACCATAGGTTTCAGTTTCTGAAGGGAAGAAAAATATGTCAGAGTTAGCATAAACCTTGGCTAAAGTCTCCCCACTTAGATAGCCCAAAAAAATCACATTTTCTGGACTATTTCTCTCGGCCTCAACTCTGTAGGGTCCGTCTCCCACGATGATGAAAGTTTCTCCTGGAAAATGCTTTGCAACCTCAACAAAAACATCAAGATTTTTCTCCTTAGATACCCTTCCCACATAAAGGACTACTCTACCCCTTGGAGTAAAACCAAAGGTCCTCTGAAAATAATTTCTTTCTCTTTTATTTGGGTTAAATAGCTTTGTATCGACACCCCGTTTAAATATCCTTATCTTTTCTGGTTTTACACCCTTTTCTATTAAGGTTCGGGCATAAGTTTGGGAGGGGACAAACACAGCCTCTGAAAGATTATGATAGATGGACAGGGCTTTATACAAAAATTCCTTTAGGTCCTCGCTTCCCGTGTAAAGATAGGCGTAGGATGGAATATCAGTATGAAAGGCTGTTGTAACAGGCAGATAAAAAAGCTTTGCAACAAGAAAGGCTAAGAGACCGAAGGGACCAGGTGTTGCTACATGCACAGCTGTATAGTCCTTTAGGAGCTCTGCTATGGATATCACAGAGGGGATTCTCAGCTTAAACTCTTGATAGTAGGGCGTTGAAAACTCAAGGATAGGTTGAAGCACCCTCAATTTTTTTTCTTCACCGTTTATGGCGACCGAACTAGGCCCAACCACTATTACATCTATCGGCAAGTTGAACCTTTCTGCAATTTCTCTAACCATCTGAGAACTTCTGGCAACGCCGTTTATGTCAAAGTAGGTGTCGGTAATGTAGGCAAGACGGAACTCTCGGTCAGAGTTTATACCAAGAAACTTAGCTATCATCTTAGCTTGAACCTCGTCCCTCTTTTGCGCAGAAAGAATAACAATGGGGATAAAGTGGGCAGCAAGACCGATGAGGGCTAACCCAAGGGCATCAGGCGTAAAAGAATTCCTCAATTTCTGAAGAGTTATTGAAGGAAGCCTGTTTAAAACCTCTTTAAACAAGGAGTCTCCATTACAATTAAGACCGAACCAGCTCTTAAGGTAAAAATCGCCAATGAGAGAATTGTTCTCCTTGAACATACATTCGCAAAGAGTCTCTATCTGAGAGGGAATTTTATTTTTGGTAACCAAGAATTTATAACCGCATACCCCAACGGTGTTTAAAAGGCGCTCATAACCAAGTTTATCCGTTCCCACCTGGGTTCTTCCCTCTTTAATTGCCTTTAAAAATTCTTCTTTGGATTTGGCATTAGCCTTAGTCCAGGTTTTACCCACATAAAGTCCACTATGGTCGTCTGAGCCTGCAGTCCAAGATATCTCTGGTCTTTCTCTCAAGGCGCACATCTTATACTTTTCTTCAAGCTGAGCGATTTTCTCCCAGCCTGAAAAAGCTTTGGCAATTTTTGCCTCAAGCTCAACAAGCCTCTCACCCCTTGAGCCGTTTATCCCTTCCCAGTTATCAAAGAGCAGAACAAACCTCTCCACTAAACTTAAGCTGACTCTTCCACCGTTTACTGGATAGAGGGGATGGGCAAGAGAATGGGCTATGCCCTTCCTTTTAAGGTAACACACAAAGTCATAAACATTATCCCTTAGCTTCATCAAGTCCTCGTGTATATGCTCATCTATTCCGTAAACTAAAACATGGATAGATGTTTTTTCTTCAGGAACAAAAACCGTATACTCTGCGCTGATAAACACCTCAGGATAGTGGGCTATTTCAAGAACCCCACTGATCGTGTCGTGATCAGTTATGGTTATATAGTCCATCCCCCGTTCCTTGAGCTTCTTGTAGATATCCTTCGGTTCCGTAAAGCTTTCAGGACATCCGATGAGTTTAGTAAACCATCCCCCAGGCTTGTTTGACGCCTTGGAATGCAAATGTAGGTCCGCCTTCGCTAAGTAGTTCCTCATAGCTTATCAACCTCCGATGTTTTTTAGCTGAGGTTAAGACCTTTTCCCACATTTTAACCTTCCTTGGGTCTCGAAAGTCCTTTGTGTGTAAAGCAAACCTTACGAGATGCGCCTTTTCTGTGAACTTGCTCATAATGGGTAATGCTTTTAGACTAAGGTAGGAAAGCAAAAAACGGTTGCTAAAAGTGAGGGCAGGGGACTCAATCTTGACCCCGTTAGAGAGAACCTTTATCGCCCATCTGTAGGCTACTCCCTTAAAACCAAAGGCAGATAGAACCTCCTCAAGCCAGGGGTTTCCTATCCAGGCTGGTGGAACAAAAAAGCTAACATTTCTACTCAGCTTGCCTAAATGATGTATAGCCTCTTCTAATCTTTTTGCCGTCTCTTCTCTATTTAGCGAGTAAAACTCACCCTCATTGTTAGTATAAAGAAGTTTAGTTAAAGACACCCTTCCTCTATGGGTCAAACCATGTAGAACTATTTCCTGCCCTTGGTCTATTAAATAGGTAAGAAAGGGTTTGAACTTAGTTATTGGATAATTACCACTAAAGTTAGGGATAAGAAGAAGGGAAAACTTATCAATGCCTAATTCTTTTAAAAATTCAATAGCAGAGTAGGTTTCATTCTCGTAGTAAGGAGAGACATCGTGAAGCTCTACTATCGCTAATCTCATTCTATGGACTATATTAAGAATAGCTTGTTAAAGCTTTATGAAGAAATGTTTAACAGTTCGTTAAAGCTTAATTCTTTAGAAGTGAATTGATGTCTAAATCTTTCATCCTTAAGCGAAGTTCTTCCAAGAAGAGGAAAATATCTATTTTATTTGGGTCGTACTCAATGACGACATTTCCGGTAATAGGATTGGGTCTGACCTTTTTTATCCCATCTGGCAGCTCATAATCAGCAAAAAGTCTATCAGCCAAAAGCTTTAGCTTTTCCACAGATAACCCTTTTATGATAGGAAGATGGATCTTTATCCTGCCAGGAAGTTGATGAACTATCTTATAATCAAACATCCCCTACTTTTAACCTTTAAACCTTGCTCCACCGGACCCATTCCTGCGGAGTGCTAATCTAATTGGGATGTGGAAAAACCTCTTCTTTTAATCCTACATTCTTCCCTTTAATTATTAACAAATTTTGAAAAAAATTTGAAATTAATGCGCCCTCTCCCTCAGGCTCTCTTGTAATAAAACATTTACAATCTCCATCTATAGTATCTGTAAAACGGTTTGGGTAAGAAATTACATAAGGAGGGTGAGGGCATGTTTTACCTCCACGCGGTGCCAGGTAGGCTAAAGATTAAAGGCGAAGAGTTTAAAAAAAGAGCAAACTTAAAGGAAAAACTGAGGTCTGAATTAAACATATTTGACGGAATAAAGGACATTGAGTACAACCCAAACACAGGTAGCATCATCATCTGGTATGACCAAAAAGCCCTTTCTGCAACCACCATCCTTGAACATTTAGAAAGGGTGGGTTTTCTAAACCAAAAGAACCTACTTTCTCATGAAGATTACCTCATTCATACTTCTTTAAACTTCGGCAGGAAGATAGGCAAGATGCTTGCCGATAGTTTAGCCGAACCCCTGCTTGGGGGAAGCTCCTTAGTTTTTTTGTTTAAGTTGATTTAAGACAGGGCGGATTTTAGGTCCTCTGCCCTGTCTGTCCTTTCCCATGGCAGGCTCATGTCCATCCTGCCAACCTGTCCGAAGGCAGCAAGCTTCCGGTAAAATCCCCCTTTCACCCTTGAAGGAAGTTCTCTCAGCTTAAAATTTTTAATTATGGCCCCTACCCTAAAATCAAACACCTCCCTGACTACGCTAAGCAACTTCCTTTCGCTAATCTTTGAAGTTCCAAAGGTTTCTATGTTTATGCTTACAGGTTCCGGTGAACCAATGCTATAGCTAAGTTGAACTTCGCAGGCTCGAGCAATTCCACTTGCCACGATGTTTTTGGCTACATACCGTGCAAAGTATGCTCCAATTCGGTCAACCCTTGAGGGATCCTTTCCGCTTAGAGCAGAATCCATATGCCTGGCAAAGCCGCCATAGGTATCAACCGTCACTTTACGCCCTGTTAAACCCGAATGAATGCTTGGACCACCAGGGACTATCGGACCTTCAGGATTGACGAAAATCTTCGTAAACTGACCTGGCTTTATCTCCTCATCCTGAAAGGCGGGAATTATCACATACTCCATGAGGTCGTCGTAAAGTTTCTTGGGGCTTGGGCCACCCTTGTGAGGTGGCAACCCTTGGCTTGCTAATATGGTAATGGAATGAACCCTTACAGGGGCACCTTTCTTAAACTCTACGCTAACTTGAGTTTTACCATCTGGCTGAAGATAGGGCAGAAGCCCCTGAAGATAAACGGAAGTGAGCCTCCGCGCGAGCTTGTGGGCTAACCATATGGAATGGGGCATGTAGGCTGAATTATGGTCGCAGGCAAATCCAAAAACAGTTGCCTGGTCGTGGGCTACAACCCTGTTTAGCTCATCCCCTTCAAGCGTTGATTCATCTATACGCGTGGTCCCTTCAACAGGAACCTCTTGATAGCTTGTCACAATGCTACAAGTCTTAGCGTTGAAATCCCCCTCAGTATAGCCTACCTCTTTAATGATTTGTCTTGCAATATAGGAAAAATCAACTGGAGCAATGGTGCTAAACTTTACGGCTAAAAATAGCACATTCGTGAACACCGCACATTCTGCCCTTATCTTTGCAAGCGGGTCCTTCTGCAAGACCCTATCTACTATGGCATCACTTATGATATCGCAAAGTTTATCCGGGTGTCCTTCAGTTACCGACTCCGAGCTGAAGATGAAGTCTGCGTTCTTCATGGTTCTCACCCTTATCTTTGGTTTTGCTTTTCTTTAAAAATTGGTTTAACATAAAGGATGAAACCGCTCCGCCTAAAGCTACCACCGCATCTCCTACGGTTATACCTGTTAATCCAAGCAATGACCTTAGAGGAGGAAAAGTTAAAGCCAATCCTTGGAGCATTAAACTTCCAACTATCGTCAAGAAAAGATAGGGATTCGGACCAGAGCCCTTAGAACGACAGGTTAAACTATGTAAAACATGAGCTAAAGTTAAAGAAGTAAACGCTAATCCGGTTGCCCGGTTGTTCTGCCCATACCGCAAAAGCCCATAAAGATAAGCTGAAGCACCGCTTCCGCTTAAGATAAGAGACTCAAGGAATATGTCTCTTAGTTCTTCATTGCTAATTATCGGTTCTTTTGGGTCCTTTGGTGGCTTTTTCATCAGGTCTTCTTCAGGTGGCTCTAATGCTAAGGCAAGCCCAGGTGCGGTATCGGTAACCAAGTTTATCCATAGGAGCTGGATAGGACTAAAGGGCTCACCGGCCCCTAACCCCAAGGCTAAGGGTGTAATGATCATCTCGCTAAGATTAGTCGATAGCAAGTAATGAACTACTCTATTTATGTTGTAAGAGCTATTTCTACTTAACTCAATTGCCTCTAAAAGCCTCTCTAAATTGTCATCCTCTATGATGACATCAGCAACGCTCCTTGCGACATCTGTCCCCGCAATACCCAAAGATATCCCCACATCTGCAGCCTTCAAAGAAGGTCCATCATTTATCCCATCCCCTATCATGGCAACAGTCTTGCCTGCCCTTTTTAAAGCCTTAACAATGTAAAGCTTCTGAGCTGGGCTTACTCGCGTAAAGCAATGAACCCTTCTGCTAAGCCCAGATAATACTTCTGGGTCAGCAAGGTCAAGCTTAGAAGAATCAAAGACCTCAATCGGTTCTCCGTTTGAAAGATTAAGCTCCTTGGCTACAGCATACCCTGTTTGAGCCTGGTCTCCTGTGATCATAACTGTCTCTATGCCCGCTTCATGAAGCCTTCTTATGAACTCTTTAGCCCCGGGTCTAATCGGGTCAACTAAAGCAACGAGCCCAAGCCACACAAAATTACACTTCTTTCCTTCATAAAGGATGGTTTCCAATTCAAAACAGTCGGTGTTCACAGCTTCCGCGAAGGCAACCCCAAGCACTCTCAACCCTTGATAAGCTAACTCTTCGTTTACATTAACTAAAACCTCCCTATCCTCCTCAGAGAGCTCCAAAATCCAGCCATCAATCATCTGATGACTGCAGAGGTTCAAAACCTCTAAAGGACTGCCTTTTACGGCGATGTACTTTTTATGTGATTCAGAGGGCACGGCATGAACGGTTGCCATGTAAAGGCTTCTGTCTGTCCGGTATTTCACAAAACGAAGAGGATATTCTGTTCTCAGTTTTTTAATATCAATGCCGGCTTTATGAGCAAGCTCTAACAGAGCAACCTCTGTTGGGCTGCCCGTCCAAGCTGGCTTCCCATTTTTATACTCTACTATCGCCTCATTACACAACACAAGGACCTTTAACAACTCTTTCAACTCAGGCTTTTCTTCTGATTTAAGGTCATCGGGATAGAGCATTTTACCACCACAGTAGACCCTGTCTACAGACATTTTATTCATCGTAAGGGTTCCTGTCTTATCAAGGCAGATGACCTGAACCTTCCCTAAGGTATCAACAGCGCTAAGCTTCCGAACCAAAATCCCTCGGCTTTTCATCCTTTTTACACCGAGGGCTAAGGTGGTTGTGGCTACGGTCGGCAAACCCTCGGGTATCGCAGCAACCGCAAGAGATACAGCAAGCTTCATCACTCTGAAGAACCCATAACCTCTCAGCATACCCAAAGCAAAGACTAATCCGCAAATGCCTCCGCTTATAATAATGAACTTCCGACTTATCTCTTCAAGCTGAACTTCAAAGGGAGCTTTTTCTCTATCTCCCTCCCTCAAAGATAACTGAATTTTGCCGAGCTCAGTATGAACACCCGTCGCCACAACTACTGCAAGACCATAGCCTGAAGTTACAAAAGTCCCTGCATACACCATGTTAACCCTATCGGCAAGAGGGACCTCGATTCCGGGCTCCACGCTTAAAACATCAGAGGTCTTAACCACTGGAAGGCTCTCGCCAGTTAAGGCGGACTCATCTACGGTTAGCTGATGGGATTCCACAACCCTTGCATCTGCAGGAACATACTGTCCAGGCTTTAAAATTAGGATATCACCAGGAACAACCTCCTCTGCACCTATTATTTTCTCTTTTCCTTCCCTTAAAACCCTTGCCATGGGTTTTACCAAACTTTTGAGAGAAAATATTAACCTTTCCGATTGATATTCCGTCATGTAACCTATGATGGAATTGATGAACACGGCTACCAATATCGCTATTCCGTCAACAAGCCCGCCTGTAGCTATGGAAAAAAGAGATGACAAGGAAAGCAGGATGATGGGCAGAGACTTAAATTGAGATAGAAAGACCTCCCAGCGAGACCTTGGCTCAACATCCGGTATCTGATTGGGTCCATACTCGTTTAGCTTAGCTTCCGCTGACCTTTCATCAAGCCCTGCCCTTGGGTCAACCTGAAAATAATCTAAAACCTGAGATGCAGACATCAGATGCCAAGGCTTATTTTGGGTTTCGCTCGCCTTCTTAGGACAATCCTTAGGACTATTTTCAATGGGTTTGAAGTTTAGGATTAAAAACTCAACCTTAGAGGTAAGCTCTTCAACGGATAAAGCTTCGTCGAAATAGACTAAGAGGCTTCCGGTTAAGGGATTAGCAGAAACGCTTTTGATAGAAGGTAGGACGGAAAGGTTTTCTTCGAGGTATAAGCACAGAAGCTTATTACGGTATAGAGGCTTACCCTTTAGCCTAACCCGCCCCTTAAGCCGATGAACGACAGATATCATAAAGACTTATGTTTCTTTCTTCTCTTCCTTTTTCACGGTTGGAAGGGCTGCAGATACTACCTCTTTTACGCCTCCTACTACGCCAAGGAGTAGCTCCTTGACAGCTTTGACCGCTGTTTTGCCGATGTTTTCTGAAGTTTGTATAGCACCACCTATGACAGCATTGGCAACCTCTTCCACATTACCCCCTATCTCTTTTGTAGCTTCAAGAACTCCTTCTGCTGCGCGCCTTGCTACTAATCCTACATCAGCTCCCACTTCGGCTGCACTTTTTACTGCTGTGGAAACAACCTGTTTAGCAACGCTTGTCAAGTCAGTCCCCAACTCACCGGCAGCAAAAATAACCCCTTTAGCTACATTCTTAACGCTGATAACTAACCCAGTTCCAACTTCCTCAGCCGCCTGAACTGCGCTCCTTACCACCTGTTCCGTAACCTTAAGGCTCTCGTTTGCTACCTCCGAAGAGGCCTTAAGGGTGGTGATGAATGTTGTTTTAGCTAAGGAAACTATCTCGTTTTCTACCTCCTGGATGCCCCTTAAACTTTTGATTATCCCTTCTTTAATTACTGAGCCGGCTATGGAGGCGGTTTCTTTCCCGCCCTCAGCGGTTTTTCTCACTACATTGACCAGTCTTTCCTCAACTTTTTCTTCAAGATGGGGTTGAGCCTCTTGATTTTTTTCCATCTCATCCATAGTTTCACCTCCCTCAAAGTTTTTGATGATTTTAAAAACTATTTGCTAACATTTTTTTACTTTGAAGGTCTAAGCAAAGTTATAGCAGCCATCAACGTAAAATACCAGGGCGGTGAACTCCATTTCCCTTTTCTAATCTCGTTCAAACCCAGAAGAAGAAAAAAGAGGGCTAGTAAAGTCCTTAAATCTAACTGATAAGACGACAACTTCTTGATCTTCTCATCCAATCGGTAAGTTGCCGCTAAGATTGTATCACGAAGAGGTTCCCCCTTTCCATTCTTTCCTATCCTTTTTATCTCAAACCTTTCTTCAAGTCTTTGGACTATTTCTTCTAATTCTCCATCGTACTGAATTAAAACACTACCCGTAAGAGGATTTGCTTTGATGTTCCTTATGCTCTCTATGTTTGAAAGACTTTCCAAAAGATTTTGAAAAAAAACTTGGTTCCTCCTTTCTGCAGGAAAGCGAAGCCGAAGTCTTCCTTTAAGGCTATGGACGACCTCAGCTAAAAGCTTTTCGCTCATTTCTTTCCAGCCTCTTCAAGCTCAGCTTTAGCCTCAGCCACCGTATCTTCAACAAGTTCCACAGCTTCCGCTACTATCTCTTTCCCCTTTTCATACAAAAGCAGACCACTCTTAATGGTCGCTTTAAAAAAGGCTCTTGCCGTAACTGTTAGGATCGGAACTACAAAAGGAGCAACAACACTCGTCCCCAACCCTACGGCAAGCCCTAAAAGAACATTCTTCTTTAGTCCATCATCCAATAATCCCATAAACACCTCCTGTATAGTATTAATGTATAATCTAAAGTAACAGTTGTTAACTAATTGTAAATAAAATGTTAATGAAATTCATTGGCAATAAATTCTTTACTTAAAAATATAAGTAGAAACGAATTTTTTGTCAAGTTAAAAATTGTGGCGCCTGTCGTTACTATCTTGAAATGTCACATTTAATTCCTAATTTGAAATGTCACATTGAGAGAATACCGAGCAGGCGCTCATCCCTACAAAAAATTACGGTAAAGGATTCTCTCTACCGCTCGCAGTTTCAACTCAACCAAAGCAAAGTCCCTTCTGGAAGGCTCCTCACTCTGTTAGGAAGGGCTGGTGTATCTCGACATGAGGCCAAAAAAAACAAAAAAGGGGGCAATAGCCCCCAAGGATCTAATTGAAACTACAGGAAACTACAGCTTAATAAATGCCGTGTGACTTCCAGTAAGCCCTGATTTTATCTTTTACGGACTTGGGAAGAGGCACATATTCAAGCTGGAGAGCCATCTGGTCGCCATGTTCGAAAGCCCAATCAAAGAACTTGACAACCTTTTTGCTTGCTTCAGGTCTATCTTTGGCTAAAAGAATAAAGGTTAGACCAGCGATAGGATAGGCGTTTTTACCAGGGGCATCGGTTATCCAAGCATAGAAATGCTTCTTTGGGTCAAGGTCTGCTGTAGCAGCAGCCTCTTTGAAAGTAGTATCGTCAGGCTTTACCACATTACCCGCCCTGTTTTTGATGTGAGCAAAATCAAGCTTGTTCTGTAGGGCGTAAATATACTCCACATAGCCTATGGCATAAGGGGTTCTTTTCACATAGTTGGCAACGCCCTCGTTTCCTTTACCGCTTATCCCAACTTTGAAGTTCACAGAAGTGCCATATCCCACTTCCTTTGCCCACTCGCTGCAAACCTGCGTTAAATAGTGGGTGAATATAGCGGTTGTCCCTGAACCGTCAGACCTAAAAACAGGGGTTATCGGCTTAGAAGGAAGGTTTGCCTTTGGGTTCAAAGCCTTGATCTCTGGGGCATCCCAGGTCTTTATCTTTCCAAGGTAAATGTAGCAGATAGTTTTCCCGTCAAGCACAAGATGCTGCCCCTTCAATTCGGGGATGTTATAGACAAGGACAACTCCACCAATAACTGTTGGAAACTGAAGAAGTTTTTTGCTTTCAAGCTCCTCTGGCTTTAAGGGCATGTCTGAGGCTCCAAAATCAACGGTTCTCTCTGTTATCTGCCTTATACCACCACCAGAACCGATGGATTGATAGTTGACTTTGTTCCCAGTTGCCTTTTCATACTCGTAAGCCCACTTGGCATAGATTGGATAAGGGAAGGTTGCGCCAGCACCGTTAATCACCTCCCCTGCTCTCAAACTACTACTTAAAAGGAGAAATAGAGATGCTAAAAGAAACGCTAAAGCAAAGGTCAACGAGTAAAGTTTAATCCTACCACCCATAGCACCCACCTCCTGCGTTTTTTAGATAAGATAAATAAAAAATGTTAACAGATTATAAAAATAAAATGCGAAGGTCCCTTACTATGCTCAGGGACGATTAATAGATGCGTTATGATTGAAATAGCTTCAAATAGTTGAAAACCTTTCAATCAAAAGAAAAAACAAAACTTGACTTTTTTCCAAAATTGGGTTATAAAGGGTTTAAGGACTTAAAAAGGGCTTAAAAGCTTCCGATGAAGAATAGTTCTAAAATTATATATATTTTTCTGTTAATTTTTCTTTTTTTACCCCTTTTCTTTTTGGAACACACTGCTTCTGCTTTAGCGGCAACCAAGGTAGACAAGTCAACATCAAAAAAGCCTACTAAAAAAACAGCCAAACAAACGACAAAGCCCAAAGCCTCAAAAACGAAACCTGTTAAATCTTCTTCTAAATCCACTACCCATTCCTACTCAGCCTCAAACTTCGCAAGCACAGAGGGCGAGATTACCTATCAGGTGAAGAAGGGGGACAATCTTTTTCGCATTGCTAAGCAGTTTGGCTTAAGCACTGAAGAGCTTATGGCTATGAACGGTTTAACAAGCCCTGCGCTTAAGGTTGGGCAAGTTTTGGTCATAAGAAGGCAAAAAACAGAACCTACCAAGGATGTATCACCGTCCAAAGCATCCGCTCCAGAGGGACATCAGGCACAATTCCTTGAGCATAAAGTATCTAAGGGTGAAACGCTTTTTAGCATTGCCAAAAAATATGGCTTGAGCGTCGGAGAAATCCTTGAGGCAAACGGTCTTACTGATTTAACCATTCGTGAAGGTATGGTCCTTAAGGTTCCTGTTAAGGCTAAAATCTTGGAACAGCCAAAGGAGCCTGAAAAACCTAAAGACATAGAAAAAACAACAGAAAAACCTAAATCACCCTCTAAAGGACAGGAAGTTGAAGCAGAACCAAAGAAGCCTCTGTCTGAAGCTAATGATGAAAGATCAAAAAAGCGTTTAGCTGAAAGAAAGGTATATCATGTAGTTAAAAAAGGCGAGACCTTAGCAAGCTTAGCCCGAAAATACCATACTACACCAGAGGAAATAAAAAGGCTGAATCATCTAAGGACTGCAAGACTTAAGCCTGGACAAAAGCTATTAGTCAAGGTAGAAAAGGGCGAAGAGATAAGGCTTTCTTTCTCCCTTACCTCAGATATGTTTAAAAGCTCTTCAAACGAGCCCTATGTTGTTCATCGAGTAAAGGAAGGGGAAACTTTATACAGAATATCCTTAATGTATGGTGTCTCTGTGGAAGAGATAAAGCTTTTAAACGGTTTAGAGGATAACATCATCTTAGTTGGGCAGGAATTGAAAATCCCTTCTCAAGACCTTGAGAAGCCCCGTTTGAGGGAGCCTAAAGCCATGTTTAAAGTAGAAGAGGAGCCTTTGAGTAAAAAGTTTGGAAGGTTTACCCTGGGCAAAGCTGAAGTTCAAGCTCTAAGGGATAAATTTTTAGAAATTAGCAGACAGTATGCCAATGTGAAATACCGCTTTGGAGGAGAAGGAAACGGAGCTCTTGATTGTTCTGCCTTTGTTCAAAGGGTTTATAGCGAGCTTGGGATCAAACTTCCGAGAAGCTCTTATCATCAGTATCTTGTAGGGCAGGAGGTAGATAAAAACGAGCTTATTCCGGGAGACCTTGTCTTTTTTAGAACATCAAAGCGTGCTCCAGTTACACATGTAGGGATCTACATAGGCGACAAGAAGTTTGTCCATGTCTCTTCGAACAGAAAAGGCTTTGCCATCGACTCCCTTGATGACCCCTACTATAGGGCTAGATTTGTAGGAGCAAAAAGGGTTCTAAACGGTGAAGTCTTGCAATACTTTCAAGAGTATAGAAGACAAAGACAAGAAAAGGAATCTGCAAGCCGTCCTGAAAACGCCTTTGATGTTTTAAACTAAATCTCTAAGCTCCTTAACAAACCTCTCCCAGGATAATCTCTCAATGATGGCTCCAAGCCTTTCTCCCTTTTGGTTGTGTTTTTTGTAGAGGTAAAGGACCTTCCTCAAAAGCTCGGGTATGTCTTCCGCCTTATAATAATCAAGGAAGGTTGCCAAACGGGGATGACGCCCAAGCTTTCCCCCCCCTAAGTATACCTTATAACCTCGGAACTCCTCGGATAAGGCAGATTCTGAACATACCTTTAGGCAATGACCACATCCAACGCAAAGCTCTTCGTTTATAGTGGGACCAAACTCGGTAAGCTAAATAGCGCTCTCTTCGCAGACTTCAACGCAGGAGCCACAAAAGCTACAAGCCTTAGGATTGACGGAAATTTTTACCACCCCGTGAAGAGCAAAGTCGCAAATATAGACCTGGGAGCAGGCGTTTGGGCACTCAGAAAGACAAACCTTAAACTTATGATGAGCCTTCAACCTTGGTCCAACTTTAGAGGTCAAAAATTGGGTAAGCTTTTCTTCTTCTAAAATCTTCTCTAAGGAAGATAAAAGATGGCTTGAAGCCATTATAGCGTTTGGGCAGGAATCCACGCCAAAGCATCCGGATACTTCATAGCCCTTTTCTGCTTCAGACATTTTACTTAGCAGAGCTTCCTTGGCCTCTAAAAGGTCTTCAAGGGTAATTCTTTTCTTCCCCTTTCCTGAAGATACTTTTCTACCTCCCTTTTTACCTTTTTTCTGAAAAAAAAAAGGGAACCTTTTTAAGGTAGGCTTCGGCCTCAGGAGTCCACTCCATTAAGCCTCCTCCGTTCTAAGGATTTCACCCTTTACTCCTATGGTGTGAACTTTAAATTTAAAATCTTTGTTGGCAAGCCTTCGTGCTT
>Ga0326760_1000853_pt1 | contig 14456 bp, 25 predicted proteins | sample GCREP_S_FD_207668 | JGI IMG/M metagenome (GOLD analysis project Ga0326760, IMG submission 207668) | Hot spring sediment microbial communities from Geyser Creek Basin, Yellowstone National Park, WY, United States - GCR.EP_S | ecosystem: Environmental > Aquatic > Thermal springs > Near-boiling... | reverse complement strand
CTATTTGCAAATAGCTCAGAGCCTCATTCCTATCAATAATGTTTTTTGCCAGAAAGCTAAGAGCCTCGCTTGGCTTAGGCCTCTCCGTTCTAAACGCTCTTCTAACGACATGCTCTAATGGCTTCTGTACCGCAATAGCTAGGAAGACTGAAGTGAATATCTCCGGATTTATAAGCCTGAAAACTGTTCTATCCAAATACTGCCTTATGCTTTGTGGGTCAATGCCTGTCCCAGCAATCTTAATGCTCAGCAAGTCAGCAGCTACTGCTACTGCTGCTCCAGCAGCCAATATAGGTATGAACCTGATAAGCACACCCTCAAACCCCTCTCTTTCAAATACAGCTGACAGTTGCGTGTAGTAGTCAGATGCCATTCCGAGCAACCGCCTTATCCCCTCAACCTCAGCTTCCCAGAAGCTCTTGAGCGCATTAACCACGGGGTCAGCAATGTTCTCTTTTAGGAAATCAGCTATTCTCGATAGGTATTCCTTGATGTATTCAGGCAGCTCCTTTGTGAAGAAGTTCTTCACGTCTTCTCCAAGCTTGCCCAGCTTATTCTTTATATCTGTAAAGAAGCTTGGTATATCCTTTGTTACGAAATCAATAATTGTATCTATGAATCTCCTTGCCTTATCATCAAGCCATCTGTATAGATCACCTAGCCTATCCTTTATTCCAAGAAAGAAGTCCTTGACATCAATGAAGAACCTGGGCACATCAATGAGAAAGAAATCCCTTACTTTTTCAAAGAAGCTCCTCATTGGGTCTATTAATGGGGAGAAGATTTTATATATGGTGTCGCCCACAGCTGTGAATGCGCCGTCAAACGCCTGCACAACATCGTTCTTAAGCTCCCTAAGCTTAGGCTCAATATAATCCTTAAATCCTTTGTAAACAAAGGCTGGGCCGAATAAAAAGACCTTAGCTATGCTTCTCCACGGCTCATCCCACCCAGCCGTCCAGTCCTCCGTTATTCTGTAAACATCCCATACATAAATAAAGAGCCTGTACGTTACATGTTGCCCCATCCAGCTGAAGGTTTCGCCTATCTTGTCTGAAAGAACGGAGAGGATCCTCCCCGGTACATTAGCTACATCGTTGAATAAGTTCTCTATTCTTCTTTGCAGGTCACCAAACACTCCTGGAAGCTCGAAATCAAGCTCTGAGTAGAGTGGAAAAAAATTGTTTGGGTTAGGTGATCCTTGGTAGCTCAATTAACCACTTCACCTCTATATCCTTCTCAGCTATCTTGTACCTCGCTGCGTATTTCTTTTTTATCAGCTCCTCTATCTTTGCTTTATCTACTTTGTCAGCATCAACTATGAATACCTCTGAGTGCATGTACTCATCCGTTGCTAGTATGATGTATTGGTAAAGTATCTGGCCTGGCCTCGGCTTCATGTATGTTACTTGTACATCCTCAACTCTTACCTGCAATAGCTTCTCCCTCTTCTAGTCCCTCCTCAAACAGTTTAACTAGCTCCTGTGCTATTTGGAAGACTGCCTCCTTGTCTCCCTTAGCTGCTTTTATTATGAGCTTCATTAGCAACTTGTTCATTTTTGCTCCGGTTGGCATAGCGCTCATATCGCTTACCTCGCTCTTGCTCTCATTTCGCTAAATATATTGTCTATGAATGTTTTTACCACTCTCCACTCCTTGTATGTCAGTTCGGCCGGCGTCCGTAAAGACTCAATCACCACTGTATCCTTCGTTACGATGAACTTCAGCTCCTTTAGTTGCAGAACAATCTTCTCAGCTATTTGCTCCGCTTTTTCCTCTTCCTGAGCAGCAGGCGCGGCTGCCATTTACTTACCACCATTACTACTATTTCTGTTCTTTTTCTTATAAACCCATGGCTTGATTCCTCTTTCAGTAGCGATCTGAATTAAAAATGAGTACATGAACGCTTTTACAGCAACGTAAGCATCAAACAGCGTTGGCAACCTATCAGCTGGAAGCGCAGCTATGAAAGCTATGCCAGCAATAATTAAGCTATCAATCACTATCCACTTCCATGGCTTTCCGGGGTTACGCTCCGGAGGATCATATGCGAAGTCAAGCATCACTTATCACCTTTTTCCTTTTTTGCCTCCTCAGTTGAGCCTAGGATCATCTGCTCAAGCATTGCTTCATCCAGCTTCTCCTTTATGTACTGCAACAACTGCTTTTTGCACTCGGGAGTCAGCTTCTGGTAAAGCTCCTTTAGGTCTATGTTTATTTTGAGGCTCACGCTACTCACCCTCCAGCTCCTTTCTATCAATACATACCTCGTTGTCCTTTATATTAAAGCACCACTGTATCCAGTCTCCTCCTGCCTCGCTAACTCTCTTACCACTCAGCGATGCCTTTGCTGTTTTTCCATCATACTCAATATCAACCGTGGTGCTCTCATCAATCACTACCTGGATCCTCTTTGTTTTGGGAGGAGTAGTCTTGCTGATTTTAGGCATAGCTCATCACATCTCCACTAACACTACTGTTACGTATCCACCACACGTGGTTCCAGCACTAAATATAAGTGAGTCGTACTGGTTTAGCTTAAGTATGCCTCCCGTGAACGTTGCGCTATCATGGCTAGCTGGCGAGAGCTGCAAAGCAACAATGACTCTATATGATCCGTAAACGTATCCAGCTAGGTGAACGTATCCATAGTCGCTTGGGCTGTCATTGTAGCCAGTGATAGTCACTGTAAGTATATAAGCAATCTTGCCAGCTGGCACTGTGTAAAACGTTACTCCGCCGTTGTATGCGGCTGCCCAGGCAACCACCTGGTTCCCCTTCTCAAGCAAGCTTGTAGGCGCTATTGTTGCCTTGAAATCAGCTATGTAGGTGTTAAGTGTAACAGTGCTGTTTATTATGCTAACGTTCAGGGTAGAGTTGGTTACGTTTACATTAACTGTGCCGCTTATCGTTGCTGTAACGGATCCACCCGTTACATATACGTTAAGTGTGCTGTTCGTTACATTCACATTTAACGTAACGCTGCTTGAAGCAATGTTAACGTTTAGTGTTATTGACTGAGACGCTATGTTCACGTTTATGGTGACGCTGCTCTGAACAGCTACTTTGAGGTTGCCGCTGGCATCAACCGGGCTTATAACAGCAATGTTGAGAGTTGTTGCCTGGCCAGCTATGTTAACGTTCAGAGTAGCCGTTGAGCTGGTAATCCTCACATCAAGCGTGACTGAAGATGATGTTATAGCTACGTTAAGCGCTGATAGGGACTGAGCAGCTATATCTACCTTTAAGTTACCTATGCTCTGAGCAGCTATGTCAACCGCTAGTGATGGTATAAGCTCAGCCACAATAGCTACTGGCAACGTGAAGTCAGGTAATCCCTCGGGATCATCCATTAGTAGCTTTTGTTCACTCAATGCCTAGTCCCTCAATCAGCTTCTTCATTATACTGAGGCTAGCTATCTCGGGGTAAGCGTATAATTTCGGTAGCACTAAGAGCCTAACAATAAATCTATGCTCATACTTGCTGTCCTCATTCCACCCCTCAAGCACAAGGTTGTCCTCGGTTGGGAGCTCGTAGACTTCATCGAATACTAGTTGCTCTCCATCACCATGTATGTCTCCGTAGTACGGAATGATCTGAGTCTCACCGTGCCTAATTATTAAGTGAGCCAAAGCTTTGTGGCCGTAGGGGATTAAGACCCAGACCTTCCTTATGACCCCGGCTGGAACCTTAACAGATACTCTTGTAGGTGATGTCTGGGGCGTGCTGGGAGGTATGTTGATGTCGACACAGATAAGGGGCATTTGCTAGACCTCAGCGTACCAAGCCACGTTGAGGTTGCTTGTCGTCGCTGTATCGGTCACTATGTCGAAGCTTGTAGATGTTATGTTCTCAACCCAGAGCTTGCCCGGTGGTGAACCTAGTGGTGTTATCAAGACCTTTGATGGTGTTGTTATCAAGCCGTGTGATACCGTTATCCTTGTTGAGCCTGCTGGAATCGTTGCCACGCCTGTTCTTCTATTCTTGATGTCATCAATTAATCTGGAGAGAAGTGTATATTGTCTCAGTATGTCTGTATTGTACCACAATCTACTCTTGTAATCGTGTTTAAACAACTGGTCTATCTTGAATGCTGTTAAGCCCGCACGGCTTAAATCCTGCGTATGCCCCCTTGCAAACACTATGTCGTTGTAAACAAGAATATGCATCATATAAAACCACTCTGTTTGAACAGAATATATTACAAACGCATTCTCAGGATCACTTATATCTAAGACGTGCACGTAACCGCCATCAGATATTGCAAATAAGTAGTCTCCCCACACATCCATCCAATAACCAAATTTCGGTTGATAAATTGGGCAGTCAATTACCTTAACCAGTTGCGGTTGCGATGGATTGAATACTTTCACCACAGCCATTTTGCCCCGACCTACACCTATATGGTCTCCTACGAATAGGTACTTACCGACCCGTTTCACGTACGATTGTGGAAACCCCAAGTTGAGAGTTGTTATTATCGATGGTGAATACGGGTTGGATATATCAACTACATAGAGATTGTTGGTTGTGTATGATGTTACGTATGCAACATTGTCATCTATTACTACGTCATGTGCACCCGGGATTTGCAAGCTCCAGTTCACGACAACAGGGTTCCATGGGTCGCTAATATCTATTACTGCAAATCTATTAATCCTGTGCATAGCTCCATAGAGGTATCTTCCCTTTATTGCAAATCCGTGTATATAGTAGTCTGATGTACTGCCTAGTGCTAGAACCTTAGCTTTTACAGAATCCAGCCTTGACACATCAAGTATTAAGAGACCTACATAAGTGCTACCGATTACGTAGTTGCCAATCTTTGTTATGTTCATCATGTTAGGGGCTATGGTGCTCCAGTTCACAGGTGTTATACTAGATATTGAAAGCACTAGCTTAGGGCTATCTATATCTGATATATCATATATTTGAAACGGTTCATAAATACCTGCTAAGTATAATATATCGTCTTCAACGTAGATATTCCTAGCATTAACGCTACCAGAACCAGTCGTTATGCTCCACAGCTTATATATACTAGGCGGCTCAACTACATCAAAATACGGCATATCATACACAACTGCAACCCTCGGCTTGTACACTATGCCACCAGGCTTATTAACGCCTTTAACATACACAATGCCTTTACTTGTGTTGTTAATTGCGTACTGTACAACATTGGATGCATCCACATCAGAGTACTCTATCATTCCTGTTGAGCCGTTCTTAGCGTAGTACTTGCTCCCATCAGTAAAGACTATGTATGATGCTACTGACTTGAGGTCTAGTATATCACTCTCTCTAATCCTGCTCCTTATTTGAGCTCTGTTAAAATCTATTTCAATGGGCCATGAGTGGAGGATCCCGCTCATCTATTATCCCACCTCTATGAACCCGTAGATTTGAACTGTGGTTTGTCCCGTGCTACTGGCTGTTACGTTTATTGTTATGTTGTCCTTGACCTCTAGTTTATCGTAAAGAACCGGCTTGCCTATCTCGAACAGCGTGCTCGGCCCTATGCTTGGAGTGAACTTGTACCCATCGATGTACAACACGGCTGTGGATGTGTTTGAATCTGTTTTTATAGCTAAGTAGTGTATGTAGGCCTGCTTCTCACCGGTTCTAACGTAAACTGTGCTCTGAGCTGACTGACCAGCGCTCACAGTTATGGTTTTCTCCACGTATATTATCCTAGCCATTATATCACCTTATCTAATCAGTTATAGTCTGGATTATGAGTGGAAAAAAAACATGGGTTAGTGACCTACAGCGGAGAACGAGCGCTACTCCTCGTATATGAAGTGTATCAGCACTCTCCTTGCAGCGGTGTCGTTGTTCGTTATCCTCATTGTCAGTTTGACGGCAGCGCTGTGCATTAGATCAAAAATAACTGGCTCCGGGTTAGCTGGATCGAATAGCTTCAGCGATACGTTTGGGAAGAAATAGGGGACATCCCCAAGATAGAAGGTTGCGAACAGCAGTGACAGAGCTCCTGCAGTTGTCTCAACAGCAACTATCCTCTTAAGTTTAAGGTTTACCTCTGGAGCGTAGTCTATGTCAATGTAGGATCCAGCAGCTATGCTACCTGTGTCCTTAACAACTATTCTTTTGAGAACCAACTACAACACCTCAGCCCTTGATGATCCTTTTGTACACAGCAACGAACCTAACGGCTATGTTTTGTCCAGTTGCAGCGCTTAGGGTGGATCCGCTCACGTTTACAGCTGTTACTGTTAGTGTGTGGCCACCTGTAACCATTATTGGCTTCTCCTTGAAGTTGAAGCCCTCTTTCTCAGCGCTATCGGTTGGTGGCAGAGGCATTTTGAGGGACTCTATACCGTACGGCCCTGCCTGAGTAAGCAGCAGGTCGAATGGCTTGCCATCAAAGTATAGCTTAACGTTCACTTGACCGTACGTTAGCGTTGTGCTCAGGTTGCTGACAGCTACTCCAGCGAAGCCATCGAACAACCAGTCCTCAATGGTCGACGGAGTTATATCAACTATTTTTACTTCCTGACCAGCTGCCCACGATGTGCCTACCGTAACGCTTGCATCAACATATGTGATTTTTCTGCTAGCATACGTGTTGTATCTAGTTAAGTGCTCTGTAGCAACAGTTTCGCCTGGTATAAGTACTACTAGGTCTCCCTCGATGTAAACGTTAGCTGTAGCGCTTGATTCGAAGAGAAGCTGCCTCTCAGGCGGAACAACTATGAAGTATTCTTCCAGATCCATTGGCCCGAGAGTGTTGCTACTTGTCTTCGCTATGGGAGCAATCGTGCTGAATATATCCACTACTGGAATTCCATCTACTTTTACTGTTACTTTGCTTGCAGCATCAGTGCCTATCTTCTTTATAACGTAGTATCTGTCCTTCTCCATGGTGTACGTTGTGTTTGTCTTCAGTATCTTTTTCAAAATGTATGTTGCTGGCATTGTTGCTACCACCTGCTAGCTGCTTTTACCTCCGTTGGAGGAGGCTTACTTGCCCCCTCCAGTCTTGATTGCTCTCAGCGCCTGGACTATTGCCTTTACCCTCTCTATGTTCCTCGGGTCTCCTCTAGCTCCTCTGGCTGGTAGCTCAAGCTTGCTCAGAGCATCATAGTATGGTGCGAAGCCAGCCTTGTAGTCCTCTACTGCCTTGCTCACGCCCTCAGGGTACCTTGCAACTCCAAGCTCAGTTGCCTTTTTGAGCCACTTAGCATCTCCAACCCTAGCAACTCCCTTGGCAAAGGCATCTCTGCCTGCAGCATCAGTTACACCCTGTTGCCACGCTGCCTTAGCAGCTATTGCTGCCTGTGACCATGGTTGCCTTGGTGCAGCTATGCCTGCCTGGTAGTCGGGGCCAGCTGCTGTTGCTCTCCTACTCCATTTATCTTTTATTTGGTCTAGTGGTCTGAGTTTAAGGGGCATTACATGTCTCACCTCTGATGATACTATAGGTTCCTCTGCTTTTATATGTTCGTAAAACAATTATGTTTAGTAGGGAGGACAAATTATGGGTATGGAACCAACGAAGGACTGGAGCCAGGGCGGTTGGAAAAAAGTAATGAGCACAGGAACTAGAGGCCGGTACAGGATGGTTGAGAGGAGATGGGTTCTGGAGTACATTGCCACTAAGTGCGCTAACGCTGTGTATAAGGTTGCTCACAAGCGCTTGGGAAGCATAAGGAGCGATCTGCTTGCTAGAGCCACGGGCATTCCTCTTAATGCTCTTAGAAGCTACCAGCCATACGCAGATGCTGTTTGTGTCTGGCCCGATAAGATAGAGATAATTGAGTTTAAGGTTCACGATCCATTGAGGGCTATTAGCCAGCTTTTGTTCTATAGGTCTCTGGCAATGCAGGACGATGAGCTTAAGCAGTTCATGCCAAGACCAATTGTGTTAAAACTCGTGTATTGGAGGTATGATGCGAATCTCGATGCTTTATGCAAAGCCAATGGAATAGTGTATGAGATTGAGAAGCCCGTGTGGCTTGACCCTATACTGAGGGATTACGGTTATTAGGCCTAGGATCCATAGCTATATGTAGGTGTTAGGAGTGCCCGTTGAGCCAAGAGTTCTGGGCAACTACGTTAGGCTTGTGCCAGGCGTTAGAAAGAAGCTTGTAATAACTGACCCAACCATTGAGGAGGTAACCATCCCTGACCCTAAAACCAAGAAGCCGAAGCTTATACGCAGATTAAGGTGGACTGTGCTTGAGGAGGACGGAGTAGCTGTGACAAAGTACTTCACCACTCCGAGCGAGAAGCTGGCACAAATGCTACTGGCACTGTGGGATAAGAGAACAGCTGATAGGATATGCGTTTACATAACTGAGTTTGGCATAGACTTGGCGAAAGACTACGAGGTTACTCCCTGCTAAAGCATACGGGTGATTAATAATGAAGAGAAGCCTGCTTGATAAAAAGAAGCATAATTTAATGATACTTGAAAAAAAGCTGCAGGCATACGCTCGTGTAAGAGAGGTTATAAACAGTTTAGCATCAGAGTTCAGGGATGACCCATACGCTCTGGAGGCCCTGCTAAGCATTGACAGGTCAATATTCAATCAAATGAGGTTCATGCAGCTTGGCCACATGAGGCTGAAGCAGGAAGTAGAGGAGATGGAGAAGCAGCAACAATAATAACTAACACATACATATACGGGGGGCCGCTCCCAACAAACAATACTTTTTTTTACAAACCCCTTTAACTAAGAAAAAGTAGCTGAGCAACGAAAAGTAAGCGGGCAAAGCGCTTAAAGCAACACGGCAAGTAGCAATGAAAAGCCCCAACAAAAAGGCTTTTGTTAACGAAAAAAAAGTCTCATTAAAGCAAGCAGCAAAAAGCAACAGCCGAGCGAAAAGCCGTGCGGAAAGCCAGCTCTAATCACTTGCTCCCCTCTACCCACGGTTATAAAAATAGGCGTTCTCTCGCTCGCTCGTGAGGGAGAGCGTAATTTTATATGCATCACCATATCTAGGGATTAGTGATGGGTGGTTTGGTGGGTTTGCTAGAATTCGAGGGTGAACCAGTCCTTCTTCCTCTCTGGCCCTTTCTGCTGACTTTGTTCTTGCTGTTGTTGTTGCTGTTGTTGGATCTCTGCTTGAGGAGCGCTAGCTACTATTGGAGGTTGCTCCTCGAGTTCATAGAAGAATCCCTCCTTGCATAGCTGCTCCAGCGCTTGCTGAACAATTGGCCATACATCAGCATCAAACTGTATCATGACTACTTTTGATGGTTCCACTTCTCTTCCGCATGGGTAAACTGGTATTGGCCTGGGCCTGGGCTCACCTGTAGGTGTAATAATGTATGGTGTGGGCTCCTCTGGTCGTAAAAGCGTTAGGACAGCTGATTTGCATTGCTCAACCGTGTATTTGTAGAACCTTATGTACCCCAGCAACTCGTTCTGCTTGTCCCTGTCCTCTATAAATGAAAGCCAGTAAGCGCATCCAACGCTTACCTCTCCTTTTCCCAATGCATCCAGCACGGCCTCTGAGCAGTTAGACGCTATTCGGTAGTACTTGTCAGCGGTGCTTGCGCTCATCCCCAGGAGCTCCGCTGCCCTGCTAATGTCGTATCCATATTCATCCAGCAGCTTTTTTAATACTAGAGCTTCTTGTGCCGGGTTGCTTCTGCCCCTCTGCCTATTAACTATAAGGTTTGTTATTAGGAGCTGATCCTCAGTCATTCTCTTAACTATGCATGGTACAGTCCTCATGCCGAGCTTCCTCGCTATCTCCAATCTGTGCAACCCGTCAATCAGAATGTACTTTCCATCAACCTCTGCTACTTGTAGGGGCTGGAGGATCCCGTGTTGCTTTATGCTCTCCTCAAGCTCACTCATAATCTCATCGTCTAGAACACTCGTTACTCTCTCCTCAGGTATCATTATCTTGTCTATTTCTATTTGGAGAACTTCTTGTTTATCCACGCTTGACAAGGAGGATCACTCCTCACTGCTTCTTAGAGAAGCGCAGCTGGTTGTTTATTACCTCCCTCATCTTTGTTAGATCCATCACTATTACGTGCGCTAGGAAGTCAGCCGTGTCGTACTCCTCATTGTTAAGAGCGTTTGCGAGAAGCTCAATATGTTTGCGAGCGTGCTCGTACAGCCTGTTAACATAGGTTTTAAAGTCCTCCGGCATACAGACACCAATAAATAAGTCGCTCTAATGCTTTATAAATAGTGGGGATCATAAAAATGAGGATCCCAGGCATCATGACTACGCTTGCCCATTTTATTTTTGGTTTGCTGAGCTGCCTGTCAGTAATCGTTAACCCAGCGCTAACAGTGCTGGGAGTAGCGTTGTTCATCATATACGAGATGGATGAGGAGTGGAGACTATCTGATCCTGCATACGAGGAGATAAGGCAGTTCAGCGCTGGGTTCGCTACAGGGATGATCCTCCTCATACTGGGGAAGCTGCTCTTATGGCTGCTTAAGCTACCAATACCTTGATTCTCTTATTCTCTTATTAATCAATGTTATATAATAAAGAGAGAGTGAATGTTAGTGGTTAGGGGTATGGAGGGCAGGAGTGTCTTTTTTATAAGTTAATTATATAAGTAACCAAGAAATAAGAGAAGGGGTAGGGGTGTTAGGGGGAGGGGCGAGCGAGCCTTGCCTAGACCCCAGGTGCTGGAGGACGTTAAGATTGTCCCAATAGTCTTTGAGAAGAAGCTTTACCTGGAGCTGGCTGAGGCAGCCAGAGCGAGAGGCATGAGCGTCTCAGCTCTCTTGAGAGAAATAGTTAGTGACTACTTAAGCAGAAGCAAGCAAACAGGCAGTAAGCCCAGCCAGCCAGCTGAGGAGGATCCTCCAGGAATCGATCTCGTGGTTAAGATGGATATGGAGGAGCTAGATGAAGAGGTTTCCAAGGTTGAGGCAATGCTTGTAAGCATAGATGATGCAATAAGTAAGGCTCAATCAAAGTACGCTGATGTCTTCAACGCTTGGCTCGACAGCAATAAGCAGAGGATCCTCGCTAAGCTCACGGATGTTGAGAACACCCTGAAAAAGCTTCGCTCAAAGTACTATGCTCTCAAGAGGGAGGTAAGGAACTACGATGAGATTGAGAAGCTGGCTGCGAGAATGTACAGTATCAAGATGAGGATCAAGGAGATTCGTGGAAAGCTGAGCGGAAAAGCCTAAGGGGGTCATGTACGCTATGTAGACAAACAATGCCAAGTACGTGGCGAAGAGTGCTAGGCCCAGAATCAATAGGGAGTCGCTGCTCATCATGGTTCTACTCCTCGTTGAGGTCGTATAGCAATTCATCGTCCTCATGCTCATCATAGTATCCTATATCGTATACATCCTCATCGTCTTCGTAGTCTCCACATACGCTTTGGCAGTCGCACCCGGGGCACATCTCGTCTGGAGCGCAACCGGCGAGCTCGTCGTGGCAACATTCGTAGCAGTAGTCCATTATCTCCTCCCAGCTCTTCTCGTATGGGTTCATGTTTTCCTCATTGCTCATATCCTATTACCTCCCCCATTCCGTGCTGGATGCCTGGCTTACTGCTCTCTTCATCTTCTGTGCTTTCTTCCTTCTCCTTTCAAGGACGGAGGGATCGGTTGGCAGATACAGTCCTCTCTCGTTCAGCTTCTGTCTCGTTCTCCTGATAGCCTCAAGGATCCCGTCGAATTCTTTTATCAGCTCGTAGGGGACATGGTCTATGTGTTTGCCTAGCGGTGTGCAGTAGCGGAGCACGAGGATAGTTAGGTATAAGTCGTTGTTGCGAGCGATCGGGAACCTCTCAAGAATGTCGCTGACGGCTTTCTCCATCCGCTCTGCTCTCTCCCTTGAGCTCAAGCTCCTCCATTTTTCGAGGAGCATTTTTCCCTCCCTCTCATTCCCAACGCTTATATTGCCTCCTGCTTCTTCCTGTAGGTCTTGTTCTCAACCCAGAATGTGATGTATATTTTTCCCGCTTATCTTTCTGGTCTTCTTCACGCTTTTCTCATCCCACTAGTTGATAGCATAGACATCGGATGGCTCGTTCCCCTTCAGATACTCTATCTCCCTCAGCTCAATCACCTGTTCCAGAACACCACTGTCGTAGAGAGCTAGTATGCCCGCTATTACGAGCCTCCTTATCAACTCGCTTCTAGTGAACCCAAGATACCATGCAACCTTATCCATAACCTCGAAGAGGGTCTCATCAACCTTGAATGAGACAATCTTTTCCTTTGCCACACACCACCACCACTAAAGATAATTGGTAATACTAGTATAAAAATGTTTTTATATATGAATACTAATATATAATAGTATGGTGGTGTACATATGAGCAAGCAAAGCTCCATGACCAGGAAGTACCAAGTAGCTGTGTATGTGCCAGGCGATATCTATGAAGCAATGAAGAAGTATCTGACTGACCTTGAGAAGCAGAACCCGGGGCTGGAAGCAAACGTAAGCAGGTATATCCTAAGCCTAATAAAAAAAGACCTCATTGAAAAAGGCTACATAAAAGAGTAGGGAATCCTCATGGTCGTGCCGCCGATAAGCACAAATAGCGATCAGGAATGGGAAACTCCGTGGCAAGCGGTCACTCCCCTAGCAATTCATCTTAAGCGTAAGAAGTACAAGGTTGTGTGGGAGCCTGCTTGTGGCAATGGTCAGCTTGCACGCATACTTAAGAAGCTTGGCTTCGAGGTCATTTGCACCGATATAAAGTACGGACAGGACTTCTTTACATTTACTCCAGAGTTCGACTACGATGTGATAGTTACTAATCCTCCCTTCAACCAAAGAATTCAGTTTTTAAGGAGATGCTACAAGCTAGGAAAACCATTTGCGTTGTTAATGCCAACTATTTTCACCATTGAGATGGGCAATTTGTTTAAGAGACACGGGATAGAGTTGCTTGTATTAACGAGGAGAATGAGGTTCATAAAGGAAGGAAAGAAAAGCAGCTCCGCTCCATTCAGTGTTGCCTGGTTCTGCCACCAAGTGATTGATGAGAAGCTGGTCTTCTACTAAAAAACACCTAAACCAATCTTTTTTTTTACTTAGCTGCTTTCCTCATGCTTGCTATTATCTTGGCCGCTCTTGCCTCAGCTCTCTCCCTTCTCATTCCCAATGATGTGAGGTACTCAACGTAGTCCTCAGGCGTTATCTCTCCCTTCTTTAATAATGAATCAGCTTCTGCTAGTAGATCGCTGAGCATCTTAACTTCATCCTCAACCGCTGCTCTCCTTATGCGTAGCTCTATTTCCTCATCACTGTACATCAGCTTCTTAAGCTCATTACGCAACTCCTCTTCACTCATGAACCCCATAACGTACTTCTTTATCAGGCTTGTTGCCAGAGCGCTTCTCTCATCCTTAGTTATAACATAGAAGTGGTCACCGATGTACTTTGTCCAGTAGTACTCTGCATATGCGAGGCAACGCTCATACTTAATTCCAAGCCTCTGGCACTGATCCGTGAACTCAGACTTGCTTACCCATCCCTGCTTCATCTTCTCAATCAGGTCATTAAATAAAATCTCCTTCTGCTCAGCATCAAACTCAAGCCTAGCTCGGGAGACAGTAAGAGCTATTTCGATTTCATTTAGATTCAGCTTTCTAAGCTCCTGTTCTAATTCTTCATCCGTTAGTAATCCACGCTTATACTTGTTAACCAGAGCTGATTTGAGGGAGCTTCTCTCATCCCTTGTCTCCTTTATGGCCATGTAGTTGTCTCTGACATACTGCAGCAATGCTGCATATTCCCTGACAAGCTCCTCATCAAACCCGTAGCTTACAAGCTGGCTTATAAAGTCGCTTCTATCCATATAGCCCTCTAAAAACTGCTTTTCGAGATATGATAATGCTTTTCTCCTAATGCTCTTCCTTCTAGCCAGGTCAGCTGCATCCAGGAGTGATCCTGTTAAATCGCTACTTAGGCCTAGCACTCCCAGGTAGCGCTGCAGCTGCTCAGCGCTCAACGCTCCATCAATGTAGCTGTCAATCACGTATCTCCTCAGGAGGCTTCTCTCATCCCTCGCCGCTCTCCACATCAATCCCTTAACCATTATATCGATGAACTCTGGATGCATTAAGTCGTACTCAAGGATCCTCCTTAACACGTCCTCGCTTATCTCCCCAGTCTCAACAGCATAGACAAGCGTGAATGGTGATGGCAGCCTGTAAGCAGCCTCCTCCAAAACTCTGTATGGATATAGAGTACCGTCCAGCGTCTCCGCTCTATCAATGTTTAATATAGATAGCCATACACGATACTCTCTCTCATCAATTTTTCCTCTCTTATAAGCAGTGAATACTGCATCAAACGGAGGCTCCCTGTAAATGCTTCTTATGTACTTCTCAGCTATTTCATCAGGGTAGCCAGCTATTTGCAAATAGCTCAGAGCCTCATTCCTATCAATAATGTTTTTTGCCAGAAAGCTAAGAGCCTCGCTTGGCTTAGGCCTCTCCGTTCTAAACGCTCTTCTAACGACATGCTCTAATGGCTTCTG
>Ga0326760_1000852_pt1 | contig 14472 bp, 16 predicted proteins | sample GCREP_S_FD_207668 | JGI IMG/M metagenome (GOLD analysis project Ga0326760, IMG submission 207668) | Hot spring sediment microbial communities from Geyser Creek Basin, Yellowstone National Park, WY, United States - GCR.EP_S | ecosystem: Environmental > Aquatic > Thermal springs > Near-boiling... | reverse complement strand
CGGTCATTATCAGGAATTTCATAGCACCAATCGTTGTGGGGAGAAGTTTCTCAAGCGTTTACGATTTTCACGCGGCAGTTTCGAAGATACGTGGTTACCCGATGGCTAAAACCGCCGTGGAGGAGGCATTGCTCGACTTATACTCTAGGCTTGAAGGTAAGAGTATTGCGCAAATAATCGGTGGTGTTAGGGAGGAGGTTGCTTCAGGCGTCAGCATTGGTATAAAGAGTAGAGTTGAGGATCTCTTATCAGAGGTGGAGACACGCTTGGAAGAAGGTTATAGGCGTATAAAGGTAAAGGTAGAGCCGGGCTACGATGTTGAGGTTGTGAGGGCGATTAGGGAGAGATTTGGCGACATACCCTTACAGGTAGACGCCAACGGTGCTTACACTCTGCAGGACCTCCCCATTCTGAGGAAGCTTGATTCGTACGACTTGCTTATGATCGAGCAGCCACTTGCGTGGGATGATCTAGTCGAGCACAGCATTTTAAGCCGGAAGCTCTCTACTCCGATTTGCCTAGATGAAAGCATTAAGACGCTGGGAGATCTTCTCGTTGGGCACGCGCTTGGATCCGGGGAGATTGTGAACGTAAAGCCAGCTAGAGTTGGTGGAGTTTTAAAGGCAAGGGAAATTCTTGAGGCAGCGAGAATGCTCGGCTGGGGCGCCTGGATAGGAGGCATGCTTGAGACGGGTGTCGGAAGGGCTTTCCTAGTGGCTTTGGCTTCCCATCCAGCCGTGAACTATCCAAATGATATCTCTGCTTCTGACAGGTATTGGGAGGAGGACATCGTTGAGCCTCCCTGGAAATTAACGAGGAATGGTTCAATACCTGTTCCAGGAAGAAGGGGGATCGGTGTAGAGGTGAGAAGTGACCTTGTAGAAAAACACATGGTGGAGAGATGGGCTGCTACGAGCTAATTGTGAGCGTTAATTGTGGGCATGAGGGTAGAGTTGCTCGAGACCTACTTGACTTATTATTTCCTTACGATAACTCCGTAACCCTCAGGGAGAGGGGAAGGGGAAAGGTAATCCTAGCTACATGCATGAGCATAGATCTCCTCGGCAAAATATTGAGGAAGTACCCAATCAGGCATATGCTCAAGGTGAAGGTCGTGAGGAAGAAGATTGCCAAAAGCAACATTGAGGAAATCATTGAAGAAATTATCTCGTTTTTTACAGTGAACAGAGCGCCACTGAGAAAACTTTCAGTTAGGCTGGGAAGGTTGAGGGGCTGGAGGCAGGCTTATTACAGGTACATCCTGGAGCAGGTGAAAAAAGAGGTTATGCTTCTTCCTGAGGGCTCAACATACACCGTTGAATTGGGTAGCGAGGGAGAGGTTTTAGTAGCAGAGGTTATTTATACTGCGAGCAGTGCGCGCGTGGGAAGATGATAGGCGTGAGTAAGGGTAAGGGTCAGAGGGGTGGGTTCAGGGTGTTCAGGGTGCACGTCGACAGCGAGAACCTGCCGAGGCTCAGGCAGCTGTTCAAGGACTTCGCTGACGGCAAGACCAGGGCTAAGACCGCGCTGTGCTACAGGGATGAGTGGATGGCAGAGTGGGGAACTAGCACTCTTCAGGGGCGTGGCAAAACCTTATTACTTTCTGTTGAGCTTAAACTTTGAGAGGCCTGTGCGGGACTGATGAGCAAATGACGCCGTCCCTCGGTGAATACTTTGATGGAAAAAGAATAGTACTTGATGAACGGAAACTTAGCAATGAATATATTCCTGTCAGGCTTCCGCATAGAAGGACCCAGATAGAGGAGACTTTAAAAATTATCCAGGATGTATTTAAGGGGTATAAGAGGGTTTTTAGGTCAGTTATCTACTCTGGCCCCTCTGGCACGGGAAAGACTGCAGTTGCGAGAAGCATAGGAAAGGAAATAAAGGAGAAGTCTGAAGCTGGCAAGATGCCTCCTGTGCTCGTCAGCTACATTAATGCGCATGAGCACAGGACAAAGTTCCAGGTCCTGCGAAAGCTGGGAAGCGATAGCGGGTTAGAGATTCCCAGGAGAGGCTTCTCCTCAGAGGAGTTAACACAGTACGTAGTGAACTTCATTGATAGAAGGGGGTACAACTTGATCATCATTCTAGACGAGGCGGACATTATGGCTAAATTGGGGGACGGCAACGATTTGCTGTATGTTTTTTCGCGCGTGAATGAGATTCTCCCAGAGGCAAGGATGGGTATAGGGCTAATACTAATTTTTAGGCAGCTGGAGGAGAGCTTAGCTTATCTGGATAAAGCGGTTATAAGTTCCCTGTCTGCAAGTGTTATACGCTTTGAGCCTTACACGTCTAGCCAGCTTCAAGACATATTATGGTCGCGGATTAGAGTTGAGAAAGCAATAAGGGAGGAGGCGGTTTCGGAAGACATTATTTCCATGATTGCAGATACCGTCGGCTATGTTCCTGAAACTAAGACAGGTCTCGGTGATGCGAGGGTCTCCATAAAAATTCTGTACTACTCTGCTTTAAAGGCGGAGGAGGAGGGTAAAGAGGTGATCATGCCAGAACATGTAAGATTCGTCGTTAACAGGGGTGTGCTACCGAGCTACATTGATGAAGAGATGATCATTAAGTTGCCTCTTCACGAGAAGATGCTGCTACTAGCCATAACTGAACTTCTTCTAGCAGAAAAGGAAAGGGCATACGTGAATATGGGTACAGTTGTGCTTCAGTATGAGGACGTATGCAACAGGTTTGGTGAGACCCCGCTTAAATACACAAGAATATGGGAGAAAGTTCAGTTTTTGAAAAAAATTGGCTTCATAGACGCTAGGACCGGTAGGAGTACTTACCGCGGTAGGACAACGCTTATCTCGATTCCTAACTCTGCCGAGAGTAGTGAGGTAGGGATAAACAGAATACCCTTAGGTATCCTGGAGAAAATCCTAAGGGACGCGATCGAGTCAGAAGTAAAGCTGAGGCAGAGGATGAACGATACACACTAAGATTCACTTACGGAGAGGAGAATGTTTAGCTTGTTTTCAGGTATGCCGATGCTCTTCAGTATCTCTTTACCTCTTTCCCTGTCTTCCTCCAGTATGACTTTTAGGAACGGCTGAACTTCTGTTCTAAACTTCAAAGTGGACAGGTGTAGCCTCGACGATGCTTCTTTAACTATTTTCCTGTATTCCTCCAGCCTCTCCTTCAACCTGGAGAGAGTCCTAAGCTTCTCCGGAAAAGAGTACTTCACGAATTTGAATGGCGGACGGTTCCTCGCGCTTGCGACTCCGGCGGTCATCAGCTCGAGGACGTATGTTAAGAGACCCCATTGCTGCTCGCGCTTCATCCTGGCTAGCATTATATCCGCCCACGAGAGGGCATTGTAAGCGTCTGCGATCGCCTGAAGGCTGGGCTCGTACTGCAGAGGAATGTTCTCACTTAACCATTGAAGCAGTAGCTCGTAGTCGAGAGAGGGTAGCCTCGTTACTGAAAGTGCCTGCTCAGGGCTTTTGGCTGTGAGGACTGTTCTGACTATCTCAAATATGTTCTCTTGCTCAGCTCTGTCGCCCAACACCTGCAAGTCCGCGAGAGATAAAGTCTTCTTCCCCAAGGCAATTGACTGGAGATCATTGATTGCTGCTCTTAAGTCGCCTTTAGCGTTATCAGCTATCGAAGATAAGACTTCCCTAGGACACTCTATCCCCTCTTTAACGCAGATATTCTCTAGCACCTTTACCGTGTCCCTCTTTCCGATCTTCCTGAATTCTACTAGCTCGCAGAGATCACGTAGGGCTCTAAGCTTGGGGTCCCAGGGGTCGTTAGCTGTTAATACTATTGGCCACCTTGTTTTCTCAATAAATTCCAGGATCGCTTGAAGACCGCCTGCATCCTCGCGTGTTGAAATCCCGTCCACCTCGTCGAGAAGTATGATTTTGCCTTGTTTCCCCAGGACAGTTCCCGTATTTAGTGCCCCAGAAACTCTCAGCTGTAGTGCCTCGCGTGATCTTACATCACTCGCATTAAGCTCTATTAAATCCCAATTGAATTCCCGGGCTGTTGCATGCACTATACTTGTTTTACCGCTTCCTGGGGGACCGTATAGCAGGGCTGCCTTTTTTTGAGGTTTTCCCTTTAGCCACGAATTAAGCCAAGCTACATATTTCTTCTTAGCTTCTTCATTGCCTGCCACTTCAGCTATTTTGCTTGGACGGTACTTTTCCACCCATGGGACCACTACGCTGGAGCTACTGGGAGGCATCCTGACCTATCCCTTAGCCATTTTGTTCGCGTAAAGAGCAAGCTTTGACAACAATGCCATGAGTTGTATTTCGTCGTCTGACCCTTCCACTATTCTGTAGTTCGCTTCCCCTACTAGAACCAGTAGATCTGCTAGTGTAGCCTCCTCGAGCCTTATTGTTTTCTGAGATAAAACTTCCCGGTGGATATACCTTATTATGTCTAGACCCGATAAGCCGTAATTGTAGAGAAGCACTCTTAATTTATCCCTCGCGCCTAGAATGTCCCCCTTCAACGCGCTTTCAATCATCTCTCTTACTTCTTTTGGCTTTACTCGTCCCAGAGCCGCGTAGACAACCTCCTCTGTGACGTTTTTACTTATCGCTGATGCTGCTTGTAGGGTGTTTATCGCTTTGCGCAGATCCCCTTGACTCTCCTCCCATATTGCTTCTAAGGCTGGTTCGTCCGCAGTTAAGCCCTCACTCTCAGCTATCCACTTAAGCCGCTTGAAGGCGTCTCCCTTAGGTAAAGGCTGGAAGCGGAAAACTGCACACCTCGACTGTATTGGCTCAATGATTTTCGAAGCATAGTTGGCTATCAGTATGAAGCGGGTGTTCTTTGAGAAAAGCTCCATTGTTCGCCTAAGGGCCTGCTGAGCGTCGCCGGTCATGTTATCTGCTTCATCCAGTATAACGAGCTTGAATGGGACGTCCCCTAGGGGGAGCGTGCGTGCGTAGTCCTTGATCCTGCTCCTAATTACGTCGATCCCCCTCTCGTCGCTTGCATTAAGCTCAAGTGTATTGTCTCGCCAATAGTCCCCGTAAAGGTCGTGAGCTAGCGCTAGGGCAGCTGTAGTTTTTCCCGTGCCGGGGGGACCTGCGAAAAGAAGATGCGGTAGGTTTTTCTGCTTTACAAACTCCTTTAATCTCTTCACTATCTCTTCCTGGTCAACAATCTCGTCCAGGCTCCTGGGACGGTACTTTTCCACCCAAAGCTCTTCGACCATTTTTGCTCCCAAACAAAAGTTGCAAAAGTGGGAAATATAAGCATATTACATAAAAACGTGCATATTCTCGCCGGAGATGAGTCTACCTTGCGGCGAGTGCTATACGTTCGATTTCTTCCTTTTTACGTATGGCGTAGCTGCTCGCATCGCCATACGCGGCAGCAATGATCTCGTCAGCCAGGCACTCCTCGATAGTCTTGGGATTACCGAAAGAGCAGGCTCTAGCACCTTCTGTGATGAATCTTAATGCCAGGTCAACCCTTCTCTGGGGGGATACGTCTACGGATACATGATAGAGTATGCCGCCGTAAACCACTCTCGTGGTTTCCTCTCGTGGAGACGCGTTCTCAATTGCCCACACAAGTACCTGTATGGGGTTCTTACCCGTCTTTAGCTCTACAATCTCAAATGCTCTCTTAACAATGTTAAGCGCCAACATCTTCTTGCCAGCATTCCTTCCCGGTCGCATCAAGTTGTTGGCAAGCCTCTCAACGATGGAGACCCTCGATTTAGCAAACCTCTTCTTAGCGTGTCGTCCCTCGCTGTGCGGCACCAAGACAGGCTTAAGCGACAGATACCTCTTGAGGCTGGGATCCCTTATTTCCACCTCACGTGTACTCCACTTATCAAATATCTTTATCTCTTCCCCGTCAAGGGTTGTTATGTATTGGTCGCCCTCCGCCATCCACTTCTCCCTCCACCTGCTGTAGCACGCACTTAAAAAACTTTCTTTTCCCCGTCCTCCGCACGCTCTTAGCCTTCGAGCAGGGACACGCTCACAAGTGATGTAAGCGCTGTTGATTAGCTGCTCAGCGTAGACACTGGTGGTCAAGGAGATATGTGTTTGCCGATGAGTATACGCGTTAATGCGTGAAAGCGAAACAGATAATTATTCTCAGCGCACACTCTACTAGCCTGGCTCATTCCCCAGGGCACGCGCTGAGGCAGCCTCTCACAGCACATGATGGCTGTCGCCATGCTCCTTGCAATCCTTTCAAGCTTCTCCAAGTCCTCCTGCGCTTCGCTACGCGTAGTGATGTAGGTCGCATACGCCCTGAAGCCTTCCGATTCGAAGCATCCAGCTATCCCCCTGTCGCGCGCTTGGGGTGGGTTTTCCGCGAGCTCGAGTAGCCTGCGTAGCATTGGTCCTCTTGGCTGTATGCTGTGTTTTTGTGCTAGCTGTTTGAGTGCTTTACGTCATTCTGGGCTGTTTTCTGCCAGTTTCAGTATGTTTTTGTCCGGTGAGCTTCAGCACATAGTAGCGGCCTTGCCAGGCGTGTATTCTTGCTTGTATGCCTGGGTTGGCGAGGGCTTGTGCTAGAATCGATGCGTCATCTGGGTTTTTGAATTGGGCTCGTGCCTGTAGTACTTGTTTTTTCTTGCAGTAGTTGAACAAGAATGTGCAGCCCTGTAAGGTTGTGTGTACTGGGTCTTGCTTTTGGCCCCTAGCTTCATCAATGCAAACCACTTCTCGCTTTGTAGCAGGTCTAGTAGCTTGCCGTAACCTGCTTTGTAAGCAGCTTCAAGCATTCCCCGTACTAATCCCTTAGGCTTATACTTATTGTCGTTTTCGGTACTGTATAAGGTCGTCCTTTATATACCACTCGATACTTAGTCCTTTCTCATTCAGGTTCAAGGCTTTCAGAGGGATCCATAAGGAACCGTGGCGCGCAGCCGTCTAAGCAAATACCGCGCGCTACGGCTACTCAGCCCTTGACCACTGCTATTGGAGTCATTCTGACAATTTTCCTTGCTATTCCGACGGCATCCGCAACTGCTACGACTCTGTCTACATCTTTGTACGCGTCTGGAGCTTCCTCAGCAACAACGGCTAGGCTTGCTGCCCTTACAACAATCCCTCTGCTCTCGAGTTCCGACTTGACTTCCTGGCCTCTGGTGGTTCTTCTGGCTTCCGCTCTGCTCTGCATCCTGCCCGCCCCATGCGGAGAAGAACCAAAGGCAAGGTCCATCGCTTTACTGGTGCCTACAAGAATGTAGCTGGCTGTCCCCATGGAGCCTGGGATCAGGACGGGCTGCCCTATTGTCTTGTAATCTTTGGGGACGTCCGGGTGTCCAGGTGGGAAAGCTCTGGTAGCTCCCTTCCTGTGAACATACACCTTCACACGCTTTCCGTCTACAACGTGCTCTTCCAGTTTAGCAATGTTGTGTGCAACGTCATAAATTATTTCCAGGCCTAGCTTGTCTGGGTCTGTTTTAAGGACGGCTCTGAAGCTCTCGCGTACCCAGTGCGTAATCACCTGCCTGTTTGTCCAGGCGAAGTTTGCAGCAGCCTTCATAGCTGCAAAGTACATCTCCGCCTCCGGAGTAGTGGCGGGGACTGAGACAAGCTCCCGGTCAGGCAGGGGCATGTTGTACTTTCTCACAACTCTCTCCATCATCTTTAAATAGTCACTGGCAACCTGATGCCCCAGACCCCTTGAACCCGTGTGTATCATGACTGTCACCTGCCCCTCCATCTCTATGCCGAAGTACTTGGCGACTTCGGGGTCGTAGATTCTATCCACCCTCTGAATTTCCAAGAAGTGGTTTCCGCTCCCCAGAGTTCCCAGCTGGTTGTTACCTCTCTGCTTAGCCTCGTTTGAAACAGCGCTGGCATCTGCCCCCTCCATTCTCCCTCTCTCCTCTATGCGCTCGGGATCCTCGGGCCAGCCGTAACCCCTCTGAATAGCCCATTCAACCCCCTCTTCTAAAACCCTATCAAGCTCCGCGAAGCTAAGCCTTAAGCCGCTGGTGCTACCGAGCCCGGAGGGTATCTTCCTGAAAAGTGTTTCTGCTAGCTCTCGGAGCCTTGGTCTAATCTCCTGCTCGGAAAGGTTTGTAGAGAGAACTCTTACTCCACAGTTAATGTCGTAACCTACTCCTCCTGGACTCAGTACCCCCTCATAGCTATCAAATGCGGCTACGCCTCCTATCGGGAAACCATAACCCTGATGCCCATCCGGTAAGACAATCGAGTACTTATAGATGCCTGGTAAAACGGCTACGTTTGCTACCTGCTCTAACGTCATATCCTCCCTCATTTTCGCTATTAGTGCTTCGTCAGCAATAACGAGTCCCGGAACCCTCATGCCTGGCTTATACTTTTCGGGTATTTCCCATAGATACTCGGTGATTTTTCTTAGAGGTGGAGCCATATTTTTCTCCGGGGAAATACTTCGACCACGTAGAACATAAAGATTTTTATCTTTTCTTGATAAATTTATCACTATATGATAAAGATTTATCTCGAAAGAAGAATCATACGAGAAGACATGGCTCCTAGCCGTTTAAGCAAGCACCCAGGACTCCGAAGGCTATACTCCCTCTACGAAGAAGAGGGTGAGCTTGCTGCACCAGGGTATATCAGAGAAGAATTGCCACCTCAGGTAGCGAGAAGACTGGCAAGCACAAGAATGCTCGAACTTTTAGGCTTCCTCTTGGGGAATAAGGGTCTTGGAGTATCCGAGGTGGCGCGAAGGCTTGAAAGGTCTCCTTCGAATGTATCGAGGGATTTAAACCTCCTCGCTAAGTGGAGAATAATTAGGTTTGTCGAGCAGGGGAGGAGGAAAGCCCCGGAAGTTATAGCCAGGAAAATTGAGATAATTTTCGCGGAAAAATAGTTGAGGAAGGCCTGAGCCAGGAGCTAAATGTCGGGAGTGTACTCTATGATGTAGAGGTCTCCCTCCCTGTATATTTTCATCTGGTGGTAGGTAATAGCTTTAACGAGCACCCTGGACTCGTGCCTGTCGGGGGAGTAGGTCTCACCTAGGACGACAGCGCTTAGGCTATAACCGCCTGGATGAGGCTTTATTGCGAGTTCATCGATCTTGGACACAAGGAATTGCTCCTGGTCGAAAATTACCAGGAGCCTTTCGAGGAAGTTGTAAAGCAAGTTTTCCAAGTCAAACCCGTCCACACTAATGCTTCTCTTCTCTTTTGGTGCAACGCTGGCCAGGTTCGTCATCACATCAAACATCCCGAGTGCTGCATTAGCAAAGGCTTCTTCAAGAGTCCTCCCCACAGCCCTTACTATTACGTCCGCGGTGTGAGGTAAGAGCTGGAAACCTACCTCGCTACTCATACGTCTCGCACCGGTCTCATAGGGAAAGAGCCTGCTTTCTTCTCATGATGCATAGTCCCGGAGCGTTAATCCTCTTTGGATCATCCACTCCTTTAACGTGCCTGTTATTATGATTGGAGCCTTCCTTAAGTCCTCGAGAGTCCTCCCTCCAACGAGAAAAATCACAGTTTTAAGTTCGCGGAGCACCTTCTCTAAGTATCTTCTGCCAGCTGGTGTGCCACCTGCATAGACGCGCCTTAGAACGGGCAGGGCTACTCCAGCGAAATCTGCTCCCAGCCTAACCACCTTGGCAGCATCTATGCCCGTTCTTATGCCTCCAGTGGCGATAAGAAGTATCCCCGGAAGAACAGACCTAACCTCTAAAATGCTGGCTGCAGTAGGGATCCCCCAGTCGGTGAAGTCCCTGGCGATCTCCTCTAAGACGTCGAGACCCATGAGCCGCGCTCTTAATCCTTCGATGACAGCGAAGGATGTACCCCCCAGCCCCCCGACATCGATTCCCCTTATGCCTACTTTTACGAGTTTTTGTGCTGATTCTTTAGAAAAACCCTCTCCGGTCTGCTTCAAGATTACTGGAACACTTACCGACTGGACTATTTTCTCAAGATTCACAAGGAAGTTTCTAAAGGAGGGCTCCCCCTCGGGCTGTAAGGCCTCTTGCAGGGGATTGAGATGCACGGCTAGTGCGTCTGCATCAATCATCTCTATCGCTTCCTCGATTTCGCTTATGGAAAGCCCGGAGGATACCTGGCTTGCGCCGATATTAGCTATTCTCGGGGCATCGGGAGCTTTATCTCTGACAACCCTGTAGGAATCCACAGCGGAGGGGTCTTTAAGTCCCACTCTCTGGCTACCTACTCCTATTGGGATCCGGTAAGCCTCTGCAAGTTCCGCAAGCATGGAGTTTATCTTCTTGGAGAGAGCTGTGCCACCAGTCATTCCGCTAATCATCAGCGGGGCACTGACCTTGTGCCCGAAAAATACTGTGGAAGTATCTACCTCGGAGAAGTCGTGCTCAAGCACTGTTTGATGAATGAATTTCACGTCCTCGAGCATTGTTGACGCGGTTGATTCAACTTCCTCTTTCACTGAGAGTATTAGGTGCTGATCCTTGCGGGTGAATATAAGCTCATCCTTCGCCATGACCAACGCCTCAAGCCTCACTTCTCGAACGAAATCGAGGCGTAAGCCACAACGCTGCTCTTGTCGCCTGTAACATCGCCCGAATCAGCGTACTTAAGCAGCTTGGCTTTTGTGTATCCGAGCTCACGTGCAACCTGCATCAAAACCATGACAGGTCCTGGTCCGCACATTGAGATGTCTTCTTCAATGATCGTGTCGTAGAGGCCCTCGATGTCGAGCGCCAGTATCTTGTCGATTGCCTTGAAATCTTTTTCCCTCGCGATCCTCGATTCGACGTAGTGGCTCATATCGCTGCTTGCAATAACGTAAGCTTTCAGCTTTTTATGCGTAATCACGCTTGCTATAGCTTTCCCCACCCTGACTGCAGCCTCAGGCGTTTGAAGCATCATAGAGACGGGAACTATCCCAGGCGTTTCATGGAAGGTGAACTGCAGGAATGGTAACTGTACCTCAATGGAGTGCTCATAAGCGTGGGCCTGGTAGTCAAACAGGATTATGCGCTCCCGCGACGCCAATTCCTTAGCTGTACTCACATCGAGGAGCACCTGGCCTAGGGGCGTTTCCCACGCCTCGTTTTCATCAATAGCAATTGGTACGCCTAATGCATGGTGATTCGGGCCCAGGATGAAAACCACGTCAGGCCTGCCGCCCTCTGACAAGGCAAGGTAGGAGTATGCAGCGATGTGCCCAGAATAGACATATCCGGCATGAGGAGCAACGACCCCTATTAAGCTACCTGAGTAGCCTCTAGGGGTCTTTTCCGGTAGCTTGCCTGGTCCCAGTTTGTGCAAAAAGCAGGTGTTGAGCGCCTCAAGCAGCTCGGATGCTCTAGCCGGGTAGAAGTAGCCCGCGCTTACAGGCGATCGAACCTTCGCCATGACCTGCAGTTCGCGCCCCTCGCTCTTAAACTTAGCGCGCTACAGTATGCCCCGCTCTATGAGGCGCTTTTCAAGCGTGCTCGCGCCCTTCATCAGCTTTTAGCGTGCTATGACGGAAAGGGGGGTTGAAAAGCTTAAACATAGGAAAAAGCGCGCGCGGAGTGGCAGAGCCGCGTAAATGCGTGGCTCCGCAGGCTGGTCAGGGGAGTGGATGCAAGGGTAGTCGTTCTTGCCGACGAGGTAGCTGAGAGAGCCGCTAAAAGCGGCCTGATGAGGAGGGTGGCGAAGAGGCTCAGGAACCTCTGTCTCTACAGGGGCACGCGCTGTATGCCGTCAAACAACTTCTCCAGTTGTGAGGATCCTTGCCTCGAAGTCGGAGAGAGGCACTGGAAGTTCGCCGTTCGGGGGTAAGTCTCCCCGCACCCTTAGTACTTCCCTAGCTAACAACCAGAATATTAAGGCGAGAGCTTTTCTACCTCTGTTGTTGGTTGGTATGATTAGGTCTACATACGATATTGGCGAGTCAGTGTCGCAGAGTGCAATAAGCGGGATGCCCATCTGCCCGGCCTCTGTTACTGCTTGTTCGTCTAGCCTCGGATCAGTGACAACTATCAGGTCTGCTTCCATGAAGTGCGAAAGCGCGGGGTTCGTGAACGTCCCCGGAAGAACCCTCCCAAGAAGAGGCTTGCATCCAACTAAACCGCAGAACTTCTTCACGGGTCTATGACCGTACTGTCGCCCTGAGACAACTACAACCTTTGATGGGTCGTACCTGGCAATGAATTTCGCAGCCACCCTAATGCGCTCATCGGTCTTCTTCACATCCAGCAGGTACAGTCCATCCGGCCTTGAGCTGTAAATGAATGGTTTCATGAATTTGCTTTTCACCTTTGTCCCAATCCTGATGCCCGCTGCCAAGTACATTTCTAAAGGTATTAAGAGCTGACCTTCGAGAGACTTTAACTCCTCCAGGCTCATGAGCAACGCCTTCGATACCCTTACAAATCACTATATAAATTTTGGCCCCTGCTCAGTTGATGCGTGCTTGCTCCCACAAAAACTAGCGCGCACATGAAGCTCACTGCCCCCATGTTGTATATTGCGACGTGCGCTCAGAGCATAAAAGTATCTCTATGCACGACAGTCTCCAAATACGAGGAGAGGGCAGGAAGATGCATACTTACTTGCATCACGAGGCATCAAAGCATACACGTACAAGTGGAAAAACTGCTACTCAGTCGTAGGACTAACCATCACTACAATAGTAAAACTAGCCGAAGCCGACGCGGAATGAAGAAAAGTAGTCAAGGGGCTAGCACAGAAGAAAACATACAACCAAGAACACCGTCACTAAAAAGGCTACTCGAGCCCGCGGAAAACCCACTCCTCCCCGCAAAGAAAAATTTATTACCAATAACTGCTTCTAAAAAACGACCATTGGGCCCGTCGTCTAGCGGCAGGATGCCTAGCGCGTCTGCGCGCAGAACCCTGACGAGATCTACATGTCCTCGGAGCGGAGGTGGTCCTGGGTTCAAATCCCAGCGGGCCCACCATCTTTACTTGCACCTCTGAGTTGCCTGCTTGCCTATGCCGTGCACTTAGAGAGGAGGCTTTAGTCTCCTTACTTCTTCGCCGTTTTCCAGTAAGAGTATCTCGCTTGATTTTTCCTCGAGAATACGGCTCCGAGCTCTAGGATGCAGGTTGGTGAAACTTAGGCTGTTGTTTTGGAAGATAATCCTAAACCTAGCGTCGTAGGGTATTTTGCAGGGTTGTATGAGCATGAATACCTGTCCTGGACCGAAGCCGTTTACTGCCGAGTAGAGTTCCAGCCACTGTCTACAACTAAGCGCGAGGAAGCTGATACTCTCATTAAGCTCCAGGTCCGCCTTTGAGGTCAAAAGAAGGTAGATGAGGAGTGGATCCGAGGAGGGGGAGATTTTTAAAAGCTCAGCGGAGCTATCGTCCCCACATCTTTTCCCAAGGGAGTGTTCACTTGACCAAAGTATTTGCTGCAGAGTTCTGTAAGCTCTTCGGTTTCTAGGGTCCTCCTCTGCGAGTAGAAGTAGCGCTCCCAGGTGTGTTCTAGAGAGAAGAATGTTTCTGACGACTTTTGGGAGCAAAGGGTCCAAGTAGTATTGACTTAGCTTCTGGGAGAAGTCAGCAATTGTATCTTCATCGATGCATAGCCGGCGTACCGTTATGCTCCTTTGCGCCCAAGAGTAAAATTCTCCAGCTATGGCTGCACGAATTTTCACATGCTTTCCAGCTAGAAGTGTGATTTGTTGGGCAAAGTAATGTGCGAGATTCTCCCCCTGAAGAGAGACTATTGTTGGCTTTGAGTAATACTCTACGTCCATATGCCGAGATTGGAGAGGGGGGTTAATAAGCGTGCGCGCACCGCACTACGAAAAACTTTATATACACGCCCCTCACAAACAACAAATAACCCGCGTAAAGGCGGGATAGTAGGTGGCGCGTAGCGCGCTGAGGAGAATGATATTCCCAGTTCGGTGCTTCACTTGTGGGGCATTGATTGGTGATAAATGGAGCGAGTTTGCCTCCCGAGTCAGTAATGGTGAGGATCCTGGAAAAGTTCTCGATGACATGGGGATTACCAGGTACTGTTGTCGGCGAATGTTCCTATCTCACGTAGATGCACTTGATAAAGTGATAAAGTACGGGTCTATAGAGGAATTTGTGCAGCCGCCTACCTCCACCCGCTCGCGCGCATTTTAAGCTCCCCCAGCCGAGGGAAACTCCTAACTTCCTAGGCGCTGTTTTCCACGGGGGCGCGCGCTAGTTAGCGCGCTCGCAGAGAAGCTACCTGTAGCTCTTCTGGCGCTTCGCTCTCGCTGATCTGCCCCTGGGCTTCTTAGGTTCTGCTTGGCGGGGGTCTTCAACTAAGAGCCTTCTGTCGTAGGTTAGGTAAAGCTTCCTCAGCTCTTCACTGCCGCTCCACTCAACCAGTGCTCTAGCAATAGCTGTCCTGATAGCGGAGGCTTGACCTACTACACCTCCCCCACTTGCCTCGGCATATATGTCGACCTGCTCTGCTATCTTGCCGGCAAGCTTGATTGGTTCCATTATTTTCAGCCTGATCATTTCAGGCTCCAGGAGCTCTAGGGGCGTCCCATTGATGAATACCCTCCCCCTCCCCTCGCGTAGAAGGACTTTCGCCC
>Ga0326760_1000851_pt1 | contig 14532 bp, 17 predicted proteins | sample GCREP_S_FD_207668 | JGI IMG/M metagenome (GOLD analysis project Ga0326760, IMG submission 207668) | Hot spring sediment microbial communities from Geyser Creek Basin, Yellowstone National Park, WY, United States - GCR.EP_S | ecosystem: Environmental > Aquatic > Thermal springs > Near-boiling... | reverse complement strand
CTAGATGTTACGAAGCTATGGCGTAGAGTATTGAGAAATGAAGCAAAAATCGAGGAATTCTCATTGATCTCACCCGTGAAACAAGAGGTTAAAAGCGTAGAGCACGGGAGGGGGAAAAAGAAGAAGGCGAAGAAGCCTAAGACTACGAAGAAGAAGGAGGAGAAGAAGAAAGCGTCGAGGAAAGCAAAGAAGAGCTAGCTCTATCTCGGTAGAAACAGGGTCAAGGCTGATGCAGAATTGATGATAATTTTAAATACCTGTGAATACTTGTAAATACTTGGCGTAATGCGTTGGGCGAGCAGTATTTAACGACTAGGGAGTTTGCAAGGGTTTTGGGTGTCTCGAGGGTTACTGTGATCAAGTAGATTAAGAAGGGGAGGATTACTGCTTATAGTGTTCACGGTAGGTGGAGGATTCCCTATAGTGAGGTTGAGAGGTTACTCAGGGGTGTTCAGAGGGTTAAACATATAGCGATATATGCTAGAGTCTCCTTGAGCACTCAGAAGAACGACTTGGAAAGGCAGGTCGAGTCGTTAAAGCTATGGGTCTCCAAGAACTTCCCCAGCACCGAATACGTCGTCGTCACAGATGTCGCTAGCAGGTTGAAAGAAAAACAGGAGAGGTCTGAAGAAGCTCATTGAGATGGCTAAGAGGAGAGAGATACAGGCGATAGTGGTAGCGTATAGAGACAGGTTAACAAGGTTTGGGTTCGAATACCTCAAGGTCCTATTCAATACTCTCGGTGTAGACGTCTACGTTGCATTTCAGGAAGAGCCGAAGGATTATGTTCAGGAGCTTGTAGAAGACTTCGTAGAGATAGTTACTTCATTTGCTTCTAGGATCTATGGCAAGAGGTCTAAGAGGTATAGAGAGGTGGTGAGCTGCATTGGAGAAGTTGTTAAAGACTCTAACTAGAACTGTTGTTCATGAGTGCTATGCAAATAAGCATGCTAGGAGGGCTCTTAGGGAGATAGAGAGTGCTTACAGGGAGATGCTTGCGGAAATGGTGAGTTACGCTGTTGAGCACAAGGCGTCACAGAATACACTGCACAGGGTCTTCTACGAGAAGTTTAGGGAGAGGTTTCCATGGCTCCCGACCAGGGTAATTAAAGGTGCTTATAGAGATGCCGCTAGGAGGGCTAAGAGCTTTAGAGAGCGTAAGAAGAAGGGCAAGGTATATAAAGACAAACCAGAAGTTAAGAGAGTAACGATAACATACTCTGATTCACAGGACTGGAGACTAGAGGATGGAGTCATTAAGTTGAAGACTCACATGGGCTGGGTTGAGCTCCACTATAGAAACCACAAGCAGTTGCATAGGCATCTCTATGGTGGTTGGAGACTAGCTAACTTGACGCCGTTCTCTTCATTTAGGCCTTCGAGGACCTTCGAATAGTTGTGGTCTTTGTAGTGCCTACTATAGTCTTGGTCGTCTCAGAATCTAGTAGCCTAGCCCTACTAATGTAGAGCGGGATCTCAGACCTTGCTTAGTAGAGAGATTACGAGGGTCAGGAGAGACATTGGGAAAAAGATGGAGCTTTGAGGTTCTTCCTAAGATTTCTATCCAGGAGTCCTCACGCTTTAAGCTCTCCTGAGTCTTATGCTCTGGGGTATCAAGGTGCGATCAGAGAAGTCTTCTACACTAGACTTGCCAAGGTTAAATCTACCACTTATGGTCTTACTCTCACAAGCCGATCAGAATGTTTTTAGAGAGATTCTAAGCTTGTGTTCCTCTACAATGTCTATCAGTTGCTGTAATGTTTTCTCGACTCTTTCCTCATCTCTGTCGATTTTGAACTGGTTTGCTGAATGTAGGAAATATTCCACAGAGCCCACTACTGTTAACAAAAGCTTATGCCTACTTAATTGTACATTTAGTAATTCCGGCTCCTTAAAGTATATTGAAAGATATTGAGGCAGATAATACTCTCTTCCCAGAACAGCTATCACGAAATCCGCTTCACCTCCCAAAAACGAGTGCACCGTTGAGAATTGCACCCACCTCTCAAGATCGCGAGTTGGTAACCTTGATTCCAGGTTTAAGAACATCTGGTAGATCGCATTGACGAGCTCCGAATACGGCGCAATTACAGCTAGCGTAAAGAGGTATTTTTTATACCTGTATACGCATTCAATTACCTGAGCAAGCAAAAGCGCGATACTTGAGGCTATAATTACTCTATAAGGCTCTATTTCTTTACCGGGCTCATACCTGCGTTTTCCAGTATCGATGACTATGAGTGGTGGAAGAAGCTTGTCTTTCTGCCCTCTATAGTTATCAATTATAGCTCTAAACGATTCAACATAATCTGATAAGACTCTAGTAATGATTGATCCGAGGTATCGACTCAACTTCTCGGCGGTATTCTTGTACGCATCGTCAAGACATTTGGCAATTAGCGTGAGAGCGTCACTGCCAACTTTATCGCTTAGCAATTGCTTTGATGCTAAAAGTCCATTGTAATATCCATGACTTATTGGAACCTCAGACTCTTTTGGGATTCTCAGCGTTTCCTTTAACATTAATATGTACTCTTCGCAATTCCTAATAATGCCAAATCTACAGGCTAAGCTAATGTATTTTTCAACGTATCGTAATAGGAGAAGTTCTCGACCTCTTAGAGAACTATACTCAGGCTCTAAACTGATAGCCTGCTGTACATCTCCGATGACGGTTAAACCGTGCAAGTTATAAACGTTAATTACCCTATTACGAAGCAATTCACGTGCAATAGGGGTGAAAGCATGAAACATGGGGGATTTACTAGCTTCATCAACCAAAATGAACGTGCCTCTTTCCAAACTTATAGGTACAGATTGCCACTCAGTCGTAAACACTATGCGTGTTTTTCTTTTCTCTTCACGCTTAGTCATAGATACAAGCATTTTATTTAACTCTTCAATGCTGACCCTATCACCAAGTTCTTGACTAAGTTCTATGAGTTCTTCGCGTGTAGTGTATGGCATTATTTGGGAACCCAAGACTTTAATTGAAGACAAACCTTCGATGAGGCTATTTCTATCGTTGACGTCTATAATACCCAGTCTGAAGAATTCCTCCATTATTCTCCCAAATACATCCTGGACAAGCCTATTAATTGAAGTAACGTAGAGAATGTTCTTGCTGTACTCTGATAAAGATACATTTTCTTCGTTTAAGTGTCTCGAAATACTGTATACATATGCTGTAGTTTTACCTGTACCTGGAGGGCCATGAATAGCGACCAATGGCGATTCAGCCGATTCAGCGAGAACGCTCATGATAGTGTTTGATGCACGATTAAGAGATTCAGTTAGAGTAGTTCCAATTCTAGTTCTTGAGCTCCTTAATGCGTTAATAACACATTTAGTAACACTATACACCATGTTCATTGCCCACACTCTTATATCTGAGCGATATAAGCCCTGAGAGTAAGTGGAGCACGCGACGTTTATTGCTTCTAATAACCCTAATAATGTGTTGAACGTTGCTGTTATTTTCCAAGTTCAGATCTTTGGAGAGCTTTTTCATAGCGGTGTGTATAGCTCCTAAAGTCTCTAACTCTATATGCGTTAGATCAGCATTCGCTTCAGCAACCAGTATTGTGAGTTTTCTCTCAGCAGAGAATCTCTCCAGTAGTCTCTTGAAGAGTATGAACGAATGCTTTAATGCCCAGCTAATGGGCGTTATAACTACTGATATTTCGTGTTTATAGTAATCGTATTTAACATCCGTGACTCGGGCAAATACATTCTGCATTAGTGTTAATTGACTAACATGAGGTTCGACGATATACATATTTATTGGTTTTCGTTGCCTTACTGTTCTAGGTCTTTTCTCGCTTGACGCGATGTTGAGTACCGTTTTACCTTCATACGAGTCTATGTATTCATAGTTTCTAAAAGACCTCTTTAAGATCAATACGTCGTCGAAATATTTCTTGGATTCGTCTGGTTCAAATTCGAATACGTCTATTCTGCCATTAAATAATGTGTATAGACCTCTATTGGTTTTAGCTACTATTTCGAGTTCGGAGGGCTTTTCGATGACTTCGATGCTCACATCCGTCTTGCCTGCATCCTGTATGGAGACGTTATGCATGTTAATTGCTACGTTGAATCCGTATCCGTGGGCTATGTAATTGACAAGTTTCTCGGGACTGTATATGCGGGACAACTCATATAGTGCCTTATAGAGTGCTAAATCGCGCATGTGTTTAGCTATAGTTCTATACCTAAACTTCCACATCTCCGTATCAATATTAGTATGTTCAAACTCGGCAAAGTATATCCTACAATACTCTGCCCATGGACAAGAACGCTTCTCCATTAATGGGCAATTAGATGGGGCAAACCGCCTGAGGCTCGGTGGAATGAAGTTAAACGCTAAACCTCCCACTTTTTTCCCATCACTAGAAGAGGATAGATATATCCCGCACTCACTGATCGCGTCTTCGTAGTTTATACCCGCCGGGCTAAGACCGGAAATTAGAATTGATATGAAATATGACGATAAGAGAATTTTTGTAATGGCCTGTCTAGTCTCACTGACGAGTTCATTTACTTCTTTCCGAGTCGCCTGAGGCAACGACGGATAATTAGAGTAGTAGTGAGAACCTCGGATTCCAGGCCTTATGATCATTGGATAGACCTTTGTCTGTTTGGGCTCCGTGGTGATGGCAATCCTCAAAACTTCGTCTAGAGATTTATCGGGAGTTATGTACCCTAGTCTCTCTAGTTCGAGAAGCAGATACGTATATACTTGAACTCTGTCTCTTTCCTTAATCTCTGGTGTTCCAGTTTTCCACTCAATTACTATCGCCCTTTTTTTCTCTGGATCCTCAATAATGACGTCGGGCACACCCCATAGATTGAGGCTATAACTTATTAGGGGAGTTTCAGTAAACACTTTTGCTCTACTCAGTTCTATACCTAGTCGAACAGCTACAGATGAGAGGCCATAAATAGCTCTTTTTATCATCTCCTCTGCTTTGTTAATTTCATCGTTTGATATTCCCTGTAAAATACCACCGCCTCCAAAAAAGTAGCTTGCAATCTGCCTAGTATTCTGGATAATCTTATCATGTAACTGGTTCAATCTGGTGCTTTCCCGGCTGAATACATCATAGAATACTTCAGGAAACGCCATAGAGAGGATCTTATGTATACTCTCGCCCTTTCCGGGAAGATTCTGCTTTATGGAAATATAGACGCCTTTGACACCGACCCATTCAACAAGGCGGGCCGCATAAGGGCAGAACCCGGATGCAATAGCGACACTACTAGCTTTAGTTAAGTGCGGAGTTCTAGCTAGTACTTCATACGCTATATTATAACATAGTGAGTCCAGCTTGACATTATAGTTCGCTTCAAGCTCTCCCAGCCACCGACTAACTACATCCTTTTTTAGTTTTTGGACGCTCATGATGATCACATACACGCGATCCTTTTAAATACTTATTACACAAGTTTGGAGGTTTGAACAATTGGGAGTTTAAGCGTCTTCGTGATGATGTCCATGAGTTCTCCGCCTTTCTCGCTAAACTTGTCAATTACAGGTTTGCAAACTTTAATTAATTCATTAATGATTATGCTTTGTTGCCTGGTTCCCCATAGTGCTGCTATACCGTAACATAGAAGCTTCCCTATCTCATCTCTCTTGTCAATATCAAGGTGTATAAACTGAAAGTTTATGTTTTTAGCTCTAAAAGCCGATGTATACTGCCAGGCTCTCTCATCAAGGTTGGTTAATCCTATTAATACGAAGTTGTTGATTGGTAAACTCGATAAAGATGCCTGCAACTGCGTTATCTCATCAATATATTCTATTATATCCTCGGCGGATATAGGTCTGGATACTCGTTTTGATATACATAGGATTGTCATGTATCTAAAGTCTGCAGATGTAATAGGCGTGCACTCATCTCTGAGCGAGTAGTTCTTCGAAATTCTTAGTTTATCCCCATATAATTTCTTCGCATCGTTTGGGTCTAAACTATGCGGAAGCATTTCAATATCCAATAATCTCATTTGCCTCGCTCCAATAATAATACCCTGTATAGCTTTATTGAGTGTGCGTGTAATTACAAAGGCTGGAGGTTTTCCACGGTCTTCAGATTCGGCTCGTATTAACTTCTCAGTAGCAGTAATATATATCGCCAAATTGCCCGCATCTGGATAAGCTTTAAGCACTACGTTACCATCGATGAAGTCTATCCCCTGGACAACAGCATATTCTAGTGCGTAGAACGCCATTTTTAATACATTGCGTGGGTATCCTTGACTATAATTGAATAATACATTGACAGCATCCTCTGTAAATGGGTAAAGTCCATGACTCCTACTTATTCTATCTAAAAGAGTTCCGATTTCTCTCGGGTTTAAAATATATTTTGGTAACTCATTAACAGTTAGTCTTTTTGTTTTAAGGTATGCTATAAGCAAGTCTTTGACTTCGTCTTTTGATTTTAAAACCTCTAATTCAAATTTGTGAAAGAGGCCTGCTGGGAAACTTCCAAATGACGAATATAGTTCTGGATATACAGCAACACCGAGTGCGGTACCCTTGTTGCGCGATATATTTATTTTTCTGACTATCTCATCCAAATTATACCACGCATTTCTAGCGATTTGATTCCAATCTGAAAAAGTGCTTTCTTTTGTACCTTGCTCCAATTGATCAAGCAAAATTATGAGGAAGTCCTCCTCTCTGAGTTTACTCTTAAGTACTTCCTCGAAGCCCCGCTCTACATTTGTATAGTTAACAGAAATGTTATATTTCCTTTGTAACTCGCTAAGAATGATCTTATAGACTTCCTTCATTGAGAGTATTGGTGTTGGACTCAAGTAGACTAGTTTAACGTTATAGATGTTTTCACGGGATTTAGTCATCTCCTTGACCATTTTAACAAATGCTAGGAGCAGGTGCGTTTTTCCAATGCCCCACTGGCCTCCTATGATGAAGTACACATTTTCCTCAAAGATTTTATGTGCTAAGGCATTTAACGTTCGTTGAGTATTATTATGTATAGTTAATGCTAGAGGAAATACATAGTCCTGATCTTTTTCAATAACATCAAGTAAGCTAATAGCGTCAGGATTCCCTGGAAACGGGTTTGAATATAGCCCATACTTCACGTATTTATTATATATTTGCGTTAACGTCATCATGCATGTCCTTTCTAACTATTCTCTAAGAGGGGCTAGGAAAGATCCCATAGCCTCCTGGCCTCTTCATTGTCTACAGGAAAGCCGATTTCTCTGAGACCATCTATACTGAGCTTCTTAGGTGCGTAGAATTCTACTGGTAGGGGAACTTTTTCGCCTGGAAAGCTATTCCATGTGAGCTTAAACCATATCCTACCTTCTTTGAAGTTTTCGAGTTCTATTTGTTTTAGGGCGTCGAATACTTCCCTTAGTGTTAGTGACCTGAGATAGCCTCTCTTCTTGAGTTCTTTGTTAATTAGTGGTATGAGGTCTCGTAGATCCACGAAACGGGATAGAACGTTGCGTTCCCTGAATCTATCAGTGACGTAGAGCCAGTAGGCATATTCGAAGGTGTCGTAGAGTGTTTCGAGGTTTACCCTGAACTTAATTATAGGTGATGATAAGACCAATCTGGCTTCCTGGATACTCGGACAAATTAGTGTAAATGCGACAGTATATAATTCAGCTATGTCTAATCTTTTGCCTTCAGGCATCTTCGACTTTATGTCGTCAAAGTTTGCTATTAGGAAGTCATGAATATGCGAAAGCCCACATACAACTTTAACTACATTGGGGAAAAGCACGTTTAGATATGCTATCATCCGGATTAAATCGGTCTCTGTAATAGATATGTTCATGGCGCTTCTTATTTTGTCAAGAAAGCATTTATCAAGGACATGTATCTTAGGATCCATGGAATCAAGTACGGACGAGAACCTTACTAACGTGAATAGCATCGGGGATTTTTCAATTCCTTCGACACACTCGTTTTTTAACTTAATGATAGACTTACCTAGTAGTGATTCTTCGAAGCACTTTCTAGCCAAGGGGATGTCTTTCATGAAGTGAGACTTAAGTGAAGAAATGTCAAGGTTCTTGTTTACCGAGACACCTTTGGCTCCGTGAATGTAAGGTCCTGGGCCAGCGTAGTTCTTTAGAAGAGTGATGGGGATTTCCCGTGAGTTAAGGTAGGCTATTAGGATAAGACGAATGGCGTCTGTAGCTCTTCTCAGAGCGTTCTCAAGCTGGGTAGAAATGTTTAATTGAGCGGATGTCAAGATAAAAATGTCACCTCTTAAGCGTTATTTAGATTTAGGATTCAGGGCTTTTATGCTTTAAAAAGCAGAATTAAAGCTACATCTTGGAGAAAGATAATGGTCATCTCGCAATACACAATTACAGCTATTGCATCTTGATCTTAACGTGATCGCGATAATGATTCATTTCCCTAGCGGTTGCTTGGCAATTCATCAATCATCTGAATCATGTGTTCACGCACATCGTGATCTATAGTTTCTATTCGCCTGTGCAGAAACTCTATAAGTTTCTTTAGATCGCCCGCGTGGCTCCTGATATTTCTGATGATCCCTATTGAAACATATCTCTCGGGGTTCTTCTTAATAGACGAGCAGTCTACTTCATTGATCACCCTATCCGCCTCGCTCTCAGGTAGTTCGTAGAGTATGCTCCGTAAGGTGTACTCGCCAGCCCTTGACTCGTCTAATCCATAAAACCTCACCCCTGATAGCTCCTCTGCCAACTGAATAGCTCTTAAGAGGATCGCTCTCGCACTGGGCGTTAAAGGCCCTAACCTGCTATACCCGCTCTCCTTAGGAGCTCTGAACCACTCTATATCACTGATAAACTTATATATGAGCCTCGCCGCCTCATAGTACATGTACTCGTCTCGGACTATATAGTGTGCCAACTGCCTCTTTACAAGCGTGCAGTGCCAACAACCATACCTCGCAGGCACTGCTCCGTTCAAGTACAGCCTGAACAGCTTGTCAAGGTTGATCCTGCGAGACCAGGTTCTCAGGTAGCTCCATACATCACTATAACTCCACGATCGAATCGGGTATATCTTCACGACGTTGCCCTCGATGTTGTAGTAGTAGCTAGCACACCTCCCCGCTGTAAGAGGGCACATAGCCCCCCGCTTCGTTAACGAAGATACTCTCGCGCTCGACTCGTCATCGCGGTGTCCAAGGAGAACCTTTGCATCGCCGACTAGGTTAAGCGCCTCTCTAGCCGGCATTCTCTTTAAGAGGTAAACACACCATCTGAAGGCGAAGGTGGGGGCGGCGTAGCCTCTTACAATCGCTCTCCAGTAGAAGGTTTCATTGATCTTAGGGGTCGTTATGACACTATCCACTTCAATACCCAGCTTCTTGGTGTAGGATTTATATGTCTCAATGAACTCCCTAGCCCAGTTCTCCATCTCGGGGATTTCAGAGAGAGTGTCGCTGTGAACTATTAACAGTTTAATGTCATTTCTAGATCTTTCACGTATCCACTCTGCTAGTAGGAGAGATAAGCACGTAGAGTCTTTTCCACCGGAGTAGGCAATAGCGACTTTTGAGCCGTCTTTAACATGCTGATCAAGAATCTCGAAGAACTTTTTGATCAACAGCTCTAACAACTCCACTCAGCCCTCCACTCATCATAAAGTTGGCATGACTCCGGGTCAAATTAACTTATTCTACTAACCGTGTATTCATACAAGGTCAGTATTAAAACTGTTGCTCGGGAATTCATTGTGGATTCTAGAGTAGGGAATAAGAAATCGACGTAATCTTAAATCTTGAAGAAAAATTAGAACGAGTCGCATTAATCGTCAAAGTTAAATTTTATGGGTGAAGTTGGTGACGGATCGCATTACCTGATATTAGCAAAGTAGCAAGGTAATACATCATAACAGAACAGATTCTAACTAGAGGCGTCGAATACGCTTGTATACTTCTAGGGGTTCAGAATCTTTAAGTCTTTACCAGGATGTAACGAATCACAAGCTCAACGGTGCACCTTGACACAATAGTAAAAATAGAAAATAGGAATTCAGTAATACGGCTCAAAGTGCGATATATTTTTATCTTGTTCATCTTCTTTGTGGGAAAAAGCGGTGAGCGTGCTATCGGTAAATTGTAAAAGATTCTTTCTAGAGGCTACTGCTTCTCCCTACCCTGGACACATCGGTGAATGTCTATGGTCTCCAGCAATTAGTAGTTATAAATATATAGAGGGGTTCGAGGTAGGCGACTGTATCATCCATTATATAACTGCCGACTCAAAGAGCACTTATAAGAAGACGTTTATAGGAGTATCTCGTGTAGCTAGCAAAGCGAAGGTATACACAAAAGAAGAACTTATAAACAAGTTGAAAGAGCTTAATGTATGGGATCTCAACCACGTGGATTAGAGACTCTCATTACGATTTCCTCTACTTCGTTGAGTTGTCTGATTTTATTGAATTCGAAAGAAAAAGTTTCTTTAGAGGAGTATGAAAAGCACACAGGAGATTCTATAAGGAGGCACCAAAGTTACATTAGCGAGTTGAGCCGGGATTATGCAGTGAAGCTACTTGAGATCGCAGGTATAAAGCGGGAGGCAGATTATATTGACCTTATATTGACCTAAAGAGATTTAAGCACATATTTGTTATTCCGGGTTCATATAACAATGTATTGAGATCGCTTTGCGAAGCGTTGAAAGGGGTTTTCTATGGGGTGTTAGAGAGAAAAGCTCTACACAGTTCTCTATAGTAAAAAAGATCTTTGAAGGTGAGGATAGGGGCTTCACCCTCCTTATGATATATGCGACCGAACTAGGGGTTCTTGCACTAGGGGTTCCCAACAAAATTCTAGCTGAAGATCGCGACAAGGAGTTCTTTAGTAAATATTAGTGTGATGAGGAGGAAAAAGTTCTCTACCCATATAGGTTTACCATTAAATTACAACATGCTAATAAGCACGTAGACGAGCTTCTTCAGAGTGTTTGCGTAGATCCTTGTAAAGTACAACAAAGCGTTTTTAGCAGAGAAAAACTTGTAGGGAGAACTGAAATAGAGCACTATATCAGGAACCAAGGTATTAGGTATAGAACATTGACTAGGAATATTGCGCGGATAAAACCCGAAGTTATTAAATATGTTATAGAATTTCTCGAAAATAAGATCAAGGAAGGCTTATTCGAGCGTGTCATTACCGTTCTTGAGGAATCTAGTTATCGGTTAGAAAAACTCGTCAAGAACGTTCAAAACTATAAATGAGCTCATCGTACTACTTCACTTATTTAGCGGTAAACGTATTATTATCGGGTCCGCCTGGGTCTGGTAAAATCAGTCTTCTTGAGAATATGCTTGAAAAACTAAAAATCAAACATATGATCGAAATGGGTGACCCAGACTGGACGCCTTTCGATACACTTGGGGGTCTTAGTATTGGTTCATCAGAAAACTTTAGGAAAGGATTTATTTTTGAGGCCGCAGAGCAGTGTCATCAGGCCCTAGAGGGGCAAACTTTATTGGCTCATAATAGGACGAGATTAATAAAGCTAATGTCGTTCTCGCGTTTAGTAAGTTCTTTACTCTACTAGATCCCACTTATAGGCTTAAAGAGCCGTTATGCATTTGTAATCCCGGAAATGTGTGCATAGAGGTTCAGGTACCACTGTCACTTAGAGTACTTGCAACTATGAAGAGTTATGATAGAGCACTTCTATTCAAATTAGGCTACGCTTTAACGCGGCGATTTGCAGTAATAAATCACGCATTTTTAAAGAATCTCCTTGATAGGTACATGAGAAAATATGAGAACGCTATTAAAGAAGGTGTCCTTGAAAAAGTATTAAAGGTTAGTGAGAAAGACTATGAGAAAGCGTTGGGTTAAACTTTGAATTTATTAGAGAGGACTTAACACTTTGCAGAGAAGATCTTCCACACGACTGTATTGTCCCGCTAGACTTTAAGGATCATGTTCTGCGGTTAGGGATAAGTGGAGGGAAGATCTCTACTCTATTCAAACTACTATGGCGTGATTAAGCTTGATGACGTCATCACTTATTTAGTGCATGCTGTTAATGAAAATCTGAGGGAATTTGTGGACTGCGAAATATGCCCCGTGGAGGTCACTCCAGGTGTGGTCGCGGACGCTTTAAAATATATTGCACTATGTGTTTACGCTAGTAAAAAGGGGCTTATAAGATTATCCCAGATATCTGGGATTAGTAGCTTCGAGCACGAGTCATTATTATATGTGCTCTTACTCCTAGATATAGCTTTTTCTACTTATATCATTCCACAACTCGATATACTAGCAGATTATGCAAGTCGAGAAAAACTTCAGAGGGGTGTAGTAGGACCGCAACAATCTTCAAAGAAAAATACAGCTAGCGGAACTTTAGAAAGTATTAAGAAGTTGCCCGCTGATCATGGGCTAGTCTATTCAAGGGGCTTGATTAAGAAGCTGAGTAAGGGTTATCATGTCTACTAGCAACATAGAAAACTGCCGAATTAGAAGACACCCTATAGCGTACTTGGAAAGTGAGGTGGGAGAGCGTAAACTGTACATTCGCTTATGTGAAGATAGACGATACTATTCAAGCGAGATTTGGGAAGCCGTAAAACAGGGCTTAGATCGCCGAGGATTAAGTCCTGACATGTTTGGACTAAAAGAAGATCAGATATTTAAATCTATTAGCAAATTTTTAAGGGGGTTGAGGAACGTTATTGAGACTACTTTGAGGAGCGTCTACAGAGTAAGAAGTACAATAGATATTTCTCTGCCAAGAGTAAATGAACATGGACACTCTATTTTCACAGGAGAGTTCGCTGGCGGTTTTCTGATTACCAGGTACAATGATATATCTGTGATTTTACGAGTTGAACCTAAAATCGGATGGAGGGCTTATTCAAAGATGCTTAGTGAGATTAAAGAATCTATTAGTGAGATTATTAGTGAGACAGGCATGTTAGAGCCCTTGATAGGTAACCTTTACTATCCGCTATTGAGTACACCTCTTTCTTACAGCATATTATTACTAAAGGTTAACGGAACTCATACTATCATCTACACCACCTAAGAAGATAATTAAAATTGAGATTTTATCAGAGGATATTATTGGCAAGCCAATTATATCTAAAACTTTAAAGTATGTTATGCAGGGATCTACTTATGGTGTATTTGAGAGAACACGTGTAGAGCCCCATGATGTCCCACTAACGCTTCTAGCTAGCGAGTTGAGGTTTAAGATTCTAGGTAAGAAAGTAATTGCACACCTAACCTTCACTAGAGAGTTTGATGTTAATTATGATCCTAAGAACGTTACTGCTGTAGATGTTAATGAAAACAATGTTACTGTAGCGCTGTTTAAAGATGGTGTTCTTGCGGATGCCTATAGGGTTGAGACAAGCCTTGGGAGGATCGTTATTGCCTACTCTGAGAGGAGGAAGAGGATGACGCAAGGTAAGTCAACAAAGACTAGAGAGGTTAGGAGGAGGCTTAAGAATCTTGGTGAAAAAGAGAGGAAGCTAGATGTATTGAGGAAGACGGCTAGGTTTATAGAAACTCTTGCTACTGAGAACGGAGCAGTTGTAGTTGTTGGAAATATTAATGAGAATGCTAAGAAAAGGATGGAGGAGAGTGCCAGCAACAAGCTGAGGCATAGGATTCATCAGTGGAGTGTTAAGAAATTAATTGAGTTGCTTGATGAGAAACCTATACACGTTGTCAAAGTCTCTGAGAGGGGAACATCATCTAGAGACCCGTTCACGGGTAGGAGGGTTAGGAGGTTTAAGCCCCTGGTGATCCGCTCTGCGGTGAAGGGGGTTAAGAGAGTAAAGGTAGTAAAGGTAGCCCTCAGAGTAGCGTGGGTTAATGGGGGAGTCCTCGAGAGAGACGTTGTAGGAGCGGTAAACATTGGGTCCAAGTACCTAAACTCAGATGGGAGCCCCGTGGCGTTGGGCTCGACGGGCACCCATGGGGTGTGGATGAAGCTAGTGATTCCACACCGAGGCCCAACCCCGCTAACGGAATTACAAGTATTCACAAATACCATCAAGTACCGTTAGCGGGGAAACGCGGAACCTAATAACATAGTTTAGAATCTGCTTGTATACAGTTCTTGGTTTATTAAAAACCACTCCCCTGGTTTTAAACCTCTTATATATATCCTGGTCTATGTGAAAATATAGTTTTGGTGGGGAAGATTGTTTAAAGCTACTTACCCCAATGCCTCTAAGTTTAAGAAGATTATTCAGGCTCTTGTAAAACTAAGTGATGAAATTCCATTCTATGTTACAAGTAATGGTATTGACTTCAAGGTCTTAACCCCCGATAAAACAATGCTTGCAGTTGTCTCAATACCTAGCTTGGAGTTTGAAGAACTAAGTGTAGAGGAGGAGACTAGCTTTATAGTGTCAACAACGGAGCTTAAGAAAGTTATGAGGAGGGCTACGAGGAACGACTCTATATTCTTAACGATAAATAAGGAGGCTGGTGAATTAGTAATGGCTTTGAGAGATAGGAAGACCGGTGTAGAGAGAGAGTTTGGTATACCGATTGTTCCAAG
>Ga0326760_1000850_pt1 | contig 14542 bp, 16 predicted proteins | sample GCREP_S_FD_207668 | JGI IMG/M metagenome (GOLD analysis project Ga0326760, IMG submission 207668) | Hot spring sediment microbial communities from Geyser Creek Basin, Yellowstone National Park, WY, United States - GCR.EP_S | ecosystem: Environmental > Aquatic > Thermal springs > Near-boiling... | reverse complement strand
TTGCTCGCAGCGGACGGGACGTGGATGTATGCTACAAAGAACGTCATGAGGGTGCCGATACGCCGCGTATCGGCCTCGGCACGGTTCCCCGATGTCCTCAAGTTGCCGCGCCAGAGGCTTGAAATGATACAAATGGGGTGGCGGGCGAGCGACGAGGGGAATGAGAGGGGCCGGCCGTTCATGGCGACCACGCAAACCTGGCAGGTGTTCGCCTGGGCCGCGGCGCGGCCCGGAGAAATCTACATGTGTCCAGCTTCTGTAAACCTGACGCGTCAAGGCGTCAGCGTCACGCTGAGCATGGTTGCCAGGGGCTGGCGACAACAGTGGCGAAAGGAGGAGGCGATAAGCATGGTTCTTACGTGCCTCCGGCAAGGCGAATTGGCGCCTCTGCTGACGATGTGGTTAGGAGATGGAAAGGCGCGGTGGGGCAGAATTGGGCGGTTTGAGATCGCAGTTGCGGCCAAGGAGCCGTGGAAAATAGGAAGGGCAACTGGCGATTACGAGGCGGTCGTCGCGAAGGGCCATGACGTCTTTATGCGTTTGGCGGAGGCGGCCGGCCCCTACGGCATGTTGCTGGATCTGTTGAAATGCCACAAGTGGAACTATATAAAAGAGGCGGTCGCAAGGAAGAGGTCTGTGGACATCCTCAGAGAGGCTGTGAAAAACCCCCGCTCGGAGGATCCGGATCGAGTCTTGGCGTCGATGAAGTTTTCGCTGGTAAGCGGCAACGGCGGCACGCTGATAGCCGCCTACTACGCCAACACCGCAGGGAGGCAGTAGCCGCGGCCAACGCGTTAGAGACGTTGGGAATGCGGCCGAACGTGGTTAAGTCGAACAGGAAATACATGATATACGTTGGGCTCGGCGACATAAAGAAGAACAAACAACTAAGAGAAGCCGCCATGCGGTTCCTAATGGAAAAGATGAGAAGCGGCACGCCAAGGGAGAGGGAAATTGTAAGAAGAATTATCGAAAGAAACCCCCATTTTTCCAATGACCGACCATAAAACTGATATAGCGGGGCCCGGATTTGAACCGGGGACCTCGGGGTTATGAGCCCCGCGGCCTACCAGGCTGGCCTACCCCGCTGCGCCGTGGTGTTAATAATCTTATGTTTATAAGTTTTTCTCGGCCTCCGAGAGAAGTGGGCAACGGCCATGTTTCTGTATCCTCAGCGTGTGGGTGCCTCTGTTTGTGTGTAGTCTCACCTCGTCGGCCCACTCTGCGCCTTTTATGAGCAGGGCGGCCTGCGTCTTTTTGGGGATCAGTATCCTGCCTTCCCTCAGCTCTGCGTGGCCTACCCTCTCTACGGAGTCGAGGGCGAGGTAGTATCCGCCGACGTCGACGGCCTCCACTTCCAGGTCTTTGGAGAGGCCGTATATGCATATGACGACAAAGTCCCCCTCGCGGAAGGCCTCGTAGGGCTTTTCCTTTGCGAGGGGCAGAAGCGACACCAGGTGGACGAGGAGTTGTAGCAAGTAGTCGTACACTATAAGATGTGGGTAGTTACATATATCTTTTACCTGGAGAGGGCTACGAGGCCGAGCTCTTCGTCTAGCGCGTTGGCCCACAGGGCGGCGTAGAGCAGCTCGTCTTTGACCACCAGCTCTCTGCCGGAGAAGGCCCTCCTCCGTAGCCAACTTGGGGCGAAGTTTAGCACTACCACGTCCACGGGAAGGCCCACTAGGGAGGTGAGGCGGCTGGATAGCTCCTCGGCATATGCCGCGGCGTCGAGGAGGTCCACCTCGCCGGAGAGATAAACCGCGACGTCTACGTCTCTGAAGACTCCCTCTAGAAAACTGCCGAAGAGAAAGGCCAGCGCCACTCTTTCCTCTCTTCTCAGCGCCTCGGCCAGCTTCTTTGCGGTTTTCTCCCGCTCCTCGGGCCCTAGTTCAAACCACTTAATGGACATGCCGCATAAAGCGCCTCAACGTCTTGAGGCCCTCCTCCTTCAGCTCTCTGTACAGCCTGGCGTCGTCGACCTCCCAGTAGCGGTGCACGAAGAGGTTCCTAAGCCCTGCGAACCTCCGCACGGCCGCGGCGAGATCCCGCGGGATGATTCCCCTCTCGCCGAGCATTTGGAATACCTCGCCGAAGCTGGCCGGGCGGGCTCCCGTCTCCCGGAGGAGAATTAAGCCGATCTGGACGGCGGCCTCCACGGCCTCGATCACGGCGTATCTCAAGGCGTATACGGCTTCGTCATCGTTTAAAAACTCGTCAAGTGGACGGTTCAAGATCTGCTCTATAAAGTTTACCGAACGTTCAAGATCTCTCAAGGCTCTCGACAGCCTCTCAGAATCCACGACAATGGGGGATTCAAACCATATAACAATTGCGGCCCGATGAGTAAGGATAGAGAGGCGACTTATTTGACGCGTCGTATATGGTGAGTATGCGGCGGATAGGCGCGGTTTTGGTTGCTGAGGACGGGGGGCTGAGGAAGAGACCTCGTTGCTAAGCGTCGGCAAGCATCAGGCTTGTGCCGGGGTTGCGGCCGCCGTGCTCAGCTTATTTATCGTGTCGCCTAGGGCCTTGTACATGAGTATATAGCCCACGAGGGAGAGTATGCCGGAAAAGCCGACTAGCAACAAGGCGATGTCTAGGATAAAGAGGATGCCCGCCGCCATGTATAGGGAGTCTTGATACTTGCTATATAGCAAGAAGGCGCCAACTACGAAGGTCAGTATGTTGCCTATGAAGGCGATTATGCCGCTGATGATGATTACTCCTAAGGCCAGCATAAAACCGCCTGATGCGACTGTTGGTGACGTGAAGTAGAGACTGGTCAAGATCGTAATTGCGAATACGACGAGTCCTAACACCAATATGGCAAGCCCCACGAGTATGAGCGTGGTGCCTGTGTAGCATATGCGGAACCCGTTGTCTACCTCTGAGAGCTGACGCATGCCGGGGCGGATTTTCCCGAAGATTGCGTAGAGCACGATGCCGACGGCAACCAGCGACAGGACGAGAAGGAGGATCACTGTGCCGATAACTCCGGCAAACGCCGAGGGTCCGTGCGGAGCCGCGGCCATGGAGCCAATGGCGGCTATAATAGAGATGAGCCCCGCCAATGCGGCTACGATGCCCATAATCACGGCGACGAGGAGGTAGAGGAAGCCGCTTCTAAGCGTTCTCAATGCCGATATCTCTACATTTCGTGTTTCCATAAATGCTTAGGTATCCGCATTTATAAGTTTTATAGAGTCTCTAATATGTTGTATATTTTGTCGTATTCAGCGGACCAGAGCGGGGATCCCCGCGTCACCACGCACCTCATCCGTCTGTCCGTCTTGACGCATTGCATGTAACCTCTCTCCGCTAATGCTCTGAAGACCTCACCCACCACTTGTTGCGAGACCTGGGCCTTCTTAGCCACCTCGCTGGGGTACAGTGACAGGGAGTTGCCCTGGGCCTCCGCGAAGGTCTCTGCCAGCACAGCCGCCAGCCTGCACAAGACGCCGCATCCTTGGGGAAAACGGCGCATTGCAAAAACCTAGAGCTTCAAGGTGGGCAAGAAGAGGTCTAGTATTCCGTTGATTATCCATATCAAGATGGCGAGCCCCAGCGCGCCTAGCCAGCCGACGCCTTGTAGCTTCCGGAGGGCGTAGAGCCACACGAAGAAGGCCACCACCCCGCTGATCAGCGGAATCCTAATAACACTGTGGAAGATCCAGTAGATCAATCCCCCGACTAGCGCCGTGACGGCGGCCCCGGTCAAGCTTTCCCTCTTCTGCTTCCCAGGGAAAATCTTCAAAGCCAACCAAATGGCTAAGGTGGATACGAGCCAAGCCACCACAAGCCCCGCCACTTCACTTACCAGCGACATAGGAGACTTGCATTTACATGTTTTTAAGAATTGCGTCGCGTCTTATTTTTATAAATATGGAGGATCTTAGACGTGTGGACACGTTGGAAGTTCCCGGGTGCCCAGAGGGGTCGATGAAAGCCATTGCCTACATAAAGGAGAAGCAACCAAAGGAGGTGGTGATCAAGACGCCTGACGAGGGTTGCGTGGCGGTGCTGAGGGTCGTCTTGCCGCTTTTCAACTACTTCGTCGTCGACGTGTATGCCGAGGGTGATAAACACGCGGTGAAAGCTAGGCGGGGGAGGACTTGAGGCGGCATTCCTCGCAGAGGTAGACGTGGTCGTAGGGGAGGCCGGCGTCTTTCAGCCTCTGCGCCAGCCTCCGCGCCATGGTCTCCGTGTAGGGCAGTTCCTTTCCGCATGTGTGGCACCGCGCCGGCTGGTCGCGGAAGACCGCCCTGGCCTCGTAGGGCTTGGGGTCCGCCGCGGCGTCCACCGTTATCACTTTCTCGGGGCACTTCTCGGCGCATACGCCGCAGGCTACGCAGAGCGCAGGGACGAGCCTGAGCTCGTTGCCTCTTATGGAGAGGGCGTCTGTGGGGCATACGTTGACGCAGGCGCCGCAGAGCGTGCAGCCCTCCGCCACCTTCACCACCCCCACCGGCATCCCCACCGCGGCGGCGAGCATCCGCGTCTGCCACCTATCGCCCGGCTGGAGGGAGGCCCTCTCGGCCTTAACCACGAAGTCTCTCCCGTCACGCTGTAGCTCCCTCCCCCACCTCTCGGCGGCGGGCCACAGCGGACACGCCTCGCCGCGGGAGCAGTGCGCCCTGGCCTCCCCGTGTCTGGCGGCGGCGAGGTAGAGGTACTGCCTCGGTATGTCCGCTACGCATTTCGTCCTGACGCCCTCCTCGTCTCCGTCTTGGAAGGCGTAGTCGCATATGAACTTGAGGGGGCTCGGCGCCGTCTTTATCAAATCGGCTAGGTAGCCGTCGGGGAGCGACGGCATCTTGACGGCGTCTACGGGGCACACGGCGTTGCAGAGACCGCAGTCGATACATGCCTCATATCTCACCCTAACCACCTTGCCCTCCACGTATTCGAAGGCGGAGGCTGGGCACGACTCGGCGCAGAGGCCGCACCATATGCACCTGCCCTGGTCCACCGTGACGGTGTCTCTCAGCTTGATGAAGCCGCCGGTTATTAGGTCTCTCCTCGTCGCCGTTTTGGACTCCGCCGGCGGCAACAGGTGCCACTCGGCGGATTCCGCATGTCTCTCCGCCACCTCTTTGAACCAGTCGCCGTGGGGCCCTCTGTAGGCGAAGATAAGCGGCGTCTGTGAGAGAAGACGCGTCACGTCTTCACGCCCCCTCACCACGAGGACCGACGGCTTATCTCTCCTAATCACGGCACCACCCACAGCCTATTAAAAAACTATTTCCTGACTATTTTAAGCGCCTCCTCCCGGAGGCCCATCTTGCCTTCGCAGAATATCCTCCTGTCCATCTCCTCCACGCGCCGCACCACCGGCCTAAACTCCATCTTACCCAACACATCTCTCTCTAGGTCAACGCCGGGCGCCGTCTCCACCAGCTCCACGCCGCTGGGTGTCAGTCTAAACACGGCTCTCTCAGTGACATAAAGAACTTCTTTCTCCTCCTCCACCGCGTATCTCCCGCTGAACACTATCTTGTATACCCTCTCAACGAACTTTGTTATGTGACCCTCCTCCTCCACGGCGAGTTTGCAGTTTTTCACCTCTATCCTCCTCCTCCCCGCCGTGAAGCCGCCGGCGAAATACACCCTCGGCGACCCGATGGCGATTACCGGGAAGCCGCCGGGCCCCGGCAACCAGCCGGGGAGGAAGGCGGGGTTCACGTTGCCCTCCTTATCCACCTGGAGGAAGCCGAGCGAGGTGGCGTCAATGGCGCCGCCTTCGTATAGGACGAACTGCTCCGGCATGGGGAGGACGGCGTAGTGTCCCATGGCTGCTCCGAAGTCTGCGTCCATAAGCGCGTAGCCGCCCCAGGGCCCCGACTCCACCGTGAGGTGGATGAAGTCGTCAAGCCGCTCCTCCCGGATCACGTCGGCGGCCAGGGCAGGTATCCCGATGCCTAGGTTCACCACAATTGGCCTCCCCAACAAGCCGATGAGCTTCACAAGCTCCAGCACCACCCTCCTCGCGACTACCTTGTCCGCGGTTAGGGGCGCCGGCTCGTAGGCTACCCTATATGGCACGTCCCCGCTGATAACAGGATTTAGGTCGAAGGAGGCGGTCTGCCAGTGGTACTTCTCCACCTCGGTGCCCCGCCTAGCGACTACCACGTAATCCACCAGAGGGCCCGGCACAACCACGTGTTTGGGATGTATCTCGCCGAGCGTCACAACCCTCAGCACCTGGGCGATTACAAGGCCGCCGGGATGCGCCTTCGCGGCCTGCACAAAGGACAGAACCGAGCCGTAGATCGCCTCCTGCTCCATGCTCAGATTGCCTATCTCATCCGCCGTCGTCGCCCTAATTAGAGCAACGTTGGGCTTAGGCGCCTTGTAGAGCAGGTACTCCCTCCCGTCGATCCTCACGTGTTCCACAACCGCCGTTTTCCTCTCCCGCGCCAAATCGTTGAGGAACCCCCCGTCTTGCCGCGGATCGATGAAGGTGCCGAGACCCACCCTGCTGAAGACACCCGGCGCCCCCACCGCAACAGTCCTCAGCCACCGCGTCAGGATGCCTATGGGCCAGGTGTAGGCCTCCACTAGGTTCTTCATGACGGCCTTCTGGAGCTCCGGCGCCCAGCCGTAAAACGGCAAGAGGAAGCCGCGGACGAAATCCTGCCCCGGCTCCTCCACTATGAGCTTCCCCACCTTATCCAGCCCAAACCCCGGTATCGCCGGGATGGCGTCGGAAATTATAAACAGGTTTTTGGGGTGCCCCGTCTCCAGGTAGTGTTGCAGCAACGTATCTATAAGGTAAAACGGCGCCGTCGACGCGTTGAAGCCAGATATGGCGACCACCGCGTTGTCAGGAACCCTAGACACGGCCCCCTGCGCAGAGACAATTTTCCTAATCACGGGACTTAAACCAAGTAATCTTATATGTTAGATTTAGCCAAAAGCAAAGAACCTATTTACCGATCAACGTAAATGCGCAAAAGAACCAGAAGGTGGGAAGTGGTATGTTTAGCAACATCTGGCTGAGCTACGGCAAGAACTACTACTCCGGCGACAAGCCCCTCCAGCTCTTCCTAAACGCCCTAGGGTTCCGGGGCGACGCCGACTTGACCTCCCTAGGGGCATACGTCTCCACAAAAATGATGGAGGAGGCCTACTACGTGGACCACTACGCTAAACCAGTCCTCAAGCGGTGGAGCGTGAGGGGGGAGGAGATAAACTACGTGCAGGTCTCCCCCAGCCACCTCCAGACGCTTTACGACCTCTTGAAGTTCGGCGTGGTCTCTAAAACCTTGACTGGGGAGAGTGATTTAATGTATCACTTCGTCTCGGGGTATCTGATCTCCGACGCGGGCTTCTTCTGCACCATCACCCTCACCGAGCAGACGGCCTACGGCCTCGCCAAATACGGAGACGACGAGACGAAGGCCCTATACCTCCCCAACTTCCTACGGGCTGAGAAGCCCTGGATGGGCGCCACCTTCTATACTGAGGTCCAGGCCGGCAGCGACCTCGGCGGGTTGGAGACCGTTGCCGAGAGAATAGACGAGAGGCGGTGGAGGCTCCGCGGCGTTAAGTACTTCACAAGTAACGTGGGGCTGGCAGACGCGGCTATCGTAACGGCGAAGCCCGCGCCGCCGCGGCCGGGCGCCAAGGGAGTAGCCGCCTTCTTCGCGCCGGCTTACCGCGCCGGGGGGAGGCCCAACTGGAGGATACTCAGGCTCAAGGATAAATTAGGCACAATCACCGTGCCCACGGGCGAGGTGGAGCTGGTAGACACGGAGGCCTACCTCCTAGGCGCTACCGAGGCCGGGATATACATCGCCCTTGAGATACTCACCATTGCAAGGATCGACAACTCCACCGCGGGGTTGGGCCTGGCGAGGAAGACGCTGTGGGAGGCGTATCTATACGGAAACGAGAGAAAGGCGTTCGGCAGAAGACTTGTGGAACATCCCCTCTATCTACGGGATCTTGTGGAGATGGAGGCAAAACTCCAAGCCGTCCTCCTCTTAACTCTCGCCGCGGCTAAATCCTTCAGCGACGTGGCGCCGGGGGAGAGGCCGCCATATAGCCAAGCCTATCACTACGCCCGACTCCTTACGCATATCGTTAAGAACATGGCGGCCTGGGTCTCCATAGATGTGACGAGGTACTCCATGGAGCTTATGGGCGGCATCGGCTTCTTAGAGGAGTACCCCATGGCTAAGCTACATAGAGACGCCTTGGTGACCGCCATATGGGAAGGCACCAGCAACATCCAGGCGTTGGACATGGCCGAGGTGTTTTATAGAAAAGAGGCGGGAAAGACTCTCTTTGAGGAGCTGGCCAGCCGGATCTCTGGGATCCGCGACGACGAGGTGAGGCGCAAGCTGGTAGCCGCCTTGGAGGAGGCTAGGGAGGAGACGGCCGTTGCGTTGAGAGACGGCGTGGAGCTCCACGCCAAAAGGCTACTGACCCAGATAGGCACCTTAGCCGCGGCCGCTCTGTATAGGGAGTGGGCTGAGTCTACACAGGAAGAGTGGGCAGACGCCATGAGTAAAATATACGTCAACGTGGAGCTTTTGAAAGGAGACGTGGAGTCTGCGCTTGTGAAAAAAGCTAGTTATGGACTTCTCTGGATGTCGGACTAAAGCCGTCCAAGCAACAACTGCCCCGAGTCCACCACGACGACCTGCCCCGTGATGGTGGGGATTTTCACCAACATCCAAACGACCTCAGCCACGTCTTCAGGCGTCACGATTCTCCCAAGAAGGGTGTACCGCTTCGCGAACTCCTCCTCATCTACGCCGAGGAGGTTGAGGAGGCTGTCGCCCATCTTCGTCTTCACCACGCCGGGGGCGACCGCATTAACTCTTATCCGGGGGGCAAGCTCCACCGCCAACGCCTGCGTGAGGTTTATAACAGCCGCCTTGGCGGCGCTGTATATGGAGAGACCCACAAAGGGTTTAATGCCCGCAATCGAGGCAACGTTGATTATAGACCCCTCCTTCATAACTCTAGCGGCCTCTTGAGAACAATAAATCACAGATCTTAACGTCACCTCAAGCTGCTTCTCTATAAGTCTATCATCGGCGGCGAGGAAAAGAGAGTAGAGCCCAAGCCCGGCGTTGTTAACCAACACGTCCAACCCCCCGAACCGTTCAACAGCCGTATTAATCACGTTTCTACACCCCTCTCTAGTGGCCACGTCGGCGAGCACCACCACGCCGCTTCCGCCGGCCTCCCTCACAAGCCTAAGCGTCTCCTCCGCCTCCTCCCTACCCCTCTTCGCGTTGACAACCACGTTCCAGCCCTCACGCGCGAAACGAACTGCAACCGCCCTCCCAATCCCCCTCCCCGATCCAGTCACCACAACCGTGGGCATAACCTACGCGGCCCCCTCCGTTAAAAACTTTCTCAGCCCCCCTAGCCGCCGGCGGGATCTCTGCCTTGTTCAAGGTGGAACCACTTGATGACACACTGCGGTGCCGACAGGAAACAGAGGGGATGGAAAAACTAGGATTTTTCGCTGACTTGTTTGAGGCTCTCCTCCATGCAACTACCCATAGATTTCAATATTGTCAGCATCAAGCCCATGGCCTTCTGGACCTCCGGGTCGCGCATGGCGCTGAGCAGGCCGAAGAGGCCTACCTTCGGGGCTCCGTTTTCCGCCATCTGCCGCAGTGCCTTGCTGGTGCATGTGACGCCGCCTTGCATCGCGGCTCCCATGGCGTTTATGTCTGCCATGTCCATTATGCTCAACATAGATATCAGCGGCGCGGCCACCTTAAAGACTTGGATATCAGCCATCAAATGCGGCAACTTCTCCAACACTATTTTCAAAGGCAACAGCTGGGAACTTAATTCCTCAACCTCTTTTCTAAGCGCCGCCACCTCGGCAAGCAGCTTCTCGTAGTCGGCCTTGGGGATTGTCACCACCTCGGTCATGGCACCACCCCCAACAACCAGTTAAAGTACATTTTCTCGAACATCTCCTTAAATATCCGCGTCACCGGCGAAGGCGGCAGGAACATGCAGTCTGGATACGGCTTCTGCTTCTTCACAAACGGCGTGAAGTCACAGGCGGCGGCCATGCCGTATGCGCCTACGTCGAGGGCGCAGGTGCCCACCATCCTAAACGGCGGATTGCCCAGAGACACGCCTGCGAGATCCGCCACGATGTTGTTTATTACCCACGGCGAGTAGCTGTGGAGTATGGTGCCGGCCATGCCCACAGGCACGTTAGGCGCTGCCACGTCGCCTATTACATACACGTCGTCGTATTTCTCGCTTCTGAAGTTGCCGTTGGCCGGGTTGCGCGGCGCGGCCCAGCCGTTCTTAGCCAAGTCGCTGTTGAGCACAGGGTCGGGCGCCTTGTGCGGGGGAACTATAAACGCGGCGTCGAACTTCACCCTCTCGCCGTTGGTGAGCTCAAGCTCGTTCTTGCCAATAGACTTAATGGCTTGTCCCTGCCCCACGCCGATGTACTCAATGCCGAGTTGCTGAAGGAAGCCAGACATCCACTTGGCCGCCATGGGGCCGAAGTTCTCAAACGGCCTCTTCAAGGGGTGGACCACTGTGATCTTCACCTTGTCCCTAAGCCCCCTGGTGAGGTAGTAGAAATGCGTCAACATAGCCAACTCAATCGGCGCAGGCGGGCAACGATAGGGAAGAGAATAGACGCCAACGACCACGTGGCCCTGCTTAATTTGCGAAAGTGCTTCGGCCACCTTCAACGCCGGCTCCAGCTCCCAGGTGTGTGGGAGACCGGTTTCTACAGTCTCCGCCCCCAGGGCCACCACCAACTCGTCGTATGTGAAGTCGCCAGCTGTCGTGGAGACCTCCCTGTTGGCAGGATCTATCTTAGTTACTTTTGCCTTCACGAAGTTTATCTTATACTTTTTCAGATGTTCAAGCGGCGCCGAGATCTGCTCCGGCTTTCTGTATCCAAAGGCTACGTAGAGATAGGAGGGGCGGAACTCAGTCCTATCCTTCATGTCCACTACCGTGATCTCAACCTCGCCAGGTCCAAGCCTCTCCCTCACCTCTCTTGAAATCGCCAACCCGCCAGTGCCGCCTCCCAGTACCAACAATTTTTTAACCATACGGTCTAGTTTTGGCCGGTTTTTAAGTTTTATTATAAAAGATGGACAATTATGTACACTAGAAGTTAGGGGAAGTCCCAGGCTCCCCAGAGCAGCAACGATATTCTTATCAAGAAGACCGCGACTATCGCCAAGGCGCCTGCGACCGCCACGCTGGGCCTCTTACCAAACATGGCAACGGCCGCGGCAACAAGCGCCAACGCCACGCCGCCTAAGGCCGCCGAGTCAGACATGGCGCCCTGGGCGCTGAACGCCGCTGCTTCCGGCCCTATCAGCGACAGATGGAGATGGGCTAAGTATGTCAACGCGGCTAATCCACTGCCGAGGGCTATCCACTTACTTGTCTCTACTCTGCCCAACGGCCCGTAGAAGCCGCTTCCAGCCGCCACGCCCATAAACAACGCAAGCAGAGGCACGGCGGCGCTGTGCCAAAACGGTATGCCTCTCTCGTACGGCAACACCAGCCCGGTGTACAACGCTACAAAGACGCCAAATGCCGACATCAAGAGACCCAGCGCGTTCATCACCCTTCTGTCTCTGCCCCACACCGCTATTTTGTCAAACGGCTTTATCAAAGGCGCGGTGAATAACAGAGAGAGCAATATCAATAGCGATATCCCGGAGGCGCCCCACACCATCCAACTGGATAGATTAGCGTGAGGGTTGAGCAAAGGCAACACCAATATGCCTGCCGTCGGCGGCTTCAGCAACTCGGAGGCCAATATGCCGAGGGCGGCGGCGGGCAACACAACCCCCAGCGCCCCGCCTACCGCCGCGGCCTTGACGTCCCCCCTGCGCCAGAAGATATAAGCCCACACAACGGCGAAGCTGGCCACGGCCAGCAACGTCATCTCAACGGCGACGGGCAGGGCCCAGACCTGGTTGCGGACTATCATAGCCCCCCTACGTAGTACACTCTTCCTCCGGTCTTGAGATCCGGCCTCGCCAGCTTGGCAGCGCCCCTCCGCACAAGCTCGGCCATCGGGTCGTTGGGATCATCAAGGTCGCCGAAGAGCCTAGAGCCCGTGGGACACACCTCGACGCACGCCGGCGACCAAAGCCTGCCGTCTCCCTTGTATCTGTGGTAGCAGAATGTGCATTTATCCACGGCGTCCACCCTAAACGCCCATTTGTTAGACACAGGCGGCTTGAAGAGGACGCCGCCGTAGGCCGTGCCAGCCTCCGCCTCCTTGACAAGCGGCTTCTCCTCCGCTTCTTTCCACTCATGAGGCTCCGGCCTGTACCTAGAGCCGTAGGGACACGCGATGATGCAGTAGCCACAACCAATGCAGAGATCCTTGTCCACAAGCACGACGCCCTCCGGCGTCTTGTAGGTGGCGCCGGTGGGGCACACCCTCTGACAAGGCGTGTCTTCGCAGTGGTAACACAGCGAGGAAATGAACCTCCTCGCCGGCGGGTCCTCATACTCGCGCCACTCCACCCAAGTCCTAAGCTTCACAGTCTGCGGCTTGCCCATATTAGCCGGCTTGGCCGCGGTGAATACCTGGCCGTGCTCCACTACACAAGCCGCCACGCAGGCGCGGCAGCCGACGCACTTATTTATGTCGATTACAAATACCGGCTTCATAGCCCACCCACCCGGGACACTTCTACCACTGTGTTGCCCATGACCCCCGCTGTGCCCAATCTGCTCGCCATAAGCGGGCCAAGGTAGTTGTCGTCACTGAAGCCGGAGCGCAGGCCAGCCAACTTCTCCGCCTTGACGCGGAGCCTCCCCCTGGGCACGAGCCAGTAGTGGTAAATCGCAATGATATCCGGCCTCACCATCTTAGTCACCCTCACCCTGAACCTCGCCGACGGCGCCTCCTTAACGCCCACGGCCTCCAGCTGCTTCAGCACCTTAGGCGCCGCCGGCTTCACCTCGATAACATCTCCGTCTTTCACGCCTAGCTTGGCGGCTGTGTCTGGGTGGATCCAAGCCGTTAGGAGTTCGTCGGACGTCAACGTGTTGAGGAGCAAGTTGTTCTGGGTAGCGCTGTGAGTGTGGGTGTAGGGGCCGTGGCGGTACACGAGCAGAAGCCTCCTCGGCGGGTCGGGAGGCACAAGCCCGTTGATCTCGACATCGTCGGTGGCGGGGCCGGTTGCCCACATGTAGTCCGGCCGCGCCATCCCGGCGTAGAGCGGCACCGGCGAGAAGAGCGGATCCACGCCGCTCTTCGTCCCCTCTAGGTCGGACGGATCTATGGAGGTGACGGGCTTGCCGAACACCCTCCTCACGTCGTAGGCCAGGTTTATGCTGTAGATCTCCACACGGCCGCTGGGGGTGGGGAACGGGACCTGGCCCCTGGCCAAAGGCGAGTTGTAATGCACATCAAACCACAGCCGCCTCTCCAGCTCTACGCTGTATTTAACAGGCTTGTAGACGTGCACCCTAACCCTCACCTCTCTGCCGAGGGCTTGGCTCCACCTATCGTCCACCACCACCTCCATGCGTCCGGTGGGCACCAGCACCATGTAGCCGCCCATCTTGTAGAGGTCGTCTACCGTAGGGGCCCTAACCTGGCCGTTTTCGTCTATGATCCTTATGCGGCGGAAGGTGGCGTTGATAAACGCCCTCAGGTTGGTGATGGGGAAGATGCCGTCTTCCGTGATCATACCCACTGGCATGTTCTGCGGCCAGTCTGTGCCGTCTCTCGCCTTGACGCCCAGCTGCTGAAGCCTCCTGGCGGTCATCAGCAACACCTCGAAGATGGTCCTGCCGTCTCTCGACCGGTACTTCTTGTCCAGCTCCCCCGGCTTCTCCCCCTGCTGAATCCTCTGCATGTATTCCTCGTAGTACCACGGGAACCTCACGGAGATGGCTGGAAACGGCGTGAAGGGGCCGGGGAGTGAGAGGTCCATACGCTCTAGATACGGCAGATCCGGCAGTATCAAGTCGGCGAAGACGGTTGAGTCGTTGAACTGGATGTCGTGGACAACCACAAAGTCGAGGTTTCTGAAAATCTCCTCCACCATTTTGCTGTTGCCTATCTGCGGCACCGGGTTGGAGCCTGTGATAAACACCACCTTTACCTTAAACGGCTTTCCGTGTATAACGCTTTCGTACAGTGCCTGGACGGTGTCGTATGGGTATAGGTAACCCTTCTTCTCAGCCTCCTCTGCCCACTTCTCCGTCAAGGCGGGCACAGCAGGCGCCCCGCGGTCGCTGGGGCCGGGGAGCGGCGGCGCTATGGGTATTGTGTAGATGCCGAAGCTGTATGTAGCTGTATATTCAGAGAATGTGAGCCCACGTATTGTCTTATACGGCACGTCCTTTCTGGTGCACCTAAGAACTGAGGTGTACACCGATGCGTAGGGCATGATGAGGTGGGTCAGCAAGAAGAGACCGCCTGGCTGTTCTATCCTGCCCACCAGAGCCATGATTATGCCAACGGCCCTCCAAACCTGTGGCGAGTTGCTGTATCTGGGGTCGTGCCACCCGAGGGGCGACGTAGCCCTGTATTTAGCCACTATCTCGG
>Ga0326760_1000849_pt1 | contig 14544 bp, 13 predicted proteins | sample GCREP_S_FD_207668 | JGI IMG/M metagenome (GOLD analysis project Ga0326760, IMG submission 207668) | Hot spring sediment microbial communities from Geyser Creek Basin, Yellowstone National Park, WY, United States - GCR.EP_S | ecosystem: Environmental > Aquatic > Thermal springs > Near-boiling... | reverse complement strand
CGGCCGGCCTGAACGCGCCAGCGCAGCTTAGGAGGCGGCCGGGCAGCTGGTCGGCGGCGCCGGGCGGGACCCCTCGCCCGGCGGGGGGCGCCCCTCCATGAGAGGGCAAAGCAATGGGGCAATATAAGCATTCGGGAGGGAAAAAGAGAGGGATCGGGATTTCGCCATTTGCAGCAGCTCGTCGAAGCGCCTCGCCGGTATTCCAGAAACTGAGGGAAAGGTAGACAGACCGACCCTAGAGCGGCGGGTGTGCGTATCTCCGAGGGAGCGCTGGTAGTTAGATGCCGCTCCACAAGTCTTGTCGCCTCTACCCTCTTTCAACTCGCCCTCGCCGCCTACGACCTTCACGAGGCGGCCCTCGACCTCCCTCTCGAGGCCCTCCAGCCTTAAGGAGCTCACAGCCTTGCCTCTCTCCACGACCTCTAAGGCCTTTTCGTAGACCTCCTCGCCCTTCCCGCACTCGCCATGAAGAGCCTAATGAAGGCGTAGTTTCGGCGGGAGTGAAGATCCTCTACATGACGCTGGCCATCCCGTCTATCATCTCAAGCGCGGAGGGAGTCCTGTTGGCTCCCGCCGCCCCCAGAGCCAGAGGCCCCGCTCGCAGCCGCGGGTTTCCGGGCGCGCGCCCGGAGGCCTGCGGACCGGAGCCAGGCGGCAGCCATAAAGAGGGGCGATTGTTGTGTCACATGCAGCAGCGGAATAGCTCCCGCCGGCCGGGAGCAGCCCCCGAGGCCCCAGAGGAGTCCCGCCCCGAAGGGGGGGAGAGAGTTGTGGACAGCCACGTTCACTGCCACGAGTTCTCTCGGGATGAGCTTAATGGGTACCTAAAGTCGTGGACTCTCGTCTGCGTGTCTGACGACGTGAGCTCGTCGAGAAGGACTCTGGAGATCGCAGGCGCCGTGCGGTGTCTCGGCATACACCCGTGGCGTGTGGAGTCCGCGCAGCCCGGCGATCTCGAAACGCTACTGAAGCTTGTCGAGAGGAGCGAGGTGCCGTGCGTTGGCGAGGTCGGCCTCGACAGGAGATTTGTGCAGCACACGATAGAGAGGCAGCGCGAGTACTTCAAGGCATTCTTGAGGCTCGCGCGAGAGCTAGACCTCGTGGTCAACGTGCACGCGCCGGACGCGTGGCACGAGGCGCTCGACGGGCTGAGGAGGGCTGACATTGACAGGGCGCTCATTCACTGGTACACCGGTCCCGTTGAGCTTCTGGAGACAATCAGGGACCTGGGCTACTACATCTCAATAAATCCCGCCGTCGCGATCCAGAGGCGCCATCAGGAGGTGGCCAGGGAGGCTGACCGCAGGATCGTGGTCCTCGAGAGCGACGGGCCTTACGAGTACAGGGGGCTGAGACTGGCGCCGCCGGCTATCAGGATGGCAGTGGAGAAGCTCGCAGAGCTCTGGGGAGTGCCACAGAATTGCGTGAGCGAGATTGTGGGGACAAATGCAAAAAGACTGTGGAGGCTTTGATGGCTACCCCCTCAGCTTTGCAATGAGCAGCGCGAACTTCACGTGAATCGCCTGGAGGTCGGGGCCCTCCTCCACCTCGCCGAACAGATAGCCACACCTGGCGCACCTCAGCAGCCTCCCCTCCTTGAGCGCGTAAACCTCGAAATTCTCGCGGCCCGCGGCCCCGCAGCTCGGGCACTTCCACGCCTCGAAAGGCCACGCAGACCCGCAGACGCACCTGGCGTACGCTCTGTAGCCCTCGAAAATGCCTGTCTTCTCCCGCGCGAGGACGACGAGCGAGGCCGGCGCGCCGCACACCTTACACCTGCCATTCCACTCCCCGCCGCCGTATCTGAAATATAAGGCGCGCCTTATTAGGTAGTCCGCGAAGTTTGCGGGAACCCGCGCGGCGGCCGCGTGCTTGGCGCGCTCGACGTCAGCTAAGTTAGTAATAAGTGGAGGAGGGCCCTCTGCAGCCTCGAGCTCAAATCCCCTGGCTATTTCATCTATCTCGCGCAAGAGCTGAGACAGGCTCTCAAGCTCATCCAGGCACTGTCTGTCCTCGCCGCAGATGGCGCCGTTTAAATCCTTAAGCGACTCCACGCCTCTCCAAGTATCTAGGCATGTGGTGCCTCGCCCACTCCAGGTCGACCTTGCCGTCTGTGAACATCGCACCTAGAAGCGGTCTATTGCTCGGGTGGGACACCGCGAAGAAGTGTAACGCCAGGAACAGTATGCTGAGGCCGCCCCAAGCACTTCATTAACATCAACACGCTGGCAGACCTGCTGTGCGAGGCGCCGGAGCTGCGGCGCGGCGTTTTTACGCAGGACTATTTCCTGCGCTGGCGCGGCAGCCCGCCGTTGTTGCGCTGGCTCGCCGGCAGGGACTTAGGCGCGCTGCAGGAGGAGCTGGCGCGCTACATTGACGCGCGTCTGCTGTCAATGGCGCTGCACGTCACGAGGGATCTGTCGCGTGCGGGCATCGGTTACGAGGCGCTTGCGGGCGCACTTAGCAGCGCGATTGCTGTCAGGTGCGCGCGGCAGCAGGCTTAGTTAAAAAAATTAGGGGCGGGAGCGCTGCGAGATGGGCATCACGGTGGAGGAGCTTGTAGATCTGCTCGCACGGGTGAGAGAGCGGGCGCCGGGTCTTGTCGTGGGCCTGAGCGGGCGCTACACCGTGATGGGCGACCTTCACGGAGACTACAGAACGCTCCGACAGGTTCTCAACGAGTTCGAGGGCCCCTATCTCTTCCTCGGCGACTACGTCGACAGAGGGAACATGGGGCTCGAGGTCGTCGCAGAGGTCTTCCAGCTCTTCGTCGAGGGCAGGGCCGTGGCGCTCCGCGGGAATCACGAGTCGCCAATCATGAACGTGGACGGCGGCTTTCTCGACGAGCTGTGTGAGAAGGTGGGCAGCAAGTGCGGCGAGGTTTATGCGGAGTTCGAGAGGGCCTTCGCAGGGCTCCCGCTCGCCGCGGTTATAAATCAGGAGGCCGTGGCGCTTCACGGCGGGATTCCGCTGAGGGCCGACATGAGCCCCGCCACACTCGAGGACGTTAAGAGCGTGTCTGGCGACCTCACAATACCGGCTGACCCGATAGCATTTCAAGTGCTCTGGAACGATCCGTGCGAGGAGTGCGCCGACTACGCGCCGAGCCCGCGGGGCCCCGGCGCGTGGCTGTTCGGCGCGAGCGTTACCGCCGCGTTTCACAGAGCCAGCGGCACGTCGGTGCTGATAAGGGGGCACACTTACACGCCCAGGGGATGTGCTATCAGCCACGGCGGTACCGTGATCACGGTGTTCAGCTCTGCCGCGCCCCCATACAGGGAAACGCGGCCGAAAATCGCAATAGTAGGGCGCGGCATCGAGGTGTTTGACGTCTACACGAAGAGACCAGTAAGCCGCGCGGAGATGAAGCCTCTCTGGCTCTAGACCCCTTCCGCTCCCGCCGCATCCGGGCCGGAGGCCCTGCTCGCGGGTCGCAGGGCTGGGCGGCAGTTGAATTACACTGGCGCGATTTCAATGCAGCCGGGCAGCAATGCAGCGCCGGGCTGGCCCCGCACCTGGCGCACGGCCCCTTCATGGGCCAATGTCACCCGGCGTTGGGTGCGGGGAGCCTGGCAGGCCGTGAGCCCGCACCTCTCCGCAGCTGGCGGCGGGGCCTGAAGAGCGATGCCGCGCCCGTGAGGGGCTCCCGACTGGTGAGCGGCAGCCTAGAGGGCGCAGAGCCCTGCCCTTTAGGGCGGGGAGCCGTCAGCGGCGCCTCATCCCTGCCGGTTTCAAGGCTGCACTTCGCGCAACCCGACCCGCCTCTCCGGCAGTTTCTGTATCTCGCGGGATCAGGACAGCCCTATACGCTTTCATTTCTCCTCGGCCAGTACTAATATCCCGATCACTGTCCTGCCGGCGTATTCAATAATGTCGCCGGCCGTGTCGGCGTGCACGTAAATGTGCACGTGCCGCTCGCCTTGGCGCTGTATGGTGCCCCTAATGAGCCAGACCTTACACATATGTGCCGAGTGCGTGTGGAGGGTCGCCGGGATGCAGGGAAGCGGGCATCTAGCACTCTCCCCTCAGTCCCTTCGGCGGCCTGACCCCGCGTTGTCCCTGGTAGGCCCCGGCGTACGCTGCCCTGCCCTCCGCCCTCACGAGTATTAGGTGAAGGAAGCGCATGCCTCTCTTGAGCACTATCGCGTTCGGCGACATGTTAACGACCTCTATTGTTATGTTTCCCTCGAACCCCGCGTCCACGACAGTCGGCGGGATCACCAGGCCGTATCTCGCAAGCGTTGAGCGCAGGTTCGCCAGCCCGACGATGTCGTCCGGCATCCTCACGTACTCCTCTGTTGTCAGCAAGGCGAAGCTTCTCGGCGGTATCACGACCTCGTCGGCCCTCACGACGCGGAAGAGGTGCCCGGCATCGTCCAGCTCGCACGGGTTGACGGCAATGCCATCGCGCGCGTAGGCCGCGTACTCGCCGCCGACTCTCAGGTCGAGGCCGTTCTCGCGCAGAGTGTCCGGACGCAAGGGCTCCACCCTCAGTCTCCCCGACTCTACGAGCTCCCTGATTTTGTCATTCGTGAGGATCATGCGCGTGCCCTGTGGCTCTGGCAGGCCGCGCCTCCCACAACGCGAGCATCCCAGGCGGCTGTCTCATTCCTGCGCCGCCTTAACTGGCCGGCAAGCGGCCTTACAGGTCTCTCCAGGCCGGAGAGGCGCGCCTTTGCTGCGTCGTTAATGAGTGCTCCTGCTTTCAATTCCGGTGTCTCTGTTGCAGGCCCGCACGCGGGCCTCTGCGCGCAGCTGCAGAGACGCGCATGCGACTTCTTGCACCCTGCCTTTATCCCGTACCGGAGTCCCGAGCTCTCTAATGCCCCGTGCGGCCCGGAGCGCTTTAGCGCGCCGCGTTCAAGTTTGCTGGGGCTGTTAGTTGAAATCACGACGCGCCACTCGCTGCCCCGTTAAAATTAAACGTTGTAGTTTTATTGTACACTTGCCGGCAGTGAAGGATGGACTTAATTGCCCTGTGGGCCTTGCTCGCTGACAGAGCCAGGGCAGCGCTGGCGCACCCAGTCGCCCAGTGCTGGCTCCTCTTCATGGCTGTGGCTGCACTCATAGCCCTGCTCGCGTCCATGCCGCCGAGGCGCCCGCTTTCCGGCTGGTTCGGCGACTTTTTAGTGAGGTGGGGGCTGGCGGGACTTCTGGCGTGGTTCGTCGTGACGAGCCTGTGGGCCGTTAGAGAGCTCGCGGGCCAGAGGCTTATACTCCCCTTCACGCCTCTCGAGGGCTTTATCGAGTACGCAACCGTCTGGGGGGTCGCGCTGACGGGGCTGGCCACCTTCACGTTCTTCGGCGCGGTCCTCCTCCTCCGGGCAATATTCTCCCGCGAGGAGGTCCCCAGCGGGGTTTTGTACTACCGCAAGGAGGTTGTGATGGCAGTGCGCGCGCAAGTGCGCGAGGTCTCGAGGGCCGCGGCAGCGCAGAAAGAGCGAAGAGAGGAGCTAGCCCGGGTGAAGGTACGCAAGGACTAGGACCGTGTCCTTGTCCTCCACCCTCGTCGAGAGGCCTGAGAGCAGCCTAATATCAACGTCGTTAACTGCTATGTATATGTCGCCGCGCGGCTCCCCGCCAGGCCCCACCACTCTCTCGTAGAGCGCCCTCGAGACGGACGCAAGGCTTTCCAGCACCTCTCCCACTGTGCTGCCTGGCACCTCGAGCTCGCGCGCGCCGCCGGCCAGAGATACTAGCACGCCGGCAAGTCTCACGCGCGGCATCTCGGCAAAATCGCGGACAGGTTTTTATTCCTGCGGGGCGTGGATCTCGGTGATCTGCGCCTCTTACGGGCCCGTCACCATCGGGTGGGACGGCAGAAGGTTGCGCGTGAGCCCGCTTGCGTGCCGCAAGCGCGTGGAGCTCTACGAGCTGGCTGAGAGAGTCCCCGTCGAGAGCGCCGACCCGCGGCTCCTCTACCTGCTCGGAGTGCCCCGCGGCTGCGTCACTACCTACAGGCTCTACGCCGAGACCGTCGGGATGGCCCCCCGGGCCGCCGCGCGCCTCCTCTTGCGCAACCCGTTTCCCGTCCTACTTCCGTGCCACAGAGTGGTGGCGAGCGACCTCTCGCTCGGGGGCTACGCGGCTGGCGCTGAGGTCAAGCGCGCGCTGCTCGTCTACGAGGGCGCGCTTCGCTGCGGCGCGCCGCCCGTAGTGGTTAGGCCGGGGGCGGTTAGCGACATAAAGGGCGCCCTGCTGGACAGTCTCGGCCTCTCAGACAGTCGCGCCGCCCATGCCGGCGGGCTACAGGGCTGTCGTCTTTGACGTAGATGGCGTCATAACGCCGTTTCGCTCTGCGTGGCAGAGACTGCACGCAATACTCGAGACACAGGGAGGGCTCAACAGGGCGCTTTACAAGCTCGGCCTGATAGACTACTACGAGTGGGCACTTTATGACGCACTGCTGTGGCACGGGGCGCCGCGCCGCGTTGTCGAGGCGTGCTTCCGGACGCTGAGAGGTTTTGAGGAGCTGTGCTCGCTCTTAAGCGAGGCGGGCGTCTACTCCATTGCGGTGTCTGCCGGCATAGGCTACACGAGGGCCCCCCTCTCTCGCTGCTTTCATTTCTACGTAACGAATGAACTCATTTTCGAGGACAACGCTGTGAGAACCGTGGCGGTCTACGTCGCTGAGTCGAATAAAGACGAGATAGTTGATAAGATTCTCGAGCTGCTGGGAGTGGGCTGGCGCGAGACAGTTGCCGTGGGCGATTCCGTGTCGGACCTGCCCGTGCTTAAGAGGGCGGGATTCTCAATAGCGTTCAACCCGTCTGACGAGGAGGTCGCAAGGTCGGCACACGTAGTAATACGGGCGCGCAGCCTCCGCCCGCTTGTCAAGTACTTAAGGGCGCTGCTGGCGGGTCTCGTAGACGCCGGCAGCACCCAGCGCCACAAAGCCTCATGCAGCTAGGCCCGGGATCCTGGAGTGGGGATTTCCTTGAGCACAATGTTCGTCAGCGTGGACGCCACGCCCTTTATGCCCCTTATCTCCTCTATCGTCCTGTTGAGCTCCTCAATGCTGCTCGCCACGACCTTCACCACGATGTCGTAGTCCCCCGTTATCTCGGCAACCGATACCACGTTTGCGAGCGCTGCCGCCCGCCTTGCGACTGAGGTCGTGTACACATTATTCGCGACCCTCAGCCATATGTACGCCTCCACCATCTTGCTCACCCTGGCCCTGTAGGGCGTGCCGGTCACCCTCTCGAGTATTTCCAGCAGCTCCTCGTCTCTGAGTCTCGGCGCGTCTGCCCTCTTGACCTCCTCGACAACCTTCTCCAGGACGTCATCGGGCACGTTTATGCCCATGCGCTCGAGCCTATGCCTTACGGCCTTCCTCCCGCTGTACCTGTCTAGCGTGAACTCGCGCGTCCTGCCGACGACCTCCGGCGGGAACGGCTCGTACGTCTCTGGGCTGGCCAGCACGCCGGCCTGGTGAACTCCTGCCTTGTGCGTGAATGCGTTCTCGCCGACTACCGGAAAGTTCGGCATTAGAGTTATTCCCGTCGCCGCCTCCACGAGCGCCGTGATTTCCGGCAGCTTCTCCAGCCTGACGAGCTTCACGCCGGTTAGGTAGTAGTACGCGGCGGCGAAGACTTGCAGCGGGGTTATGCCGGCCCTCTCGCCCAGGCCGTTCACCGTTGTGTGCACGACGTCGGCGCCTCCCTCCACTGCTGCAAGGCTGTTTGCGATAGCGAGCCCCAGGTCGTTGTGCGCGTGAATATCGAGACCGACGTCGGGCACTGCCTCCTTGACCCTCGCGAAGACCTCCCTAGCCCTATCCGGCGTGAAGACACCAATCGTGTCCGCAATGCTCACGCGGCTGGCGCCGGCATCGCGAGCAGCCCTGACGACGGCTATCAGGTACTCCAAATCGGCACGAGACGCGTCCTCTGCAGTGAACCTAACGGCAACGCCGTGAGACCTCGCGAAGGACACCATCTCGGCCATCGCCTGCAATGCTTCCTCGCGCGTCTTCCTGTGCTTGTACTTGAGGTGCACATCGCTGACGCCGTGAAAAATCGCCACGCGGTCGGGCTCTAGGGATGCCGCATTCTCCACGTCCTGCCTCAGCGCCCTGCAGTGAACGACTATCTCGCTTTCAATTTCCCCGTCTTTCTTCATGCGGATTATTCTCTTGATCGACGACTTGATGTCCGGCGCGACGTTGGGGTCCCCCACCTCTATCATCCTCACGCCGATGTCGGAGAGAGCCTTGGCAATTCTCACACGCCACTTCTCGGAGAATATAACGCCGGGTGTCTGCTCGCCCTCTCTCAGCGTTGAGTCCAGTATCGCCGGGTGCTTTCTTTCCCCGCGCGCATGCGCGGGCGGTTGCGGACTCTATTTAAATGTTCCAGAGGCGCAGGGCGCGTGGAGCCGGAGGTCGTCGTTAGGGACGTGGTGAAGTACTACGGCAGCTACCCGGCGCTCAGGGGGGTCACGCTGGAGGTCCCCAGGGGCGCGTTTCAGTGCATAGTGGGGCCGTCGGGGTCGGGCAAGACAACTCTGCTGCACGTAATCGGCGGCATTGAGAGGCCGAGCGGAGGCGAGGTCGTCGTGGCGGGAGTCCGCCTGGGCGAGTTAAGCGATGACGAGCTGGCCGAGTTTCGGAACAGGAATGTCGGCTTCGTGTTCCAGCTGTTCCACCTTGTTCCGCGCATGAGCGTCCTGGAGAACGTGGAGCTCCCGCTGGTGCTGCAGGGGTCTCCGAGAGAGGAAAGGCACAAGGCAGCGCTGGAGGCGCTTCAGATGGTCGGGCTGGGCCATATAGACCCCAGGAAAAGGCCGGCAGAGCTATCAGGCGGCGAGCAGCAGAGGGTCGCAATTGCCAGGGCCATCGTCACCAGGCCGAGGCTCGTCCTCGCAGATGAGCCGACCGGCAACCTTGACAGCGAGTCGGCGAGGGTCGTCATGGAGACGTTTCTCAAGCTGAGGAGTGAGCTCGGAATTACAATAATAATGGTCACGCACAACCTCGAGCTGCTCGGCTACTGCGATCGCTACGCCAGGATGAGAGACGGCAGGATAGTAGAGACGCGGCTACTCGTGCCTGAGGGCGGCGGCGACGTCGAGCCTGCTGGCGCGGTACGCGGGCACTAAGGCGCCCAGGAGGTTCACCGCCGCGACGAGAGCCCCAACAGCAGCAATTAGCGCGGGGTCGAACGCGAGCGAGGTTATCCTAAACGGCGGGTGCGGCGGCCGCAAGGTGCCGGCCGCGGCGCCCGCTCCCGCGCTCTGGCCCGCGACGCTGAAAATATAAGGACTGATGTACTGCACCAGCGCGAGCAGCAGGGCCCCGGCCGCCACCCCGATTGCCGCGATTATGAGGGCCTCGCCGAGGAACAGCACCATTACATACCTCCTCTTGAAGCCGACTGCCCTCAGTATGCCGATCTCTCTCGTCCTCTGGATAACGCTTATGGACATTGTGTCATAAATCCACAAGGACGTTATGACTGTGCTGACGCCGGCAAGCACGCCGAGAAATGCTTGAAATGAGGCGAGGTACTCGTTTATTAGCTGCAGAATCGCCCTCGGCGATATGACGCTGGCGCTGGGGTAGAGGGCTCTGACCTCCTCGCCCACCCGATCTGCCACGGACGCGTCGCGAAGAACCAAGACCGCTGCACTGTACGTCGCCAAGCCGGTAAGCTGGCTGAAAGTGGACATATCGAGCACAACCCCTCTCACGGTGTCGAGGACGCCCACCATGCCGCTCTCCAGCACGCCAGACACGACAACGCTGACAGATCTCCGCCCTGCGTGAACTGAAATCACAGACCCGGCCGCGGCTCTCCGCTGCCCTGTCGAGGCGTCGTAAGCGATATAGTACCCGATTAGCGCCACGCCCGGTCTCACCACGGGCTCTCCCTCGTGCATGAACGCCGGAGTCACGATGTAGTGCAAGTCTGTCTCGCGCACTCCATATATGCTGGCAGAGGCCGAGCCCGCGACTCCGGGCACTGTAACTCGCCCTCTGGCTGACGCTATTGGCACCACGGCCTCGACGCCGTAGATAGAGGACAGCGCGCCTAAGTCTGCATTTGTGAGCTCCGTGCCCGTGACGATTAGCTGGTTAAGAAGCAGGCGGGACGTGAAGTAGTGCGTTGTGTACTCCCTGAACGTCTGCCCCATCAGCAGCGCGTAACTCAGTGCCGCAAATGCGATCATCACGCCGACTATCGCGCCGATAGTGCGCCCCTTCCGCTCCCACGCCGCCCGCCACGCGAGTTTCAGAATCTCGCCAGCGAGAGCAGGGCGCACGACCCCTCTCGCACAGTCTTTTAAATGGCCTCACCCGCACGCGCGTGAGACGGCCAGTCTTGCCCGCCGCCGTACTCGCCGCGTGTCTCGCGCTGCACGCGGCCGCGCAAGCTGTGGCGCCGCCGGCAGGCGCCGTTGACTACCTGTGGCTCGGCGTTAGGTGGAAGAGCCTCCCGAAGTTTCCCGGCGACGTCGGCCTTCTCTCTGCCTCGTTCTATGTCTCCGAGCAGCACGTAGACGTCACAGTGTCGCTGTCTCCGCTGTGCCGGCACCTCTCCCCGATCGAAAGCGCCAGGATGCCGTCGGCGGGACCCGGCGTTGTTGATGTGACGCTGCGGGTGAGGGCGCTCGCCCTCAACGTCACGTGCCCCTCTGCCGTGCAGATATCATCAGGGCACAGGCTCGCCGGGACCGTGCTGGCCAGCGGTATGACGCGCGTCGAGTACGAAAATATTTACGTGCCGCCCTACCCAGCCGCCAACATAACCGTGTCGGGCGCGGCGTATCTCGCCGTGCCAAGCACCGTGGTCCTAGTAATTGAGAGCCCCTACGCCATTACCGGGCAGCTTGTTGTTCAGGGGCAGGGCGCCAGGATTTTATCGCCGCCGGGGCCCGTCCGCGTGAACGGGACCCGCGCCTCCGTGCCTGTGACGCTCATAGCGGACAGCCCTAGCGCGCTGCTCTTCGCCATCATCGAGTCGAGAGACTGGCTCGGGAGCCCGGTGACGATAAGCCACGCCGCTCCGGTGCCTGTGCTGCCGGCCCCTCCGCCGGCGCTGCGGATTAGCCCGGAGGTGCTGCGCGCGAACACGCTGAACCTGGTCAACGTGACGCTGGTGCTTCCTGTTGCAGCGAACGGCACGGCCCTGATCGCAGTGTCCGGCGCTGCGACGCCGCTGTCGAGCATAATCGTGCCCATAGCGGGCGGGCGCGGCAGCGTCGCTCTAGACGTCTACCCCATTGCGGACGCCGTGACGTTCGCAGCTCAGGTCACGTATTACGTCGGCGGGATCCCCGTCACTGACCGCGCGTCAGTCACCGCCGCCGTGCGGCGCGAGCCCGGCGGCTTGGCGAGAGTTGACGTGCGCCCGGCGCGCCTGGTGGCCGGCGCCTCTAACAATATCACAATTACGGTAGCCGCGCCAGGTAGGTTTAACGTGTCTGTCAGCGTGCTCAATGCCGCCTCGAGCGTTGCGATGCCGTACCGCTTCGGCGGCACTAACGAGGCCTCGGGAGGTCTGCTGGTAACTCCGCTGTCGGGCCAGCCCGTTGCGCTTGATATTACCGTCAGCCACGAGAGAGGCGTCGAGCAGTACACGGTCACGCTTCCCGTCCTCTCGTCCAGCATCTTCATCGTGACGCCCCGACCCCCGCTCGTGAGGTCGGGAGAGAACTGCACAGTTAACGTCACCATTACGAATGCCGGCGACGTCGCAATCAGGCAGGCTGTAATCACGATATCGCCAGCAAGCACGTCCGTGACGGCCCCGACATACTCATTCCGCGCGGGCGCGCTGGCGCCCCTCGAGAGCATAACGGTGCCCGTGTCGTTCGCCGTTCCCGCGAGTTTCAGCGGGACTGTTGCCTTTGCCTACACCATAGTCTACACGGTGGAGCCCGGAGTCGTGGGCACGGCGCAGGGAACGTTCCACCTCCAGGCGCTCCAGGTCCCCGTGCTTGACGTGGTGAGCGTCTCAATCACGCCGGCAGAGATCGCGCCGGGGGCTATTTTCTACATCTCCGCGACAGTAGCGAACAGAGGGTTCGTGGCGGCCGGGGGCGTTCAGGCCGAGTCGAGGACTCCCCGCGAGCTTATTCCAGTGGCCCAGCCAGTTTACTTCATCGGGCAGCTAGACCCACAACAAACGGCGTCGGCGTCCTTTAGTTTCAGGGCGGCGAGGCCGGGCAGGTACAGCGTGAGGCTCGTCGTGACTTACTATGACCAGTACGGCGGAGTTCACGCAATTGAACGCGACGTGACAGTTCTCGTCAGCAACGCAACACTCTTGCCTCCCAAGCCTCCTCACGGCGGCGCGCAGATGGGCTGGGGCACTGCCGCTGGCGCCACTGCTGCGGCCACTGCAGTGGCTCTTGCCATAACTTTGCGCAGATGGAAGCGCAAAAAGAAGTAAGAAGTGATTAAGTAAAGAAAGCAATGCCTTGAGATATGGCCCAGACCCTTGAGCTCGAGAGGGCAGAGGTCAATTTGAGGAGCGCTGTAAAGTCGAGACCGAGAGAGATGATCGGCGAACTTGAAAAACTATTCTGGTGGTATTACGAGAGGGCGCACGAGCTGTATCTTGACTTTGTGAGTGGAAAGCTAGGCGTCGACGAGTTCGTGCGCGACGCGGGCTCGCTGGAGGGGGAATTCCGGCTGGACGCTAATCTCGCGTTGCAGAGGCTCGTGGAGAGCGACGCCACAAGGAGGCTGGCAGAAATTGCTGGTGTTCGCGAGCGCCTTGCGCTTCTTGCAAACCTCCCGGTAATTTTGAGGCGGGCAGGCTGCGCGGAGGGATTGCGCCCTCTCGTCATGTGGGGCGAGTCCCTGTCATTTGCGCTGGGAGGCCAGCTTAAGTACGCGCTCTGCGCTGCCGCAATTGCCCGGGCGCTCTGGGCGCAGCAGGAGGGGCTGGCAGGAGAGCTCGCCAGGAAGTGTCTCAACGTGGAGCTAGAGGGACTAATCTCGCTGAGCTGCGCCCTCGTCGAGGCAGCCCGCAGCACGGGGCTGGACGGAGCGCTCTCGCCGGGCATCACGGAGTACTTTCTGGAGTTCCGAAATGAGCGATTAATTACTAGAGCTGTGTTAATTGATACGAGTGTATTACTTCTCCTGATCGAGTGCGAGATATTACATGGACCTGATAGCGGCACCAGGCACATTAAGCTCAGGCAGCTATGCGGCGAGGCGCGTAGATTGTTAGCCGAGCGATGCAAGCCCTATCTCATTTCAGAGCTCTCTAGGCTAGAGTTCTCCAGAGTCCTTCTGCGCAAGACATTAACAGACCAAAGGTTGCTCACGTACTTTATACAGAGAAGCGAGAAACCCGCAAAGTTATGCTTGCAAATATTTAATGAAATTATAGCAAAAATGAAAGCGATAGAAGTAGAGGTCGAGCAAGAAGATCTTGCGAAAGCTAGTGAAGTGGCTAGGCATCTTCACGGGAGAGAGCTGCCAGAATTTAATGACCCTGAGCGGTGTGATGAAAAGCGCAGGTGTAATGAAAAGTGCATAGGCAGGCACGCGTTTAATATCATCCTTTTCGCTCAAGCTATAAATAGGTCTGTTAAGGTGCTTGCCAAGGACAGGAATTTTGTGCAGTTCGACATTCTCTACTCCCGCACAAAGCCGGAATGTCGCTCAACACCATTTCTCAATCAATGTGAAAGTAAGCAAGTAATATTCATACACGAGACTTAGCGCGCACCAGCGCGGCGAAGTATTTACGCGCTACCTCTTACGGCAGCATGTGCGCCTGTACTGGTGCGAGGACTTGAACGTGCCTGTGCTCGATCCCGGCGACGCGGTAGATAAGTGCAGTAGATTTGTCGAGACCAGACTGGCCGAGCCGGCGGACCCCAGGCCGGCATTTCCCGCAGACATAGAGATCGCCAGAGAGGCCGTGATCAACGAGTTCGGGGACTCCCAGCTGGCCGGGTTGCTGATACCCGCGGACGAGGTCGTGGTGCTAAACAAGATCCCCGGCTACGCGGACCAGGCAGACGAGATCGTGGTGAGGGGACGGATCGTGGGGCACCGCTTTTACGACGTGATAGAGAGGCGCTGGAGGTTCAGGCCGCTCTACGAGGCCGTCTCCTTAATGCTGGCGGAGAGGCGTGGGTTCTGGGCCGTTGTAGACATGGCGGAGCTGCCGGCAGGCTACGACGTGCATCCCGACAGGATAATCGAGGGGAGCCTGCCCGGCGTCAAGTTCAGGCACGTCGCCGTCTCGAGCAGGGACGGGAGGTTTCACGGAGTTGCAAAGCTCTTTAGGGGGCGCAGGCTGCACATAGTAAAGTCCTGGAGGGCCAGGGGCCCCCTTCCCCCTGGCAGGCCGTCATCAATTAAAGACGCCGCCGAGCTGAACAGGGGGAGAGTTATGAGGCTGACCGAGAAGGCGGTGAGGCTCGTCCGCAGCGTCACGGAAGAGTATAGGCTGCCCGTGGTCGTGTCCTACTCCGGCGGCAAGGACAGCCTCGTCGCACTTGATATTGTTGCCAAGAGCGGCGTCAAGCTTTGCGTTTATTTTAACGACACGGGACTCGAGCCCCGAGAGACTT
>Ga0326760_1000848_pt1 | contig 14552 bp, 12 predicted proteins | sample GCREP_S_FD_207668 | JGI IMG/M metagenome (GOLD analysis project Ga0326760, IMG submission 207668) | Hot spring sediment microbial communities from Geyser Creek Basin, Yellowstone National Park, WY, United States - GCR.EP_S | ecosystem: Environmental > Aquatic > Thermal springs > Near-boiling... | reverse complement strand
CCTATATTTTCGCCAAATCTAGCGCTATACATAGAGGTAAATATCAGTTTACTGAAATAGTTCCGACTTCACAATTATCTCGTTACTTCTATTTTGTCATGAGGAATAGAAAGCCGGAACTATCTATTTCTGTATTGCCATCTGCAGTATACGTTGATGCAGGTAGTTTTATTTTAGAAGTAGACCTCACTGATATATACTTAGCACTGACTTCTTATATAAAGAGCAGGATCAACAATGCAGCAGAACTCCTAAAAGAGATACAGCATAAAAAGCCATTAAAGTATTTGAGTGTTGCTATCTGCCATGAGATGGTCACTAGCGATATTCAGAAGAGAGGTGCCGACTTAATCAAGAGGATTGATATATATCCTGAAGCTGTATTGAAAGCCCTTACGAACAACATAATACTGACTAGACTTGAACGATTATTTGCTAACGCGGATGCTTTGGGGGCTGTTTTAAGCGCTATTAGGGACTATGTACGGCTCCCTCACAGAATCGTGAGAGTTGACATCCCAATTCCAATAGACGACACGATATTAAAATCGCTAGGTATAGAGCCCGTCAGGGATCAGGCTGATATATACGTCGCCTACGAAGTAGTCAGGAATAGAGTTAGATATCTAGAGAACCTACTATCGCATTACGGAGGCCTAGTTAAGTTGGCGCCTACAAAATACAACACTATAGATGTGCTAATCGCTGCATTTGTATATAGCCTAGACCAGATGATCAGCAAAGTCCTAGACAGATGGCAAGGCAAACTAGGTAAAGTAAAGCTAGTAATAAACTGTAATGTGTTAGCCAGTAGAATAGCATTAGTGCTTATCGAAATGGGGTTGCACGCTGTTCTACACCTATTACTCAAGTATTTCTACAAATTCCATAATCTGCGCGAGAGCGAGCTAAGAGAAGTATTCGTCCTTGGTATAGGGGGAGACCTGGTGAACGAGGCGGGAATCGCGAAGTACTACATGAATAGCCTCATAAACGGTTTCATTTATAGAGTGGTCACCAGTGGCGACAAGATCAAGGGATACGTGATAGTAGTGGATGCTAGGCCATTTAGCTATGCCAATATGGCTTCTCTAGCAGAAGGGTTTAACCTAAATGACTTTATTAGGTTTTCGTGGGAGTTATTAGGCGATAAAAAAGAAAATGATAAGTGCTATAATATATGGCGTGAAGAAAGCAGTAAAATAGAGAATTATTTGAAACTGTATACTCACAGCGAGAAGTTATTGACTGAAGTTAGAGATCGAATAATGGAGTATGGTCTTGGAGGCTACGGATATGAGATAACGATATCAATGCTCGATGCGAGACCCATTATTAGGGGCATTATCAAGGATATTGCAAATAGACATCAATCGAATAAAAGCGAGGTAGAACAAAGACTAAAATCCCGCTTACAAGCCATATACATCACGTCTATACCCTTCTGTTTCGATGGATGCTTTAACTGTGTTCTTCTCGAGAAGAGATGCAATAGCAACCCCTTAACTATAGATTGGCTAATCTCGAAGAGTGTTGCTCGTCTGATCTTAATTGAATTGGAGAAGAGGTCGAGTGAGCAGAGTTCTGGATCAGTATAAATATTTACTATAATAACTTATATGGGATCGCGGAGATGCCTACTGTAAAAGATTACATGGAATTACTCTACCGGGTTTATATGTATCCAGCTAGGTTCCCAGCTAAAATATTTGATATTTTCTTCGAGAAGCTCAGATTTAAAGGAGTAGTCTTTGACCCCTTCGCTGGGAGCGGTAGTCTAGCTCTCGCTTCATACTTAAACTGCTACGACTCAGTTGTGTGGGACCTCAACCCCATAATCCACGTTCTCGTTGATGCAGGTATTAAAGTCATTAATAAGTACAGTATTAGAAGAGTTGCTGAGCTCTTAGTAAAGGCTAAAAGGTACGGGAGACCTTGGCTGCCTCTTAGAGCTGATTACTGGTGGCCAGAGGAAGTACTGGACATTATTAGCAGGATTTGGGGCTTCTTTAGGGATAACTTAGCTGTATTCAACCCCAATAATATGGCGTTCGAGGCTCTCGACGACGCGTGGAGCCTATTTGCCATTATTGGTCTGTACGCGTCTAGAAAGCTCAGTTATACTGATGATAGTGTACCTAAATGGTACAAGTCAAAACTGAAAGTCAGTAAAGTAACTAGAATAATATCTGAGAGGAGTGCTAGAAGCCTTTTTGACTACTACGCTAGAAGAAAAGCCGAAGTGCTGCGCGAGATCGAGAAGACCGTGCCGAAGCCGCAGTGCAGCCCGTTAGTCGTGGTCAGAGTTACTGATGCCGTGACGACAAGTGACTACCCAGACAAAGTAGTGGGGGTCTTGACGTCACCACCATATGTCCAGGCGCAAGAGTACATAAGAAGCTTTAGTTGGGAGCTAAAGCTACTAGGAGTTTCAGAAGAGACCATCTCGAAGCTTAGGAAATTCGAGATTCCATATAGACCTCCCGTAGACGTAGAGATATTGAGCGATACATACTACGAAGTTTTAAACTCCATTCCAGAGGAGAAGTTTAAATCCCTGCTAAGATCCTACTTCACGAACGTACTAACAGTTCTCGAGAAAACAGTGTGTAAAACTGAGGTGAATAGTATAATTGGTATTTTTGCTGGTGAAGCGACAGTTAGAGGCAACCCTATTCCCATAGCTAAAATTATAGGAGAGCATCTGACTAGAAAATTCCAACTGGAAGAACTTGTTCGCGATAGATTAGAGGATAAAATTAAAAGGAGAAGGTTGTTTAAGGGTAGGAAGAATCTTAATCCCGATGGAATAAAGATAGAGCACTTAGTGTTCCTGCAAAAACCAACACATGCGTACTCTTAGAATGCATATCTAAACGAGCACTTTCACTATATAATTGGAAAGAGGGTTAATGATAAAAACAGGATAGTACGAAGACCTCGCGGCGATATCTAATGTGTCAAGAACTATTCAGAGCTATGGGGTGAAGGGAGAAGAGTAATTTTTTAATGAGCGCTAAAGAAGACGATTCAAAAAGAAATTCGTAAAGCTAGGCTCAGGAGTAGAAGCAAGCCCTTCCTTATTGTTTCTTCGCGCACTTAACCACCGCTTCCACATTATAGACTTCACTTTTCCGCAGATCTCTCTCGGGCCTAGTGATCTCCCCTCTCACTTCATTATTGTATATCGTGTTTGTTAGCTTTGTGAATATATTATCAAATTCCCCGCTGGGTATTTTCTCCTTACCAACGAATATGGAAACTATTAAAGTTATGATACCTAGCTTTAAGTTAACATACTTACAGGGAAACTTATGAATATACCCAGTGTTAAACATCTCAAGGAATTAATAGACTTGATAATTAGATAGAACTGGGTATAAATTGAAAGGCGGAAAAACTTAAAGATCCAGAATTCTAGTTAGTAATAGGTGAGGTGAACAGAGTGTCGGAATCGCCCAACCCCAAAGCATAGACACGCTAATTTACGTCCTTAACGAGGCCTCTAGGGAATTAACGAATGCGATTAGAAGTGTAGTTCACCCTCATCAGAGTTCTAAAAATTACTATATTAGGGGGATGATCAGGTTTTCGCTTCACAGTATTTTTCTATCTCGCTGTAGAGTTTTGAGAAGTCGAGTTCTATATAGTGCTCCCAGCACTTCCTCCTCTTTTTCCTTAACTCTTTGTTTCTTGTTGATTCGAGAAGCCATATCTTTATTTCCCCGCTTCTTACTCTATTCCTCGACCATGGATCATCTGAGTAATTTACACCATGACACTCCTTTGGCAACTTACCAGGTTCGGGGCCTATGTACTTTGCTCGAACAACATTTAGGCGAATTAATCTATTCAAAAATCTATCAAGAGTCCGCATGTTGAAATTTGCGAACTCCTGACGCGCTAGCTCATGGTACGTGATAATTATCTTTCCGCGATTCTTCAAATCAAGAAGCTTCTTGATGAAGAATTTAACATCCCCACGAATTCTAGTTGCTTCTAGATCGATCAATGTTGCACGAAGATACATATCTAGGCATAGTTGTTTGAGATCATATAGATGCCCTCCAGCTTTTACTTGGTTAAGAGCGCTATTTATCACAGTTCCAGCGATATCCTTATCGTGAAGAGCTTCTAAGGATAATCTTGGAATTATGTACTTTACAGTTGGTATGATAACTATTCTTCTCACGTACTTTACTACAGAATTATCTATAATGTACGTGTCACCCCGAAATGCAAGTAAGCACCTATATAGTAGATACTCTGGGTCAGGGGTCTCTCTATTGAGGAGCACTTTAGCGGCTCCTACTAGAGATTTTTCGAGCTCCACTATGACATAGCCTTTATCATCACTAACGACCCTGATGAGTTCTGGTAATATTTGAACACCCATCGCTGTAAGGGTTATTATAAGACCTGCTGTACTTAGACTTCTTCTTTCACTTGTGAATATTGCGTTAAATCTGTTTTCCACCGCTTTTGGTAAAATCTCTCTAGATGCCTTTAAACACCGCTTTTCACCTTCCCTTATAGCCTTTACGATCTTCTTAGGTCCTACACGAGACTTTATTTTATCGAGCGGCTCATGAATCTCCTCCTCAAGGGTTCTAAACGTCTTCTCAGCGACTTCCCTGTTGAATGAACACATAAGAGTGTACTTCACATTGTCCTCTTTAGCTTTTGCTATGTAAGAGCTGAGAGAGGTTGTGGAGTTATAGCTCTCCCAATAGATTCGCTCAAAGTACAGATATGGGAGGAGAGCCACAATGTAGTGGAGATTCCTAAAACTCGGTTTAAGGAGTTTATTTATAGCGTTTTGAAGAATACCCCCTGGCTTTTCCGGCATCCGAGCCCTCCAGTAAAGAGTAAGAAGTTAACGCTGAAAAATCTTACTCGCCCACTCATAGATCATGCCCGAAGAAGTCTGCGCCAATAACACAGGCAGCAGTGAATTAGTGAATTAACAGTTCTTCACAGACATAGTTTCCTGGCGAACCATTTAAAGAAATTTGTTTACCCCGGGGTTAAACATGGGGAAATCTTCATAGCCCTATATCTTATTGGGCATCGAGCTTTGCTATCTCATTAGCAGTTATATTTACCTCGAACGACCTAGATAAAGAATTGATCAGAATTAAATTAAGATGAGAATGGCTCAATAGAGGAGATGCTACCTTGCGAGTAGCAAACGGCTCTTATGAAGCTGGAAAGAGGCTGTTTAAAAGCAGTCGTGGGTTCGAGGGACTTCGGAGAGTTTGGGGAAGCTGGAGCTAAGGTTATTAAACTGACAAATTACTTTTCACTTGTTACTCGAGGTGTCAAGGGAATAGACATATAAAGAGCTTCACGAGAAAAGCTAAAAACCTCGTAGGATCACGCCCAGATCGTTCAGCGGGACTCTTCACGAAGACCAGAAAATTTCTGAGCTTGAACCCCCACGTTATTGCATCAGACAAAAAATTACTTGACGCTGTTATCTTCGCCACGTCGTGTTTAAGATTTTTAGACAAAAAGTTAATAGATATAAAGGGTGCGAAGCCATATGGCAGTAGCAGAACATGGGATTTCTACTTTAATTGCTCAGATCGCCGGGAATTTAACTAAAGACTTAGATAAGTTAAAGGCCGATCTTGAAGCGCTAATAAAAGCTCTTAATAACATGGAAAACTTCTGCGAGAATATCCCATCGAGTTTTATACGTGTTAAAATAGTTATTTCTATATTGCCGAGTGAGTATTCTCATAGTAAAATGATCCAAGAAAGAGTTGGGATAAGTATATCTGAACAGCGAATTTTGCGAGGTAAGATCGCGTCGAAACTAAGATCGCTTAGAAGTAAGCTTAATGATATCCTTCACGTGGAGGCCTATAGAGTCTATGATCTTTGGATTTTAAAGCATAACGCGGATATTAGTAAAATTGAGAATTTTATTAACGAAGTCCATAGAGAAATCTCAAAACTATATCCTAAGATCAAAAGGCCCATTGTAACCGTGGTAGACGCGTATGTCCCAAGAGATGTTCTATTGAATGGATTAAGGCAGTATATTGAAGAGAGAAAGAATGTCCTCGAAGAATGCAAGAACAAATTGAAAATGACCACAGAAACTAGGAAGAAGCGGAGACTATACAGATCACTTCGAGAATTGCAAAGAGAAACTGAATCGCTTGAGGAGGAGTTGAAGTATTTAACTCAGATATAAGTCTGCTTTTTACCATGTATAAAAATCATATTAATTGTCCTTAGATCACACCATCGGTTCACTTCCTTCGATCCAAACGCTCACAGATTTTGATTTGTATATTTTGAATAAGTACGAGACTAAGTTTCCTAGGACTAGTGTGAATTCCTCATCTTCCATGTAACTAATTCGTGCACTACGGATGTAGCGTGTTTTTCTACTTCACCGCACTAGGTCTTGTAATGCTCTCTTGATGTTATCTGGTATTAGTCCTAGAAAGATGTTCTTTATTTCTGCACTTATAGTCTTGTGTAGTTCTTCAACGTCGGGCTTTTCACTGCCTAATTCTATTACTATGAATCCATCATCTAGTGCCACCCTTCTAGCATTTTCTTCTACGCTTTTTGCTACTAGGATCTTTAGGTGTGGTTTCATGGGTAATTGTTTTATTCTTATTTGCTCGGAGTTGACGTCGTCCATGTTTATAGTGGAATCCCATTTTTCGCATGATACGTATACTCTAAACTCGTGTTTACTAATCTCCTTGGTAGCCCATACGTCGACGGCGATAGTACTAGTTCCACTGGTGAACTTTTTGTCAACTTCAGCTTTAAAGCCTAGATCAGATAGCACGGAGGCCACAACGTACTTGGAGATCTTACTAGATACATCTACGTAGGGAGCTGGAATAATAACATGGTAACCCTTCTTAAGTCCCGGTAAAATCAATGTTAGAAAACCGATCTTCTGTGCTCCACTAATAATGTTTATTATCATTTGATCTTCTGGCCTATCTGGGTTCAACCAGATTTTAAATGATCCTTTCCTAGTCCTACAATCAGACACCTTCTTTAGTTTTATAAATACCTGAGCGTATTTCTCGACACTACTGAAGTCGGCGCCTTTTGTAAACGTGTATAAGGCTGTAGCGAACCCATGGTAGTATTCTTCTTCGACTTTCTCGAGTAGATCTGCATTTCTCTTGATTTCCTCAATGTATTTCTCTAACTCGTCTAGAAGCCTTATGGCTTTAACAAGGTCTGTGTCTCGAAGCCCAATATTTCTTAATGTACTAATAACGTTGTCTTTGAGACCTTTAACGTGGAAGAGGCGTATGTGAAGAATCGACAAGTAGAGAGTAGATATAGAAACCGGGTCTTCCCTCTCAACAATGAGATGAGCGAAACCGAGAAATCGACTGCCTATACTGTGTTCAGAACTCATAGAGACCACTAAGTCTATACACAAGCCCATCTCTAAAATATCAACAGAGCAATTTATATCACTATGTAATGTCACGACAGAGCGATCCACCCATTTATATCAATACCTGTACACCCTGGAACACGTAGCTTCTCAACTACGTAAATATTATTCTCGTTCTCTTCTTTAGTCGTGGTTACTATCGTCTTCGGCAACTCAGCGTATAATCCACAAATTGCTGTCCACGAAGCAGGGCCCCTATCTTCTAAGCCCATGACGTTACATACTACGTAGTTGTATGGATTAGACTCAGCGAACCTCGTCTCGGAGTCTGTTAACTCCGCTATAAGTACCCTCTCCAAGTGGCTCTTCACTTCCACGTAGAGCCTTGTATAACCCTCTCCACTGGGGCACTCTACGAGTAGGTCGTATGGCTTAGCGATACCTACGTTTCTCTCGAGTACTAGGCAACCTCTCTCCACATATAACCTAGCGATGTAGTCTACACTAGCCTCTTCCATCCACCCTCTAAGCTCCTCTGGTAAAGTCTTCCTAAACGCCTCGTAGCCAAGTTACTAGGAGAGAGCTTATCAGAAAAGCTATCGAGTTGAGAGCGTCTGGAGCGACCATTAAGGAAGTTGTCGAGGCCGCAGGCATTCCAAGATCAACTCTATACAGATACCTGTAGCATTATTTCCGCCCTAATACTACTTTACGAAAAGTTTACAGCTCTATGGATGGGAACTTATCAGCCACGAATTCTTCGCACCCTAAGAAATGATGTACCTCACAAGTTTGTGGAGGCTATCGAGGCTCTAAGAATTGGGCACGTTCTTAGAAAGGCGCTGGCTTGATTCGCTTCAGCATTGAGTGTTGTGGTGTGATGATGCCCTTCGCATAAACTAATTACTTGAACATCAGCTGAGGAGCATCACATCGTCGATTGAGGGACAAGATTCACATAGGTGTCCTCCTACACGTGTCTAGTAATGGGTTTATATTGACCCATGCAATGGATTGATGGCTTAAACCCATCGATGGGTTTATGGCCATGGGTAAGGCGATAGGTTTAAAGCTATGGGCTTAGGGGTTGATGGATTTACGCGGGTTTATTTGCATGGGTTTATGGGTTAATTTGGATGGTTCTATGATTCTAAAGAGTTGAACCATCGATAGTTCTAGGGTCTATGGTTCAACCGTAGAACCATGGGCCCGCCACTTAGACCCATAAAACCAATACTAGGCGTCTCGGGCTAGAGTTGACCTGCATGCCTTAAATTTAGGGCGTGATGGTTGAGAGAGCAGTCTTGGAGAGGCAACCTTGCACCAGATAAACTTAGTGTGAATGTTTAATAATTGTGATGTAGTCTAAACTCCCCGTTCCTCAAACTTCCTTGCAGACCCCGAATTCGGGGTCTGCGTCAAGCACCTTAAAGTAGCTTTCTAATACTCGAGCTGGGTTTTACGTGGTAATAACGTGAAAACAACTGCTACCTAGTCTTCTGCTTGATGTGCTCGAAGTTGTGATTCTAAAAACCCTCTTTTAATAACGCTATGAACTCTACATACTCATACATGGGGCCACCGCAACCTCCCAATCGTGCACGCGTCAATACTTCAAATAGTATAATGTCGCTTTTAGACTGAACGTTGCTTTCTAGCAACCTAACTGCATCCTCGATCTTGATAGACCCCCTCTCTACATAGTCCTCTTGAGTACGAGCAGGCGGCTTCCCGTAGACACGCTCATATATCTCTCTATACCTACTGCTAGTGTAGGCGAAGAGAAGCTCATCACCTCTCCAAGGCTCTTTTTCCAACATCTCTGGTATTTCAAATACATAGTACTCTGGCTCATCTCCCAATCTCGTAGCTATAAATACGACGTGCTTACACGGCTCCTCATAGTTGATCTCCCTACCGCAGAAGGGGCAATAGAGACTCTCGTCTCCAAAGAGATAGACGTGAATCCGTTTAACGCTCACAAGCGCCACCCCAGATATTGTGAATAGCACTAGGTTTAATTTAGAGACTTAAAACAGCTACACGGCATTCATTAAGGCTGCTCTTTAGTAGAGAGGGTTTCAGGATTTCATTGCGACATCGTTAGCTCTCTCTGTAATGCTCGTACTATGTAGTCAACGAGTCGCCTGTCATTATAAACCCTCTAAGCCACTGCTAAGCAGCTCTAGCCTTAGATCTCTTCACGCGAAACCCGCTACACTAAACATTTTTGACACGCCTTCAACGTTAACGCTCATGATATATAATTAATTATAACATGCATGCCGGTTACGGTGAAGATGGGGGCTAGGGGACAAAGAAAGAATCCAAGAGAGCGACAAAGAGAGAAGGGGGCAGGGAAAAGTAGCCAAAACGTCATTTAACATCTTTAAAGAACCCTTAAAACCGCACAAATATGTTACTAATAGGTTTTATTTGAGAGAACCCTTGTCAGAGCATCCTTACTTGAGCCGAGCACGCTACTTGCTCTTGATAAACCATTTGTCTAAAGTTCTATGCTTAGTTGCTATTAACTTTCTTGGTTCGTCTTCTATGACCTCTTCTTCCTCGCGGCTCCTCTCCATTATACTTCTAAGCGTCTTTATCTCCTCGTGTAAAGCTTTATAGAACTCTTGTGGCACGTCTAGCTTAAAGACTTCGGTGAGCCACCATGCAACCTCTAGATCTAGCCTCGCTCTCGCAGAGAATTCGTTGTTCTTCTTCACAAGCTCTCCGGCAACATCGGTCAATGGCCTATCCTGGTTTAATCTCGCCGCGAGCTCTAGGTAGTCATCGAAGCGAGGCATAGGCGATTTAAGCGCCTGGAGTGCATCCTGAGAAGGCGGTGGCGCTTTGCGGAGATCTGGTAGAAGCATGTTGACTAAGTGTTGCTTTTTATACTCAACATACAGCCCTCTCGTTTCCAGCCTCTCGCCTAAAAGGTGGAAAAACCCAAATGTACTATTCATAAACACCAAGAACCTGCTTACGAGATCTCGATCTAATTGATCCTTTAAGCGGAGGGGCCACCATACATTTGATACAGCATCTTCATTTAAACTAAGTGCTAATACATATTGTATGTCAAGTTGCCCTCTTCTAAGTATAAATAGCTTAGCGCTATAGAAGGTGTCTTGCGTTGGAGACCAATACTTAACCTTTACTAAGTCTTCTCGTTCAACTCCAACTATATATGGCGCTCGATCAGCCAAGGGGGCTTTAATAAAGAGCTCGTCTCCGCTACCCCACACAGCTGGGTGAGGATGTTGCAATGAAGTACTAGTAGTTCTATTCACAACGCGTAATCCTGAGGTGTGGTCGATGACGCTCCCAATGTAGAATAGGTCACCTAACTTGACACCACTACTAATCAAACTATGGTGAAACTCGAGCAACTTTGGATTCTTGAAAGCTACCAGTCTATAGAGATTGTCTGAAAACTTCTCTACGAGGTTTCTATCTACAACCATGACGTAGCCTACTTCACCATTGTTAGGCACTATAACGCTGTACCCTCTACTAACTTCTCTTGCCCGCCTTACAATAGTCTCTACATCAGCATGGTCTAGATCGTCCACCCTCTTTAATAAGCCTATAACTTTTAAGTTGGTTTTCTCCTTAGACTTCCTAGCAACTAAGAGGATTTCTCTCAAATTCGTATCGCTACTAAAGTTGGGTGCTCCAGGAGCCCAGCTGATTACGATGTACTCAATACTATAGTTCTTCACTAAGCCTTCTCTTATATCGTTCCAGCCTGGTCTACTCAAGATCGAGGTTGGTAGAACAGCCGCGATCCTGCCTCCATCTTTCACTAGCTTATCCGCTAATACCATGAAGGGCTTAGCCATTCCAGCTTTGAATATGTCTTTCACCTTTACATAGCCGAACGTCAGTCTACCATCCTTGGCATACTCGGCCAGTGTTTCGCGAGCTCTCTTACCGATCAGAGCTGAAATTCTATCGCTTCGTGTAAATGGAGGGTTCATTATTACTAAGTCAAATCCGCCCTTGAGAAGCTCCGATAACCCCTCCTCCCGGAGCATACCTGTAAGTATGTCAAGGCTTCCCGCACGATCTTCTCCCACAGGGACGTGGTACAAGTTCAAGGTGTGTGGTGGAGAGCCATATGTAGCGATTCTGAGATTTAGAGCTGATATCAATACTGCCGGCTTGAGAGCGTCTAATCCCACGGTGTTCTCTAACACTTTCGATCTCGCGATCTCTAGTACCGGGCTTCGATCTGCTTCCTTAGCTATTTTCTCTAAGACTTTTCCTGAAAGCATTAACATCCTTCGCTCTAAGCTTGCGAGCAATAAGCTCCCTGTTCCACATGCAGGGTCGATCACTCTATCCCAAAAGCTCTCCACAGCTAAGCCTGCAAGTATTTTCGCCGCAGGCATTTTGGTGTAAAACGTAGCAAAGGCGTGTCTAAACGTCTCGGAGAGCATTCGTTGATATAACATGGAGAGAATAATTGAGCTAATAGGCTTCATCGAGGGGGTCTCCTGCACGATCTCTCTACATATTTTTTGAAGTCCATCATCAAGTAACTCGTGAGACGGTATAGACTTGAGTAGCTCGAGAAACGACGAGTTAAGCTCGTTGTATTTACCTCTATCTAAAAGTCCTTCTAGATACTCAATTAGGACTTCGTGAGAAAGCCTTTGGCAGTCTAAAGGCTTTAGGAAGAGCTTTTTAGATACGATTTTATACAACATCATTCCAAGAGCTTCAACAAGGAGTATGGTCTTGTAGGTTAGCTTGATCCGTTCGAGAGGATCTTTTATGCTATCCCACGCGATAGAGAGCTTTGAGGCTACCCCCTTAAGATCTTCTAGGAGCTTCTCTTTCTCCTTGCTCTCCATGATCTCTCTTGCTAAACCGCTCGACGCGTGATCGATCAGGCTGATCAGCCTATCAACGAATTGCTCAGCCTCCTTGATCGATAGCGTCTTTTTAAACGTTTTCTGGAAGAACTCGTTAATGAGTATGTTTAAGACGCTAGGTATGGATGTTATCTCTACAGGTTCTCTATAGACATGTATGTAGTGTTCACGAAGCTCATATGCCTCGGCTCTCGTTGCTAATCCCACGCAGACTTTGAGCGTCTTAACCCTCTCTGCTACTTTGCTATCATCGAGTTCTGCAAGCTCCTCTAGATCTTTACGTCTATACGTGAGCAGTAGAATGAAGTTGTAGCCCGCTAGCCTAGGATCAGCAAATCTCTCTGCAACCTTTTCTCTGATCTTCGGTTTGTCGATGATCGCCTCATCGCACACAGAGTCTATGTCGCCAACCTCAGCTTCGCCAAGGATTTCTTGAACGAGAGGATGCATAATTATGAAGTCAGGAGCTCTATGTCCATCGAGAAACCACGTCTCTGCACGCGTGCTCAGACCTAGTTCGCTCAATACGCGAGCCACATGGACGTTGACTCTCTCCTGTCTAGATCTGATCTTCGAAGCCATATATGAGCCCTTATTTAAACTTTCTGCTTTCTCTTAATACCAATTCTCATAACGTAACTTTTCCTCTTGCCCTCTGGATCTACTTGCCACCTAAACCTACCCCCACACCTCGGGCACTCGTAAAAGTATACGTCCCACCATCTATACTTCCACGTTTTTAGGAGCTTGAACTCTCCCTCATACCCGCAGTACGGGCATTTAACCACTTTTTTTCACCCTTCTTTAATTCCTCAATGAACTCTAGTAAAGGTCTGGCCCTCTCTTCTCTAAGTTCTCTTGGAATTGTTAGTGATGGGTCTATTTGTAGTAGATTTATGATCGCGCTTATTTCCTCGGGCTTTACACCATAGGATTCTATAGCCCTCTTAATCCTGCCCTTAACAATGTTTATTGGAGTTTTACCCCTCAAGTAGCTCTCAATAGAGCCTCTTATCCAGTTTAAAGCCCAGTCTCTCATAGATGGAGACGCTTCAGTACTCATATCAATCACTCGTGGTTTAACCCTTACCCTATGAGGTATATAGGTTAGGGGGTTAATAAATTAAGTGGCAACAACATGCTTGCAAAGTTAAGGACTACCTATTCGTGATAAACTTTCATATAAGCTCTGCATAGATTCCTTAGTCTAAAATGCAGGAGAAAATGGAAAATATATACAGTGAGTGCGTGGAGGCAACGTGATTGGGAGAAAGTAAGGAGCAAGCTGGGGCATCTGATCCCCTGTATCGAGTACAAACTTGAAACTTTAACTAGGTTACGCATTACTCGTATTGACGAGCATGCTTTGAGAGAGTTTTACACACCTCTAAGTGAGACTTTAGAAGATGCAAAGAAGAGCCCCTTACTAGCGAAAGCTTTTAGGCTCAAAGAAAAACAGAGAAGGTAGCAGATGTTATATTGAAGTGGTTTGAGTTTATGAAGGACTCTATACCTTTAATCAACCATATTATTGTTCATGCTTTTACGATTAGTATTTGCTCTGGGTATACCAGTCTATTGGTAGATATCCTAGAGACGCTAAATCCGTGATAGATGTGTATGTGAAGAGAAATGAGATCTGTCGAGACGTGAAGAGCGTCGCTAAGCTTGTAGACGAAGTAAAGACATTGGTGAGTCAAGTGCGTAGCTTGATTGAAAACATTAGTCCTCGTTTATTAGAGCTAGAGTCGGCATTGCAAACTATACCTAGTAATCATAATCAGTAGTCTCTCGAAAACAACACGCATGAGTAGGCATATATGCCTTCTAGTAGCGCGGAAGAAGACGCGTCCTACGTGGAGTATGAGCGGTTAAGCGTCGTAAGCGGCTTAGAGAAAAGTAGCGTAATCTGCTAGATGATCTCCACTAGTTCAACCACGATTTTCCAGTCTTTTTCAAGTCTAACAATAGGTACTAGTACTCTAAAGCCTTGTTCTAATGCTAACTGGATAAGATGACTACTTCTTCCCAACTCCTTATTAATTTTACCTGAGGTGCTTTGCGCCTGGCTAGTAGTTGCCTTGACGTCTATAACGTATTTCCCTCCTTTATCATCAATACATATAAAGTTAAACGCGCTCGAGTACCAGCCAGCCCCGATCCTCTTGAGGAAGTCTACATTGCCGATTTTAATAATGAAGTCTACGTATTCAAGATTATATAGACTACAGTAGAACCATAGTAGTGCAAAGTTCCTTAAGTACTCTTCACGTAGA
>Ga0326760_1000847_pt1 | contig 14562 bp, 10 predicted proteins | sample GCREP_S_FD_207668 | JGI IMG/M metagenome (GOLD analysis project Ga0326760, IMG submission 207668) | Hot spring sediment microbial communities from Geyser Creek Basin, Yellowstone National Park, WY, United States - GCR.EP_S | ecosystem: Environmental > Aquatic > Thermal springs > Near-boiling... | reverse complement strand
CTCTTCATGACTTCTCGAGCACCGTCGTAGCCGTGGTCCAACATGGCGCTTATCCACTTCGGGTTCAGGAGTCTAGACCTAGCGTAGAACTCAACAGCCTCTTCAGCACTCTTAACGGAATCCCTAACGCCCGTGGTGTCGATCCACAACGCGTCGACCCTCCTACCGCTTATCGCCTCTATTGTCCTCCTGAGGCCGCCCATGAACTCGTAGTAGTGGTCGAGGTCACCGATGTCGTACTCCGTAGTGCTCCTGACCTGAGCGACAAGGTCCACAGTCTTCAACGCCTCCACGAGCACGCCCTTTGCCTCGGCGGCGTGAAGCTTATCCGTATAGGCGTAGCCCATGTCCTCGAGATAGGCGTTGGCCAGTTCCTCCTCCGAGGACCAGTTAGAGGACTCAATGAACTCCGGCAACCTAGTCCCGTAGGTGCCTGGCTTGGGGCCGAAGACCCTCGCCAAGGCCACCTCCTCCCCGAAGGCCTCCCTGAGCTCCAAGTAGTGCTTCCTGACGTAGTTCACCTCCGGGGGCTCGTCGAGCTGAGCGACTAGCCTCACCGCCTCGCCGAGCAACTTCACGAGGTTTGGGAACATGTCCCTGAAGAAGCCGCAGATTGTCACGACCACGTCTATCCTCGGCCTGCCCAGCTGCTCCAGTGGTATGACCTCTAACCTCGGGCTCCAAGGCCCTCTGTCCCTGACGAGCCTGACGCCCAGAAGCTGGAGGATCATCCCGACGGTCTCGCCCCTCGTCTGGGCCGTCTCGAAGCCCCAGAGGACGAAGCTCATGGACTCGGGGTAGCGGCCGTTCCTCTCCCTGAACCTCTTCACGAGCTCCTCGGCGATCTTGGAGCCCTTCAGGTAGGCGGCCTTGCTGGGTATGAGCCTGGGGTCGAAGGCGTAGCCGTGGGAGCCTGTGGGGAAGACCTCCGGCGTCCTGATGGGGTCGCCGGCGACCCTGGGCTCCACGTAGACTCCGCTGAGCGCCTTCAAGAGCGACCCCAGCTCGTCGCCCCTCCTGACCCTCTCGCACAGGTCCTTCACGTACTCCAAGGTCTCGAGGGCCTCGCTCCTTAACCTCTTGAAGAACCTCTTGGCGACGTCTTCAGGCCTCTCACCGGACATCAGGAGCCTTATGACCTCTCTCGCCATCTCTTCTGCGTCTTCGAGGACCTCGCGACCTCTCATGCCCCCGAAGACCCTTCCTGGGCTCGAGAGGACCTCATCGTAGCTCAAGCCCTTCTCCTCGACTATGAGCCTGACGAGTGACTTCACCTCACCGTCCCTCTTGACGGCATAAAGCGCATAGCTAAGGACGTCCTCGTCACTCCACCTCTTGCCGAGCACGTGGAGTCCCTTGGGGATGGCGCTCTTCTTCATCTCGTAGACGTAGGCGTGTAGCCCCTCCAGGTCATCGCATTTGAGGTTCAGCTTAGCGCACTTCTCCTTGATGAGCGAGACGATAACCTCTCTCTTCTCCTCGTCGCGCTCCTCGTTGTACTCGTGGATCAGTTGCTCGAGCTCGCTGTACTCCCCGTATAGCTCAGCATTCGTAAAGGGCGGCGTGCCGTAGGTGATCGCGTACGCGTAGCCTCTTCTCTTGGCGATCGACATCTCTGAGGGGTTAGTGATGTGGTAGACGTAGACGTGGGGGACGTCGGCTATGAGGACGTCCGGCCAGCACGTCTCCGACAGCCCGACCTCCTTGCCGGGCAACAGCTCCAGCGTCCCGTGAGTGCCGAGGTGGACTATAACGTCGGCTTTGAAGACGTCCCTGACCCATCGATAGAAAGCCAAGTACTGGTGGTGTGGGGGCACGTCCTTCGAATGGTAGAGCTTCTTCGGGTCCTCGTGGAAGCCCCTAGCGGGTTGCACGCCGATGAAAACGTTGCCCAGCACTACGCCGGGCACCACGAAGTTGCCTTCGCCGTCGACGTTCACGTCTCCCGGCGGCGGACCCCACGTCCCCTCGACGTCTTTCTTGAGCGCTTCGGGTAGGGAGTTGTAGTAGCTGAGGTACTCGCTCAAGGAGAGCTTGGGAACGCTCTCTCTATACAACCTCCACTTCGGTGAGTTCACTAAGAGGTCCTTTACGAGCCCGAGTAGGTCGTCCTTCGACTTGGGCTCCACGTAGTAGCCAGCGTCGGCAAGTGCCCTCAACAGCACGGCGAGGCTCTCGAACACGTCCAAGTAGGCCGCCGCGCCGACGTTCTCCTCCCCGGGAGGGTAGTTGTAGATTATCACCGCCACCCTCTTGGAGTTGTTGGGCTTTCGCCGTAGCTGGATCCACTTGGCGATCCTGGCGGCCTTCTTCCTCACCCTCTCCTCCAGCACGACTATGTCGGTGTTCTGGGTGTCGTCGACCGTGGCCGATATTATCGGCTCTATGGCGCCGTCTATCTCCGGCAGGGCGACGCCCATCAGTACCTCTATTGGCGACAGGCCTCTCGGATCACTTCTCCAGTCAGAATACCGCTTTTGGTAAGCTATGAGTCCGTTGAAAAGGAGGTAGCCAGCGCTCGAGAACAGCCTCCTAGTGGGCTCCACGTCGCCTCCATAGGGCCCTCCGTTGATAGTGAAGAGCTGAAGGTTCACGACCGCGTCCACGACCGGCTCGCCCTTGACCACCGTGAACTTCTTCAAAGTGTCTACTTGGGTCAGCACGCTCTCCGCCGAGCCCCCGACGACAAAGAGGGAGCTTATGCCCAGCTTTTCGAGCTCGCCCTTGAGGGCCAGGGCCACGGGGAGGTTTTGCTCGAAGTGCATGCCTCCGTAGAGGAAGATCGCCACAGCAGACCTCTTGGGCACCACGACCTCGTCGACGCAACAGCCCTTTTCGGGGATGTAGAGGCAGCTGTCCACCTCTCGCCTAGGCTCTTCGAACTTCACCTTCACTTCAAAGTACTCGGAGAGAATGAGCTTGAGGAGGTTCTCTAAGTTCCTCTTGCCCCAGAAAGTCCAGTACTTGGTGATCCAGATGTAGTTCTTGTAATCCCTCAAGACGCCTAGCGGCAGGGCCCTCGAGACCCTCTCCACGAAGTTTATAACCTTGAATGCCCTCTTCATGTCGATCCTGTCGGCGTCGAAGTCGAGGGGCCTCGCCCTCCTCGCGAAGGCCTCCCCCGAGAGGTTGCCCAGCCTCAGGTAGGCTAACGACGTCCCCCCGCCTACCAATGGCACGACGAGCTTTGCTGTCGAGTTATTGACCGCCTCGTCCAGTTGCTTGGGAAGGCCTGCCCCCCTGCTGTCTATCAATATCACGTCGGCCCTCAAGACCCTCGAGGCGGCCTCAGCGAAGTCCAGCCTCTCTGAGTCACACATGTGATAGACGACGTCTAAGTCCAGATCAATTCCCGCCTCCCTTTCAACGGCCTCGACCGCCTCGAAGAGCGCGCGAAGAGTAGTCTTAGTAGATATCAGAGCTATCTTTATGCGGCTCGTCAACATCGCTCCCGCAAAAACTCTTAGTGTTACCTTATATAATTTTTGATAACACAAAACCTCTTGCACCTCATAACGCACTTGAGTATAGCAAGACCGAAAGGGCGGCGGAGGACATAATGGCCCGTGACGGACGTTAGGGGCTTGCTCGAGATAGGCCTTGTACTTGGGAATATCCCACGCCTCTTCTGCCCTCGCAAATGATAAATGCGCCTCGAGGAGATGCCGTGACTAATGGGTTGCTCTGAAATGAGCTCGTGCTAAAGGACAGGGAGGAGGTCCGGTTCCTTCGGCTTGCCTATCGAGGTTCCACAGCCCTTAGTGACAGAGGGCATGTTTTTGGAAAGGTCGTGAAGGGCTTAACAGGACAACAACTTTTATAGCGTCTTAAACGACTATCACTTGAAATTTATGTTCAAGACTATGGCTATCGAGCAATTAGTCGTTAAGGCCCTCGGAGAGGCTGTTTCGAGGATTGCCAAGAAGGTCTCTGAGGGCAAGAGGCTCAGCGATAGAGAGGTTGTCGTTCTAGTCATGAGCTTGATGATGAGGGGGTTCGAGGATTCAAAGCCTACGTCGATGGGAGGTTCAACGCCGTCGAGAAGAGGATGGACGGCTTAGAGAGGAGGATGGAGAGCTTGGAGAAGAGGGTAGACGTGGTCTACGGCGAGGTCTCATCGATAAAAACCGACATAGTCAAGATGATGAAGGAGCTCCTCGAGAAGGCCTACGAGGGGAGGAAGGACTGAATTTAAAGAATGCTCGGCTTCGCTATCTTTCTTGGCTTATCAAGTCGCTGGCCTAGCAGAAGCTTTGTAAGACAAAGAAGAGATTGGGATGGGTTAATTCGCTTTACTGAAATGTGAGCTGGAGTTAAGAGCGAGAGTCGTCTAGGTCTCGCGTAAGCTTTATATTGTGTTACTATTTCTTGCTAAGGTAACACTAATAGGGTGACAAGAATTGACGAGACGAGCGCACATATTGGTAGCATTGGTGGTACTGGCGGTCACCGCGGCTTGCCTTCTAGCGCTTCAACTAAGGCCTCCGGCTACTGCGCCAGCAACCAGCGGTGGTGGTAGCGCCGAAGTCAGACAGGCCAAGTACCCTCTGACTATCGTTGACTCAGATGGAAGGACCGTAGTCCTCGAAAGGCCAGCTAAGAGAGTAGTGGCACAGACCTACGCCGTCTGGGCCCTCGCATCGCTTAACGCTACGGACGTTGTTGTGGGCACCTCCATGTCCTCGTTTAAGGCGGACCCCGTTTTTATGCAGAGACTCCCTAAGGACGTGGTGGACATCGGGTCTTTCTACGGCCCAGGAGCGAAGGTGAACGTTGAGGTGATAACCTCTCTCGAGCCAGATGTCGTAATCGCGCCCCCGAGATTCTATTATCCCGAGAGCGAGCTAGAAGCGAAGCTCCCCTCTCACATCAAGGTAATAAGGCTGAGCTTCTTGGAGGTCAAGGAACTGGCACGAGAGATCCGTATCTTGGGGGCAGTAGTCAACAAGACCGAAGAAGCCGAGAAGTTAGCGGAGAGGATAGAGGCCTTGATCAAGCTGGTCAGCGAGAGAGTCGCTAGCGCGCCGAAGCGACCAAAAGTGTACCTCGAATGGTACTCGCCGTACTCCACTCCAGCCAACGGCACGATCTTCCACGAGCTCATAGAGCTCGCCGGAGGTATCAATGTTTTCTCAGACCTAAAAGCCAGCGGTCAAGGATTTGTCCAAGTATCTCCCGAGAGCGTAGTACAGAGGGCGCCCGACGTAATCATAAGGTGTGCTCCCGGTTGGATGATGCCAGCCTACAATCCATGTATAGCTAAAGACGAGAACGCGCTAAAGGCACTCTATGACGAAATGAAGAGAAGGCCCGGGTGGGGATCCATCCCGGCCATCGCCAACAACAGGACTTACGTCATTTCAAGCATTTATGACGGAGGCTACGGCAAGGCCTTGCAACTTGCCTTAGTAGCTAAGCTATTGCACCCAGAGCTCTTCAAGGACGTGGACTTGAAAGGGCTCTTCGACGACCTACTTCGAACGATGGGCATTGACAAGTACTGCGTAGGGGCGAGGATATGGGTCTACCCAACAGCAGGCTGAAGGGAGCCTTTGTCATCCTAGTAACGGCGCTACTGCCTCTATTATTTTTTACGTCCGTTTCCACGGGCTCAGTTTCCATATCCTTTGACAAGGTCGTATCTGCTCTTCTCGGGAACTCCGAGGGCGTCGAGGGGACCATCGTGTGGTCTTACAGAGTCCCTAGGACGATCGCATCCCTCGTAGCCGGGGCTGCCTTGGCGATTAACGGCGCCGTCCTACAGGCCCTCACTAGAAACCCCCTAGCCTCTCCATTCACTCTTGGCCTGAACTCGGCAGCGTCCTTCGGCGCTGCCTTGGCAATAATCTTGGGCAAGAAGCTCATAAGTACAGGTGACCCCTTCGCCCTGACCGCCGCCGCGTCGACCAACGCTTTCGCTTTCTCGATATCGGCCATGGTGCTCGTGACAGGCTTGGCTGGGCTCAGAGGCATGACACCCGAGTCCCTCGTCTTGGGCGGCATAGCCGTCGCCTACCTCTTCTCGGCTGCCACTTCGTTTCTGCAGTACTTGGCTGGAGAGACCCAGCTGAGGATCTTCGTGTTGTGGTCCATGGGGGACTTGATGAGGGTGGACTGGCTTGGCGTGTACTTGCTATTCGTCGCGCTCGTCGCCTCAACGGCACTGTCCATCAAAATGGCTTGGGATCTCAACGCCCTCTCGCTGGGGGACGAGACCGCTGCCTCTCTCGGGACGAATCCTAAGAGGACGAGGCTCGTGGGGACGCTCGCTACCGCCCTCAGCACCGCCCTCGTCGCAAGCCAAATAGGCCCCGTCGGCTTCGTGTGCCTCATGTCGCCTCACATAGCCCGCTACTTGGTCGGCGCGGACAACAGGTACGTCATCCCGATGGCCGCGATCATCGGCACTTCCCTCCTCACGATTGCGGACGTTGGGGCGAGGACGCTTATGCGACCCGCTGAGATCCCTGTAGGTGTCATCACGGCGATGTTCGGTGCGCCTTTCTTCTTGGGGTTGTTCGTGCGAGTGAGGAGGCGTATATGGCAGTGAGGATCTCGGTCAGGGGGGCCGTCGTCTACTACGGCTCGTTTAGAGCTCTAGACGGTGTCACCGCCGAGTTTCGGCAGGGCGAGGTGGCGGCGGTTCTGGGACCCAACGGCTCTGGCAAGACCACGCTTTTGCGGACCATTTTGAGAGTGTTGAAGCCCAAGGAGGGAGCGGTCTACGTTGATGAGAGGGACTTGAGGGAGCTTAAGGAGGGCGAGCTCGCTAAGTTGATGGGCTACATGCCGCAAGGCGTCGAAGTGAGGTTCTCGATGCGCGTCTGGGAGGTCGTGGCTCTAGGGAGAAAACCGCACGTTGCATGGGCGCTATCTCCTCGTGACGTGCAAATCATTGAAGAAGCCATGAAGTTAGTGGGCGTTGAGCGGCTCGCAAATCGCTATCTACACGAGCTGAGCGGAGGGGAGAGGCAGAGGGTCATGTTAGCGAGGGTCTTGGCTCAAGAGCCCAAGGTCCTCCTCTTGGACGAGCCCGTCTCTAGTCTCGACTTAAGATACCAGATCGAGGTCTTAAAACTCGTCAGGTCGATAACTAGGGAGAAAGCCCTCGTGACGATAGCGTCTCTTCACGACATTAACCTAGCGCTTAGATTCGCAGACAAGGTAGTCCTCATGAAGGACGGCTCGGTGTACGCGATCGGGAGGCCCCATGAGGTCTTGACGCCAGAGAACATAATGGAAGTCTTCAACGTGAAGGCAGTTCTCGCGAAGAACCCGAGACCCTTCATAGTCGTGGAGGACGTGGTGGAAGGCACTAGCCCGATGCCCGAGACCCCATGACCTAAGCGACCTTTGTGAACTTCGTGTTGGGATGTCTGGAGAATGGTGTTACCGCTAAGCTTAAATTGTGCACAAACATCAGGTCTGAACGGCGGTGATGCGAATCCGCGTAAGAGGATTGTCGGCGCTTTAAGGCTCGTCGGAGCTTTGAGGTGAGGACTGTGAAACACCACAGCAAGATATACTTCCCCTTCAGCGCCATAGTAGGCATGGAAAACGCCAAGCTGGCCCTGATGGTGAACGCGGTGAACCCGCTAATTGGAGGCGTTGTGCTGGCAGGGGACAAGGGGACGGGGAAGTCGACCCTCGTGAGGGCCTTTGCCCAGGTCTTGCCGGAGCAGCCAGTGGCCAAGGGCTGTCCCTTCAACTGCAACCCCTTCAACCCCCTTGAGATGTGCGACGTCCACTACGACCTCTGGTCTAAGGAGGAGAGGATAGAATACGAGTCGAGGAAGATACGAGTCGTGGACCTCCCGCTGAACGCGACGCCCGACAGAGTCGCGGGGTCAATAGACATCGAGCAGACGATCAAGACCGGGAGGGTGGCCTTCAAGCCGGGGCTCCTCGCCGAGGCCAACAGGCAAGTCCTTTACATAGACGAGGTGAACTTACTCGAGGACTACATAGCCGACCTGATACTCGACGCGGCCGCGAGCGGCTGGAACGTCGTCGAGAGGGAGGGGATCTCCTTCAAGCACCCCGCCAGGTTCGTGCTCGTGGGGTCTATGAACCCAGAAGAGGGCATGTTGAGGCCTCAGATACTGGACAGGTTCGGCCTGTACATACCGGTGGAGGCCTCCATGGACCCGGAGGAGAGGGCCGAGATAGTCACGAGAGTCGACGAGTTCGCAAGGGACCCCGAGTCCTTCTACGAGAGGTGGGAGCCCTCCGAGAAGCAGATAGAGGAGAGGATAGCGAAGGCCAGGGAGATGGTGAATGACGTCGCCATGGACAGAGACCTATTGAAGCTCGTGACGACCACGGTCGTCAAGCTCGGGATCAAGACCCACAGGGCCGAGATAGTGACTGTCAGGACGGCGAAGGCCATCGCTGCTCTGAATGGGAGGACGCGCGTCGAGTTAAGCGACGTCACTAAGGCCATGGAGCTAGCCTTGAGGCACAGGCTCAAGTCGAGGCCCTTCGAGGAGCCCCAGAGGAAGTTCGACGAAGTGATCAAGGAGCTGACGGGCGAGAGGCCCGAGCCGGAGAAGGGGCAGAGAGAGGGCAATCGCGAGGCCAGCCCGAGACCGAGTAGCGGTTTTGGGGCCATAGGTAGCGGTAAGAGCGACAGGATCGAGGCCCACCTTAAGGACTTCAGCGAAGCCTCAATAGACCTTGACAGAGGACCCTCCGACGACTTTGGGGCGTGGGGTAGAGCCTCTGGCAGGGGATCGAGGAACTTCAAGACGACGGCGATAGCGTCCTTCAAGGGGGTCCCGATAGACGCCATACCACCACTCGAGCAACGGCTCGTGGACGTGGACCTGCCAGCGACCCTGAGGACATCGGTGGCGTCCAGCCCAGTAGCACCAATAGTCATCAACCCCTCGTGCATCAGGGTGAGGGTCAGGAAAGAGAGGATACCGGCGTTCCACGCGATACTCTTGGACGCCAGCGGAAGCATGCTTGCCCAGAAGAAGGTCTCCATCGCGAAGCGAGTGCTTAAGTCGTTGGTGGAGGAGGCCTACGTTAATAGAACCTACGCTTCCCTTATAGTGTTTAGGGGGAAGGGAGCGACCACCGTGGCCGGGCCCACTAGGAACTTGGATTTTGTGTACGAGGGCTTGGAGAAGGTGCCGATCGGAGGCTCGACGCCCTTCACGCTAGCATTGTTGACAGCCCTCGATCACTTCAAGGCATTCAGGAGGGTGTACAAGAACTCGAAGCTCTCTCTCCACATAATATCTGACGGGGCTGCGAACGTCTTCTTGACCGAAAGCCCCAGAAGAGAGGTCTTAGACCTTGCCGAGGAGTACAAAAGGCTGGGCGTGGAGGTGATAGCGTACCACGCGGCCTCGCGCTTGACGAGGGCAACGCCCGATTACTTAGGACTGTTCGTCGAGTCGGCTGGAGGGAAGCGTTACAGCGTGAGGCAGACTATTCAGGGAGTTACGACAGGTTTAAACAGCTCTAATAAGCTTCACACGTGAAGAATTGCCATGATGAAACGGTAATTCAGCGTTTCGAGAGCTCGCGGAGCTCCTCCGAGTCTCTAGGAGCACCGTGATCAGCTAGATCAAGAGTGAAAGAATAATCGCTCACTGCAGCGATGGATGAGCCGCGGGGAATGGCGCTCTTCCCTCATTGCTTGACCTATCACGTCGTCGTTTTTCATTAATAACGTCGAGTAGCTCTGGCGCAGACGCCATTGAGCGAGCTAAAGCGCAACAGAAGCATTACGTTTGTGACAACGACCAAGACTGGAAAGGTTAATATCCTCATTTCATCAATATTCACGTAAACTGGATGACCTATGTCCAAGGTGCTAGTTGACACGGCTCATCGCCTCGAAGGCGGGATGGTATTAACTTTCGTGGAGGGATGATCCTGTGGCGGGCGTGAGGGGCGTGATCGTCAGCATCCCCAGAAGGCTCGTTGAGGAATTGGAGAAGAGAGGAATGGACGTCGAGACAAGCGTCGTGGACCTCTTAATGAAGGCGCTCAACCTAGACCCTGAGGTAGGCGTCGACGTGCACTTGGAGCTAGCCCTGAAGTACTTAGAGGAAGGTAAATCGCTCGTCGATAAGGACCCCGTTCAGGCATCTGAGAAGCTGTACAAAGCCGCTGAGGAGGTTGTAAAGGCCCTTGCGACGTACTTCAACCTAAGCGATATTCTCGAGGACGTGGCCAAAAGCGGTAGGTGGAGCGTTACAAGGCTTTGGAGGTCGGTCTTGAGGATCTCCGATAAGCTGGGGGAGTGGTTCATGCACTCGTGGAACTCCGCGTGGGTCCTCCACGCCTGGGGCTTCCACGAGGCGAAGTTCGGCCCTGAAGATGTGAAAAAGTTACTACCCTACGTAGAGAGGATGGCCTTAGAGGCTCAGAAGGTTGTTAGAGGTGGTAGGTAGCGCGCAAAAGCCTAAACCACCTCATCGCTAGGTTCCAGTTAATGCGCGTCATGTTCGACATGGTCGTCGGCTGTTGGGACTATGTCAAGTGGGACCTCGACAAAGCCTCGGCTACGATCCTGGAGCTCGGAGACCGCGCCTAGGTCATTACCAGCGACGAGCCTCGCTAAAGATGGTTAAACTACAGAGAATCGGTTGTGGAGGGGTAGACTTGCGCTCGACCGTCGAGCACGAAGTGAGCGACCCTGACATCGGAGAGGTCACTTTCAGGGCCGTCGTCACGAGTGAAGGGGCTTCGGAGCTGTTCCTCCCTAGCGTAAAGTTTATTAACCTAGCATTAACTTCCGTTAATGGAATGCCGGAGAAGCTCTACACGACCGGTGAAGTCGCGAAGATTTTCGGCGTGTCCTACGTAACCGTCAAGAAGTGGGCTTATTCAGGGAAAATCAAGTACATTAGAACGCCCGGCGGTAAATACAGGTACCCTGAGAGCGAGATCAAGAGGCTCCTCGGCGAGCAGGCACCAAAAGGCAAGGCCGCGATCTATGCAAGGGTGAGCTCGGCAGATCAGAGAGAGGACTTGGAGAGGCAGAAGCAAAGGCTCATCGAGTACGCCAAGAGCAAGGGCTACCAAGACATAATCGTGCTCGAGGACATAGCTTCCGGGTTGAACGAGAACAGGAAGGGCTTGGCTAAGCTCTTCGAGCTGGTAACTCAAAGGCAGATAGAGGCCGTGTTCATTACTTATAGGGAGCAGGCTTACACGCTTCGGTTTCAGGTATTTGGAGGCGTTCTTCAACTCCCACGGGTGCAGGATAGAGACCATGGACTCCGAGGAATTCAAGGAGCCTCAACAGGAGCTCGTCGAGGACTTGATAGCCATAGTTACGAGCTTCGCCGGAAGGATCTACGGAGCGGGAAGCCATAAGAAGAGAAGAGTCGTGGAGGCCGTCGAGAGTGCCATCAGAGACTGTTAAGCTCACTGCGAGCTTTAAGCTGGGCGGATCTTTTCCGGAGAGCCTCTTCTCGACGTACAGGGAGATCCTAGGCCAGTTGCTCGACCACGCTTGGGCGAAGGGGGTAACGAGCTTCGAGAGGCTTAAGGCGGAGAAGTACTACGAGCTGAGGGCGAGGTACCCAAGCCTTCCGTCGCACTACATCTACACGGCCTGCCAGATGGCCTGCTCCATCTACAAGAGCTTCAGGAAGCTCAAGAGGAGGGGGGTGGCGAAGGCCGAGAAGCCCGTCTTCAAGAGGCAGGTCGTAATGCTGGACGACCACCTGTTCAGCCTCGACCTTGAAGGCTGGGAGGCCTCGATAGCTGTCGAAGGAGGCAGGGTTAGGCTGAGGTTGCTCCACGGGGCGTACCACGAGAAGTTCAAGGGCATGAGGGTCGGCCAAGCTTGGCTCGTGAAGAGGGGGAGCGACCTCTACTTGAAAGTCGTCTTCTCCAAGGTCGTCGAGGTGGTGGAGACGAATGAGAGGGCGGTGGCCGTTGACGTGAACGAGAACAACGTCGCCTTCGGCACTATGGAGCGCGTGGTGAACGTGGAGACTAGGGAGAGGATCATAAGGACGGCCTACTTCCTCAAGCGCAGGAGGCTCCAGTCCAAGCCTAGGCTGAATGAAAAGCCCTTGCTGGCGAAGTACAGGGGCAGGGAGCGGAGGAGGGTTGAGGCAATTTACCACGAAGTCGCCAACCGAATAATCGACGAAGCGAGGAAGGTAAAGGCCTCGACCATCGTGCTAGAGAAGCTCACGAACATGAGGAAGAGCATTAAACGCTCAAAGGAGCTTAACGGCAGGCTGAACAGGTGGAGCTTCAGGAAGCTTCAGCGGATAGTGGAGTACAAGGCTAAGCTCGCTGGCCTGAACGTCGTCTATGTTGACGCTAAGGGGACTTCTAGCCTGTGCCCGATGTGTGGGGGAAGGCTAAGCCCGAATGGGCACAGGAGATTGAAGTGCAAGTGTGGACTCGAAGAGGATAGAGACATAATAGCCGTGAAGAACCTGCTCCGCAGGTACCGGATGGATGTGGGGGCTTCGTCCGTTCACCCCGAAGGCCCTCCCATGACGACCGAGAGGGATGAAGAATACGAGGGGGGAAGGGATGAAAGTTAATGCTAGACCAGAACGGTGCAGGCGAGGCTCTACGCTTTTGGCCTTAAAAAGCTTTGGAACGCGAAGCCCATTGCTATGGGGGAGGAGGTGTACGAGCTCTTCGTGGAGCCGCTCAGAGACCAGATAGCACTCTGTGAGGTCGCCTACGCCGAGTCAACGCTCCTTGAGGCCGAGGTCTTGTGCTTAGTGGTTATAATCTTGCACCCGCTCAAGACCAGCATACTGACGGAATTCCTTAGATGGGTCGAGGAGCTCTCCTTGAGAGCACTTCAATCCCCGGTATCCTCAGTCAAGCTACTAATGGTCGCAGGGAGCTTGCCCATCGAGGCGCTCGAACGCCTTGGCTATAGGAAGGCCGACGGCTTCTACTTAAAGAACTTATGAACTTTAATAAGCTTTTTGGGTCTCAGAGGCGAGATGCTCTTTGCTGGCTTCAAAGCTCCGACTTCCTCGCCCTAAAAGGCAAGGGCTCTAAGACGGTCCAGCCTCCTACATCCGTTCGAGGCCACATATGTTGAGGGCCATGACTTCCTAACTCCTCTTCAAGACTCGAAGCAAGACTCTTCGTCGGTCCCTCGTTCCGCTAGGTATTAACGCGAATTTGGCGTCAACAAGCCCTTTCGTTGCGACTTCGGCTAGCAAATCAGCTCGCTTGACGGGCCTCAGCTCTTTTCTCCCTCTCCTCCTTTAGCTTTCTCAGAGTCAGTCCGTACACCACGCAGGTGTAGAGGTGTAGCTTATAGGCCTCGGGCCTGTCCCAGTACTCGGCAATTGCCTTCCTCCCCAGCTCTCTGAACTCCTCGGCCTCCTTGAGCGTGAAGTCCTTGGGGTCCTTGTCTAAGTACCTCTTCAGCTTCTCCCACTCTTCTTTCGTGAACGGGTTCGTAAGCGCCAAGAGGGAGAGCCTGGTTGCCTCGTTCTTCAGCATAGTGGCCTCGTCTGAGCTCACCACACCTTTCGCCGACAAGTACTCAACGAAGAACTCTTGGTACGAGGAGAAGGCCCTCCCAAGCCTTTCAATCCTATAGTCAATGTACTCTCTTAGCCCGCCAAACTTTTCGTCCACGTACCCCTTCAGCCCGCTAAACTTATCATCGACGTACCCCTTCAACTCCTCAAGCCTTCTATCAACATAACTTCTCAGCTCGCCAAACTTTTCGTCCACGTACCCCTTCAGCCCGCTAAACTTATCATCGACGTACCCCTTCAACTCATTTAATCTTCTTTCTACTTCCTCAAACCTCTTATCGACCTGCTTAAACCTCTCCTCGATGCTCTTGAACCTCTCGTCTATCTTACCAAACTTCCTGCCGAGCCAGTAGCCTAGGTAAGCTATGGAAGATAGCGTAGGGACTAAGACGCTAAGTATGGCTACGACGATCTCCATTTCCATTGACTAAGCCTCTGACTTGTTTCTGTGAAAGAGGGCTATAAGCATTGCGACCAAAGCGAGATCAACAAAGCTGTGGAAGGCCAAGGGGTCATCAAAGAGACTCTCACGAATAGCACTATGATCAAATGCTTCCGAAAATGGATGATCTACTCTACTGCGACGCAGTGAGGACTAGGAGCGTGGGGCGAACGAGGGATCCATGACGTTGTCCTCAAGCGGGGTCCATGAGGTGGACGACGTTTGCGGCCTCGTGCGCAGGCCCAATCCTGCTGACGGGTCTGCAAGTAACTCATGAATGCCGTCAAGTATCGTTGGCAGGAACACTTAGACAGTGGAGGTAGTGCTCGTTATGGCATCCCTTCGCTTTACGACGACGCTTAGCTGATAGCACGCTCGCGCTTAAGCGAATGATAAGCAAGCCAGGCAGAGCTGACCTCCTCCCCGCCCTTAAGGGCGAGGCTTTCAATTGTAAAAGCTCATAGCCTGTCGACTTCACCATACATCGAAAATTGAGGAGCACGAGGCGTTTGACGAGGCCTCTTGCTGACGTATCCTTGAATCCGTCGCATGCTAAAACCACGACAGCAACCTCGATAGGAGGGATCTGCGGAACTTCCTCGCCACCTTCTCTATAGGCTC
>Ga0326760_1000845_pt1 | contig 14579 bp, 16 predicted proteins | sample GCREP_S_FD_207668 | JGI IMG/M metagenome (GOLD analysis project Ga0326760, IMG submission 207668) | Hot spring sediment microbial communities from Geyser Creek Basin, Yellowstone National Park, WY, United States - GCR.EP_S | ecosystem: Environmental > Aquatic > Thermal springs > Near-boiling... | reverse complement strand
TAGTTAAGCGTGTTGAAAAATATGGGGTGTATTTGGATCTCCTTGATTATCCTGGATGGGAGGGCTTTGTTCATGTCTCGGAGATCTCGCTTAAGTGGATAAGGAATATCAGAGATTATTTGAAAGAGGGACAGAGGGATGTTTTCAGGGTTCTCAGGATTGATCCGGCCACGAGGCAGGCGGATGTCTCCTATAGGAGGGTTTCACAGAAGGAGCGGGAAGATAAGATGCGCCTCTGGAAGCGGAAGCAGAGGCTGCTAAGAGTGTTGAAACTATTATCCGAGAGGTCTGGTAGGAGCGAGGAGGAGTTGAAGAAGCTCATAGTCGAGCCGGCCTTGGAGCGCGGCTTAAGCCTCTACAACGTCCTGCTGGACGCGCTTGAGGAGGAGCGGCTCCCAGAATGGATGAAGCTGGACGAGGATCTCGCCAAATTATTGATGGAGGTTATAAGTCAGGAGATAAAGATAAGAGAGGTAACAGTTCAAGGAGTCTTGATAATGATGGTTCCGGGGGGAAATGGTGTTGAGGTAATAAGGCGCGCGGTTAGACATGGCCTCGAGGCTGCGAAGAAAGAGGATGTCACGATAACGACGATGGGGGCTCCGAGATACCTTATAAGCGTCAGGACCGAGGACGTGGAGAGTGGTAGAAAGATAATCGAGAGGGTTGCAGAGGCTTGCCTCGCGGTGATTAGGGAGGCTGGGGGGAAGGGGGAGCTCCAGCTGAAGTGAGTGGAGATGCCCGGCCTCCTCAAGAAATGCATTAAATGTGGTAGGTATACTATCAAGGAGGGCTCATGCCCCGTATGTGGAGGACCTTTAAAATCCGCCCACCCGCCCAATATATCCCTTAAACATAGGTACATAGACCTGATAGCCAAGATGCGACGCGGAGAATCATGATATATTGTTCCGTGATTCGGGGAGAACGATTTAAATCCCGGCGGCTCAAAGACATGGTGGCAACATGTCTTCTCATAGGGCGCGAGAAGATAACGTGGTTCTAGTCGAGCTGGATAAGGCTGTTGACCTAACCGGAGCTCACGTGATCGATGCCACCCCATCAGCGGGCATAGCGCCATCCATAGCGCTCAGCTACATGATAGATGGCCTGAAGCCTGTGAAGATCGCAGAGGTTAAGTCACGCTACTTCCCGCATGTGAGCCTAGTTAGCAATGGTATCGCATCCCAGCCGAAGATCGAGCTATACAAGTATGAGAGCGGTGGGGTGAGACTCGTCCTCATCTCTAGGAACTTCGCCATGGAGGATGGGGAGTCTAGCTACCTGATAGCCGAGAAGATATACAGGTTCCTCGTTGAGAGGAATGCTAGGAATTATTACCTGCTGACCGGGATAAGGCTGACAGGGTCTAGGGGTGTCTACGTGGCCTCGGCGGACCCCGATGGTGTTAGGGAGTTCGTTAAGGCGGGCGCGAAGATCCTAAGAAGCCTCGATGAAGTGCCTGCCGACAAGTTATCATCCCATCTTATGCATCTCTATCTTAAGGGGACGGGTAGGGTTTGGCTGCTGGCAGCAGAGGTCATGCCATACTTCCCCGACCCGGCGGCGGCGAAAGATCTCCTAGAACTGTTATCTAAGGTTCTCAGGTTCGAGATAGATCTGACTAGGCTTGAGGAGGAGATTAGAAGGCAGAGAGAGATTATAGAAGAGTTTAGACGTGATTATGAGAAAATGCTGCAGGACAGGGTTAAGGGTGATAAGGAGCCCCACTATATAGGCTAGTCAACAAGCTCGTAGATGTAGACATAGGCATAGCTCGTGTAAGGTTCATCTGATGCATAGACAAGTTTGAAGTGCTTGAGGCTTGATGGGCTATAGACGTGATATGTCTGGCCGCTGATCTGGTAGGGCTTGAATGGGATTAGCTGGCCGAGCGTCGTCTCGGTCCAGAACTTGCTCGTCGGACTACCCTCGGGGCTCATGTACTCGCTCTCGTTTAACTGGTGCCCCTCCTGCACCGCTATCCTCAGCATCCAGATCCACTTACCCTCATCGCCGTATCCAAGGAGGACTCCAGCCTGCTGCCCATATGGGATATGCGTCACGAATATTAGGACATGTGTGGCTCCGAGCTTTCTGAAGACTCTGTAGGCCGTCTCCTCATTGGACATGAATGCATAGCCCACCTCACCTATCTGGGTTGAGTTAAGGGTGGCGTTATCCACTACGCTGGTCCTATTGCCAAGAACCGTTATCCAGTAACCGTAATCCCACCAAGAGGCAACCACGGCATCTTCTGGAAGGTTCTCCCTCATCCACTTCAGCGCCTTGAGCCATGCCGGGACCTCCGCCCTAACCGGGATTGAGGATGAGACTATCGTGGGAGGCGTATATGCCGCGTCTATCCCGGATAGCGGGTACCTTATCCCATACGCGCCGGGCGTGAATGAGAAGAGGAGGATGGCGCCAATAAGCAATGGGGTTAGGAGATAGTATTCTATGCCGACAGCACGGGTCCTAGGCTTCAGGGCCACGACTCTAAGGCTCCTCGCGAAGCCTATGAGCAGCTCTGCTAGCCCTAAGCCCGCTAGGATCGCAACGGATGGCGCCGCCAGAGTCGAGAGCCTAACCATCGTCGAGGAGAAGTATACGCTGAGGATCGTGAATACTGAGAGTATTATATCCTCGTCTCTCCTCTGTCTAAGCGCGTAATATATGCCAATGATCATTAGCATGGACTGGAATCCCAGATCCCTGAAGAGTATGCTCCATGTTGAGAGCTGGTTCTCGGCGACGGATACGAATATTGGGAGATTGTGTCTAAGTGATGGGATGAGAACACTGAGGAATTTGAATCCGGGGAGCCCGGCGGCGCCCAATGCCACGAGGACCGCGAAACCGGCTATCCCGGCCAATATCACGTAGTATGGCAGCCTCTTAGCGTGTATGTTAGCCGGGAGGAACTTCGAGGCCTCGAAAGATAGGAGTATTATGAATGCTGCGAACCCAGCGAGTATCGTTATCTCCCTGAGATATCCCGGGCCCAGCTTCGGGACCATCAAGGCTATTAGCGTATATGTTGAGAATGTTATCGTGAAGGCTGTTAGCAGCTCCCTTCGATATCTCCCGAGGAGTGCTAGTAGAACGGATATTAGAGGGATGAAGGCTAGCGGGAATCTCGCAGCCCCCCAGCTCGCCGTCATGTATCCGAGGGATAATCCAGCTATGACGGCATAGGCCACGACTCCCTTCTGGCTCCTACCCTCCTTCAGCGCTTGAATATAGGCCCAGAGGCCTATCAGCATGAGGGGGATGCCTATGCTCTCGTCGTCAAACCAGCCGAAGAGGCTTCTCTCAATATGCCCGCTGCTAATCGCTAGAAAGAATGCTGAGAGGAGCCCCGCGGGCCTCCCACCGAGCTCCCTTCCCAAGAGATATGCGAAGAGAATCGCGATCACGGCCATTATTGGTGGGAACATCGCCGCGAGCTCGAGCGCGTTCACCTCAATTCCTATTCCGTGGAGGATATGGTAGATGAAAGCGGCCATGAATGGTAGACCTGGGAAGGCTGTCCTGCCAACATCCCTCCCATATGGATACCATGAAGTATAATCATGCCAGTTGAAGAAATCTATGAAGCCCCTCCAACCCCTCTCGATGACATAGCTCATTTCCTTGAACTGCATCCATGGGTCGAATTCCGTGAGGTAGATACCCCATCTCATGGGGAGAATCCTGATCATAAAGCCAAGGAAGAGTATGGATATCAGAAGAAAGATCTCGACGAGGATTAGCCTGCCCCGGAAAACCCTCTTTACCGCGCTGGCCAACCTGCCGCCAAATTCCCTCATCGATCTCAAGCGCATCTACCTTAATCCAAATTTATGTTTTCCCCCGATTCAAGGCTCTCAAGACCTTATCTCGAAGCGCTCGCCAGAACAGTGGACGAAACCCTTAATCCTCCTAATGAAGGATGCGCAGACGAAACACCTTAGGAATGCCACATCCTCGCCCTTCACCGGACACTTAACATACTCCCGCCTATCTAGAAGCCTTCTCCCTGCAAGCGCCTTCAAGGCCTCAGATACCTCCTTCTCAACCTTTAGGGGCTTCTCAGCCCTCTCAACCCTCACCACGAACCTAGCCTCCTTAGCCATACAGAGCTGAACTACTCAGCCTCCTTTTTATCATGTTGCTTCTCAGCCGCGCAATTCTCCTTTATTAAATGGCTGAAACATGAGAATATCCGATGAGCGGGGGCGAAGATCTATCCAAGCTCTTCCCGATTATCACAGATGAGAAGTCCGGCGCGATGCTTTGGAGGGATCTTAGAGCCATAACGCTCCAATACATGATCCCCGTTGGCAGGCTGAAGAGGTTTTATGAGGGAATCGCTAAGGGAGTTCTCTATGGGACTCAATGCCCCAAGTGTGGGGCGAGATACTTCCCCCCGAGGCCCGAGTGTTCACATTGTGGGTCGAGTGATGTGGAGTGGGTCGAGATCTCTAGGGAGGGGAGGTTGCTTGCCCATGCTGTCGTCAATATTAAGCCAGAAAGTTATCAGCAGTATGAGGACTATATCGTCGGGGTTGCTGAGATGGATGATGGATTTAAAGTTCTAGCATGGATTAAGTGCGATGATCCGGAGAGGCTGAAGCGGGGAATGCGGGTAAGGCTCGAGATAGATAAGATGAGGGGAAGCGGCATCCCATTCTATCAGCTAACCCCAACCGAAGGATAAAGGCAAAGATTATGAAGTGAGATTACGCCTTCTTTCGCCCAGATACTATTGAGAGCACATCTCTGTCCTTAAGCTTATAGCTTGCTGGGAGCCTAAGGCCGGTCCGGGCGTCAACCGCGTAAAGAATTCCCTTTGCCAAGTCGCTGTGTATCTCTCTTGCGAGATCCTCGACAGTCGCGCCCTCAGGCATCAAATATACATCTGGGAGGATATTGCCCTTATGATCCGACAGCTTCTTGATGTCGTAGACCGGGTAGACAGCGCTCATCTTAAGGAGCTTAAAGACCGCGACGTTTAGCGCGAACTGGACTCCCGTCCTCATGTACTCGTCAAGAACCTTGCGCCTAATTATCTCGAGAGCCCACCTCTGCTTATCTGTTAAGGCCGCTTCATTGAGGATCTCGAACTTCTCCTCCCCCGGCACGTATTTTATCAGACCCCTCTGCTCAGCCCTCCTAAGTATCAACTCGGCCTCCGCACTGCATGGAACCACTATTTTATCAACCAAGTTATCCCTAAGCCTCCTAAAGTTCTCGGGAGCAGTATCGAGATCCATTTTGTTGGCGACCACGATCGTCGGCTTCGAGATCTCGCGGAGCGCCGTTGCGAACTTCCGGTCATCCGAGGGTGTCCAGTTCTCGAAATCCTTCTTATCCAGCCCCGTGACCTCAAGAGCCCTTTTGATATCTCGAATGGTCACCTTCACCCCCCTGAAAACCTCCTCCATAGCAGCCGGTAGCTCGAAACCCTTCCTCAATCCCTTGATTATCCTCTCCTCGGAGCGCTCAAGCAGCTTGATGAACCACATTATCAGCTCCTCCTCGATATCATAATAGTCGGCGAGCGGATCTCCTGTCCCGGGCTCAGCAAGCCTCCCCTCCTCATCAACACTCCCACTAGCATCAACAACATGAAGAAGCGCGTCTGACTGGGATGCAACCGAGAGGAACTGGTTTCCCAAGCCCTTTCCAGCCCAAGCGCCCTTAATCAGGCCAGGAAGATCTATGAGCTCTATCGGGATATGCCTCCAGCCATCAATGCACTTAGAGTTCCTAGGATTATCTTGGATATTGAACTCCCTGCAGACGCATAATGTCACAACGTGAGCAGTTCCATAGTTAGGCTCCTTGGTTGTGAAGGGATAAGTTGAGACCTCTGCCGTTCCAAGGGTCGCAGCGTTGAAGAACGTGGTCTTACCGGTATTCGTCTTGCCTATGAGACCTATTTTTACCAAAGCCAAGCTTAATGGCTCACCTCAAATAATAGAAGCGAACGCTGATAGAAAAACGTCTCGGCGGACTTGTCCTTTTTAAAGAAAGGCTATGAAAAAGAGTATCGCCACTAGCAATATGTCTAGGGCTATTAGGGCCGTGATCTTCACCCAGGAAGATAAGATCTCCTGCTCCATCTCCGAGAGGAATATGCTCCATGGCCCGGTTTAATCCTTGCGATTCTAGAGCTAGGACGCCTATATTCTGGAACATATTCCAGTAATTCTAGAGAGTTCTCGGCGCCTTGCCTATTCTTCCCCCTGCTCTCGCTCCTTCTCCTCGCCCTGTGCCGGCTCCTCGAGGCGGAGCTCGAGAACTGTTTTCAGGAGCTCCTGCTGATCCACCTCGACTCTAGTCCGCCATCCCATCACTAAGACATCATCCTCTGTCTTCTCTAAGTAGCCTCGGCGGATCGCCCTCTCGATATACGTCTCAGCCTTCCATCTCGGCAACTTCGCCTCTAGAACTTCTAGAACATCTCTTAGGGGCGCCTTACCACCCCTACTAGCTAGGATGGAAAGGGCTATGGCTAGGGCCGCGACCTCGTCTATGCTCCACCCGGCGGCCACTAGATCCGAGAGGGTTAACTGGTGCGAGAGGACGATGTAGAACCTAGCCTTATCAAGGTCCTCACCCTCCTCAAGAACAGTCTTAACCTCGAGCCCTATTCTTCTGAGATAGGAGTTTAAGGCGTCTATTATCTTCACGTAGTTTTTGCCGAGCTTCTGCTTCAGCTCCCATCCCTTGACTCCGGGTTTCCGGTGGCTTCTGAAGAGGAGCATTGCCGCGGCGGTTGCCAACTTTCTCGAGAAGGCTTCATCGCTGCTCATGGCCACCTCAACTCCTCAGGGTTATTACAAGGGATGATGGGCGCTTTCTCTCCGACTTCTCCCTCTTAGGCACGAGCTTCAGTTCACCCTTCAATGGGTTCCTCCTGACGTCGACATAACCATTTGTTATCAGGAAGCTTAGGAGGTATGCTCGCTCAAAGGTCTCCTCAAAGTTCTTTCCCCGTACGAACTCCCAGTAATCTATCTCGCCCTCGAGCTCATATCTCTGGATTAGCTCGCGATGCAGCTGCTCAAGTTTCTCTGATAGTCCCTCTTCAAGCTCTAGGCTTCCCTTAGCATGTTCAACCTCCTTCTGGGAGATCTTCCATCCTATGCTTCTACCGCCTGCCCTTGGAGGTAGGCTGAGGAAGTGCTCGATGCCCTGACTAAGCCTATAGATCGTTATCTGCTCTAGGGATATTATGGGCCTCCACGCCTTAAGGAATGCCCTGACTATCGACTTGTTGTCAAGTGCCATGAGCCTCGTCTGAACCATCTGCGCGTCTATAAAGAGGGATTGAGCTCTCTCCCTAAGCCACTTATGCTGGAGGGCTATCAGGGTTGCTATCCTATACATTGTCTCGGCGTCGAGTATATAGTGCTCGAGATCGCCGCCCTCCTCAAGGAGCTTTCTAAGCTTCTCCAGAAGCGCCCTCACGTTAACTGTAAAGGGGTCGAGACCCCTCTTCTCGATATTCTCGCAAATCTGTATTATTCTCTCAAGCTCCTCCCTCGAGACTTTAAATAATTTCGAGGACATCACTCCGGCCTCCCTATCATGGATTTCCCACCCACATTCTGTACTAAGATCACGTTCACGCCCTCCTTCACCGGGATCTTCCCCGGCGTGATTATTATGTACTGGGACCTCGGCTCCTGCTCAGCCACATTCATCAGGAGCTTTATCATTCTCTCGCGATTGAGGGGGTCTAAATGGACGTCGAACTCGTCCACGGCTCTGAAGGGCGACTTGATATATCTCTGGAGTGCTAGGAGGAATGCGAGTGTGCCGACGATCCTCTCGCCTCCGCTATGAGTCTGGGCGTCAAGTATGACGGGCTCGGCCCCCCGGAACCCGACATGGAGCTCTATGCTAGCCTTTTCCGGGTCCTCCAAGTTCCTCAGCACTATGCTGCCCCTACCATCAACTATCGAGAGTATGGAGTTGAACTTGGGCTCCACGTCCTTCACAAGCTCCCTTAGGAATCTTCTCCAAAGCTCCTTCCTGTACTCAAGCTCCTCCATCGCCTTCTTCAAGTTCTCCTCGAGCTCCATGGATCTCTGCTCGGTCTCCCTATACCTCGCGTCGGCGACGAGATACATATCCTCGGCCTCCTCGAATACTTCTCCGAGGGATGCTATCTGGAGCCCTATAGCCCGGATGTCCTCGAGTATTTCCGAGGGCTTTCTCGAAGACTTAACTCTCTCGCCAAGGGTGGAGGCATTCCTAAGCTTCTCCGCGAGATCCTTCTCAATCCTGTTAAGCTCATAACCGAGCCTCCTCTGCTCCGATCTGTTCTCCTGAAGCTTGTACTTTGCAACCTCCGCAAGCCCCTTTTCCTCCAACAATATATCCAAGTCCTTTCCAAAGCCCTCAAGATTAACGAGCTCACCGCGCTTAATCGCATCAACAAGATCTAGGAGCTTTCGCCTAATCCTCTCAACCTCGCCCTCATGATACTCTATCTCACCTAGGAGCTTCTTCTCCTCGAGCATGAGGGCCTCGATCCTCTCCCTGAGCTTGTTCGCCGACGCCTCGGCCTCCGAGACGAGCGCCCAGGCATACTCTAGCTCTAGCCTCCTCTTCTCCTCCTCGAGCCTCCTCTTCATCATGAGCTTCTCGTACTGCTCCTTCCAGTACTCGACCGCGGCCCTTGCCTCCTCCAGCGCCCTCTTCAAGCTCTTCTCCTGCGCCTCTATGTCCCTGAGCCTCGCTTCCGCCTCCACTATCCTCTGCCTGAACTGTGACGCTCCGACGGCATCCTCAACCATCCTAAGCTTCTCGATGTTGTTCTTAGAGGCGAACTCTTCGATCATGTTCTGATGCATTATTATCAACATGTTGTTGGGATTGATTCCCAGCCTTCTCAGGAGATGATCCACCTCAGCCTTCGTCTTCAGCCTATTGTTAACGTAATGCCAATATTCACCGGTCCTCTTCAAGTATCTCGTTATCACGAGCTGATCGGATTGGAGCCATGGGATAGGCCTCTTCCCATCAACCTCCGTGTTATCAAAGACTACCGTGAGCCTCGCCGCTTTCTCCCCCCTCCTTATCAGGTCACTCAACTTCCCGGCCCTATCCGTGTATGTCTGACCGAGGGCCACCGCTATGCCTAAGAGGATTGAGGACTTTCCCGCGCCATTAGGCCCCGTGATCACGTTCAAACCCGGGGAGAGCGTGACCCTGGAATACTCATGACTCATGAAGTTCTCAAGAATAACCTCGCGGATATAGGTGCCAGTAGGCTTGGATGCTTCCTCCAATGCACCAGCGGACTTTTCATCCGAAGCCATTCTCCCCATGGCGATGAAGAGCCCTCATATTAAGGGATATGCTCGCGAGATGCTGAAAACATTCCTAAGAAAATTTCTCTGGAATACTCCAATAGCCCTAGAGCCCCGCGGTAAAAGCTATTTTAAGACGCGCGCCGCCTCCTTTATTGGAGAAGGAAACTCACGAGAGCGGATGGTGGATGTCTGTGGAGATCGATGTCAAGACGACGCTCGAGAAATTTAGGAGGTTCATGATCCTAAATACGTGTTATTCCTTCATCCCCAAGGGCTACTTGAAGGACCCCTCCATCTTCCCAGAGAGAGATCCTCCTGGGAGGATTCACGTGGAGGCCCTCTCTAAGCTCAACCTAGAAACGGTTAGGGAAATAAGGTTTGTCAGGGCTTACGAGGTTCTCGGGATAATATACAACTCCAAGAGCGGGAACACGAACTTAATCTGGAGGCAGGTTAAAGGGACTATTGGAAGGGTCTCTGGCAAGGCGTCGCCCAACTCCATAGTAAACCTCGTCGAGGCTGAGGTCCTCCCGAAATCTTATGTGAAGAGATTTCTCAAGGAGCTTGAGGCGAGGGGCAGCTCAGGGGACATGTAGCTTCGCGAGGCATTTCTTACATGGCCTGCTATCCTTATAGTCAGTGTCAGCTATCGAGTTGCTGAAAGCCATTACGCATCTTCGGTCGCTGCAGTGCATTAGACCGTGGAGATGGCCAACCTCGTGTACGGCCTCTTTTATTATCCTCTCCTTGAATAGGGCGCGGTCCGGCGGCTGGCCATAGAACTCGGGGAAGAGCCTGTATACGGATATTATCGCAACCCCCCTCCACGCGAGGCCGAAGACAAAGTTCAGCCCCGCTGCATAAAGATCCTTATCGGTCACTAGGAGGATGTATTCATCCTCACCGAGTATTCCGCGATAATGCTGGACAATCCTCCACGCATCATACTGGCCTCTCTCATAGTCGAGGAACTTATCATCGACAAGGTTCTCCGCAATCTGTATCTCGACCTCACCACCATAAACATCTCTAAGCGCCTCAGCTACCCCCTCAAGCGCCTCCCCATCCACGTACTCCGAGATCACCCTTATCCTCATCCACTCTCCCTCCGAGGTCTTCTCTTCAGCGCGTGGCCGCATTTTGGGCATGGGTTGCCAGGCTTACCATCCCCAGACCAGCCGCATGCCCCGCAATAAACCTCCCAGCTTATCATCCTCCTTATGCCCTTATGTAATATTGGCTTAACCATGAGTCCCAGCCTCGAGGCCAGATTCTGGATCGAGTAGTCCGATGTGAGGATGCATGTGTCCCAACCTTGCCTAGAGAGCTGCAACGCGAGCGCTATGACGCTTACATCCGCATCAGAGAGTTCGATCTCGCCGAGCCTGCGCGCCACCTCTCGGACCTCGCTAACGTATGCTGGCTCTGGCTCTATTACCTTTATCAGCCCGCCTTCCCGCGCCGCAAGAGCCCTATATCTCGCGTCCCGATCCCTAGCCTCCTCTAGCACCTTGCTGGATGTTACCGCAACCGCATCCTCAATCTCCGTGAAGCCAAGGATTAGGGCAGCTGCGTCCAGCACGATCGCCCTCTTAGGCAAGTTTTTTTCTAATCCGCCTTGCAAGGCCTCCACCCGGCCCCAGCCTGAGAAAGGCGACACTCCTACTCGACCTACGCACGTTGATCATTAGCGACCTCTTGTAAAATTTCCTCATTCGGTAGCCATCTATCACCATAGAGAAGCCATAGTCGCTGCCCGCTAAAACATCTATCCTATGATTGAGGGATAGCACCATGGGCTTGAGGCCGCTGATAGGGCATACTGGTGTGAGGATAACGGCTTCTAAGTCATCGTCTACTATGGGGCCTCCGGCTGAGAAGCTATAAGCGGTTGAGCCGATCGGCGATGCTATTATCAGGCCATCAGCCGACCCCTCAGCAATAACCTCATCATCCCTCCTTACCACGAAGCTGAGAGTCTTTCCCAAGATCTGGGATGCTATATATGCCTCGTTCAGCGCGTCGCCCACGCTTTCGCCATCCACAGTTATAGAGAGCATCATTTTGCGCTCCACGGTATAGTCCTTCACGAGAACCCTCTCTAAGGCCTTATCAAGGTCCTCGGCCTCTACTTCCGTGAGATATCCTCCCCTGCCGAAGTTCACGCCTAAGATCGCGGCCTCGGGGTTCCCCAGAGCTCCTACGGTCTTTAATATCGTCCCATCCCCGCCCAGCGTGATAACGAGCGAGACGCTTTCTGGGAGAGAGCTATAGATGAGGTTTGATGCGCTGTATATCTCAGCGGCCAATCCCCGGTTCTCCAAGATTCTCTTAACCCTCTCCGCAGCCTCCTTCGCCGCCGGATTCCTCTCGGTATAGACTATGGCGTAAACCTCGCTCATCCAATCCTCATGTCTTTAATGGGGCAGTTAATTTAGCTTCTTTTCCACGGATCATCCTTAATTAAGCCCCAAGAGACCCTATACCCGAGCCATGATCAGCAGGGATGAGATCGCCTCGATAATTGAGGGTTATCACAGGGATGATCTAAGAATCGGTGTTCTGGGAAGCCACTCGGCACTTGAAATATGTAGGGGCGCGAGGGATGAGGGCTTCAAGACCATCGTAGTCTGCGAGAGGGGGAGGGAGAAAACATATGCGAGATACTACAGGGTTAGACATATCTTCAGCCGCGAGGTTGGCGTTGTCGATGAGGTGATTATTCTTGATAAGTTTAGGGAGATCCTGCGCGATGATGTGCAAGGGGAGCTTAGGTCGAGGAACACGATCTTCGTTCCTCACAGGTCTCTCTGCGTCTATGTGGGCTACAGGGCTCTAGAGGAGGATTTCAGGGTGCCTATGTTCGGTAACAGGTTCCTCCTCAAAGTCGAGGAGCGTGATGTTGAACGCAACCAGTATTATCTGATGGAGAGGGCTGGCATACCGCATCCGAGGATATTCAAGAATCCATCTGAGATTGATTGTCTTGTTCTTGTTAAGGCTCCGGAGGCCGCAAGAGGGTTTGAGAGGGCGTTCTTCCTAGCATCGTCGCCGAGGGAGTTTGAGGAGAAGGCTGAGGAGCTTATCCGAAAAGGTGTTCTGACTAGGGAGGGGCTTGAGAGAGCGGTTATCGAGGAATTCATAGTCGGCGCACCATTCAACTTCAACTTCTTCTACTCACCGCTCACAGGCGAGGTGGAGCTTCTCGGCGTTGATACCCGGAGGCAGACAAATCTTGAGGGGATTATGAGACTTCCCGCACCATATCAGGCCGAGGCCCTTAAGTATCTGGAGCTTAAGACGATAGAGGTCGGCCACATAGCCTGCACCGTTAGGGAGTCTCTTCTCGAGAGGGCCTTCGAGCTTGCTGAAAAACTTGTGGAGGCGGCGAGGAAGGAATATCCACCGGGAATAATAGGCCCATTCGCGCTGCAGGGGATGATTGTGCCCGGCCCGCCGCATGAGGAGATAATCGTCTATGATCTGAGCGTCAGGGTCCCAGGATCGCCTGGGACGAAGTTCACGCCCTACTCCGAGAACCTTTGGGGCTTCTCGATGAGCGTCGGGAGGAGGATCGCGCTCGAGATCAAGGAATCCTTAAAGCAGGATAAGCTCCTTAATCTCATAACATGACGACCTTCTCCCCATTTGATGTGGGGAGGTTTAGGCTATAACCCCTCTTTTTTGAGGGTTTAGCCCTAGGCCGGGTCTTCGGCCTATTACCCTACCCCTCCTGGGCTCGGGATTATCTGCGTCATTAAAATGTTGTGTGTTGCAACGATGTCGGCGTTGAAGACCTTGTTCAGCTTCGTGTACTTGAATAATCCCCTGGTTACCCTGACACCACAGCCATCGCCATGCAATGGACACCTCGACGAAGTATAGGCCTCATCCACGTAAACCACATCTATCCCATATTCTTCCGCAAACTCTGCTATTCGCTTCAACAAGTATCTGTATGTCCGGACGTGGACGTTATTGAAGTTGTCGTTGTCTCGTGCGATATTCTTTGGATAGCCGACCTTGATTGTGGAGACCCCGACGCCATAATCGTTAATGATGCGAAGTGATGAGAGTACATAATAGAGGAGGCATTTCTAGAGCCTATGAATGAGAGGGGATAGGAGGCTCGTTAAGGAGGCCGAGAGGAGGGGAGAGGGAGCTAAGGAGGATGAAAGGTTTATTGATGTTGTCATGCCGGGGGATTACCTGTATATAAGGTTGAGACGCATGATTGTGAGCCGGGGGTTGAGCACGTATTCGCTATACCGTTTTTATGATTTTGAGGTGAGCGGGCATACTTCATGGTGAAGGGTGGGGGGAGGGGAGAGACACCGATATGCGACGAGGCCTGGATAGCGGAGAGTATGAGGCTACTAGACCACCTAGACAACGTGTGGAGCAATATATGAGACCTGATTATGATAGAGGTTGATGAGCTGAGAAACATAATACCCCCAGAATAACACTCCATTTTTATTCCTCTTCAGGATAATCCCCTTCAGCTGATCTAGCGGGAGCTTCCTCCCCAGAACACACGTATCAATATGGAAGTGAAGTATAGAACTATACTTATTTTTACTGTAGATAGGAAATGCGCATGAGACGTTCTCTCCTTGCTCGATCAACTAGACTTATTATCGCTTTATAAGTCCTATCACCCCTGAGCAGACATGTTAAAATCTTGGAATGGTCTTCGTGAGGCGTACATGAGCTTCACTAACATGATATCGAGAGAGGATCTGCTGAGGATACTCTCGCGATACGATGAGCGGGATATTAAGATCGCGACCATCTGTTCGCACTCAGCTCTCCAGATATTTCATGGTGCGAGGCTCGAGGGCTTCGGAACGATAGGAATAGCTTTGAGGGGGAATAAACCGTATTATGAGAGCTTTCCGAGGGCCAGCCCTGAAATAATGCTAGAGGTCGAGAGCTACAAGGACGTCTTAAGGGAGGAGTTTCAGGAGAGACTGATATCCGAGAACGCGCTGATTATACCTCACGGCTCCTTTGTCGAGTATGTTGGCGCGGAGAATATCCTTGAGAGATTCAGGGTCCCGATGTTCGGTAATAGGCTCACCCTCTACTGGGAGGGCGATAGAGAGAGGCAGAGGAGATGGATCATGGAGGCCGGTGTCAGGGTTCCAAGAAGATACTCCTCGCCTGATGAGATAAATGGCCCGGTGATGGTGAAGCTTCATGGCGCAAAAGGTGGGAGAGGATACTTTAGAGCATCAAGCCCTAGCGAGTTCAGGAAGAGAC